>Ga0153954_1000089_pt1 | contig 79257 bp, 74 predicted proteins | sample TSFL038MetaG_FD_102277 | JGI IMG/M metagenome (GOLD analysis project Ga0153954, IMG submission 102277) | Attine ant fungus gardens microbial communities from Florida, USA - TSFL038 MetaG | ecosystem: Host-associated > Fungi > Mycelium > Unclassified | place: USA: Florida, Wekiwa Springs State...
CAGTTTAGAAGGACGCCCTCCAAGGTGATTGCGTGAATCGTCCGAGGGAAAAGCCGCATGAGTGCCGAAAAGAAGCTTTCAATGGTCTTTCTCTTGGTCTTCAGGCTACTTGCAACCTCCATAGAGTGGGGTCTTTTAGAATTCCTTTTTCGATCAATAAGCATCTTTAAACCAAAAGCAGCTAGCTTGTAATCTGTATAGGCAGCATCAGCATACATGACCCCTTTCTCAGGACTCTAGGGCAATAGCTAACTTGGGCAACGTGGTAAAGACTTTTTCTGAAGTTGCACCCAAAATGCTTTGCTGCGAGAGTGGCAGTGAAAACCACTTCGGCATCGGCCATCACCTCTTGACTTTGCCGCTCTCGTTTCCGGTAGTGAGCACGTAACAGGTCGTCAATGCGGCAAAAAAGTGCGATAACAAGTTCTTCTTTCATGATCCCCTCTCGAGTTTTACTCTGACGCCCTAGTCAGAGGAGATCTGTTTTACATCAGCTTCACTTGCTTGTCACTAAAATTTTACCTCACTAACCAGTTGAGTTAGAAAGTTTGGTAAGTTACTCCTTGCAATCGCATCAATATTTAGGCCAATCATAAAAGCAGCGAGCTTTGTAACGCCTAAAATAGAATAAGTAACTTCCGGATGGACAATTTCTCTTAATTGTACGGCTGGAAAACCCATAATTATACCCCAAAATTTAGTAATCTCTTTCCCACTTCAGCATGAAGTTGCCTTCAGCATTGTCGCCCACCTCTCCTTGCGCTTTGAAGTGGTGCGGAAATTTAGCAACAACAGCCGCTTGGTTAGGGCCATCGGTTACACTTTTCTTGAGGCAGAAGTAGAGACTAGGGAGGATATATTTTCCTACTTCAAGTGAGAGGGCCTCATCTTCTTCACCCGAGATTTCGATCCTATCAATTCCAATGGTTGATTTGAATTTGTCTAATAAAGAAGCTTCAGTATTGGCAGTATCTAGTTTGATGGCACTTTCTGCAAGTGGTGTTGTCTCATCACTTCCAGTGCCTCTATTTAGAAGCAGATAGGAGATAATCTCTTTTGTCGGTTTGGGCGGATTAGAACGGAAGGCAATTTCAGGGCTTTTAAGAGGCCCTTTCAAGATGATTTCAACTTTTAAATCTTCGATCTCTTGTTTTGCTGTGATATAGAAAGTTGTTTTAGAACCAGGCTCTCCTTGAAACAAGATCACACCGTCCGTCGATTCAAAATGTTTCCCATTGAAATTGAAGTTGGCATTCACTAATGCCCCTTTCCCAAAAAGAAGGGGAGCATCTGTTGTCCCTTGTAATGAGGCATTTCCTCTCCATTCCGATTTGAAGATGCCGCTAGAAGCCTTTACCCCAGACTGAAAATCTAAATTGAGATCCCAAGCTAATTTCCAAGGGCTTTTTTCTTCTTCGGGTTTGATTTTTTCATAGACGATATCGAGCTTTTGAAATAATAAAGGGGTTTTTTCTGGAAGGCGGATGGAGGATTCATCCACTTTTAATTCCCCTTCAAAAATTCCTCCATCTCGATTTCCAGATAAGCGAACTTTACCGCTTGCCCGTGCAAGTGCATAGTCAAGATGGATTAACTCTCCACGTTTTGATTCTAAATAGAGGACAAAAGGGATGTCTTGTTGGATTTTTAGCTCACCTTCACCGACAATTTTTCCTCCTCCATTATCAAGAGCAGATAAACCAAAAAGATCGATATGGTCATCATTCAAAATGAAGTCACATTCCATCTCACGGTAAAGCATGCCGGTGATCAGGTCTTCGTAGATCCCTTTTCGGAGAGACAGTTTTCCTTCAAAATGGGGTTTTTCCAACGAACCAGTGACGATAAAATTACCCTCACCATTTCCTGAAATGGATGTGGTATCAGGCAAAATCATGGATAGATAAGGAGAAAGTTCTCCTTTGAATTTGATCTTTCCGTCAATAGACTGATCTACAAGAGAAATAACCCCTGTTGTTTCGATGCTTTCTTGGTTTGCCCCTTTGAAAATACCGTCCATTTTGGCCTCTGAAGCCTTTACTTCAAGGCTGAATTGACCAGAAAGAGGAAAAATAGGGCTATCAATCCCACAGCCATCAATTCCAGTGATATCACCCTTATAAATGGCTTTGTCTTCAAATCCATGACCATTGAGCTTTAAGGCTGTTGCTCCAGCTTTTAGAAAGAGTCGGTCAAGATTCCATCCCTTTTTGAAAACAGATAAACAAACAGTCTCTTCAAAAGAGAGGGGAAGATCTCGAAAAGAGCCTTCAAGTTTGTGGAGGAAAAGATGAGCACCATCCCAGAAAAGAGAAATTTGCCCTTCAATATTTAATGGGTTTTCTCCATGTACCATTTCAATTTTTAATGGGACGAGTTCTCCAACTATTCCACCTGTGTTTACTGTGAGGTGTTTGATTTTTTCATTTAGAAGTGTCAGCTCTGTGCAATCACCTTTGAAAGCCCACTCTTTTTTATGCATGTCCCACATGGCATCAAATAAAGCACTATGCCCATCAAAAGCAACAGCCCAATTTTTTAAGAAAAAGGCTTTTTGCTCATGACAAGTTAATTCACCTTCAGCTTGTAGAGAGCGTCCATCAAATAGAGCAGTCAAATGGCTGTTTCCAAACCAACCGTTACGATTGTGGTAGAGCTGTAGCGTTATTTTTGGTTCTGTTAAAGGACCTTCTAATGGAACAAAGGATAGTTCAAGTTTCGATGCTTGAAGATCTCCATTTCCCTCTACTGTAAAAGGAACATCTAAGACACTACCGGCCATTTCAAGGGATGGAAAAGTGATCTCTCCATTTTCCCAACCCACTGTCATATAACCTAACATAGAGCCTAACTGCTCATGCCCCCAGTGCATTTTAAAACGGGCAAATAGAGAACGTCCCTCTTCTAAAGTTGTTTTAAGGCCTATTTTTGGAATGGGAAGTGCCCCTTCCGTTTGAAAATGGCCAAAATCACCTGTTGCAGATAGACAGAGACAGAGTTCCCGTTTTTTTTGCTCTTTTTGAAAAAAGAAAGCGAATTTCAAATCTCCCCAGTCGGGATGATGGGCCTCAAGAGATCCTAAAGGGCGAAGGTCAAAATCAAACCACCAAGAACCTTTTGCATCGATTCCTTTGGTCAAATCAGGTCCACTTAAAGCCTTGATAGAAACAGAAGCAATGCCAATATCCACACGATCGGCATGGAGTGTATCAAAAGAGACTTGGTTAAGATGCAGTGCAAAAGGGAAAAGAGTCCATTGAGCTCCCCCTGCGACCTCAATTCCAAAACTTTCTTCAAAGTAATTCAAAAGACGTTCGGTGATTTTGTTTTGGATGCTCGGGACAGTGAAGAGCCCAGCAAAGGTCAATAAAGCGCAGAGTAGGAAGGTCAGTAAGTATTTCATTAAAAGGACTGCCCGATACTCAAATAGATTTGGAAATTGTTGTCTATAGGCCGCTTGTTTAAAGGAAAGGCAATGTCAGCTCTTAGCGGACCAACAGGGGTATAATAACGAAGGCCAACTCCAAGCGACTGAAGCTGTTTTTGGTCGATGCGAGGCAAAGAATGGTCGTAGACGTTCCCAACATCGTAAAAAGAGACAAAACCTATTTCTGATGTAAGCCTTACACGGTGTTCTGCGGAGAAAATAGCTAAAGATCTGCCGCCAATCGGTTTTCCATCCGCATTCAATGGGCTAACTGTGAGGTATTTGTATCCGCGTAATGTGCAATCAGAGCCAGCGTAAAAACGTTCTGGAGGCGGAATAGTCACTGTGCTTGGCCCTACTATCGAACCGATATTAAATTTAAAAGCTAGGACTTGTGGAAGTGGCCAACAGATAGGATGGTAAATGGAACCCACCCCTTCCAAAATTGTGTAGAAAAATTCGTTTCTGTTGAAACGGTAAGTGGGGACAGCTTTTGCACACAAAAGGCTGCCTGTCGTTGGATCTAAGGGATCATCAACAAACGAGAGTTTTGTGCTTAAAGGGAATTTCAGAAGGGCAAACGGCTCGTTATTATTTGAACGGGAACTAAACAGTTGTTTGTATCCTGCTCCAATAGAATAGCGCCAATAGTCATAAGGGAATCGGTCTAAATAAGTGAAAGCGCTATAAAACGTTTCCGTAAATCCCTCTGTACGCTCTTTTTCAAGTTCTCCAACAAAACGGAGTCGTTGATTTTCTTGTAAAAACTCTGGGATGGTGTATTCAACTTTTCCGTTTTGACGGATCCAGAAAAGATCGGCCCGAGCTGCAATTTTGTGCCCTCTGCAAAAAGCGTTTCTGTGGTCCCAGTTAAGGCTTGTTCCAGGCCCTAAAGAAGTGTTGTAAGCTGCACCAATGCCAATAGTTCTGTGATATCCTTCTTGCAAAATGACATCAAAAGGCAGTTCGCCCTCTTCAGAAGGCTCTTTATCGTGTTCAAAACTAATCGTTGTAAAAAGGCCGGTACTTTCTAAAGCAAGTTGAGTGGCACTTAAAAGCTTTGGATCGTAAGGATCTCCTTCTCGCCAAGCAATTTTTGATTCTACGTAGTCCGAATTCACCCCATCAAGACCCAAAATCGAAGTTTTTCCAAAACGGACAAGAGGGCCTGACCGGACAAGAAAAAGGAGAGAGATATCTTGTGTTGCTTCTCTTGCAATCACCTTTTTTTCGATAATTGCAAACAGATAGCCTCTTTTTTTAAGGATATGGAGGAGCTGGTCTTCCGCTTCAAGAATTTCTTCTGGGAGGGCAGGGGAGCCGATCAATAGTCCGAGATCTCTGGGGGTGACCCCTATGATGGGGTTAATTTCTTCATCTCCATCCAATTCTACTTCAATTTCTCCAAGGGGATAGATCTGTCCTGGTTTTATTTTAAAAGTGACCTGGGCAGTGTCTCCCTGCTGTTCGACAATTGCGGTAATTGAAGCACCGTAAAGTCCTAGGGTCTGAAGAGCAGAAAGAAGGATGGGAATATCAGCATTGGCCCTTTGTTTTAAGGCAATGAGCGTCTCAGGCGGCATCCGTTCAAGGAGACGGGTTTGGGAGCATTCATTTAGTAAAGCAGTCTGTTTCTCATTGATCCCCTCAAATTTTGATTGATAATCAATGGCTTGCAGGGAAAAAGATAGAAAAAATGTTAAGAAAAGCCGCTTCATCGGCCAGCTATTTTAATCGTTTAAAACTCTGCCGTCTAGGAAATTAAATAGTTATAAATATTTACTTTTTCTAAATAAAAACCGTTTATGAGTTAGTTGTATTTCGAGAGAGGTTTTATGGACGACTATACTCACGATGATTGGGAAATCACCGAAGAAGATGAGGCTTACTTTGCCCGTTTGGCAACAGAGGCAGCAGAGATGAAGGTGGCCGATTACTTGGCAAAACATCCTCAACCTTTGCAAAACTCTAACCAGCTCATGGCAAAGTTTCAGCAAGAGATTAAGCTGGAAGCAGATTACACCTTTGATGAAACCGTTGCAGGCTATAAAGCCCTTGCCGAAGGGTTGCCCCATGTTCTTGGAGACTTAGATGACGATGAATCACACCGTGTTAGAAGAGAATATGAGCGTTGGCAGGAATTCATGGCATCGATCAGTTCTGGCGGCGAATTTTTAGACACAGTCCTACATAGCGGGAAAAGCTTGCAAGAGGCTTTTTTCCTCTCTAACGAAACGATGTCCTACTTTTACCAGGTCGGTAGACGTTATATCCAAGAAGGGGACTATGAAAAGGCAAAATCGTTGTTCTTCCTTTTGTCCCATTTAAACGGAGGGGTCTACGAGTTTTGGCTTGGTCTTGCCATTGCCTACCAAGAAACTGGCGATATTGAACATGCCATTGCGGCCTATAAAAAGAGTAAAAACATCAGAGAAAACGACCCGACAGTTGAGCTGTTTTTGGCAGACTGCTTCTTAGATCTCAATGTTCCGGGTGAAGCAGAGGAGCATCTTCATTTAGCAAAAGAAAAGATGACTAAGAGCCATGAATATGCCTTTTTAAAGCCAAAAATTAAGCAAATCAGTCAAAAACTTAAAACATTGTCTTAAGGAGATAGCATGAGTATCCAACCTACTAATCCACATAACCCTTTAGACCATCTTCATGCTCCAGGATATCATGCAGATTCCACATGGGGGCCTCAAGATACAGCTGCTCTACTTCCTGAAGGTCCTTCTACTCCAAAAGAAGGGGTGAAGAATTTGTCCCCGTCAGAAGAAGTTGCAACTTTTCAAGCTCTTTTATCTGCAGTCAAGGGCAAGAAGAAGGAGTAGTTGATGTCTGCTGTTCATCTCCCTTCCTCTGTTCGTCATTTTTTAGCTGATTTAGAACCTCTTACACTTGCGACAACAGGTCAAAGAATCAAAAAGCTTTCCAAAGAAGAAAAAAAGCAATTAGAGATGACACTCGATCTTTTTCTCAAGGGAACCCTCACAAAAGGAGAGGTCAAAAACTGGGAAGAAAAAGTTGGAAATGCTGGGCTTAAACTGCTTAGCCAACATCTCATTCAAGGGAAAGTAGAGCGGAGCGATCAACTCGAAGTTGCAAGGATTATAAATAAATTAGGAACAGCTAAAGTTATTAATAAAGATCCTAAAAAATTTAATAAAATAAACGCCAATCAAGCAGATGTGCTGCTTAAAGATTTAAGTGACAGGTTAAATTCAGGAACAACCGAAGACAAGATCTATATTTATACTTTTTTGTCAGATAAAAAAATCAATCAGTTGGTGCATCAATTGGCTGATGCGAAAAATAAACACACATCAAAAAACGTTGATCCTGCTCTTTTAGCTGGTCTGTATGAGCAGCTTTCGACATTAAAATCGGCTAGTAGCTCTAGAAAAGCTGGCATTATAAAAAAATTATGGTTGGCTAGCTTAGAAGCTAAAAATTATCTCCTGGTCAGGTTTATTCATCGCAGTGCAATTTCGTCTGCAGCTTATCAATTCCCTTCATTAGAAATATGGGAAAAACGTCTTGAAGAGATCCATCTTGAACAGGTCCATAAGGAATCTAAATTTCTTTCAACACATGGAAATGCTTTAGCAACAGTTTACAACGCATTGAAAGAGTTAGATTTAGAAATATCTTCTTACCAAAAGATCTTGCAATACGGAATTGATACTCCAGAAGGTAGAAGGGGGATAGAGGCCTCTCATGCCATGGAAAGGAGACATTTAGACGAACTTTTAGAAAAGCCGACTAGGGATTTGTCATCGTTGCTATCTCATTTAGACGAGAGGGTCGTAGATGGCTTAAAAACAACTGAACAAGGTATTCAACGCGTGATTGATCAGAAAAATGAAATTAGAAAAGAGCTTCTCGTAAGTGGTGAAAAGGCATGGAAAGAGTGCCAAAAAGAGATGAAAGCCGAGAGAAGGAGGTGAAATTATGACAATACCATCAGAAAATCCTTCTTATAGAGAAAAAATTGATCTAATAGTTTCGACTATTTCTAAATTAGATGATGCGAATTTAAAGGGAAAAGTTAGAAGGCTCAAACCTGTTGAAAGAAAAGTGCTAGAGAAAGCGCTGGATGTTTTTCAAAAATCTGAATTTGAAAATTATAAGTCTCTAGAAACACTTGTTAAACGGGGTGGCGATAAAGCGCTTGATCAGATCTATAAAGTTTTAACAGGTCAACGAGTCGGAAAAACAATCAGCAAGATTGCCGATCAAAATCTTTTAAGAATGGTTCGAGATGCAAGAACTGCTTACCAAGATAGAACAGACCCTTTTGCAAAATTTGAAACACTTTTTCCTGAAGAACAGCTTACACAGCTCCATAAATTTGCGGCATGGGAACAAACTGAATTTAGATTGGGTTTAAAAAGTCTTGCTGCAACAGAAGGCTCGGAAGCATCAGAAGCAGAATGGGACACTCATCTAGACACCCTTGAAGCTTCGTTAGAACGATCTATCGACCGTTATGAGATGGAGTTAGAGAAGGAGCACTCTCCAGAAGTTTCTCGTTTATTAGAACATCAGTTGAACGTTCAAAAAAATCGATTAGAAGAGCTAGGTCACATTTCAGATCCAGAGCAAGCTAAACAGCTTAGAAGATCAATTAGTGAAACTGTTGATTATTCAGTGTCTATGGATATGTGGAAAAAATTGAATGACTTTACGACTGCACCTGCGTCAACACGTTTAAAACTTTTAGAATTGCTGAATTCTGAGAATGGTAAAAAGCTTTTATTGAAATTAAATTTGGCTGTTTTGCGCGGTCCTGCTGTTGTTCTTACTGAAAAAGAGGCAGAGATTTTTCATCAATTGGGACAACTAAAAAAGGAAGACACTCTTCTAAGTCTACCAGATAAAATTAAACTATTCTTTCTTGGATGGCTGAATCGGAAAGAAATAAACCGCCTCCAAACATTAGATAATTTTTTGAGAGGAGGTTATTCCGATCGTCAAGACCCTCTCTATGCACTCTCTCATGAATTTGGTATTGTAGACCGATTACAGGAAGAATTGAATAGTCCGTTTTTAACCAGTTTAATAAAGAAGGCAGAAAGTGACATCGGCTATGTGATGATGGCTCAACAGGCAAGAGCTGGTGGCTATAATGAAACAAGAGAGAAGATCTTAGATTTAGGCGAAACTGCTTCGATGGTTGCACTTTTAGATCAGTCTCAAGAAGTATTGCTAAAAACAATAACTGCTATCAATAAAAAAGAGATCGCTTTTCAAGATGGAAAAACCAATATTTTAAGTTGGTTAAATGAAAATCCATACCGGCAAAAGCTTTTGCAAAATTTTATAGGCAATATTGAGTCATTCTCACATGTTGATCAATTGAAAGCTAAGAATATAGAGATTGTAGGTTTGAAAGAAGATCTTTCAAAGATATTAAACGTTGAAAAAACTAAACTTTACTCCAATGGTGAGATCTCCTTAGATGGCATTCCTATTTTAGATCGTAATTTGTTTATGATATATTTTGCTGTTCGTAATGAAATTAAAGACATTGAAGATGCTATTTTATTTGCAAGACAAGCAACTTTGCAGTTAGGTGAACTATTAGAATTGCAGAAACAAAACAAAGCAGATGTTTCCATTATTAAAAAGATGCAGGATGGTTTTTTAGCTCATGCAACTGATGCGGATATCATCTCGGCGTTTAACGCAGATTCGCAAAAAGGAATAAATCAATTAGAACAAAAAATCAATGATCTTAAGTTAGATGCTAACGAAAAAAACGATGAATTAAATAGGGTTGAAGAAGGAATGAAAGCTTACCAAAATCCAACTACAAGGCTTGCAAGTGAAAATGAAATGCCTGATATCGACATCTTAAAAAAGATATTAGATCAAAAAATTTACACCAGCCAAGATAAGTTAGATAACGAACTTCATCGTCAAAATTATGCTTATATCAACGCGTCAGGAGAACTATCTACAAGAACTCTGACTCCTATACGAATGGATGATGAACAGACAAAAAACCCTCGTGAAAAGGGGATTGCTGGTATCCATTATGAAATCATGCGTGAACTAGGACTTGATACATTTGTTGGTAAAGAGGAGATGTTTAATCTTCTTTCCCTTAATGGTTTTGGATTTCTTAATGCCAATAGGGCTGCCGTTCTTACTGAATCTGGAAGTCCAAGCAATACAAAATGGAAAGAAGGCGAAAATTTTTCCCCCCTAGAAAATGTTTTGATCAAAAGGGATGATGGAAATTATGAGTTATTACGGTTTGATATTCTTATGATGATAGACAAACGTCAGCCAACACATTTTCAAATGTTTGATATCGCCGTTTTTTCGGTATTATTGGATGGAAAAAAAATTGAAAAAGGTGAGCCGCTGTCAAAAGCTGTCATCGTTACTAAGCGTAGCCCACCTCTACAATTAAAAAGAGCAGATATAGCAGAAATGGCTGGTGTAGATATTAATCCTGCAATAATACAAGAAGAGGGAGAGGCTCCAATTGGAGTCCCAGCAAAAGCAGGATATTTACTCTATCAAGCACTTGTTGATTCTATTTCTGATTATGAGTTTAGAAATAGTGCGCGTTTAGTAGTTAATGCCGTTTTGGGAAACAAGAAAATTTAGAGCAATAATCTGCTGATAGCTTCAAGGAGGTCGGGTCGCTTGCCAAGTGCACTGAATCGGATGAAACCTTCTCCAGAAGAACCAAAACCACTTCCAGGTGTGACAATTAGTTGATGCTTTGTCAAAAAAGTATCGAAAGTATCCCAAGAAAGATGGGGAGAAAAGTCGGCCCAGACAAAAGGAAGATGCTCTCCACCGTAACACGAGACTCCTTTAGATGAGAGGGCATTTTTTAAAAGCTTCCCATTTTCTAAATAGCCTTGGATTATTTTCTGATAATCTGCCTGTCCTTCTTTAGAAAGAGCTTGAAGAGCTGCCATTTGAGAAAGGTAAGATGGCCCAGTAAATGTGGTGGCTAAAACTCTTCTCCAATCTTCTAAGATCGATTCTCCAGTGCTATATTTCAGTTCTTTAGGTACTACGCACCAACCAAGTCTTAATCCACTAAAACCTGCGCTTTTAGAAAAAGAGCCCCACTCTATGGCGCACTCTTTTGCCCCTTCAATCTCAAAAATCGAACGCGGGATGTTAGGATCGGTGATAAAGGAGCGATAAGCTGTATCGAAGAGAATCAACATTCCCTCTTTACGAGCGTGATTCACAACTTCTTGTAGTTGTGCTCTTATCGCTGTGTAGCCTGTTGGATTATTAGGATGACAAATGAATAAGAGGTGTGGTCCTTTTAACAAACACCAGTCAGGAAAAAAGCCGTTTTCTTTTGTTGCAGGAAGAAGGGTCACCTGATTGCCAATGATAAAAGAGCTCTCAAGATAGACAGGATAAGAAGGGTCTTGGATAGCTACTTTTTGCCCACCACCAGTTAAAAGGGCAAAACGGGCTAGATCGGGCTTGATCCCATCGGAAATAGAAATTTCATCCAGAGAAAATTTTCCATCGTATAGTACTTTTGAGACCGTTTCTCTTAGGGATTCTAAACCAAAATTTGGCCCATAACCTTTATAACCCACCTCGGTGGCCATTCCCAAAGAGGCCTCTGATAACCCCTCTGCAACAATATCTGGAAAAGGGTGGGTCGTATCGCCTACTCCAAAATGGATCAGACGTCTCTCGTGAGGATGGTTTTTTAAATAGTTTTCTACCCGTTTTTTGACCTCTATAAAAATGTAATTTGTTGTTAAACGTTGGAGGTTGGGCGAACGACGCATAAGAGTTTTTCAAGCGTAAGGGTGTTAGATGCACTTAGAGGAGTCAGAGGAAGACGAGGCGAACCACTTGGTTTTCCTAAAAGTTTCATCCCTTTTTTAACTGGGATCGGATTGGTTTCGCTGTTGAGGGCATGAAACAGAGGTAAAAGTTTATAGTGAAGAGAAAGGGCTTCGTCAAAACGTCTTTCTAGAACAAGTTGAACAAGCTTGTTCATCACATGGGGGAAAAGGTTTGAGGCAACAGAGAATAGACCTGATGCTCCTAAAGCTAAATGGGGATAGGCATATCCATCATCACCAGAAAAAATTTGCAGTTGTTGGCCAAATGTGCGGCACAATTCCATGAAATAGTTAAGATCTCCTGAACAATCTTTTATCCCTGCAATTTGCGGGTGGAGAATAAGACGGCGTAAAGTATCTAAAGCAATAGGAACGTGACAGCGGCCAGGATGGTTGTAAAGAATAATAGGAACTTCAGTGCTATTTGCTAGAGTTTGAAAATGGTGATAAATCCCTTCTTGTGAAGGTTTGTTGCTGTAAGGAGTGATAGCTAAAATAGCATCCGCTCCGCCCTCTTGAGCCATTTGAAGCTGTTCAACACATTTTTTTGTGGAAGGACTTGCAATCCCTACGACAAGTGTTGTTTTTCCATTGGTCACTTTTTTTGCAAAAGGAACTAACTCTTTCAGCTCATTTTCAGTTAGCGTAGACCCTTCTCCCGTAGAGCCTGTAAGGACGATTCCAGCTACATAAGAGGCTATTTGATCTTCAAGGTTGGCTTTTAGCCCTTCAAAATCTATTTCCCCTTGTTCATTAAAGGGGGTGATCAAAGCGGTATAGAGTCCTCTAGGCAAGGTGGTCATTCAAAAAGTCCTCCATCATATAAAAGCCCACTTTACCAATTAACCATTCACCTGCCAAGAGGGCTCCTGATGCATAGGTTTCGCGAGATTTTGAAGCATGCGAAAGAGAGATCCGTTCGTTTGCATTATCAAAAACCAATGTATGAGAAGGCAGAGATGCTCCTAAACGGATAGAATGAATTTCTAATTGCTGATCTGCTATTGCCTCTTTGATTAAAAGAGCTGTGCCTGATGGAGCATCTTTTTTACTCTTTTGATGTTCATCTATTAAACAGCGGTCAAAATCTTTATCTAAAAGACGGGTGGCTTGGTTGACGAGGCGCAAAAAAAGATGAACTCCAATCGAAAAATTGGGCGCGTAAAAAAGGGGAATTTGGTACTGATGTGCAAAATTTTGCAATTTTGTGGCATCGATTGTTCCACCTGTTGTTCCAATCAAAAGGGGTTTTTTTAAAGAAGCTGCCAATTCTAAATTTTCTTCTAGAGCTGTATGAGTAGAAAAGTCATAAAAAAGGTCGATCTCAGCAAGTTGATCATAAGAGGGTTTAGGCAGCGAGCGGGAGATGATTGCTGAAAGGGTGTGTCCCTTTTCTGGCGCTGCTTTCGAAAGCGCTTGCCCCATTTTCCCAAATCCGATTAGTCCGATTTTCATCTTTTTGCCATTCGACATGAGATTCTAACTCCATCCAAGTGGTTTCCAATGCTTTCCAAAAAGGATCACTTTTATGGCCACCTTCAAAAAGGGTAAGGAGCTCTTCGTTTTGGGTCAAGGCAGCATTTGTCCAGTTGAATGAACCGGTAAAGAATTTTTCTTGATCGATCCATACAAATTTATGATGCAAAAGAGGTTTGCCAACAGAGAGGCCAACGGGTATGGCCTCTTTCATTAAACGGAGGAGAGTTTTGTTAGACGCGCCAAGCGATTGCCCTTTATCTAAAGCAACAGCTACATGAACACCTCTTTTTTTAGCGTCGACAAGTTTTTCTAAAAGTTCTTTTTCCGTGAAGGTAAAAAGGGCAATTTTAATGGTGCTTTTCGCATTGTCAATGGCTTCTAAAAGAGCTGCTTTTAAAGCGGGGTTTTTAGGTGTTGTCCAGCTGACAAGGGTAAAAGGGGGTATATCAGTTGCCCAGCAACATCCGATAGGATGAACATGATCTATTTTCTTTTTTTCTGCTTCAGAAAGAAGCTGCTTTGCAAACTTATCCGAGGTGATCGCTACAAAAAGATTGTTTTGGTTGTGAAGAGAGTCCCAAGTTAGGTTGGCTGATCCAATCAAAGATAATTTCTTGTCCTGGATGATCCATTTTTGATGCATCAGCCCTTTGATGGCTCTTTGGACTAATTTTGTTTTTTCTCCCAACTGTTCTCTTTTTCCGTCATACCCTTTTTTGTCGACAGCAATGACAACTTCGACACCTCTGTCGCTTGCCTCTTTGATGGCTTTTATTACTTTGGTGTCAGAGAGGGTGTAAGTGGCAATATCCAGTGAATATTTGGCTTCATTGATCACCTTAAGGACCACCTCTTGCAGGACATCTCCTTGCTCTAAGCTATAGAGCCTTAAGGGTTCGATCGAATTTGGCAGAGTGACCGTTTCTCTTGAGAAAAAAGTGAAGAAATGAAAGAGGAAGAAGCTGAAAAAGAAGAGGTTACGCAAAGAAAATTTCACAAAAGATTAAAGAGAGATTTATCGAATCTTGATTTTATCCGATCAGCATGAAGAAAAGGAAGCTGAGTGTTTTTATGAGTGATGAAATGATTCCGTTATCTACCAAGGCGCTTCTCTCTGCAGGTCTTACTGAAATTCAACAAGCCAAAGATACAAAAGGGAAAGAGAGAAAGCAGCATTTAACCGAAGCTCAAGCCTCTTTTGAAAAGGCTTTAAAAGCAGGTCTTTCAACTAAAGAGCAGGTCAATCTCGCTTCTCTTTTGCAATATAAAATTGAACAGGTCAATCGAAAGGGGATGGAGCCAAAGAGCTTATCAAAACTTGGTCAATTCAAAGCACATATCGAAAAGATCCAACTTCAATATTATCGGCATTTTTTTAAAAAGGGCGATAACCCTATCGCTAGAGCACTAAAAGTGATCGATAACGAAGGGCAACTCCCAGAACAAGCTGAAAAATACCTGCAGGGTGCATGGAGTGAATTGATTTTCAAAGAACCTGGCAGTGAATTAAAAAACTTTAAAGATCATGTGGAATTGATGAAAGGTTGGGAGGATTTAATAGCAGATAAAAAAATCCCAAAAGTTATCCAAAAAGCGATGGCAGAACAATTGAGTCGTTATGTTTCACTAAAAAACTCTCTTTTGAATATGCAAGCTTTTGAAAAAAGTGGAGAGCAATATTCTCTTAAAGGACTTGGTGTTGATGATCTCGTTGCTTTTTACAAGACCGTACACGCAGATAAGAGCAATAACGCTTTTATGCAGGCTCGGATAGACGCCGCAAAAGAGAAGTTAAAAAATGCAAGTCAAGAAGTTCCTCTTGAAGCCATTAAAATTCTCGCAGATGAGTCATGGAAACAAAATGAGACAGTTATCCGAGATTTTGCTTCACGCTATCAAGATGTAGAGCCTCTAAAGGGTAAAATCGATGAATTTTTAGATTCACCTGTTAGTGGGACTGCTCATGATATTGTATCTCGCGAAGTGACAAAATTGACCCATTATCCAGATTATCTGAAATATGACCCTTCGCCCGTACTGAAAAGCATCTCAGAGAATCAAGATGTGAAAGATTGGTTAGCTGATGAGTCCCATGCTTATCAAGCCAATAAATTAGCCGATGCCCTATTGCCTAGATTGAAAGCTTATCTTGGAGTAGAGGGCGATTTAAGTGCTGTTAAAAAGCTTTTAGATCGCTTAGGTCCATTTGCTGAAAAGATCAAAGCCCCTTTTTCAGAAGCTGTAAAAAGACAAGAGAGTAACATCGTTGCTCTTTCCCAGGTTGTTGAAGAAATAGGAGATGAAAAAACTCGGCTTTCGATCAAAACAAGGCATGCGTTGCTGGAGCAGTTGGGAGATATTGAAAGGACTTTAGATAATTTTTCATCTCTACACGCAGACAAATTGAAAAGTGTGCGCGAGAAGATTGCAGCTTTAAAAACGACCTTTCAAAACGAGATTGAATTGTTAAGTGGTCCAACTGCATTGAAAGATCTCTATGCTGATGCGATTCATGAAGATCAAGAGGTGAAGTTGCTAAATACAGAAGAGGCAGCTATTTACCGAAAGTGGGTCAACGAGCATGTTCAACTTTTAGAACACTCTTCTATCTCCAAAGAGGTGCAGCAAGCTATCCGTGACAAATATCAAACCTCTTTCAATGTCGCCACAAAAGGGATTGTCATTTCGCCTGAATTTCAATTGGAGCGTTTTGCAAGCAAGCTTTTTGCTGAGGGAAATCCAACTAAGCAAAAGATGGCAGTTCATTCTAAAGCGTTTGACAGGCTGCTTGCACTCAAGAGAGGTCAGCTTAAACAGGGCGAGCCAAAAGAAGTTGCAGAGGCAACGTTGCGTGTAAAAGAACTTGAAGCATTAGCTGGTCAGCATGGAAAACAACTTTCTCGTCCTCGTCGAGATATGTTTGCTTAATCCATATTCTTATTGAGTTTTAGGTATTTATTTCTCTCTTTTATTTTCATTTCACATTAAATCTTTCTTTTAAGATTGTGGAGATTGACAATTAGACGTGTTTAAAAACTATCGGTTTTTAGTTAATCGATTGGTTTTTCGTCAGTTAGAGTTAAATCAATCAATTAAAGAGGAAATATGAAATCCTTATTCACTATCGTTGCCTTAGGAACAGCTTCATTATTGTCTGCTGATTCTTATAGCTATCCACAAGGTCAAGGCTATACTTCAAATAGCCCTGGACAAGCATATTACAATGCTACGCCATCTTATGAACAAAACCAGGGTTACAACCAAGGTTACTCTTACAGCAACCAAGGACAGGTGTATTACAACTCAAATCCATCTAGCGAGCAAAGCCAAAACTACTACCGTGATAACCAAGGTCAAATCAGTCCTTATCACCAAGGGGCTGTTTTGCACTATGATTCAACAAATCAAGGATCTGCTGGCACAACAACGACAACTCCTTCAGGACAAAGCACAACCATTCAAGTTAACATCCCAAAACAAGATTCAACAACAAGCACAGTGATTGGCCAAGACCAAGACGTTGTTAAATCTGTTCATGATGTAATTGGTGGTGGCTGGTTTTCAAGAGGATATGAGAATGTTTCTTTCACAGTGAACAACGGCGTTGTTACTTTAAGAGGAACAGTTAACTCTTTGGAACAAAAGAACAGACTTGAAGAAGACCTCAAAAAAATTAAAGGGGTTACACGTGTAGACAATCAAGTGACTGTTGCTACTCCAGATGTTCAAAAAAGTTCAAGACCAGCAACGATTTACACACAAGATTATGCTGAAACTGAGCAAGATAAAATTATCAATGGTAAAATCCGTGATAAATTAAGCAGCGGCTGGTTTGTTAAAGGGAACGACAGAGTTTCTGTCAAAACAATCAATGGTGCTGTAACTATCAGTGGTGTTGTTGATAACTATGATGATATCCAAAAAGTTAACGATCAATTGAAAGGTATTGACGGTGTCAAATCCATCAGTAACCAACTTTCAGTTAAAAAATATTAATCTTCTTTCTTTTATGGGCCGCCACAATTCAAAGGCGGCCTTTTTTTTTATAAATGCCTAGAAACACAAGATTTTTGATGAATATTTGAAACGCGAAGACACAAAGAAAAAGCAGTTTGATTGCAGAGAAAGAAGAATAAAAGGCGAAGCTTTATCCTGCCTATCCTGCCCATCCTGTTTTCTCTACTCGAATTCAAAGCTTTTAGAAATGGCAGCGTTTTGCGTCTGCTATGTAGTCAAAGCTAAAAAGCTAACGACTCATTCTGCTATTCGTGGTCAAACTCGTAAGTCCGCCACAAGCTGCTTATTCGAATTGCGCTAGGCAAAGCCTTAAACTGCGTTGTGCCCTAAACTTTGTGACGTGGTATGTTCCCATCCACAAGACTATTAAACAAGGTCGCAACACAAACTCAATCAGATTCTTTCTAATTCATAAAACTTTGCGTTTCAATTTTTTATCTTTTTGATTGATTACAGAAAAGGGAGAGGAGTCATCTTTTCTGTAATGGCTCTTGTCAAGCCTGTGAAACGCTCTTCGGTTTCATTATTCAAAACGGCCATCTGCATCGCTTTTTTTGAGCCTACAATGACCACCAACTTTTTTCCCCTTGTCACCCCGGTATATAACAAGTTGCGATAAAGCAGTTTGAAATGGGAGGTATGGATAGGCATGACAATGCAAGGAGCCTCACTACCTTGGTACTTGTGGATAGAGACAGCATAGGCAAGGTGAAGCTCGTCTAAATCGTCAAAAGGGTAGCAGATCTCTTTAGAATCAAAGCGGATCACCATCTCTTCTTCTGCCTCATGGATAGCGACGATGCGCCCAACATCGCCGTTAAAGACCTCTTTTTCGTAGTTATTTTTGATCTGCATCACCTTGTCACCTTCGGACCAGGCTCTACCCATTTTGAATATCCGCTCTTTTCTTGGATTTAAACGATCCTGTAGCAATAAATTAAACTGATCAATCCCAACGAGACCTTTTCGCATAGGAGCTAACACTTGAATGTCATTAAAAGGGTCGAATTTGAATCGTTGCGGAAGCCTGTTTGACACAAGTTCTAAAACAGCCTCCTGTAATGCAGCAGGATCGTTTTTTTCGATGAATAAAAGATCTGAATCTGTTGAAACAGTTAGATCTGGCAGTCTGCCCATGTGGATGTCGTGCGCACCAGTGATGATTTTAGAGCCTTGTGCCTGACGAAAAATCTGCTTCAGTTGAATGGTAGGGATTTTAAAAGAATCGATCATGTCCTTCAAAACAGTACCAGGGCCGACACTTGGAAGCTGATGGACATCTCCGATAAAAAGGAGACGGGCACTTCTTGGGATAGCGCGTAAAAGATGGGCCATCAAAACAGTGTCGATCATGCTAGATTCATCGACAATGACAAGGTCAGCCTCTAAGGGATTTTGACGGTTCCGCTTAAATCCACCCCCTTTGAAATCAAATTCTAGCTTGGAATGAATTGTCGAGGCAGAGCGTCCTGTGATCTCTTGCATCCTCTTAGCAGCACGCCCTGTAGGAGCCATCAAAACAATTTTTTTGGTGAGCTTCTCATGGAGAGTTAAAATAGCACGAGTGATCGTGCTTTTTCCCGTGCCAGGACCCCCTGTTAAGATCATCACTTTTTCTTTAAGCGCAGAGATGACCCCTTGTCGTTGTTCAGGCGCTAATTGAAGCTTTAATTCTTTTTCAACCCAATCTAATGCTTTTTCTGTATCAACTGCTCTTAAAGGAGATGTTGCTTTATGTATGTCCCTTAACGCATTTGCAATCTCTTTTTCTGCAAACCAAAATTTTTCAGAATAGAGGAAAGGGGTCATTGTCCCGTTATAGGGTCTTTCATCGAGGTAGCATTTTTGTGCATCCACTAAAAGAGAGATCTCTTTTTGAACAAGTTCAGGGGCAACTTCTAAGTTTTTAGCAGATTCTTCGATGAAGTCTGGAAGGGGATAGGTGACATGCCCTTTCCCAGAGAGTTCAGCTAAAAGATAGTGGATACCAGCAGAGATCCGTGAAGCACTCTCTTTTTCGATGCCAATGTGCCGGGCAATCTCATCTGCCAGTTTAAAACCGATCCCATGAACTTCATGCGCTAATCTGTAAGGGTTGTCTTGCAAAATTTTGACACAATCCCGTCCAAAATGGTTATAGATTTTTTGAGCGTAGGCTGGGCTGACTCCATTACCCTGTAAAAAGACCATCACATCAGATACAGCTCTCTGTTCTTGAAATGAAGTTTTGATCTTATCGAGAAGCTTTTCTCCTAAGCCCCTAATCTCTAATAATCTTTCGGGAGCATTTTCAATGATGCTCAAAGTTTCTTTTTTGAAACATTGGACAATTTTTTCGGCCATTTTGGGTCCGACCCCTTTAATGAGTCCTGAACCTAAATATTTTTCGATCCCTTTTTCTGTTTTAGGGATCTCTATTTGGAAATCGCTGACTTGGAATTGCTTGCCGTGGACCAAGTGATGAGAAAAAGTCCCTTTACACCGCAAGGTTTCCCCCCCTTTTAGCAGGGGAAAATGACCGACGACGGTGATCACTCCAACAGGCTTTTCAGCCTCAAAACTTGCGACAGTGAACCCATTTTCGGTGTTTTGAAAGGTCACCCGCTCTATCGTTCCAACAATTTCATCCATTTTTCCAATATCTTAACCTTTCTTTATCTAATCTCAAAACTTCTCTTGTGAAATGGGAAAGAAGAGGTGAGAAGATGTGTAGCTGGAATGTTGCAAAAAGTGGTGATGATTCATTTTTTATTTCTCCTGCGGAGTTGCAGGTTTTCATGCAACACTATACACAAAAATATCCTAAAGCAGATGTTAGCCATGGGAAAATTCTTCAAATTGCCAGACTCGCTATTACAGCATCTACGATGGGGAAATTTACATTAGATCAGTTAAGAGCCTTCAAAAAAATTGAATTAGAACTACTTGGCGAACAGTGGGCGGTTGCAGAAACATTTAAACATCAAATGGGTATACCTTCTAAAGAACTTGTTTCTAAAGGAGAGCTGCAATTTGATAGAGAAGCCCAGAAGGGTTTGTTAGCTGTTTGGGGTGGGAAAAAAGACTCAGAAATTGTTGAGCAGTTTCTGTCTTTAGATCCTTATAAACAAAAATTGATTTTAAAAACTTGCTCCCATTTCAGTTGGTCTTTGCAACCTTTGACAAAACCTGAATTTTCAGAGCATGATCTTGCCATTCTCCATTCATTACGAAACGAACTACAAAAAGAGTTTGGTTCTTCTGGAGAGCTTCCTCGAGATACTAGAACGAAATCAGAAAAATATTTTGCCCTATTTCATCCAGCTTTTTATGGAGTGGATGTGGATGCTTTGGAAAAGCCCAAATTACCTTCTAATGCCATCAAGCGAGAGCTTTTTTTAATAGGGGAAAAAAGAATTGGTGGCGATCTAAAAAACGATTTTCAGCATCTTATGGGTGCATATCCAGATTTAAGAACACGCTATGATCAAAAAGATACAAGTGCGTATTCAGATGCAGAGCAATTTAGTCTTAAATGCCAAACAGCCATTACAAAAGCCACAACTTTAGTTAAATTATATCACCACTATAGCGAAGATGCAGATATTAAATTTTTAGAGGCAAAAGCACAGTATCATCTATCAGCTCTTCAAACCATGCAGAAAGGGCATTCGGCTTTTAACGAAGAATTTTTCACCCAATTGAGTAAAAATACATCTCCAAAGGCGGCCATTTTAGCTTCTAAATTTGCAAGACAATATCCAATCACAGAAAAAAACTTTAAAGAGCTTGTTCAAGGTTTAGAAAAAAGCACAGCTTGGGGAGATCAAGAAGCTGAGCTTGAATTAGCAAAGCTTTATATTTCAGCGTGGAAATCTAAAATACCAAACGTTGACGAGATTACAATACTGGACTATCTCAAGCCGATGGGAAAAGCGGGAGCAAGCGCATTACAAGAGTTTTTTTCTGCAGGTTCGCTAAAAGCTGGAGAACAGCTCATTCAATTGATGGATAAACGTTTGGAGCCAGAATCATTAAAGGCAAAAATTCAAAGTGTTTGGAATTCTATTTTACACTGGTTTTTTGGATCGGCAACCCTGTATGGAGAGCGGCCATTTTTTGCTAAAGATCCTCGCCGTCTCTCTTCTAACGAAATCGATTTTCTTATTGCAGCCTCTTTCTTAGATGTACATGGAGCGGAAAAAGTATTGAAGAATTTGTTGGAAGGCGATTTTGGGCCTAAAATCCCTCTTGAGCAGGCTCATGCATTTATTAGCAGCGTAAAAAGCAAAAGAGTCAGTGAAATAACTGACCAAGATCCTTATATGATCATCAATCGAAAAGAGGCTTTCCGGCATCTTGAAGGAGTAGAAAAAATAGCTGCTCTGATGGGGAAAAAATTGCCGTTTCTTGCTGATTATGAAAAGCGTTCAATTTAATGGCTCTTAACAATCTCTTCATCCAATCTAGACGATTCTTAGGTGAAATAGGGGGAGAGGATATCCCTTATGTCTATACCAAATTCACCTATCAGAAATGAAAACAGGATTGTTTCCTTCAGCGAATGGCAGATACTTCGCCAGCACTCTTCTGACGCCGTAAGCAAACTCATGCAAGAAAGGGGGCAACCAGAAAGTGAAGACTGGACAGTCGATTGGACCGACAAAACTTGGGCCGAATACAAAAAGATCGAACAGAATGCGTTAGGCGATTATGGTGTTGTTGAAACCTTCAAAAAACAGATGGGATTAGAACTTGAAGGGACAAAAACAAAGACAGGCCATATTCAATTCGATCTTGAACGGTATCGGACACTTTTTTCTTATTGGACATCGTTGAGTGGGGATAAAGCCCAAAAAGATTTTTTAAAACTAAAACGTTATGAACAAAAACTTCTTATAAAAGCTTTCGAACATTTTAGTCAGACAAATGATCCCATGAGAGAAGGAAGTCCAAAAGGACTTAATGCTCATGAACTCATCATTCTCCACTCTCTTGTCAAAAGCCCTTATTATCCTTTGAAGTGGAAAGAGATCGAATCAGATAGTTTTAAATTATTTCAGTCTTTTTATGGGCTATATAAAAAGGGTGTAGTAGAAGAACCTAATATAAATGTAAAAACCACCATTACAGATTGGAGAAAGGCTCTACCTTTAGATTTAAGTCATCCATTCGAAGATTCAATTAAAAGTATCTCTCCTCTTAAAAAGCGTGAGCTTTATCAAAAAGGAGAAAAAATTGCTGGTGAGTTGAAAAACGAATTTATTCGCCTAAGAAATTCGTATAATGATTTAAGGATACGCTCTCTACATCAAGATCCCCATGATATAACGCTCGATGCAGATAATCGTCGTTATCAAGCTGCGTGTCGGGTGGCGATTGCGAAAGGAGAAGCTTTAGTAGATCTCTATTTGCCTTACTTAAACGATAAGGACATGACTTTTCTTTGTGCAAAAGCAGTGGCAGATCTTTCCCAGCTCTATGTATTGGGAGATAGAAATAATCTTGAAAATCTATCGCTTATGGATGCAGTCAATCTCGCAGATCGAGCAGATCAAATGGGACATCCAACTGCAGCGATTTTATTGTCCAAATTGCTCCATTTACAAGAAGGGATCCTTTCAGAAAAAAGTTATGAAAGGGCAAAAGCGAAGCTTGAAAAATTTCCATCAAGCCATTTAGAGGCGCAGCTGGAAAGTGCAAGGTTAGCTACGGCTGCCTGGCGTGCAGGCATAAAAGAACATGGAAAAGACCTTGAAAGTAAGGCGCTTGATATCTTGCGACCACTTGGAAGACTGGGAGCAGATGGTTTAAGGGAATTATTTGAAGCAGGCTCAACTGCAGCTGCCAATGACTTGATCCTCTTGATGAGCAAAGACAGATTCAAACCTCTCTCTATCGCTGAACGTATACAAAGATTTATCCAACAAATTGTGAACCTTTTTTCCTTTGGTCCTGCCACCCTTTTTGGAGAAGAGGCCTTTCTTTCTAAAGACCCAAAACGGCTTTCTCAAGCAGAAATTGATTTTCTGATCAAAGCCGCTTTATGGGAAAAAATGGAGGTGAATGGGGCAAAAGAATTCGTTGAAAATGCGATAAAGGCGGGATTAGAACCCAAAATTCCTTTGCAACAAGCTGATGCATTTTTGCGTAATTTAACACGAAGACAAAACCCTTACATGGTTGTTAACAAAAGGGAAGCCTATCGCTATTTCCAATTTGCAACAGAAATTGCACTGAATTCCCCGTTAGTGATCGAATGGAAAGAAGAATTTGTTCTAACTTCTTTAGATCCTTATCTCAAACATGTGGATAAAGATACCTTTGCTTACGAACTGCTGACCAATTTGCGTGATGGAATTATCCCTCCTTAAAATTGACAGAAGAGGTCATCAAAGAAACTCCTGCTGTGTCAGCCGTTGAAGAGCCATCTGAAGAAAGTCCTGTTTACCTTTTCTCAAATTCAAGCTAAAGCTGAACCTTTAAAATTAAAAGAAAAGAAAGAATTTCCACTATCACAAGAAGAATTTAATTCTCTTGTTATTCCTGCAACAGTGGCGGTACTTGTTGTCATTGCTACAGCCGTTTATTCAAAATCTTTTAATCCTCCCTCTGGTGTGGCAGATACGTTGGGGCAGATGGTTGTGGATGCAAAAGAGGCAAGTCCTCCGACAATGGAGGACAATGGAGAGAGAGTTATTCGATTGGGGAGGAGCTGTTATCAGACTTATGAGAAATTTCGGCCCTCATAGACTACTTACTCGTAGATAGAAAAAGGGGAGTCAGGCCACAATAGGGATATGCGTTACATACTCCCATTCCTATTCATTTTTTCTTTAACAGCAGATGAAATGGCTATTTCTGTAGACGAAGCTTTTCCAGATCCTTACGCGCCTTATTGCGATGAAGATGGAACTGAGTACGAATATGATGATAGTGAGTGCTATTTGTATCAGTGTTATGACGGAGACGTTGGAGAGGCCTGGAATTGGGAAGATGCTCAAAAGTACCCTGGTCGTAACACAGACGAATTTATGGAAGAACTTACAGAACCTTGGCGTTAGAAAACAGTGCCCCTTTACACAAGGGAATCGCTTGACCGACTAAAAGAAAAGGTCGATTTAGTCGAAATCCTCCGCAATCATATCGATTTAAAAGCTGCTGGGGCCTCTTATAAGGCCCTATGCCCTTTTCATGAAGAAAAAAGTCCTTCGTTTTCTATCCAACGGGGCAGTCACCACTACCATTGTTTTGGATGTGGAGCTCATGGAGATGCCATCACATTTTTGACAACGTTTGTAGGGCTTCCTTTTCATGAAGCAGTTGCTTCGTTAGCAGAACGCTTTCAAGTGTCGCTAGAACTTGTAGAAGGGAAAGAGGAAGGTGGACAAAAAAAACGGCTGATGGAAGCTCATACAATGGCAGCCAAGGGCTATCAAATGATGCTCTTAGAAAGCCAAGTAGGAAGAGAGCCTCTTCAATACCTTCTGAATCGCGGTATTACCCAAGAAATGATCGAAAGATTTGGAATTGGGTATGCCCCTGAACATCCTGCGTTTTTGTTGAAATGGCTTGAGTCTGAAGGATTTTCTCGTGAAATTTTGATTGAGGCAGGTCTTGCTACAGAGACACAAAATGGGAAGCAGCGAGATTTTTTTATCGATCGCATCATGTTTCCTCTTATGACTCCGCAAGGGGGGGTGATTGGCTTTTCGGCAAGAAAATTTAAAGAAGAGACTTTTGGTGGTAAATATATCAATACCACAGAGACCCCTCTTTTTAAAAAATCCCATTTCCTTTTTGGGATGGCCTGGTCACGAAAACGGATTGCAAAAGAACAAAAAGCGATCATCGTTGAGGGGCAATTGGATGCGTTGCGGCTGATTGAAGGGGGGCTTGATTTAACTGTCGCCTCGCTTGGGACCGCTTTTGGGGTAAGCCATGTCAAAGAATTGGTTCGGTTAGGGGTGAGAGAAGTCTACCTTGCTTTCGATGGAGATAAGGCTGGCATTGAGGCGATCAAAAAAGTTGGCGATCTATTCCAAAAAGAGGGGATTGAAGTTTGGATTCCGCTTTTGCCTCCAGAAGAAGACCCCGATTCGTTTGTCAAAAGTCATGGAATAGGGGCTTTTGTTGAACTTCTAGAACAGTCAGAAGATTATCTATCCTTTCTTTTTAGATTAGAAAAGAGCCGACAAGATTTGACGTTACCAGCTGCTAAAAACCGTTTTGTCAATGCTCTTGCAGAACAGATTAGAGGTTGGAACTCTCCTTTGATGGTTCATGAAAGCCTAAAAAAAGTGGCCCATTTAGCAGGTATTTCAGAGACATTGATCGGTGTTACACAAGGGATACAGCCCACTTTCCGTTATAGAAGAACAGAGCCTGTTGGTGAAACAGTTGTAGACCCAGATTTTATTTTAGAGGGAGATTTAATCCTTTGGCTATTCCGGTTACAGAAAAAAGAGTTGAAGCAGGTGGCTTATCATCTTTTAACTGAAAATCATTTTCGACATGCTTTAACAAAACGTCTTTTTGCTGAAGGAAAGAAAAGAGAGGGAGCAGGAGAACCCTTTACTTTGATGGAAGTTGTCTATTTGTTTGAACATGCAGAAGATGAAAAGCAGTTTTCTTATCTTCTTGCTCGAAAAATAGATCTTGAACGTGTCAAAGAGCTCTATCCCTTAGTGATTAAAAAGTTGCTCGATAGAGAATGTCTCTACAAAAAAGAAGAGATCCGAGAAAAGATCCAAAATGGTTCAGATGAAGAGTCTTTAATCTTAGCCAAACAGTTTGACGAACTAAACAAAACCCCTCCGCTGCTGCCAGTTTTGCCAGAATAAGAAAAGAGGACAGAGAAAAGGAAGGACGAGGACGATGGTAAAATTCAAACTAAGGGTGGGCTATAAGCAAATTTGTTGTCCTCTCAAGTCCTCATTGTCCTTGGTGTCTTCAAGGTCCTCGTCCTTCTTTTAAGGTAAAAACTTAGAAGGGGGAATCTCTTTTGGACGTTCTCCTTTTGGGGGAGTAAAAAGGCCACTGCGATGTCTTGCAACCAGACGATAAATTGGATTAATTAACCATTCTGGTAGAGAGCCTAAAAATCCTAAAGCATGCCAAGGATAAGGCAAATATCCACAGATTTTAAAAGCACCTTTAGCAAAGAAAGAGAGTTTCCCATTTTCACATAAGACTAATGTGTCGGGTAACTCTTTTGGAAGAAGTTGTTGAGCTGTTTGTCCACCAAGTGGAGCAAAGACAAATTTGTTTCTTGTGTCACGTGCCGCAATCCACTGCACAGCAAAATGACAAAGTCCACATCCACCATCATAAAACACAATGAGAGGAGGGATTTTGTGAACCATACAAATTTAAAAAGAGGATTTTATTAAACTTTAGGCCCTATAGAGAGCCTAAAGTTTAAGCAAGAGAATTAACCTTCTCTTGTTTTTTTGCTGCCGCAGCCACAACCAGCAAGAACAGAATCGATTTCTGAACTTTTTTCTTCTGTTCCAGCATCTGCTAAAGTAGATTCTTCTTTCTCAACATCTGCATCAACCAATGTAGAGTTTTCTTTCTCAATATCAGCATTAGCCAATTCAGATTCTGATTTTTCAACATCAGTATTAGCTACTTCTGAAGTATGCTCTTCTTCTGTTGCATTTGCTAAAGTCTTTTTTTCTTCAGCTTGGCAAACATCGTCACAATTGACAGCATCCACTTTCTCTTTAGAAGCACCTTCTGCTTTTAATTTAGCTTTCAAAGCTTCAATTTTTTCTGGGGAACAATTGCATTCAGCAAGAAGGGGCGCTGAAGCAATTAAAGAGGCAGCGATGACGTAAGATAACATGTAAGTTCCTTTGTTAGTTGCTTACATGTTAGATCTGAAGAAATTCCCTGTCAAAGCTTATAGGATACTTTATTCACCAGCATTGTGATTGTGAAACAATATCCTTCTAAGAACTGTCGGATCGGCGCCTGGATCACGAGTAAACCATCTTGTAGAGTGTACACCTTTAGCATTAGCTGCGTTGGGTTGAGCAAAGATGGTTTGTGATACTTCCAAATTTGCAATAGGAGCATTTGTGTCTGCAATGCGGCAACTTCCAGCCAATGGAACAGGATCTCCAGCCCCTTCTAAATGTTTAACGGCAAACTGACACTTAGGGTATACTCCAACCCCCTTGATAAAAAGGTCTCTGGTGTAACTTTCAACACCTGGCGCATTGAAAGTCATCAATGTCATTTGAGTACATCCAGTTCCTAACTTTTGAGGATCAGAAAGAAGGGCTGCCATAAACCTTGCAGCATCACTTCCACCTAAGCTGTGGCCTGTTGCTAACCATTTTTTTAACTGCTTTTCTTCTTGAATTTGCTTCCATTTCTCTAGAATTTGAAGACGTGCTGCTTCAAAAGAGGCGGCTCCAGGTCCTTCGATTCCAAGATCCCAAGATCTTCTTTCTGTCGGCGAAATATCGCGAAGAACAGAAGCAAGGTCAAACGTTCCTCTAAAGATGACAATACCTTCATCATCCTCTTGGACAGTCACTGGAACAAGGACAACTCCATAAAGACCGCTGCCTTTATGCAAAGAGTGGATAGTGTAAAGCCTTCTTTCTTCATTACCTTTTAAGCCGGCAACAGAGAGAATCATTCCTTCTTTAAACTTGGTGTCACCTTCCCCTGTTAAATAGAAGTTTGTGAATTTTCTATCGAAAAGAGAATAGCCTATATCTCGAGCTGCATGTTCTGCAGCAGCATTTCTTGCGTGGTTGCTATAGCTTGGTGAGGACGATGTATTTGCAACAGCAATTTTGGTGACTGCATCTAGAAGGGCAATATCTTTTGCGAATTGTTTTTGTTGATGAGCTGCAGGTTGAACCGCAAAAATTTTGGTGAAACTTAGAGCGGCTTGTCTTAATTTAAAGGCATTTTCTTGAATAACTTCTTCGTTATCGCTCTTGGACCATAACTTTATACTTTGAAGGTCAAGGTTTGCTGCAATTCCAATGACAACTAAAGCAAGATCGCGTTGATTCCAATAACCACTATCTGTAAGCGAATAATAGCCGACAATTTCATTAACAAATTCTCCTCCAAACATTTCAGAGAGAATTGAAATGGCAATTTCTCCTTTTAAATAAGGATGAAAAAGAGCTTTTGAACCAAGTGTTGGATTTAAAATCAGTTCAATGAATGGTTTGATGGATAGTTCAGGATTAAAATCATATGGTGTTTCTGTTCTCTTCAACTCTGCTGAGTCGATGGTATATTTTAGAACTTCAAATTCTAAATCGTTTGAGGGTTGAGCATTTTCTACAATTTCTCTGATCTTTGTGACAATTTGTTCGAATTCGACTTTCGAAATCTTTTCTCCGTCTAATCTTTGGCGGGCTTTTAATAAAAAATAAGTTAAGAGAGAGGAGGTGAAAGTATCCAAACGATTTGTTGTTTGGCTCCTCATCGTGAGTTCTCTATTTTTCATTTCAAAGATGGGGAAAAGAGGACCTATCCCTAAAAGTTGAGGGCTTAGCTTGTCAAACGCATCAAATTGTTCATAAGGAGATGCTAATTGTGTGCTTCGACTCAAGTCTTCTGGAAGTTCGACAAGATCAAATTGCATGAACAGTTCATGTTCCAATTCAGCTTTTTGCTTCAAGAGCTCTTGGACTTGGCTTTGAAGCGCTTTAACTTGCTGACTTCCTTGTATGAGCTGTTCTATTAAGTTTTCTCTTTCTAAATCACTTGAAACTATGTGTTGAATAAGAGCTTGTTGATCGGAAATTGCAGTTTCGAGGAGTTTTTGTAAATCTACAGGTTCAAGAAGTTGAGATCTCCAGTAAGTAAGCGGTCTAGAAGAAACCATCGATAAAAGCGCCCAGGCGGTAGATGCAATAGTAAAAGCAAGGAGTTGGGCTGTATGAGTAAGTTCGCTCAAAAATTTGACCCCCGCTTGGCGAAGTTCCCCTTCAAGGATATGATGCAAGGGACCGACTAAAGAAAGAGAGAGGGCGATAGGGGCTTGGAAGGCTGAAAAAATAGGGGTAGAGAGGGCAAGAATGCGAGCGCTTATTTTATCGATGAATCGAGGACTTTCGCTAAAGTTTGCTACACGATTTAAATGGCGCTTTAAGAACAAAGCGTTTTCGGGAATAAAAAATGAATGTATAGAACTTGCCATAGATGAAACATTATAGCATCTCTTAGTTAAGAATTTGTTAATAAATAAAAATTTCTTTGTTTTTTGATTTTGTTCTCTAAATTTTATATTGGATCTGCTAGACTCTTTTTTATGAAAAAGATCCCCTTCACCACACTGACCAAAAAAGAGCTGGCTGACAAAATCGAAGCACTCGGTGAGCCAAAATTTCGTGCCGATCAGGTTTGGGATTGGGTCTATGAAAAAAAGGTCCTCTCTTTTGATAAGATGGAGAACCTTTCAAAAGCTCTCAGAGAAAAATTAGATCAAGTATTAACCCTTTCAAGTCTCACTTTTGTGACAAAAACTGAATCCAATGACCAAGAGACAGTCAAATATCTCTGGGAATTGGCCGACGGAAAAAGGGTCGAATCGGTATTGATCAAGTCGGGAAGACGTCGTACAGTTTGCGTCTCTTCACAAGTTGGATGCCCAGCTTCTTGCGCATTTTGCGCTTCTGGCAAGATGGGTTTTTTTCGAAATCTCTCAGCCTATGAAATTTACGATCAGGTTGTCCGCATCAACTCTGACCTGCAAGAAGTAGGGGAATGTGTCTCTCACATTGTGTTCATGGGAATGGGGGAACCTCTTAAAAACTACGAAAGTGTGATCAAGGCCATTGGCTTTTTGACAGATCCTGCCCGTTTCAATTTATCAGACAGAAGAATCACTGTCTCAACAGTCGGTGTTGTTGAAGGGATCGAAAGACTTGCAAACGAAGGGATCAAAGTTAATCTTGTCCTCTCTTTACATGCTCCGAATCAACATATCCGTAAAAAAATCATCCCTTACGCAAGAAAGTATGACCTTCCAGATATCATGAAGGCAATGGACACTTACCACAAAAAAACGGGACGTGACATCACTTATGAGTACACTTTGATCGAAGGTATTAACGATCATCCTGACCATGCCTTTGAATTGGCTCACTTGGTCAAGGGAAGACACTGCACTGTTAACTTAATCCCTTATAACCCAGTACCTGGCATTCGTTTAAGACGGCCAGCCACTAAAGAGATCAAAGCCTTCCGTTCCGTCTTGTTTGGTTGCAAAATTCCAAACACTTGCCGTTGGACTAAAGGAGATGATATAGCTGCAGCTTGTGGACAACTTGCTTATCAAAATCCTTCTGAATCCTCTTCATCGTTACCTTTAAGTGCTTAATGTTGATTACCTAAAAGAGCTTCCAAATAAACCGGGCGTATATGTCATGCGCTCGAGGGGTGAGGTTCTTTATGTGGGAAAAGCAAATGATCTAAAATCGCGGGTGCGTCAATACATCACTTTGACTGATACCCGTGCTCAGATCCCTTACCTCATGGAAAAGGTCGAAGAGATCGAGACCATCGTGGTCACAAGCGAAAAAGAGGCTCTTCTCCTTGAAAGCAATCTGATCAAAAAATATCAGCCCGCCTACAACGTTTTATTGAAAGATGACAAAAGCTTTGTCGCCTTGAAAGTGAACGTTGAACATCCGTGGCCCAGAATTTTATTAGTTAGAGCGCGTGATGAGATTAAAAAACGGGAGATGATCTTTGGCCCCTATCCAAGTGCTTTTGCAGCTAGAAAGATGTTGGATGAGGTTCATCGTCTATTTAAATTGCGCCAATGCTCCGATCAGGAGCTTTTGAGACGGATCCGCCCTTGCATTTTGTACGACATGGGCAGATGTCTTGCTCCATGTGTCAAAAAATGTACGCCTGAGGCTTACCAGGAAGAATTAAAGAAAGCGACCCGTTTTATCCGCGGTTACAACAAAGAGGTTATCGATCAGCTTTTTCAGAAGATGGAAGAGGCTGCAGAAGCCTTAGATTTTGAAAAAGCGCAAGAGATTCTGGATAAAATTAGGGCCATTGAAAAAACGGTCGAAAAACAACACGTCCATCTGACTAAGTTTGAAACACTAGATGTCTGGGGACTTTATAGAGAAGGGGAGTCGGGGATGTTAACCCGTCTCCATTTTGCAGAAGGAGAGCTTTCCTCTGCTTCTCATTACCCCTTTCAAGGTGTACTAGATGACGATGCAGAGCTTTTTGAATCTGCTTTAGTGCAATATTATAACAATTTGCCACCTCCCGAATCTGTATTAGTCCCCATTGAGTTGTCAGAAGGGATGAAAGAGCTTCTTCCAATTTCTGTGCCTAAACGGGGCGATAAAGTTGTTCTTCTAAAAATGGCTGCTGAAAATGCGTTAGAAGGGTTTAAGCAAAAAAGAGACAAAGAATCTGAGAGAGAAAAACTTTTGATGAAGATGCAAGAGCTTTTCCGCCTCTCCAATTACCCCTACCATATTGAGTGCTTTGATACCTCTCACATTGCAGGGTCATTCCCAACAGCCTCTTTAGTCACTTTCCAAGGGGCTGAACCTTATAAAAAGGGATATAGAACCTATAAAATCAAAACAACAGATGCAGGCGATGATTATCAGGCTTTAAAAGAGGTTCTACAAAGACGTTACCGCAAAGGAAAAGATGAAGAGTTGTTGCCAGATCTCATCATTGTCGATGGAGGTAAGGGGCAACTTTCTCAAGCTATGCAAGTATTAAAAGAGCTTGAAATCACAACGGTCGACATCATCTCTTTAGTGAAAGAAGAAGGGAGGCACGATCGAGGGTTAACTCAAGAAGGGGTTTTTCTTCCTCACCAAAAAGATCCAATTTTATTAGAAAGACACTCCTCACTCCTTCATTTTTTACAACGCGTAAGGGATGAAGCTCACCGGAGAGCAATTACTCTTCATAAGCACGGAAGATCAAAGCAGTTAACACAAAGTATCTTAGATACGGTGCCCGGTATTGGCCCTAAGAGAAAGAAAGCTTTGCTGACCCATTTTGGAAGCCTTGATCGGTTAACAAAAGCAACTCTTGAAGAGATCATGGCTGCGCCCACAATGACACAGCCTCTTGCTAAAGTCATCTTTGAATGGCTCCAGAAAAATAGAGAAGGAACCTGAACCGAGGCTAGGCTAGGCCTGCCGAGGTTAGCTTGCTCCTCATGCCTTATATTTTACCTAAAAAAGGCCACTTTTCTATCTGGCAAAGTTGGATGGCTTCCTGATTCCCTTTTTTTGCAGCAGGAACCAAAAATTCTTTAGCTTTTTTGAAGATATTGTCTCTAGTATTTTCCTTAGTTTGGCCAGTTCCTAGAGTGAAATTACGTTGTTTTGCTTCATACAGGCGTTGAGCCTCTTTGTATAATTCAAGCCCTTTAACATAATAAGCATCAGCCAACCCTTTGTTGATAGCTGGTTGTAAATAGGCATCGGCTTTATTTCTATCTGTATGAACTTGGTAAAGCGCAATTCTTGCCTTGTCCTGATTTGGATCACAATCAATACACTCTTCAAGGTATTTGATTTGGCTCGTTATCCGGTTTGCTTTTGCTTCGATTTGGCTTAAGGCATAGTTTACAGTTGCTTTTAGTTCTTTATCACCTTGTCTGAGGCAGAGTTCGTAGAATCTTTTTGCCTCTTCTGGTAAAGGTTCTAAAAGTAGATCACCAACTAGTAATGGAAGTTGAAAAATCTCATGAGGGATAAGGTGATCCCAAATCTGATTATCTTTTTTAAAATCTGTGAGAACCATTGTCAGTTGATGTGACTGCAGCTTTTGTAAGGCAGATGCAAAATCGATCAAAAGATAGATGAACGGTTTGTCTTTTTCGAAGGTGATGGAGTTTAGGCAGATGTTATAGCAAGCAATTGCTTTGTCAATTTGAGGTGTTTTAGACCCAAGGCCTAAGTAGAGGTGAGCAAGAAACATCGCAATATTAACATTTTCTTCGATGGCACTTGTAGGGAGATAAGCCAATAACTCGAAAGCATGTAATAAGAGCTGTTCTTTTTCATCTCTGTTTTCTATTTGTGTGGAAGCTGCTCTTTTTAATTGAGCTAATTCAAAAGCTGCATCGATATGTCCTAGTGAAGCTGCATGTTGATAATCGTCCCAAACTCCAGAACAATGGGCTAATTGATAAAAAGCATGGGCTTTAACAGATCCATCTGGAAGATAAGATGTGGCAAGAGTCAATAGCTTGATAGCCTCTGCTTGACACCCATTTGCTTTAAAGGCCATAGCGAGTTCTATAGCAAGATCACGATCTCCAAAATCTTCATCAAATCGACCTTTTGAATGATGAATAAGAGTAAGAACATCTATTTTCTTCAAACCAATTTCATGGAGTAATTTAATAAGCTCTGCTCTGTATTTAGCGAAAGGGGCAGTAGATTGGTTGTAATATTCTAGTGCCTTGTAGGTATCTTGAGCGATAGATTTATCGCCTTCACTTAATCCTGATAAATAGAGAATGCCTAGTTGAAGCTTTGCCCACTTACTACCTAAGAATTCTGCTTCTCGGAAGTGAGCCAACGCTTTTTGTGGGTTTTTTTCTACTCCAATACCATCTCGGTAATAAATTCCTAAAAGATGTATGGCATCTAAGTGACGCTTTTTTGCTGCAGCTTCAAGGAGAGGAATCGATTCAAAGGGGTCATTTTTAAGCAGCGCTTCGTCATAAAGAGATTGTGCTTCTTTTTTATTGTTTTTAAAAAAAAATGGGCCTAAAAGCGAAGCTAAAGGACCAAAGTAAATAGTGGCATTTATTTCTTCAGTAGGTTTTAAAACAATATAACGGACATAAGGAGAAGGATATTCCTCTCCTATCTTTCCTGTATAACTATTTTTTAACGCATGTTTTTTGAATAACTCGTAAATGCCAAGGAAATTACTTACGCCGGGAATGTGAAAACTTAATTGGTATAAATCAATTGTAGAGTCGTTATCAGCACCGTTTATTTTTGTCATGGTTATTTCCTTGTCACGCTATGAAGGGAAATAAACCTAGCTTCCTACAGTAAAATAAGTCAAGGATATCTCACAAAGACCAAAGAGGCAGTCATTAATTGCCTCTTTAATCTATATGTCATTTATATAATTGTAGAATGTGAAGCATTGCTTTTGCTACGACCTCGACGGTTACGCAAAATTGTTGTCGGCCCTTGCCAGCTCCAGTTCTTGCCTAAGCATACCTCTCTAGCTTTTTGATGTCCTAATTGTGCCGCTTTTAGGATGCAATCTTGCCCTGGCAGGTTTTTAGGTTCCATGTTTTCTTTTCCGCTTAAGAAGCTAGTTAATTGTTTGGATTGTTCTTTTTTGTGGTTAGCCAACAAATAGCCTCCCCACAAGTACATAGCATGTGCTGCATCTAATGAAGTCGTTTCATTTTGAATAGATACATCTACAACTTTTTTAAGGTACTCTGTGGCTTCTTTAAAGTATCCAGAGTTTACGTCCTCTGTTTTTTTTGTAAATTCGAAATAAGCAATTGCAGCTTCTGTATATTCAGAACATCTATTTAAGATCTCTTGGTAAGTTTTAATAGCTTCTACTGGTTTTTTTAGAAGCGCCAAGATTTTAGCCAATTGTAAGGCTGCTGTAAGTGCAGTTGGATGAGGTGACTGTGTTTTTGTATGCAAAAACAAAGCAGCGGCTAGATCCAAACTTTGCGATAGTGCAGCTAGGATTTTCGCTACAAAGAATGCGAGATCTTCTTTACAAACTGTTGGATTCTGTAGGTAAGGATAAGTGCTTGCTAGATCGAAAAAGGTTGTTCGTTCTTCTGCTGTTCTCTGAGTAAGTAGTTGAGCAAGCGTACCGAAATATTGAGAATCTTTTGTCTTATCGGGGGTCCTATTGATGACATTGTACAATTCGACCGCTTTTTTTAGATTTTGAGGGCCAAATAATCCTGCAAAGTTAACGTGTGCAAGCCACTCCCTTTCATCAATTGTGAGTAGGTCAAATGGAATACTTTCAAACCATTCACGCGCTTCATCGAAATTATTTCCCGATTTTAATAGGACTGCATGTTCACGCATAGCATTGTGATTTCCAAGTGCAATAGCAGCTTGAAGATTTCCAAATACACAGGCAGCTACTATTCTTTGTGCGTCATCTTTAAAAGAGATCCTGTCATAGGAAATTTTTGCAAGCCATGTGTTTGCTTCTACTAAACATCCTTCTGTTTTTAGTTGTAGCGCATAATGATAGATTGCATCTGGATGTCCGAGCTCTGCAGCTTCTTTAAAATGACCAAGAGCGTGGGCGGCTACAGCTTTTTGCGCTCCAGCTGGTAAATGTTTGTAAGCACATTCAAAGAATGTCTTATTGCCAGTTTTTACTGCTAAGGTAAGGGCCAAGCACTCTGTATCGTTAAAAGATGTGTCAAATTTTGCAGGCGAATTTGCAATGTATTGATATGCATTTTCTTGTAAAAGATCGGACAGTTCTGCAAGGTACTTTGCAAAAGAAGAAGGATCTTTTGAGAAAGCTGCCTTTGCAAGCTGAGGTTTGCCTGTGATCAAATAAAGTTGTCCAAGATCAAGGCAACTTCTGTTATTGCCAGTTGCGACATCCGCTTTCAAGTAAAAGATGGCATTTTCTGGCTGATCTTCTTTCAAAAGCATACCCAAAGCACGAATAGCCTCTTCATGCCGATAGATATTGGCAGCATCCTTAAGAGCTGCAATTTGTGTGTTATCAGTTTTGAATTGTTGATAGAGAGCTTCCCCTTTTCCTCTTCTGTAAGCATAGAGGGCAAGAAGAGCGATATGGCCAACTATCCAAACAAGATTGCAAGCCATTTCGGCATAAGTTTTTTCAACGATATAGCGATGACAAGAACAATTAAAGTCGTGGCCAATAGGTTGTTTAGGATGAGGCGTAAAGGTTTTAACTGCAATTTCTGCAACGGAAACAAATGTACAAAGAGGAGACAAAAGTAAAGCCTGATAGGCTACGCGTGGTGTTGCGTTGATGGCATTTGAAAGGACTGTAGGAAATGTGAGCATCGTTTTCCATCTAAAATTAATTGGGTAGCCAACTTAAACTTTACAGTAAAAATAAGTCAAGAAATATACAAGAAGCCAGTTTATGAAATGAAAATGCTTGGTAAACAACATTTTGGGGCAATTTTCTATTTTTATCTGAAAATGTTTCGAAAACAGATCTATTTTGTGATCTTAATATCAAAAGTTTTCCACTTGCTACAATGTCCCTTTTTATGCCATTATGTTCGCAGTCTAACCGGGACATTAGCTCAGTTGGTTAGAGCGCTACCTTGACATGGTAGAGGTCAGCTGTTCGAGTCAGCTATGTCCCATCCCTCTTTTTCTTGTGACCTTTGACCCCATTCACCTAGATCGTAACTCTGTTTGGCCAAGGCTGGATGCAGCCAAAATGGTGTTTGCTGCTGCGTTAAAAAATGTTTTGCCAAGAATCACCTCTTTAGAATCAGAAGTTGATGGGTTTTGCTTTCGTGGTCGTTTTCTATTCAAAGGGCCATTGCCACCTCTTTTTCTCACTTTAATGATTGAGGAAATGAGGAGGATTAAAAAAGAACAGCTTCCTCTGCAAAGAGTAGAGATGATCCGGTCAAACGCAGCTGCTTTTTTAAAACATCATAGGATGGTTGAGAAAGGGGAGGCGTTAGAGGAAAAAGAGGATGAAGTAGCCTCTTTTATCAAACTCCAAGACGATATCGAAGAGACTTTTGCTGAAACGACGTTAGAAACAACATTCGATATGGGAGTTGTTCAGCTGCTTGTTGTGCAAGAAAAAGAAGATGGCTTGTATGAAGTCATTGGCACCGCATTTGAAGATGATAAAGAGGCCAAAAACTTTGCCAAAATCTTTAAAGATCGGAAGCCAGAGCTTAGTGACTGGGTAGAAGGTGTGACTTTTGCTCAAAAAAGAGATGCCCTTTTTTCATCTTGTCGAAAAAAGTGGGATGAGCTTGGATTTAAAGAATTAATTCCTTTCTTTGCAGCCGACATGGAAGAGGTCGAACAAGAGGCATTTTCCCAAGGAAAATGTACTTTTTTTCTCCCGAATCACGATGTTGGGTTTGTATTTGGAAGTGACAAAGATTTTCCCTATTGGAAGGGAGCAATTGATGGGTGGTTGAAGCAATTTGCATCAGCTCCTTTTGAGCGAATAGAGTCCAAATGGGGGGTTCAATGGCTGTTTATTACGCCAATTGGGTCCCGTTTACCTGGACCTTTTATGGAAATGGGGCGAAAAGCCAAGTTTTCATCGCCTAAAAAAGAGGTTGTCTGCCACCCTATACATATTAGTTTGATTGGTCAGCTTAAAAGTTGGCTGACTGTGTAAAGCACTTTAATGCGAGGTTTTTTTTAGCTTTGAAAGTTAATAGGCAAATCCGGGCCCCAAGAGTTCGGCTAATTGATCATGAGGGGAAGCAAGTCGGTGTGGTCTCTATCCACGAGGCTCTTCAAATGGCCGAAGAGGTTAACTTAGATTTAGTAGAAGTGGTAGCCACTTCTGTCCCTCCCGTCTGCAAAATTATGGATCACGGGAAGTTTAAGTATGACCAGACTAAAAAAGAGCGTGAAAACAAAAAATCTCAGCACCAAATCAAGCTGAAAGAGGTTAAAGTTAAGCCAAATATCGACCTTCATGACTTCGAAACAAAAAGTCGTCAAGCAAGGGGCTTTATCGAAAAGGGAAATAAGGTTAAAATTACTTGCACTTTTCGTGGTCGCGAGATGGCTCACCCAGAAGTGGGGGAGAGATGGGTCAAGAAAATGTGTGATGACCTAGCCGATATTGCATTGATCGAGGCTACGCCAAAGATGTTGGGTAAAATGATGAGCGCAGTGCTCGCACCTAATCCCAAAAAAATCCGTCCTCCAGCCCGTCCTTCTAAAGAGGCAACGGTCGAGGGGGCAAAAAAACCTGACATGTCTCTGAAGAAAAAACTGGAAGAGGTAGTCGGACCAAGTGAAGAAGAAAACGAGTAGATGAAAAGTGGGGTTGCAGAGTTTGCAATTCCCTCTAATGTTTTAGGAGAATTTTAGCCGTGCCAAAAATGAAAACACGCAAGTCAGTGGCTTCAAAGTTTAAGCTGACTGGGACTGGGAAGTTGAAACGGCAACGTGCTGGAAAGCGCCACCTTTTGACACATAAAACAGGTAAGCGGAAGCGTCAATTACGTCGCGCCGGTTTGGTTGATAAGACCATTGTAAAAACCTATAAATTGCTCATGGGCGCGCTTTAAGCAGTAAAGTGAAGGATTAGAAAATGGTAAGAGTAACAAATGCTGTCGCATCAAAGCGGCGCAAAGACCGGATCAAAAAGTTTGCTAAAGGCTATTTTGGCGACAGAAGAAACCACCTTCGCCAAACAAGCGATGCTGTAATGAAGGCGCTTGCCTACAGCTACATGCACCGTAAAGAGAAGAAGAGAAACTTCAGAGCCCTTTGGATCCAACGTTTGAGCTGTGCAGCAAAGATCGAAGGTCTTTCATACAGCAAGTTGATCCATGGCCTCGCATTAGCTGGGTGCCGTTTAAATAGAAAAATGTTGTCAGAGATGGCCATTTCTCACCCACAAGACTTTCACTTCGTTGTGGAGTCAGCAAAGCAAGCTTTAGCGAAAGCTGCGTAAGATGTTCCTAGAGATCCAAAAGGAGATCAAGGATATTTCTGTCCGTTTTGAGCAGCAGATTCAAGCTGCCAAAACGGTCAGAGAAATAGAGGACCTAGAGGTCCAAATCTTAGGGCGTAAAGGTCCTGTGCAAGCGTTGATGCCACGCCTAAAAGAGGTAACCGCGGAAGAGCGGCCTCAAGTTGGCAAAGAGATCAACGATCTAAAAATTTTACTGACAGAAAAAATAGTCGCAGCCAAAGAGATACTGCAAGCTCAAGAAGAGACAAAGCAGCTCCATAATGAAAAAATCGATGTAACTTTACCGGGACGCCCTTGTGCGCTTGGAAATGAGCATCCTATTTTAGCTACCCTTGATCGTATTTTAGATGTTTTGATTGGGATGGGCTTTTCTGTTCAGCTCGGTCCAGATATCGATACCGACTATTATAACTTTGAAGTGCTCAATTTTGCACCAGATCATCCAGCAAGAGATATGCAAGATACTTTCTATCTTGAGAAAGGCTATCTTTTACGTACACATACTTCGAATGTGCAGGCTCGGGTTATGGAACAGGGAAAACCACCTATCCGTGTTGTAGTGCCGGGTAAAGCTTACCGCAATGAAGTTGTGACAGCTCGCTCTCACGTACAATTCCACCAAGTCGAAGGGTTTTACATCGATAAAGGGGTTACATACGCCGATCTGATGTCAACTTTTGATACCTTCTTGGAAAAACTTTTCCACAAAGGGATTAAAACGCGCTATCGGACAAGCTATTTCCCTTTTGTTGAACCTGGCCTTGAGATCGATGTCGAGTGCATTTTGTGCAAAGGAAAGGGATGCCGTGTTTGCAAGCAAAGCGGTTGGCTTGAGATCGCAGGTGCTGGAATGATCCATCCAGAAGTTTTAAAAAATTGTGGCATCGATCCTGAAGAATACTCTGGTTATGCTTGGGGGATGGGTGTTGGTCGTCTCGTTATGATCGAAAGAGGTATTCCAGACATCCGTCTATTCATGGAAAATGACGAGCGGTTCCTCAAACAATTTTAATTTTGTAGTACCTCCCGAAAAACGGGGGGTCTCTTTAGATGATTTCCTTGCAGAGAAGCTATCCCTTTCGAAAAAAGGGGTAAAAAAGATACTCGATCAGTCAGCTTGTCAAATCAATGGAAAAGTAGAACGGATGGCAAAACGCCCTCTTTTTGGTGGAGAGGTGATCTCTGGCTTTTTTATTTCGGAAAAAATGATTCCTTTTGATTCAGAGAGGATTATTCACGAAGAAGAAAATTTTTTAGTCTACGATAAACCAATTGGTGTAACCTCTGATCAAGAATTATTGCAAGCTATTGCCCCTAAAGGATGGTCATTGATCCACCGGCTTGATAGAGAGACTTCAGGTCTTCTTCTTATTGCTAAAAACGAAGTAACGCGACAACAATTTTTACACTTGTTTGAAGAAAAAAAGGTGCAAAAACAATACGTAGCTATTGTTGAAGGGGATCTTGAAAAAGAGGGTCACCTTGTCACCCGTATAAGAGAAGGAAAGACCTTAGGTGGTCGACCAAGATTTCAAGTGACACAAGATGAAAACGCTCTGATTGCTGAAACAGATTGGGAAATTTTGAAGCGTGAAAAAACAAAAACTCGTGTTGCACTTTATCCAATTACAGGGCGAACGCACCAATTGCGTGTCCACATGGCATTTTTAGGCCATCCTATTCTTGGAGACACACTCTATCATCCTAACCCATCAGGTCGCCTTCTTCTCCATGCAGAGCATTTGATATTTCCCCATCCCACAACCGGCAAAGAAACAAGTTTTACAAGTCGCTGCCCCTTTTAACTTTGTAAAAAATTAAAAAAATAACAGGATGGGCAGGATAGGCAGGATAAGCGCTGCCTTCCTAAACAGTTTTCTGGTAATCCTAAAAAATTGAAACGCAAAGAGGAAAGTTGAAAAAAGTGGAAGATCAAAGACTTGCACTTGGTTCCAATTAGCTCATAGGTAACACTTCTTTGAGTCTTCGTATTCCTTTGCGATCTCTGTATTTGAATTTATTAGATTTACTAAAAGAACATTTAGGAAGGCAGCGCTTATCCTGCCTATCCTGCCCATCTTGTTATTTTTTTATTCTTCGAGAAATAATCTGAAGAGTCACTCTTTTGTTTTCAAAAGCTTTAAGTCTAGTTTATTGATGCAAGGGGCATCTTTGCAGGTACGAAGATGTTTGCACCGTTGATCAAAAGTTTCGCCATAAGGACAAGTCCCTTGAATAGATCTGTGCAAAGAGCCAAGTGGACGAAAAACTTCAGAGTTTGAAGGGCCAAAATAAGAATAGGTCGGCACACCAGCAGAACCTGCTAAATGGAGAGGTAATGAATCTGCCGAAATAACTAATTTACATTGCCCCATAACTCTTTGAAGCAAAGGAAGTGACAGTTTTGGCAATAAAGTGCCTTGTAATTGCTCTGCAAGGTATTCTCCGTCTTTTCTTTCTTGTTCGCTTCCCCACGAAAAAAGAAAAGGACCTTCCAATGTCTTTAGAAAAGCAACAAGATGTTCCTTTGGGACAGTCTTGTTTTTCCACGCTGAACCAGGGGCTACAAGAGTAGGAAAAGAGGGGAGTGTGTTTAAGAAACACTGTTCTTCTTCACTAATTTTCAGCGCAACTTGTTCGTTGGTATCACCCTGAATGTTGAAAGCTTGTTCAGCAAGTGATAGATAATCGAGCCTTCTATTTTTCCCGATAGGACAATCGTACTTTTCATTAGTCACAAGAAGATTTGGCCACTCTCTTCGTGTTTTATAACCAAATCCTACTTTCCGTTTGGCTTTTGCAAAAAAGGTGAGGAGGGCCGATTTAGAATTGCTCTGCATATCTAATAAGACATCGTACTGTTTATGGCGTATGGCTTTGATCTGATGAAATAAAGAGGGGGGATGTCTCCATTTTTTGCTGTCGACAATGATAGCATTGTCGATTTGAGGGTGCGAAGTGATTAAATCCGCGCCACTTTTTTCAACAATCCAATCGATCGAACAGTTTGGAAAAGCCTTTTTCAGCGTATTGACAACAGGAAAAGTTTGGAGAATATCTCCCAAGCTGGATGTTTTTACGATGAGAATATTAATCAATCCAGCCACCACCAAACACTCTTTCCCCGTCGTAAAAAACGGCTGCTTGTCCCGGTGTAATAGCTAATTGCGGATCATCGAAAATAACTTTTGCTTTTTCACCTTCAAGAGCTGTCACTGTAGCTAAAGATTCTGGTCCACGAGAGCGGATTCTAACGCTGAGTCTAAAACTTTCACCAGCTTTTGGATCTGCCATGATCCAGTTGAGGCGAGATACACCCATTTCCCGTTTTTCTACTTGGTGTCTTTCCCCGACAGTCACCTCTTTTGTAGTAGCGTCGATGCCACTGACATAGAGAGGTTGTCCAAAGGCCATTCCAAGTTTTCTTTGTCCAATGGTCAAACTATGGATTCCGTTGTGTTCACCCAATATTGTTCCATCGGTTTTTTTGATCTTGCCTTTAGCTTCTTGGGCCCTTTCAGGGAAGTGACGTTCCAAAAAAGCAGCATAGTCACCATTCGGGATAAAGCAAATATCTTGGCTTTCTCTTTTTTTAGCTGTGACTAAATCGCCCTCTTCAGCAAAAGTACGGATTTCAGGTTTGCTGAATTCTCCGCATGGGAAGAGTGTTTTAGAAAGCTGTTCTTGGGTCATTCCAAAAAGGAAATAAGATTGGTCTTTGTTCCTGTCTTTTCCTCTTATCAGATTCCACCGACCAGAGATCTCGTCAAATCCGATACGGGCATAATGACCTGTTACAACATAGGAAGCCCCAATTTCCATCGCTTTATCGTAAAGAGATTGAAATTTCAGCTTTTGATTGCATAAGATGCAAGGGCTTGGGGTTCTGCCAGCAAAATACTCATCTGCAAAGACAGAGATCACCTCATCCCAAAATTCTTGCTTAAAGTTGATCGCGTAATAGGGTATACCCAACGTATTTGCAACTAAACGAGCATCATCTACAGATTCTTCTCCACAGCAGCTTTGGGTAGAACAAGAGGCACTTTCTGCTTCTGCCCCTTTATAAAGACGCATCGTCATTCCCACGGCACGGTAGCCCTGGTCGACCATCATCTTGGCAGCAACAGAGGAGTCGACTCCTCCTGACATAGCAACAACAACAGTTTTAGACATGGACAAATACCTCCGCCGCTTTCCAAATGGCTTCGCGGGTTTCTTCAAACATTTCAAGTTCAGAAAGCTGATCTAAATGATACCATTCAGCTTTTTCGCACCCTTTAGGCGCTAGGTCACCTATCACTTTACCAACGTAAATGGCATCAATGTGTTGATGAGCTGGTTGATCTTTATAAGCAGGAATATTTTCCAACTGAATTAAAAACGGCCTTGGAATGCTGTGAGCAACAGAATGGGCAAACATCATATGTTCATCGTCAATAATTTCTGCTTGTAATCCCACCTCTTCTAAAGCCTCTCTTAAGGCTGCTTCATGGAGAAGCTCGTCCCCTTCAACATGCCCACCAGGAGGAACCCACTTATTTAATTTGGGGTGATGAATTAGAAGAACCTTCCCTTCTTCAATGAGAAGAAGGGTAGCGGTCCAGTGCCGAGAACAACTCATACAAGAGCTTCCTCCTCCTCAACAGGAATGACGCTCTTGAAAGTCAGACGGTGAATAGGGGAGGGGCCATGCACTCTGAGCGCTTCAAGATGCTTTTCTGTCCCATAGCCTTTATGAGAATCAAAACCATATTGAGGATATTTTTCGTGCATTGCCATCATGATGTTGTCACGGGTACATTTTGCAATAACCGATGCCGCTGCAATCGATAAAGAGAGCTCATCACCTTTGATCACCTTTTCACAAGGAATATCAGTGTGAGGAAGAGCTAAGCCATCGACTAAAAGAAGATCTGGTTTAACACTCAACTGAGAGAGTGCAAGTAACATTGCCTGAATAGTCGCTTGATAGATATTGATTTTGTCGATCACATCGTGTTCAACCATCCCAACGCCATAAATGACTTCAGGGTGAGAAACAAGCGATTTAAAAACGATTTTTCGTTTATCAGGGGATAACTTTTTGCAATCGTCAACGCCTGGAATCAGAAGTTTACGCGGAATAATGCAAGCAGCAGCAACGACTGGTCCTGCCAATGGTCCACGGCCTGCTTCATCAATACCGGCTATTGTTGCATAGCCGGCTTTGTAACCTTTTTCCTCAATCTTCTTGAGCTTTTTCAGACGTCTCCACTCCTTTTCAGGAACTTCTTCATACGTCGGTTTGTGCAGCGCCATTATCTTCGCTCACGACTACGGACTCTTTCGTTTTCCGAGCGCCGAGACGTGCTTGGATCTTAGCAGCTTTACCTTGCTTACCGCGGATGTAGTACAATTTTGCGCGACGAACTTTACCTGCACGGACGTTTTCGATCTTCGCAATTTTTGGACTGTGGAGGAGGAACACTCTTTCCATCCCTTCGCCATATGCAACACGGTGCAATGAGAAAGTTTCAGAAAGGCCTGAACCTTTTTTAGCAATCACAGTTCCTGCAAAGATCTGGATCCTTTCTTTATCACCTTCCGCAATACGGAGGTGAACACGGACCGTATCACCTACACGAAAATCAGCAACATCTGTTTTCAACTGATTCTGTTCAATCGATTCAATTAACTTTGAATGCGTCATAAGCTTCTCCAAAAAATCATGTATTGTCGACCATCAAATCTGGTCGGTAACGGAGAGTTTTCTGCCGGGCCTGCTCCCGACGCCACGCCTTTATCAAAGCGTGATCTCCACTTTTTAAAACTTCAGGGACCGCGTGTCCTTCGAACACTTCAGGTCTTGTATAGTGAGGGCAATCAAGCCACCCATCTCCTTCAAACGAATCTTCCTCACTTGAGGCAGCATCTCCCAATGCTCCGGGGATAAACCGGACTAAGGCATCAAGCACAATTAAAGCAGCTGCACAACCACTTGTGAGGACAAAATCGCCCACAGAAACTTTTCGATCGACCTCTAAGTCAATCACTCTCTGATCGATCCCTTCGTAGTGACCTGAAAGGAGGATGAGATGATCAAGTCCCGCAAACTCCTTAGCTAAAGCCGCATTAAAGGGCTCTCCTTCAGGAGCAAGATAGACAACAGTCGATCGCTCTTTTTTTCGGGCTCTGATTGCATTGGCAACCGGTCCCGGCATCATCACCATTCCTGGTCCGCCTCCATAGGGGCGGTCATCCACTCTCCGGTGTTTATCCTCTGTATAATCGCGGATATCGACCAGATTCACTTGAAGGAGTTCTTTCTTTATGGCTCGGCCAAGGATAGACTCTCTAAAGGGAGACTCAAAATAGCCAGGAAATAAAGAGAGAAGCTCGATCTCCATTAAGCCGCTGCTTGACGGGCCTTTCTTTCTTTCCGTTTCGCCAAAGCTTTTGCACGTGCTGCAACCTGCTTTGCTTTGTACTCTTTGATCACTTCAGGAGAAACTTGCTTAACAAGCGATGTCGCATGTTCTGAGATTGAAGCGCCAAGACCAAGCCAGTGGGCAATTCTTGCAGCATCAAATTTCAATTTTGTCTCTTCGCTAGGAGCATGAGGATCGTACCACCCCAAGTTCTCTACATAGCGCCCTTCGCGAGCTGCTTTTTCTTCAATGACCACAAGGCGGTAGGTCAACCGGTTTGTTTTACCTTGTTGTCTTAATCTAATTGTCAGAGCCACGCTTTACTAGCCTCCCATCAGCTTCTGTAAAATTTTCATGTTTGGACCATTCTTAAAAAATTCTTTGGCTTGGCCATACATTTTAACCAAGCGATTCACATCATCTAAGTGAGTACCACTTCCGCGAGCGATCCTTTTGCGGCGAGACATTGTTAATTCAACCCTTCCATTCCTTTCATCTTTAGTCATGGAGAGGATCATTGCCTCGAGATGTAAAAACTTTCTCTCATCCAGATCACCAAGTGGAAGATTGCTCATACCAGGCAACATTCCAAGTAACCCTTTGAGCGATCCCATCTTTTTCATCATCTGGAACTGTTTCGACAGGTCTGCATAGGTAAAACTTGCATCCATCATCTTTTTCTCCATGTCTTCCATGGAGGCCTTGTCGAAATGTTCCTCTGCCCGGCGGACTAAGTTGATGGTATCTCCCATCCCCAATATCCGATCGGCCATCGATCTTGGATTGAAGGGTTGTAAATCTTCAACACGCTCACCAATCCCTTCAAATTTGAGCGGTTTTCCTGTCACGTGCCGAATGGAAAGGGCGGCACCCCCTCTGGTATTCCCATCCAACATGGTAAGGACAGAACCCGTAATTCCTAACTCTTTCTGAAAGGTGTCCGCTGTTTTCACAGCATCTTGTCCAAATGTGGCGTTTGCTACAAACAACACTTCAGCAGGTTTTAAGAGAGCTTTAACCTCTTTTAATTCTTGCATCAAAGCTTCATCTACATGGAGACGGCCTGCAGTATCTGCTATCACCAGGTCATATTGTCCACTTTTGGCAAGTTCCAATCCTTTCAGAGCTACAACACGAGGGTCTTTTTCACCATCAATTGAAAAGACTGTAACACCAATTTGTTCACCCAAAACCTTTAACTGCTCTACAGCAGCAGGTCTTTGCAAGTCACAGGCCAGCAACAAAGGCTTTTTCACTTCACCAGCTTTTTTCAAAAAGCGGGCAAGTTTTGCTGCAAATGTGGTCTTACCAGAACCTTGCAAGCCACAAATCAAAAAGACGCTTGGGTCATGCGCAAGATCAAGAGGAGCTTGATCACCACCCATAAAAGCAACAAGTTCGTCATGGACAGCTTTAATAAATTGCTGACCAGGCTTGATAGCTCCCAACACCTTTTTGCCAAGTGCTTTGTCTTTGATATTATCAATCAAAACTTTGACAACAGGGTAGGAAACATCAGCTTCTAAAAACGCATCTTTGACCTCTTGAACAGCTTGAGAAATGTTTTTTTCTGTTAGCTGATACTTACCCGTTAATCGAGAGAAGATCCCCTGGAATTTTTGCGAGAGAAAGTTCTGCATTCGCCCTTTTAGTTTGTAGCGTATAAAGTTTACTACAGATTCATTAAGTATTCAACGTCTCAAAACAGAGACAAAACGGGGGTGGGATGCTAGGTCCAAATGGCATTTTGCCCCAACCCAGTCAGATCCACTAAAAAGGAGAGGGACACTGATCCCTTGTTGGTAACCAATTTCTAGATAAAGCTCTGATCCCGAGTCCATTAAAGAAGGAAGCTCGTGTGCCAATTTTTCATAGAAAAAAAGACCATTATTTGGAGCAACAAGGGCCGATTTTGGTTCAAAATTTTTGACACTTTTATCTAAATTTTCATACTCATCTGCCGTAATATAGGGAGGATTGCAAACTAAAAGATCGATCTTTTGCCCTTGCAGCGGGTCTAAAAAATTTCCTAATAGGCAAGTGGCTTCAACCCCATTTTCTTTACAATTTTCTTTTGCAATAGCTAAGGCTTCGGGCGAATTATCGACTAAAATGAGATCAAATGGAGGGTGCGCTTTTTTTAAAGCAATCCCAATACATCCAGATCCTGTACAAAGATCGACCAAAAGACCGGACGTCTTTTTCGTCTCTTCAAGGATAAAAGCAACTAAAAGCTCGGTCTCTTGCCTGGGGATGAGGACAGAAGGGGTCACTTTGATTTCGCAGCCAAAGAAGGGGACAGTCCCTATAATATAGGGGAGAGGTTCCCCATTTTTTAATCTTTCGGTTGCTTCTATGATTTTTTTTTCATCAACTGATCGATGAGGTTCTACCATAATAGTGAGCCGATCAACGCCATAGGTATGAGTAAAAAGGTCAACAATGTCATGTTTTGAGACACCGAAGCCTTGCAACTCTTTTAAAGTCTCCTGAAAAAAAAGACCTAGTTCTCTCATTTTATTGATTATAGTTCTTGTTGGTAAAAGTGCTTCACAAGGGCCGCTGTGACGTTTTCCAATTGTCCATCCATCACTTTTTCAAGATCGTGAGAAGTATAATTGATACGGTGATCTGTCAATCTGTTTTGAGGGAAGTTGTAGGTTCTGATCCGTTCAGAGCGGTCTCCAGATCCAACTTGTTCAGCGCGAGCTTTTGAAATTTCGCTCTGCTTTTTCTCTTGCTCGTAGTCTTTTAATTTGGCTTTTAAGACTCGAAGGGCTTTTTCCTTGTTTTTGTGCTGGCTACGCTCTTCTTGAGAGGCTACAACAATGCCCGATGGCATGTGGGTAATACGGACAGCACTGTCTGTGGTGTTAACGTGCTGACCTCCAGCTCCAGAAGAACGATAGGTGTCAATTCTTAAATCTTTTTCGTCGATGACGATCTCTTCATCTTCTGCTGGTTCCACTAAAACCGCCATGGTGACAGCCGAAGTGTGAATTCTTCCTTGTGCTTCAGTTGCAGGAACACGTTGTACGCGATGAGTACCCCCTTCATGTTTCATAAAGCGGTAGACATTTTCGCCCGACAAAGTCATGAGAAATTCTTTGTACCCTCCCATGTCAGCTTCAGCAACGCTTAAGATTTCGTATTTCCAGCCCATACGGTCTGCAAAGAGTTTGTACATCCTTGCGCAATCGGCAACGAAGAGAGCTGCCTCTTCTCCACCTGTTCCAGCGCGGATTTCCAAGATGCAGTTGGCACTATCTAGAGGATCAGGAGGAACAAGAAGAGTTTCCAGCTCTTGCCCTTTTGCTTCCATTGTGGCTGTTAAGTTTTTGATCTCTTCTTCTAAAACGGAGATAAAAGAGGGGTCGTTTTCATTTTTAAGAAGAAGCCTTGCCTCTTCTAGCTCTTTTTCTGCCTTTTGAACAGTATGAAAGGTATCTTTGACGTTATTGAGATATGCATGTTCAGCCGAGAGAGCCCGAAATTTCTTTTGATCTCGGACACACTCTGGATTGCTGAGTTCAGCTTCAAGAGAGGGGAGGCGTGCTAGTAGGTCCTCAGCTTTTTTGAATAATTTGAATTCGGGATCTGTTTCCTTCATCTGCAACAACTTTTTAGTTTTTACCGTTCATTTTATCTTTCATAACGGGCCGATAGCCTTTGCTTCGGTTAAAAAGACTAAAAACTCGAAAACAAACTCTCCCGCAACAAACACGCTAAAGAAAAATTGTGAAAACTGAAAAACAATGTTTTCAATTTTCACAATATCAGTCAGAAGCTAAAGCGCGTAATTAGCTTTTGCTTTTTTTAGGAGCAGCTTTTGCTTTCTTTTCCGGTGCAGCAACAGTGGCGGCAGCAGGAGCGGCTGGCTTTTGCTCGTAACGTTTCTTAAATTTATCAACACGACCTGTTGAGTCGACAAGTTGCTTACTTCCTGTAAAGAAAGGATGTGAAGCTGACGAAATCGACAATTGGTAAACAGGATATGTTTTTCCTTCATGAGTCGCTGTTTGTTCTGGTTTCAGTGTTGAACCACAGACAAATTTGAACCCTGTTGAAGAGTCGATGAAAAGAACTTGTTGATATTCTGGATGTTTTTTCTTCTGCATTGCAATCTCTCGAGATCTAAAAGACAAAAGGATACTTGATAAGGAGTATTCTCTCAAGAGAAAAAACCTAAAAATACAGAAGAGGACAAAGTCCTCGGTGTCCTTATTATCTTTGTCCTCTATTTCTAAATGCTGCCTGAAAAACCAGTAGCCCAGTCACAATCCCTTCTTGGTATCGGAAGTGGGGATTCATCTCTAATTCAGGGAAATCGTTGGGTTGTAAGACGTCATCGCTTGTAACGGGAAATCCTAAAATTTCCTTTGCAAGATCGGTCAGTTTTATTCTTTCCTGTTCAATCAATTCTTCAAGAAGTTTCTCGACCATTCCTTTGCTCTCTAAAAAAATCTTTCATGAGTTGGCTTGCAAAACTTTCAAGAACTCCACCTACGACTTCGATGGAATGAGTGGGGTGGGGTTTTTCTAATAAATTGACAAAGCTGCCAAGTGCCCCATGTCGAATGTCTTTAGCGCCATAAACAACACGTTTAACACGTGAAAGAAAAATGGACCCAAGACACATCATGCAGGGTTCAAGCGTTGTATATAAAGTAGTGTTTTGTAGCCGCCAGCTACGGAGAGCAGCTGATGCTGATGTGATAGTTAGAAGTTCCGCATGAGCGGTCGCATCTTGTAGAGTTTCTACTTGATTATGACCGCGAGCAATCACTTTCCCTTCATGGACTAAGACGGCGCCAATGGGAACTTCTTCTTCTTTGTAAGCTTTCCAAGCCTCTTTTAAGGCTTCACACATCCACTTTTCATCTTCTGTAGTGGGAGTGATTTGAAAAGGAAAACTCACTATTTTTTAAGCTGTTTTTTTAAGGCTGCGACATCGTTTTGGTACTTTTTCTCTAGGCCCAAAAGCTTTTTCTCATATTTGTCAGTCAATCGTTGAATTTTCAATTCATAATCACGGATGAGATCTTCTTTCTCTTTGAGTTTAGATTGCTCTTCCGCATTTTCTTTTTTAGTTGCTAACTCTTGATGTGTCTTCTTTTTCAACTCTTCGAAAAGTTTAGGGGAGAAAACAACACCATTGATTAAAGCAAAAAGAGTGGTATCAAGAGCGCCAAATTGGTGGCAAGCACGCTCTGCTATATCATTTTCTGTCTCTTTTTCGAAGGAGTCGAGTTTTGTGAAATCGTCAGTTAATTTTGAAAGCTCTTCAGCAAAATAGTGATAAATTTCACCTTTTTTTAAGAGCCATGATTGAAAGAGAAAATCGATGACATCTTCGCGTCCATCTTCAACGGCTTTATTGTAACCAGCAACAAGCTCTTCTAGTTCAGCCTTTGGGACAGCTTTGCCAAGGTATTTTTTAACGAATGCTGGGTCCTTTTTGAGGTGTTCGTTTTTGATATCGCGTCTGATTTGAGAGAAGAAGTGGGGGTGCCATTCTTTGATCCAATCAAATTTTTGTTTAGACGTTGCTGTTTTGACTTCCATTGAAGGTCTCCAATTAATTGAGGGAAGTTTATAAATCAGATGATCTGATATCTTCAAGAGGATGGAGCATCATACACCTATAGATAGGGGTGGCCAACAGGAGTTTCTTAACAGACTCTTAATAAAGTATAAGGGCCAAGTTGCCAACGCGGCATTGAAAGCAAAAATTTCAGATGAATTAGCCTTGGAAAAACACCTCGGCCGCCTAACAATCCCTTATAAAATTGTGCTACGTTTAGACCCTACCAAGCTATTTTCAGATTCGATAGAGGTCATCCTAGACACCAAAGTCTAATTCGTGCTATAATTGCTCCAGTAAACTAAATCAAAACGACGATCAAACAGCCTCATCCATATGAGGTTTTTGGTCTAGAAAACGGAGGCATTCCCATCTATGTCACTAGATAAAGGGACAAAAGAGGAAATCACCAAGAAGTTTCAGCTCCACGAGAAAGATACAGGTTCTGCAGACGTTCAGATCGCTATCTTGACCGAGAGGATTCTTGAACTCACAGAGCATCTCAAGCGTTCTCCCAAAGACCAAAACTCTCGTTTAGCACTTCTTAAGTTAGTCGGTCAAAGACGTAGACTCCTTGACTACCTCAACATGACAGATACTGTTCGTTACCAAGCGCTCATTACAAAGCTTAAGCTGCGTCGCTAATACACGCTTCGGTTCTCGAAATAGTGATAAGACCTCCAATGGGAGGTCTTTTTTTTGCCCTTCTTTCTCTCTTGCAATTCAAGACATTTCTTCCTATCCTTTTCTCTGAAATTTAGGAAAAAATATGAGTCAAGCACCACAAAAGCATCACACCTCAGTCGTCGTAGGTGAAACCACATTAACATTTGAAACAGGCGAAGTCGCAAGACAGGCAAACGGCGCCGTTTTATTAAAGGCGGGGGATACGATCGTTTTTGGTACAGCTTGCTCAAAAGATACGTCAGCAGAGGATACAATCGATTTTTTCCCTCTGAAAGTAGATTACCAAGAAAAATTTTCATCTGCAGGTAAAACACTTGGAGGATTCATTAAAAGAGAAGGACGTCCAAGTGAAAGAGAAACTTTGATTTCTCGTCTCATCGACCGTCCAATCCGTCCGATGTTTCCTGAAGGCTATTTCAACGAAGTTCAAGTATTAGCCTATGTTTTCTCTTACGATGGAGAACAACCACTCGAACCGCTTGCTATTTGTGCAGCCTCTGCAGCTCTTGTTATTTCTGATATTCCGCTCGTCAAGCCAGTGGCAGCCGTATTTGTTGGTTACATTGATGGAAAATTTGTTGTTAACCCAACGCGTGCCCATAGACTACGCTCAGAGTTAGAACTTGTCTTAGCAGGAACCGACGATGCTATCTTGATGATCGAAGGAAATTGTAACTTCTTAACAGAAGAACAAGTCCTTGAAGCGATCCGCCTGGGGCATGAGGCCATCAAGTCTATTTGCCGTACATTGACAGACTGGAGAAAAGAGGTAGGGAAAGAAAAACAGTTAGGCCGTTTAAGAGTTATCCCAGCAGAGCTAAAAAATGCCCTTAAAGAAAAAGGGAAAGACCGTTTTGCCCAAGCTATCTTGATCCAAGAAAAGAAAAAGCGTGAAGAGGCTCTTTCTGCCCTTAAGGCAGAACTTTTTGCCCCTTTCCTTGAAGAAAATGCAACGCCAAAATATTCAAACACTGAATTAAAAGGTGCTTTTGAAGCCCTTTCATCAGATGTGATGCGTCATCTGATTTTAGAACAAAACAAACGTCCAGACTTACGTGATACAAAGACCATCCGTCCTATCACCATTTCTCAACATTTCTTACCACGCACACACGGCAGCTCGCTCTTTACAAGAGGTGAGACGCAAGCTTTAGCTGTTGTGACATTAGGTGGCGAGACAATGGCGCAACGTTACGAAGATTTGCACGGCGAAGGGCACCAAAGATTCTACCTTCAGTATGCTTTCCCCCCTTATTCAGTAGGTGAAGTTGGTAGAATTGGTTCACCAGGAAGACGTGAAGTGGGTCACGGTAAATTGGCAGAGAGAGCATTGCTCCACATTCTCCCAACAAAAGAAGAGTTTCCTTACACCATACGTGTTGAATCAAACATCACAGAATCTAACGGCTCTTCTTCAATGGCTTCGGTTTGTGGTGGTTGTCTAGCATTGATGGATGCTGGTGTGCAAATTAAGCGCCCAGTCTCAGGTATTGCTATGGGGCTCATCTTGGAAGGAGAACGTTTTGCAATCCTGTCTGATATTTTAGGTCTTGAAGATCATCTTGGTGATATGGACTTTAAAGTAGCTGGAGATGCCAAAGGGATTACCGCTTTCCAAATGGATATCAAAGTTGAAGGGATCACTTTTGAGATCATGAAAACAGCTCTTCATCAAGCAAAAGAGGGAAGAATTCATATCTTAAATGAGATGTTAAAAGCATGCCCTCAATCAAAAACAACTTTGAGTGAGTTTGCTCCTAAGATCAAAATGATCCGTGTAAAACCAAGTAAAATTGGGGCTGTTATCGGACCTAAAGGGAAGCAAATCCAACAAATTGTCGAAGAAACAGGCGTTGAAATCAACATCGACGACGATGGCTTGGTCAGCATCGCATCTCCTAACCAAGATGCAATTGATCGCGCAGTTGCCATTATCATTGGCATCACAGCAGAACCTGAAGTTGGACAAGTCTATGAAGGAAAGATTACAAAAGTTGCCGAGTTCGGGGCTTTTGTCGAATTTCTCCCAGGAAAAGAAGGTCTTTGCCATATCTCTGAGTTTGCTCGTGAAAGAGTGAACAAGATGGAAGATGTTGCGAAAACAGGGGAGGTCGTTAAAGTGAAGCTCCTTGAAGTGAATGATAGAGGGCAATTTAAGTTATCTCGCAAAGCTCTTCTTTAAAGTAATAAGGAGCGGGTGCTGATACTCGCGGGCTGCAAAGCCAAAATCATGCAGGAGCCAACCTCGGCAGGCCAAGCCTAGCCATGGTTGGAGTGGTGCTCGATAAGAGCGCCATTTCCTTTTGAGGGTCTTTGGATAACAGGGTGGATAGTGAGCTGTTTGCCTATCTTTTCTCCGAGGAGGGAAGAGGTATGGCAATAGCTAGAATGGCTTTTGGTCGATGTTAATCGTTGGTAGGCCATATCTCTTGCGTCAGATAGTTTTTTCTCAATGACAACTAATGCAGTTGATATCTCTGTTGAATAACTTCTTTTCAGAGAATGCACTTTTGAGCAGTAGCCTTTTGCAATACCAAGAAAAAAGGAGTTTTTAGCGATGGCTCCTTTCAGTTTGGTGGAGTACCACTGTTTTTCAAATTCAGTTTCAAGAAATCCAGCCACATATTCGGCAATTTCAATATTTGTGGCAGTCCCTAAGATTTCTAAGTAAGTAAAGTCGCCTGCGCGGTTAAAGACAGTGCTAACAAAAAAGGTCTCCAAAATCTTGCCAATCGCTCGCATTTTGGCGTTCTCTCTTTTTTGTTTGAGAATTCTCTTCAGCACCATTTGTTCTTCATCTTCGCCGTCTAGATAGGTGGCATCGATATTGTGCTTTAAGAGAAGTTGCTGCGATTTCAGCATGGCCTGTTCGGCCTCATTTTGATTGCTACTAGAAGCAAGTGACATCAACTTTTGGATTTTTCTTAAGATGCTGTTTTCTTTGATCTCATCTTGCGTTTGTTCTTCTTCTAAACAGATCGTAGCACGGTAAATTTCTTCGCCCCAGCCAAGTTTTTGGCAAAGGGTGCGAAATGTATGGCCATGGGCTTGTTCGGTCTCTCCATGCTGAATAAAAGTGAGGTAGTGACCTATTTCATGCTTGATGACATTGAGGAGCACATTTTTGCTCTGATGCATCAAGCTTTCGTGGAAGCCCAGCTCAAAGAAGTCGGAATCAAAATAGCCCAACATACTTTTGTTGTTATAAATCACCACTTTGATGGGATAAGAAAATTCCCCTCTTGCATCATAGAAGCGATAGCCTGTGACTCTTAGTCCGACATTTTTGACTAAGATCTCTTTTATCATCCCTTTTACTTCTTCAATAAAACGGGTGATTTTATTGGAATAAACAAACGTTGCCATATCTTATATGACAACGTTTATATCACTTTTGTAAAAATGTTTCTACTCTATGGCTTGAACTTGGCCTTGACCTAACTTGATGTCTGCAAGTCGTTGCACCCACGCTTTTTTAACATCAGGATTCATCGTAGCGACCTTTTCAGTGTAGGCCACTCTATAAATTCCTTCTGGGGTGCTAAATAGTTGGAAAATTTCGTTTTGAGCAGAAGCTTGTTTGCTATTGTCAGGGACTGACCACTCAAAAAGAACTGTATCATCAGATAAAGGTGTAATCGTTGATTGGGCCTCAGGAACTGCCTCTTTTAACTTATCTTGGAAAACAGCAGCAAAGTCTTTTGCGCTAAATTTTTCACCGCTAAAAGGGAGAAACTGTATTTGGATCAATTTATTCCAAGAATCGACACTTTCACCTACAGGCACCCATTCATAGACAGATCCATGGTTAGGACCTAATTGATAGAAGGAAAAGACCCAGTTATTCTGTTCTTTTGCATCCATAGGGATGACAATTTTCTGTTCTTCAGATCTACCTAAAAGCATTTTAGTATTAATGTCGCCATAGGCAACCTGACTAAAAAGTAGGCTTAAGGTTAAAAAACACCATATTTTCATAAGTCTTTCACCTTTTTTAGCATTTAAAGCCTTTGTACCTTTCAGAGGTCAAGAGAGTTTAAAGAGAAAAAATCGAACTTCTAACACATTGGATATCAGGCTAAAGGAACACTTAAAGTCATTAATTGCAAATTTAATCTAATGGTCGAACATAAAAGGTGGAAAGGAGGGAAGTATGGACAAGGTCTTAAAAGATGTCAGAGTAGCCATCTTAGTGACAGATGGCTTTGAACAGGTTGAAATGACAGAACCAAGAAAAGCGCTCGAAGAAGCTGGGGCACACGTCGTTCTAGTTTCTCCTTCCAGTGGGAAAGTAAGAAGTTGGAAATCAAAGGATTGGTCGGATGATTTCCCAGTAGATCTTCCACTCAGGGAGGCAGTAGCTGAAGATTTTGACGCTCTTTTGCTCCCAGGTGGCGTCATGAACCCAGATACCTTGAGAATTAACCCAGATGCTGTGAATTTTGTTAGGGATTTTGTGGAATTGGATAAGCCTATAGCAGCGATCTGCCATGGACCCTGGATTTTGATCAACGCATGGGCTGTGGATGGAAAAACAGTCACCTCTTGGCCATCTCTTAAAATGGACCTTATGAATGCAGGGGCCAACTGGGTGGATAAAGAAGTTGTTGAAGATGAGCATTTAGTCACTAGTCGAAAACCGGCAGATATTCCGGCCTTTAACGAAGCTATCGTGAGGTTATTTCAAAAAGTCAATATCTAAAGGAGGTGAGTATGACAAAATATGGTCCAAAAGCCCAAGAACATGTCGAAGATGCGATGCACAAAATGAAAGAGGGAAAACTAGAATCTGGAAAGAGCCACAAAAAAGTGACAAGCAGAAAGCAGGCTATTGCTATAGGCCTTTCAGAAGCTAGAAAAGAGGGGGATAAAGTCCCTAAAAAAGCAGCTTAAAGGGGAGGAAGTAAATTTATGCTTCGTAAGTTAAAATCGGGGAAATTTCGCCTCTATTCACGTTCTGCCAATCCTAAAACCGGTAAAAGACGGAATTTAGGTACTTTTGATACTCGCGAAGAAGCGATGAAGCATGAGCGAGAAATTCAATATTTCAAACGTCATTAAAAAAATGGAAGAGCCCAAGAGATCTAAAAGACCTCTTGGGCTCTTCCTTTGTTAGATTATTGTCTTACTTCTAGCAAGTTATTAACTTGTTTAACATTTGGGATACGATTAGCAATAGCTGTGATCATATCTTTTTGTTGTTCAGAAGCAACAGTTCCACGGATAGTAACAACACCATCAGCAGATTCAATTCTGATAGTGCTCAAGTTCTGCATGAACTCTGAGTTCATGAGTCTGTTACGGAGTGTATCAATGATCAAGTTGTCAGAAGCAACATTTGTTCTTGTCATAGTAGTTGTTGTTTCAGTTCTTGTTGGAACTGTTGTTGTTTCAGTTTTAGCTTCTCTATTGCCAAGATATCCAAGAAGGAGCAATAAAGGAAGACCGATTAACAACCATGGCAACCATTTTGGTGTACCTGTAGAAGAACCAGCATAGCCTGTTCTGTCTCTACGTGTTGTTTCAGCACTTAAGTTTGGTTTCCAGTTACGGACTTCATCTTCAGCTTCTTCACGTGTGTAGCCATAACGTTGTTGAAGCTTAGCAATAAATTGCTCAAAACGGCCTGCGATTTGTCTTAAATCTTCTTCCGTTAATTTGTTCCATTTTAAAAGGATCAATTCTTTCAATTGATTCCAATTTGCTTCGAAGAAATTGCTGTTCATAAGTGTCTCCTTTTGGTTATTGTTTCCTCTTTAAACCTATAGGTATCAAGACACCATATTAATTTCTCTTTAAAGAAGTTCAATTTTTTAAATTTCTTGTTCTATGAGGGTTGTAAAGGCAAGAAGCCGACTTACAACATTTTATCCCATAAGATCATCATCTTTTTTTCTTAATTTTGCCTCTTCAGGGCTTAAAGCCTCTTCTTCATCGTAGTATTGATCGTCTTCATTATCTCCACGTTCTTCTTCAGGAGTCATGAAAGGGCCACCTTGCAAACGATCGCTTGGTCCTCTTTCTTCATCATGATTGAAATTCAAAGGCTTCGGATCATCTTTATTTATTTTCTTTTTTTATGAGCCATTGTTTTTTTCTCCCTAATTATTCGATTTTTTTCCTATCAGAACACTCCGATTAATTCTATTATTTTGTATAATGCTTTCTTATGATTAGAATAAATTCTTGTGTTTCTTCAGTTTATAATAGAATTCAAAATTCAATGCCTAAATCTCTGGATGCGAGGGTATTGTCAATTTCTGTTCTGGCTGGTCTTGTTTTTTCAGGCCTCGCTTATCTTGCTTATTCAAGATGGCAAGGATCGAACTCATTTACAGCTACAAATCTTTCATCTCCTAAAGAACCAGATTCTCCAAATTTAGTTGAAGATCTTTCATCTTCTTCAGATGATGAAAATGAAGCCCTTTCTTTAAGACGACATAGCAGCCTAACACGCGTGCGAACTCTTTTTAAGAAAGACTTATACTTACGCTTGAATTTCAGTCTTGTAGGCATTAGAGATCGTTTAGAAAACTTTATTAATGAAATTGAAGGAGATCATTCATCCAAAAATGAAGAAGAAAAGGCAGACCGAGAAAGAATTAAAGAATTAAGCCTTAAAATGACTTCACTAAAGGAAATGATTCAGATATGCAAAAAATATTCCGAACATAGTCTTCCATTCGCATTTTATGAAATATTCTACGCCAATATGTTAGGAATTAAAGATGATTCTTTAGAACTACTGTTTCAAAATTGGAAAAATAAGGGATACATCATTACTTTAAGTGATGAAGTGGACAGTTCTTATGAACCCATTCTCGCTAAATACCGCGATATTCTTTTATTTTATGCTCCTTACATTTCCGATAAAAGAAAGCCAAATCAAGCTATTAAGCTTCTTCAGATTGTTAAAAAATCTAATGAAACTCCTGATAGAGTCATTGAATATTTAAAAACATTTTTGCTGCCATTATTCCGACAAAAAGGCTTAGAACTATCTCACGACATCATCAAAGGGCTTCAAGATTTGGCTAATGAGAATAAAGCATTTCACGATGCTATCTATATTGATCTTATTTTCCCGATCTTAAAAAAAGAAGATGTTCAAAAACCGCCGATGCTCATTAAATTGAGAGAGATTGTTAATAAAGCATTGCTTATGGGAAGTTCTTTGGAGTGGTTGAAAGGAGATGATTTTGTATTTGTAAGTTCAAATCATCCACTCCATGCCTTACGTATGTTTTTATTAGGGTCTCGAAAGCTTGAAATTGATGATCAGGGAAAGGCCATTCTTGAAGAGCAAAGGAGTGAACAAACTTACAACCTATCTATCCTTTTAAAAGCACTTTTTTCGGAAGAAGAGGGACGGAATAGGGCTATTGAATCTTTTTTAAGGCAACAATTAGCAAATGCCTTACCTAAACCGGTGAATTCAAGAGCTCCATTAAATCCAAATCTTGGAACATGGAATGAAAAACAGCCTCTGCAAATTAAAAAAGATGATTTAACAGAGCTTCATACCTATTATAGTTGCGATATTGAAGGAAACTACGCTTTATCTTTCTTACTTTTCCAAGGAAATCAATTTAAATCATTGACTCCTGCAGTTGTAATTTCCGTAGAAGAATTAAAGCAAAACTTAGGCGAAAAGTTTTTAGAAAATAAAGGTCTAAACCGTTTCTTTTTAGAAAAAGCTCTTCAAGTCATTTCTGTTGATCTTGAACCTATCCGACAAATACTTACAACACTACTAGATAAGTGCCCTAATTAAGCGGTTGGCGTGCAGGGTTAAAACCCTGCAAAACAAGCTCAGACTAAAGTCTGGAGCTACTCATTCTTTACCGACGGTTATTTTCACGTCTTTGATCGTCTAATATGCGCTGACGCATAATCTCTTCTTGCCTTTCAGCATCGCGTCGAAGTTCTTCTCGGCGTTGATTTTCTCTAATTTGCGCTTGACGGATATCTTCGCGACGTTGTTCTTCGCGTGCATCATCTTCTGTATCTGCCATTAAGAGGGTAGCAAGTCCTAGAAGGCATAAAGATAAAGAGAGAAATTTATAGCCCATTTTAACACCTGGGGTTCAAATGTCTCTCTTTAACATGTCCATTGCTTCTGTTCAATCGTGAACAGGGTGGGCCTTATTTTTTTTATTTAAGCAAGAGATGGCCAAAGCTGAAGCGATAAGAGCTAATGTGCCAAAGACGACCTGAGCACTTATTTTACCGCCTATCTCAGTTACCGAGTCACCAGGGAAATAACAATTTCCTACAGACTCACCACAGCCATAAACAAAAACACTAAACAACGCCCAATAAAAGCTAGTCGCATCTTCCTGTTCTTGAGGCATTTTTTTACCTCGTCTGCAAAAAAGCTCTGCTGTCGCACAGCCTCCCAGAATACCACCAGCAGCAGTGATCGTATGTTGGACTAAAGCGCTAGCTATTGCTAAAGACATGAGAAATCTCCTACTTCATCAAGGGGAAGAATAAGACATCACGGATCGATTGAGCTTCAGTAAAGAGCATGACCAAACGGTCAATTCCTATACCGACGCCGCCAGTCGGTGGCATCCCTTGTTCGATGGCTTCTACAAATTCCTCGTCATAAGGAGAGGCCTCTTCGTCGCCTTTTTCTTTTCTTTGAGCTTGTTCAAGAAGCAATTTCTTTTGTAAGACAGGGTCGTTCAACTCTGTATAAGAGTTAGCCCCTTCAATTTTCATGATAAAGCTTTCAAAACGTTCCACAATTCCTTTAGCTTTTTCTGCAGGATCACGGTGGAGTTTTGAGAATGGAGTTGTCTCAATAGGATGGTCGATGATGTGGTGTGGCTGAATGAGGTGAGGTTCACCAAAGACCTCAAAAAGAGCACCAATCAATAAACCTTTTGATAAATCTTTGACATCGTCTTTCTCGACATGGCCAGACTTAATAAGAATCTCTTTCAACTCATCATCTGTTTTGGTATCGACATCAATGCCAGCATAAGTTTTTACCGCCTCTTTCATGGTCATCCGCTTCCAAGGGGCTTTCATTTGCAGGTAGATTACCTCGTCAGTACCAGGCAAACGGGCAGGAACCTCTGTTGTACCAAAAATCTCAAGTGCTAAACGTTCGTAGAGAGTTTCTACAATGACCATCATATCGTTGTAGTCATGATAGGCAGCATATGCTTCTAAAAGGGTAAATTCTGGATTATGGCGTGTGCTTAAACCTTCATTGCGAAAAACTTTACCGATCTCAAAAACTTTTTCAAAACCACCGACAATCAATTTTTTCAAAGGTGGTTCAAGCGATATTCTTAAAAACATCTCTTGATCAAGGGCATTTAGCTTTGTTGTGAAAGGTTTGGCTTCAGCTCCACCATAAATGCTTTGTAGAACTGGAGTTTCAACCTCCATGAACCCTTTTTCAGAGAAAAAGTCACGGATCGTCCGTAAAATTTGACTTCTTCTTTGGAATGTTTTTTTAACATCTTCGTTTGCAATTAAGTCTAACCAACGTTTCCGGTAACGGGTTTCTTTATCAGATAGACCGGCGTGTTTATCGGGTAGGGGATGGAGCGATTTTGAAAGAAGGGTAGCTGCTTCTACAAGAAGAGTCAGTTCCCCTTTTTGTGTACGGAACAGATGTCCTTCAACACCAACCCAGTCGCCCAAGTCGATCTTTTTTTCAATCCATTTCAAAGGATTTTCTTCTGCTGGTAGAGCAGGAATTTTTGTCTTATCGCGGCTAAACATCACCTGGATTTTGTCAGTGCCGTCTTGAATCTGCGCAAAAGCGTTTTTCCCCATCGCTCTGAAAAGGACAAGGCGTCCTGCTAGGCGATAAGAAGGGGTCTTTTTTTCCAACGCTTCATCATGAGAACCGACAGGGTTTCCTTCAAAAAGGGCATGAAGTTCTACTGCACGGCCAGTTGGCTTGAAAACGTGAGGGTAGGGGTCTACTCCTTGGAGGCGGATATCCTCCAGCTTTTGAACCCGGTTATTGAACTCTTCCGATGTTGTTGGATTCCGAAGTTGTTTCTGGGATTCTGACTGTTTCAAGTCGGACATAAACAAAGACCGTTGTGATAATAATAGCTAAAAGGTAGATCCCGTAAGTGAATATTAAAGCCTGAATAGATGGGGGTTGTTCCCGCCATTTATAGAACCATTCAATCATGAGAACCCCCAAATTTTATAGCATAAATTCCACAAAGTAAAGCAGGGAGTGAGAGCACTTGTCGCCCTGTTAACTCACGCAGCTGAGACCGACAAGAGAAACCTGTAGCCACTACTTGGGCGTCAGGATGTTTGTCAATCGTTGGTATCAAAACAAGGTTAGCCACCTCTTTTGATAAAGTTGCATGTTCCTTTTCATATCCAAATGAGCCAGCCATACCGCAACATCCAGAGTTCATTTCCACTACTGCTTCACCCACAACTCTTTTTAACAGATTGAGGGGAATTTTTGCCTCTTTTGAAGCTTTTCTGTGGCAATGGACATGTAAAAGAATAGGGCCACTCTCTTTTTTCTCCCAAGGAAGCTGCTCTAAAAATTTTTCCAAAGATTGAAGAGGAAACGTAGTATCAAGTAACCCTTTAGCTTCATCGATGGCTATTGTTTGGCAAGTTGGTTCAATAGCTATGACAGGGACATTTTGTGTTGTGATGGCATGGCCAAGCTTTCTTAAATTTTCTCTTGCCTTTTCTAAAAGTCCTTTTGAATAGGCTGTTCTACCACAACAGTAGCCAAAAAGTAGCTCAACATCATAACCAAAATGTTCTAAAAGCTTGACAGTTGCTTCTCCAACCTCTGGTTCGAACCACTCGGTAAATGTATCAACAAAAAGGATGAGAGGTCTTCCTTTTCTCCGTTCTCTCTTTCGCTGTGAAAAAGGGACTTTTACCTTTTTGGGAAAAGGGCGATCGGCAAAACCGATCCACGATTTGCCAATTTTCATGTTAAAAAAAGGGGCGGGAACGTAGCGGAGAAGCTCTGGCATATAAGCAATTAGGCGAGAGCGCAGCGAAGTTCCATATTTTTTTTGATTCCTGAAAAGTGCCTCTGCTTTCATCTTGGCTATATCAACATGAGAAGGACATTCAATTTGACACCCTTTGCAAGAAAGACAGCGGTTGAGAACGCCTTGCAGGTCTTGGCTTGCTAAGTCGCCACTATGCAGACAATCTCGAATGGCTTGAGCCCTACCTCTTGGACCATCTACCTCTTCCCCTGTTGCCTGAAAGGAGGGGCACATAAACCCACTTTTTTTTCTGCAAAGACCGTTTCCATTGCAAAGGTCTGCCGCAAGAACAAGACCCCCTTCAGGTTTAAAATTGAGAAAGGTAGGTGGCTCTTTTTCACCCAACTTCAAAGTCTTTTTCAAAAATGGGCGAGGGAAGGGAGAGGGAACAATCTTGCCAGGATTCATAGTGTTGAGAGGATCAAAGATCTCTTTGAGTTCTTTAAAAAGCTGAATAACCTCTTTCCCATAGAGATCTTCATTTAACCATGAACGGAGCCACCCATCTCCATGCTCTCCACTAAGTGTCCCTCCAATCTCTTTAAGGAGTGCTGTGGCCTCTTTCATCGTTTGTAAGACAAGATCTAATTTGCCAGGCACTCTGAGATCGACAAATGGGCGAATATGGAGGCAACCGGCTCCAGCATGACCATAGACAGCTGTTTCTCCAAATCGTTTTTCTAAAAGAGGGACAAATTTGTCCATAAAAGGGGCTAAAAGATGGGGAGGCAAAGCTATATCTTCTAAAAAGCCACAGGGCCCTTCATAGCTGCGGCGAGAAAACAACCGTTCAAGTTCACTCCGTCGTTTTTCTAAGATCGCTTTTTTTTCTTCTCCTGTCACAGTTTTAGTGGGAGTTAAGGGAAGATTTTCACCCTCTACAAGCAGAGTAGTTTTATCCATCAACTCTAAGAGTGTAGGAGAACTTTTTAGAAGGAGAGGAACGGCGCTAAGTGCTTCATGCAGATCTGGGAAAACAAAAACGTGTAGGGGTTTATCTGCTGGAATAGAGACAAGGGCCAATGTCACTTCAGTCAAAATGCCTAAAGTCCCTTCAGATCCTGCAATAATTTTTAAGGGGTTTGAAAGAAGAGTATCTAGTGCATAACCAGAAACTCTTCTTGGCATAGGGGGAAAATATCTCTGAATAACTTCTTTATTCTGATGAGCCCAAGCTTTCAATTTCTCTGTGAATGGCTCTTCAGGTGATAAAGTGATCTCTTCACCAGTTGAAAGGAGAAGTTTAATACCTAAAATAGCATCTGCAGTGGTCCCATAAACAATAGAGGAGCTGCCTGCGGCGTTATTTCCAATCATGCCCCCAATTGTTGCTCGACTAGCTGTAGAGGTATCAGGGCCTAGTTTTAAATTGTGTGGTTCTAAAAACTGATTCAACGCCTCTAAAACAATGCCAGGCTCTACTGTAATCGTTTTGCCGATCGGGTCAAAACGGAGAATTTTATTGAGATGAACTGTTGTGTCGATGACAATCCCTTCACCAAGAGGTGCGCCTGTAGTACTTGTAGCCCCACCTCTGACAATAAGAGGTTCTCTTCTTTTGACAAGAGCAATGAGATCCTCTTTATTTTCTGGAATGACAACTTCCTTTGGCATGGCCTGAAAAAGAGAGGCATCAGCGCTGTAGGCTGCCAGAGAGGCTCGATCGGTCAAAGTTTTCAAGCGCGCGGATCCGTTTTTTTGATGATCACACTGACATTCTTCTGGTTAAATCCTTTATAGCCTTCTCTTCGTTCTAAATTTTCTAAGTGACTTCCCAAGGCACCTTCTTTAGCAAATTTATGGGCTTGCTCTTGAGTGATCTGTCCTTTTTTAAGAAGCGTCTGCAGCTTTTCAGGAGCAACTTTCCATCTTTCCCCTTTAGTAAAAGCCTGTTTGAGGTAATTGAAGTTAGAAAATGGTGCCATCATTTCAATGCCATCTTTGACAAGATCTTTTCCTAAACGATCAAAAAGAAATTGTGCCTCTAAATGGTGCATGCCAGCTTCTTTGATAGAATCACCATGGAGGGCACACCAAAGACCGATAGTTCCCAGTTCTTTTCTTTCAGGAAGCTCGGTATGGGCAAAGTCAATAGCAATCTCTTCTGGGGTCAAGTCGACATCTAAGAAGAGGACGTGAAATGCATCTTTTTGTTCCATCACTTGAGCTCCCCAGCCAGCCTCTTTTCCAGCATAAAAACGTTCTCTGCAGTCAAAACCAAATTCTTCGAAAAAGTTTACTAGGGGGCGGAAACCTGCTCGAGAAGAACGGAAAGTGTGATGGTCATGGTTTGCCCATCCCATGCCTAAAGCATCTTGACGCTCTTTTTGGATCTGTCCTGCTTTATTGCGGCTTTCCCAAAACTCCCTTTCAACCTGTAAAAAGAGAGCCGCTGCTCTTCCTTGTCCAAGATTGTGGATAATTTCTTTAGGGTCAAAGTCTTGTGATCGGTCTCGTTTACGGAGTTTGTCTTGCCACTTTAAGTAGAGAGCAGCTTTTTCTTCTGGCTCATGGATAGGAATTAAAGAGCGTGTTCCCCGTCTTTCAACAGCAGAAAAGCCTTCAAGTTTTGCTTCGCGATAAGGAGAGTAGGGGGTCCCCTCAATTTTTGCCTGTAAGTTTTGCTGTTTTAAAAAAAATGGGATGTCATCCACCATGATGCCAAGATGGGGTTTTTCTCCTATGACAACTCTTGGTAAATGGGCCCCAGGGTGATAAAAGATCCCTTTTGTCTCTTCTACATAACCTGGAGGCGCTTCTTTTAATGTTAGATGGGATAGCCAGTCGAATAAACGGGTGCTTGTCTCGTCTTCAAGCCGATCAGAAAAGCTTTTTAACCATGGGTTCAAGCTTTTTTCGAGCCCTTCTTGTAAGAAGGCTTCTGCGTCACTGTGACATTTCCAAATCTCTTCCATAATCGTCCTTTTTAGAGGATTTGAAAGAGAAGAACAAGGGTTTTAGATTTTAACGGCCAGGTGATTCAATGTTAGAACAAGAGTGACGTTAGTGATATCTGGGAGATTTTGAGGAGTAACGGGATCAACCATGTTTCATTAAGGGGCTTTAGAAAGAAGGCTTGGATGATATTTTAATGGCTAGATTTTGGAGTCAGTGGCGATTTTTTTTCAAAACCCCCTTGAATACTTCTTCCTTTTCTAACAGATTAAGAATCTGCTCAGTTTGTTGCACTATCATCATTTCTGCCAATATTATATGCACTTTATTCAACGCTTGGACAGTTAATTCAAGCTTGTCTTTCTTGGCCTGAAAAGTTGGACCTTCTTGCGGATCTTCCTCAGCCAAGTGTTTTCGCAAATTAATAACTTCGTTTTTTACCGCTTCAAATAATGCCGTTATTTCACCGATATTTAATGGGACGTTAGAAAATGGGGCCCTTACAAAAGGATGAACGCCTTGAAAAACTATTACATAATCTGGGGCGTTACCAACAAGAGAAGTCATATAATGATACTTTATGTAAATGAGGGCTATTTTTTAATAAAATAGCCTTATTTCAAAATAATTGAGTGTTTGCAGTTAGACTTTTACTGAACCGACTAAATCGTAACCTGCAACGTCGGTGATTTTGACATTGTAGACTTCGCCAAACTTTTTCACGCCACGCGGATCGTTGATAAGGACAAATCCATCAATGTCTGGGCACTGTCCTCTATGACGACCAATCATGAGCAGTTGTGTTTCAGGATGATATCCTTCTACAACAACAGGAATAGTTTTTCCTACCCAACGCTTATTCCATTTTTCAGCCTGTTTCGCTTGGATTTTCATCAATTTATCCCAGCGATGCTGTTTGACCTCTTCCGAAATCTGATTTGGGAAAGTGTAGGAGGGGCTTTTTGGTTCGTTAGAGTATTTGAAGATACCAACGTTATCAAGAGGCGTGCTTTCTAAAAATTGGCAAAGCTCTTCGAAGGCCTCTTCTGTTTCTCCAGGGAAACCGACAATCAAACTGGTTCTAATGGAGACTTCAGGCAGCTTTTTTCTCAAAGTTTCAATGGTATTGATAATCTCTTGTTTAGAGGTCATCCGTCTCATCGATTTTAGCATCTCATCGTTGATGTGCTGGATTGGCATATCAAGATATGGGCAGATACGTTTGTCTTGTGCCATCAAGTCGAGCAACTCTTCTGTGATCTCATCTGGGTAAAGGTATAAGAGGCGTAGCCAGTAGTCTCCCTCTTCCTTAAGAATTGTTTTTAGAAGATCTACAAGGCCAGATTGGTTTCTTAAACGGACATCTTTTTCGAAGTCGCCAAGATCTTGAGCAATCAAGATGATCTCTTTGACGCCTCGCTCACGCAACATCCGAAATTCTTTTAAAATTTGTTTAACAGTTTTGCTTTTCAGAGGTCCTTTGATCTCTGGAATGATGCAATAAGCGCACCGTTTGCGGCACCCTTCTGCAATTTTTAAGTAAGCAAAGTGCTTTGGTGTCGACAATTGCCGAGGAATTTCGCCAGCTTCGAGGTAACTTCTGTTGGTAGAGATCTCTTCGCCATGCTCAGTCGATTTGACCGCTTTTAAGATCCCTTCAACATCGCCTGATCCTAAGTAATAGTCGACGTTGTTAAATTTCTTTTTTAAATCGTCGGAGTGAGTTTGGACCATGCAGCCAGCAACGATCAATTTGGCCCCATTCTTTTTAGAATTGAGCACATGATCGATCGTGTCTGTCGACTCTTGTCTTGAAGCTTCTAAGAATCCGCAGGTATTAATGACCAGATAATCGGCTTTTTCAAGCTGTTCGGTCGCTTCGTAGCCTGCTTGGAGTAAAATACCTAACATCACTTCACTATCAACTAAGTTGCGCGGGCAACCCAAGCTGATGAAGTGGATTTTGTTACCAAGTTTAGGGATTTTGAGGTTCCCATCTTTTGGAGTGGAAACTGGTACTGTTGTGGTGGGGAGTGACCCCTCTTCTTTGTAAAGCTTAAGCATAGAGCCTAAAACTTTACCATATTTTCAGAGGGGATTGCAAAACTTTAATTTATTTTAGAATTTCTACTGCTTTTTTATAACGAGCATCATCAGGCATGAGCTTGGTTGCTTTCTGAAGTTTAACTATTGCCAAAGAGTCATAACCCTGAAGTAGCATGATTAATCCGGAAAGGAAGTAAGCTTCTGCTTGCTCTGATTCTCCATAACCGCCTTTACTTGAGGGTAGAAGATCGGCGTCTAAAGAATGTAGCGATTTATTTCTTTTTAATTCAGGAATTTGCGCTTTTTTTAAAGCAGTGACCACATCGATAATTTTAGAAGAAAATTTCTCTTGATCAAGAGGGATGACTAATACAAAAAGTTCCTCAAGTTTTTGATCTATACTCTTTTTTAATTTGGGTTCTTGAGCGCTAGCAGGTTCTGTAAGATTTTTTAATTCAAGCTCTTTAGGGTCTTGTGGATTAGATGCATTAGATTTAGGTTGTACATGTTTCATCCGATTAAAAATTACAATTGCAGTGACGACCGTTGCCAATATAGCTAAGCCAATGACTGAGCATCGTATCATGAGTTTAGAGAGTTCTGATTGTTTTACTGATGCAATTATTCCGAAATTTGCAAACTTCTGTGTTATAGATGATGATATTGGCTGAGGCATAATTCCTTTAAAGTTGTATCGCAAAAGTGTGCCTCAACTACTTTTAAAGTAAAAGACAATATCAATATTTTTTCTCTATTTGTCTGCCTATTAGCTAATCTTTCTTTGTCTTAATATAGTGGAAATATGGAAACTGCCAGTTTAATTGTCTTTTTACTCGTCTATTTGGGAATGATCTTAGGGTTTTGGCCAGGCCTTGCACTAGATCGTACTGGGATTGCCCTTCTCGGAGCTATTGCATTTATTGGATTGAAAGGACTTTCTGTCACAGAGGCAACAAGTTACGTCGATCTGCCTGCATTAGCCATTCTATTCAGCTTCATGATCATTTCTGCGCAGTTTTATTTTAGCGGTTTTTACACCCATTTGATTGAAAGGATGGAAAAATGGAAGCTTGGTGCTTCACAGCTTCTTTTGGTCGTGCTTTTTGTATCTGCCCTCTTATCAGCAGTTCTTATCAACGATATTGTCTGTCTTGCACTTACTCCGCTTATTATCAAATTGTGCTCTCGAAAAAGTCTCAATCCAGTTCCTTATTTGGTAGGTCTTGCCTGTTCTTCTAATATTGGGTCTGCCTTAACCCTTGTAGGTAACCCGCAAAACTTATTGATCGGGCAGGTGATGAATATCTCTTTTATCGAATATTTGAGGTTTTCTTTTGTTCCTTGTGTGTTGAGCCTCTTTTTTGCTTGGCTGATCATCAAGTATCAAAATAATCAAGAACGGATTGTGGAAAACAAAGAAGTCGACCCTGAAACAATCCAATTCAACCAATGGCAAAGTAGAAAGGGGATTATCGTGATCACGATTCTTCTTCTTGTTTTCTTTTTTACAGATATACCGCGAGATCAGGCCGCTTTAGTAGCAGCAGGGTTTTTGTTACTAAGCCGCAAAATGGCCTCTCAAACGATGTTAAGTTTCATCGATTGGCAGCTTTTGGTCCTATTCATTGGGTTGTTTATTGTGAATCGAAGCTTTCTTAGTGCACATAACGTAGGGTTTTTTTCCCACTTTTTAGAAAGTCACCATATCAATCTTAACTCACCTTTTTGGTTGATTTTAGTTTCTTTAGTCCTTTCGAATGTGGTTTCAAACGTACCTGCTGTCATGCTTCTTCTTCCTTTTATCAAGACAAATGAAACAGGGTCCTTATTAGCGCTTTCTAGTACTCTTGCCGGAAATATGTTTGTAGTAGGGAGTATTGCGAATCTGATTGTCATTTCTCAAGCAGCACAATATGGGGTAAAAATCGACTGGAAGCAGTACATGAAAATTGGTCTGCCCGTCACATTAGTCTCATTTGCGATTCTCTTCGCATGGCTTGCTTTAACGCAATTTACGTTCTAACTGACTCAATGAGAATAAGCTCTATTAGATTAGTTATTATCACTTTAACTTGAGATTATCAAGATTTTATTGATTGTGTTATAATCAATTATAAAAAAGGACAGTGAATGCACCTTCCTCCAATTTCCGTTCAATTTGAGATGACAACTCTTCGTAAAGCAAGAATAGTAAAATACCTTGAAACATTTAAGGATCCGTCAAAAGTTAATGAAATTGCTAAGCAAACCATGCAGTTTTTTAAGGAAGCGCAGAAAAGGCATCCTGATTGGGATGAGAAGGACCTCATTGAGTTGGTTGCTGCCGATTGGACTGATAAAATCCTCAAAGAGGACACTTCCTTACCTATTGAAGTTGAAGATCTTGAGAAAAAATCTCTTACAATCATTAAATCTGAGCGAGAAAAAGAAAGACCAATTGAGAACATGGAATATTGGCACAAGCTTTGGAAAGAAAACGTACATGGAGCCCTGAAGGTTCATAAATCTTCACTTGGCCTAGACTTAGCAAAAAAAATATTACCAATTGTTGAAGCGCAAATAAATCCTAGAACCAAATGGTTCTTCAATCTTTTTTGAATTTTGAATTAAAATCTCTTAAGCTCTTTGAAGTGCAATATAGTATTTCCTTGTAGAGCTTTTCAAAGCTTTAATAAATGTGAATTTATTAAGATGCTTGTCTGTTAAATGATTTTGGTGTTGTTGTATCAATGAGAAAAGAATTTTCGATGCCTAAATCTTTGATTACATTTAGCCTACTCCTGACTAGTGCACAGATCCCTTCACCCAAATCAGAGCTTAATTATCCTTCTCCGTTGTAAAATACGTTACCAGATAGATCCAGGGTCATTTTAGGAATGTCTACATGTGCAAAGTCCATCCCAACATTTCTCTTAAGATCATTCTTTTCCATTAAAAGCTCACTTGGAGAGTTTTTGTTTCTGAGTGTTTCTGCAGTCCTTGTTGTAGGCTCAAGGCCATACATGTACATGAAAAAATCACCCGTAGATATTGGTATATAACGCAAGATGAGGTCCTTTGGTATGTTGTCGATGAACTCTTCGCATGTTCTAACTGCATTATCCCGTAAGAATATTTGTTTGACGCTCTCGAAGCCGTTTAATATAGAATTAAAATATTTTTGTGAGTTCTCTGTAAAGTGTTCATCTATTTCAAGAATAGTGTCCTCAGTTTTTAGACGAACTTCATTTTGCGATGTTTTTACTAATCCTTGTCTCCGTAAACCAGACATTATAACAGCTGTGATCAGATCCGTACTTACGGGATTTTGTTGAAATGCCATGAGGTTGAAAGAGACCTCAAGATCAATGAGAAATGGTTTTTTATCATGAACAAGAACATTTTCTTGATGAAGATCTGTAATGCCAAATACTTGTGCTACAAATTGTAAGGCGCCAATAGTGCGGTAGTAGTTAGTCATCTCATTTTCAGTTAGAGTGTTATCGTCAGCTGAATGGGAAAGAAATTGGCAGTAACCATAGGATTTTCCTCCTTCCTGATCTTGTATCGGTAAAATTGTATAAGTAGGTAATTCAATCTTTGCCCCTTCAGGAAGCTTTTGAAGGTGTCTATTAAGCATGGAGAATAGCCCTTTTGTTATATTGTCAGCTAAAAGAGCGTCAACTCGCATGTCGCGTGGTTTATAGACAATCTTCTGATCTTCACGACTGTTAAATGTGATAAATGCGACACTTCTTCCGTGTTCGTGGGTTTCGCTTCCACTAAGATGGATAATAAATGATCTTACTTCTACTCGATTTAGGAATGTTTCAGAAAGAAGGAGCTGATCTTTCTGAACTCTCTGGTTAATCTCATTAAGATGATCTGAAAAATCGTGCACCAGATTATTCAAACGGATCTTTAGATCGCCCTCATTTTCTTGTTGAAAGTACATGCATGTCTCAATACATCTTTCCATTAGGACGTTTCTGTTATCGTCATTCATGCCAGTTGAGGGGATTCCAACTATTTCGCATCTAAAGATTTTAGACAGTTCTTTTTTTATGATTTTTTTTGTGTCAGTCTCATCAATCCATTCTCCAGGTACTATGTTTAGTCTATCAACAAGGTCGTGCAATTCCTGAACTACTTGATCTGCGGTTTTTCTTATTATATGAGGTTGTGGTTGAGTAAGTGAAGAGGATAACAAACGAATATTACCAAGACAGGTGCAGCATCTATTACTTGCATTGTCTTCATTAGAATTGCAGCAGTGGATACAAGAAAGAGCTTTATTAAAAGCGTTTCTTAAGAAAGAAGCTCGTTCTTGATCTTCTACTATTTGATGATCATTTGGAGGGCCAATCGTTGACGTAGAAGCGTAACCTTGAGGTGTTTTTCCAAGTAGTGCACTTGTTTCTATTGGCCATGCGTCTATATTTGGAGTTGGTGTAGGGGCTGATTCAATCAGTTCAGCATTTATTCCCCATTGTGGGTGACCTGTTCCAACTTCAAACGACATCATCTCTCCTCTTCATATATGCTACTCTCATTTTGTTAAGAGCTTTTGCAGAAGAGATTGAGCAAAGATGTAGATGTTTTTTATTTGTTGGATATGAGCTAGTTGTAATGCTCAAAAAAGAGAAAGGGGGTCGACGTCGACTTTGATGAGAACTTCCCGTTTTTTTTGAAAGGGCTTCAATTGTCCACGAGCTATCCAATCCTGCAGAGGTTTCATGGATGAGGCTTTCAGTAAACATTGGTAGTAATACTCATCCCGCACACGCTCTCTGCCGCAAGGGACGACAGGGTAGAGGGTAAAACTTGCAGGAAGGTTTTTGACAAGCTCTTCTCTAACCATTTCTCCCGTCTTTCGAACTTCATTTTCATCGGGACCACGAAAAATCATTTTTGCAAGGCGAGCAAAGGGAGGGAATTGTAAAAGTTTTCGCCCCTCTTTTTCCTCTTCAAAGAAAGGTTCGTAAGCATGGGCAAGGACATGTTTTAAGACAGGGTGATCTTTTAGGTGGGTTTGTAAAATCACTTCACCTTCTACATCTCCACGTCCGGCGCGTCCAGAAACCTGTGTCAGAATCTGAAAAGTAGATTCTCCTGCTCGAAAATCGGGGAGGTGGAGGTTTTGATCGGCATTTAAAATGCCTACAAGTGTCACTTGAGGAAAGTTTAATCCTTTTGCCACCATCTGAGTGCCGATGAGAATATCACCTTTTCCACTGGCAAAAGCTCTTAAAATGGTTTCGTGAGATCCTTTATTTTTAGTGGTGTCTTTATCCATCCGCAAGATCCGAGCGTCTGGAAAAAGAGCATGCAAAACACTTTCTACACGCTCTGTCCCGTACCCTCGATAAACTAAAAGAGGGCTCTTGCAAGTAGGACATTCACGAGGAGGCATTTTTGCAACGCCGCAGCCATGGCAATGGAGTTGTTGCTCATGTTTATGAAAAACAAGAGGAATGGTGCAGTGGTCACAGTGGAGTGCTTCTTGGCATTGAGAGCAAAAAAGGGAGGTATGATGGCCACGTCTGTTGAGGAAAAGGATCGATTGTTCCCCATTCTCAAGGCGCTCTTTGATCCCTTCAATGAGACGGTCTGAAAGGAGGCAGAAACCTCCATGTTTTTCGTCTTCTCGGACCATGTCAACCACAGTCACCTTAGGAAGAGGTTTTGTTGTAGGACGTTCTTTTAAAACATGAAGACCGTATTTGCCCTCTTGCGCATGCGTAAAGCTTTCAAGGCTTGGAGTCGCACTTCCTAAAAGAACTAATGCCCCGGCGCTTTTTCCTCTCAATAAAGCCAGGTCGCGCGCGTTATAGCAAGGGGCATCTTCATTTTGTTTATAGGCCCCTTCATGTTCTTCATCGACGATGATAAGTCCTAAATTCTGGATAGGACTGAAGAGGGTAGATCTTGCGCCAATCACAATGCGCGCTTTCCCGTTTAAAAGAGCTTGCCAACCTGCATTTCTTTCACCATGTGAGAGGCGATGGTGAAGAACAGAAAGCCCTTCATTAAAACGGCTTTTCAGTCTTTCTAAAATCTGTGTAGTAAGGGCAACTTCGGGCACTAAGAAAAGGACCCCTTTGCCCATTTCCAAAGCTCTTTCCATAAGGCGGATGTAGACTTCAGTTTTTCCGCTTCCTGTGACACCAAAGAGCAGGTGAGGAGAAAATCCCCCCTTTTCTAACGCCTCTTGCAAGGCAATGAATGTCTTTTCTTGCTCTACAGAGAGCTTTTTAGGTTTTGTCGCAAAATAGTCTGCCTCTTCCAATGGAGAAAAGGGGCGTTCTCCTTCAATCCGTTTGACAAACCCTTTTTCAATGAGAGGGCGGAAATGAGAGGGGAGCCATCCTCTCTCTTTCATCTCCGCATCTGTTAAATCGCCTGCAGAAAGTCTTTCGAGGATCTCTTTTTGTTTAGGAGAGCGCCCTTCTCCCTCTTTCCCCTCTTCAGTTAATTGGTAAAGGCCAAATTTTCGTGTCACCACATTTTCTTTCACCCCTTTTGGGATGGCAATCCGGAGCACTTTTTGCAAGGGAGTGCAGTAGTAACGAGAAACAAACTGGTAGAGTTTAAAAAGCTCTTCATCAAAAAGAGGAGCTTCATAAAGAAGAGCTGTAATAGGGAGGGGATTTGAGCTTTCAGGGCCTGTTTTTTCACGCAATATCCATCCCTCCACTTCACGGCTGCGAAGTGGAACTCTGACACGCATCCCAAGTGTTGGTTGGATTGTATCCTCTACCGCATACTCAAGCGGCTTATCAATTCCCTCATCAAGCAGGACGTCGACATACTTCACTGAGTCGGCTCCAGAGGATTTTTTTAGCTTCTTTATCGAGTGATAGGGTAGACCATTCAGGATAGGCCAGTTTTTCAACAGATGCAGGGACATCTGCTAAAGTACTTTCTGTTCCAAAGATCATTTTATAATTTGAAAATACTTGAGGTTGGATCTCTTCTAAAATTAAGAGATCGCAGGCGGCCAATTTGGTCTGGATAGCATTGAGGAGTGCTTCTGAATCTTTAATTTCTGCACGCTTTGCCAAAAGAGCAAATTTTTGAAGACCCATTTCGGGAAATAGCTGGTTCAAATTTGCTTTGAGCGCCTTGTTTTCAAAAGAGACTGGAGGAGGGGGAGCATGCAAATCTAAAGTTTTAGAAATTTTTGGCTTTTGTTCCTGTGCAATTGCTATAGAACTTGCAGCAGTTGTAGGAGCTGCAATTGTTACAGCAGCAACTTTAGTTTCTTGCGTTGGAATAGGGATGGATTTCCATTCGCTCATAGGGATCATTGCACCTGGAGGATAGGTTTTCAGAAGATGAAGTTTCAGAAGAGAAACGGCGTCAGAATAAGAGAAGTTGGTCATTTCCACGGGGTTTTGGGGTTGGACGTTGCTTCCTGTCATTCGATAAATTTTGTTCACTTCCTTCCAATTTCTTGAGCGTTTCAAAAGCAGAGGCAATCACAGAGGAGGGGAGGCCAGCTAATTTAGCGACATGGATACCATAGCTTCTATCGGCAGCTCCTGGCACAATTTTGCGCAAAAATTTTACATGTCCATCGATCTCTTCTACAGCAGAATGGTAGTTTTTGACTTGACCGTACTGTTTTTCAAGGTCGACCAATTCAAAATAATGGGTTGCAAAAAGAGTTTTAGCCCGTTTTTTTGGCTCCGTTAAAAGATATTCAGCGACAGCCCAAGCAATAGAGATTCCGTCAAAAGTACTTGTGCCACGGCCAATTTCATCAAGAACGACCAAAGATTTTTCTGTTGCATGGTGCAAAATATAGGCTGTCTCTGCCATTTCGACCATAAAAGTGGATTGTCCTCGTCCTAAGTCGTCACTTGCTCCAATCCGAGAAAAGAGACGGTCGACAAGTCCTATGTGGGCGCTTTCTGCAGGGACAAAACTTCCCATTTGAGCCAAAAGAACCATCAAAGCTACCTGCCGAATATAGGTAGATTTTCCGGCCATGTTGGGTCCGGTGATCAACTTCATCTGATGATCATCACCATTGAGCAAAGTGTCGTTTGCAATAAAGTTTTGTTGCAGTGTCTCTACAACCGGATGACGCCCTTTTTTAACCATCAAAGTTGAAGAGTGATCGACGATAGGTTTTGTATAGTGCCCATGGTAGGCTACAATAGCAAGGGAGGTTAGTGCATCGATGGTTGCCATCCAACGACCATTTGCAAAAAGGAGGTCAAGGAACGGATTTAAAGAAGCGATGAGTTCAAAGTAGAGATCCTTTTCTAGTTGTCTAACCTTTTCTTCACTTGCAAATACTTTTGTCTCAAAATCTTTCAACTCTGGTGTGATGAAGCGTTCACCATTTGCAAGGGTTTGCCTTCTTGAAAAAGAGGCAGGTACTTTATCAGACTGTCCGCGGCTGACCTCGATGTAATAACCAAACATCCGGTTAAACCCAAGCTTCAGTGTTTTAATACCAGTCTCTTCTCGAAGCTTTGTTTGGTAATTGGCAAGGTGTTCTTGCGCATTTTCACCTAAAGAGCGGTAGGTATCAAGCTCTTCATTAATGCCGCGACGGATCACTTGACCATCTTGCAATTTGGCAGGCGGAGGATCTGATAGAGTGGATAAAATCCTATCTGCAGCTTCTTCAAGAGGGGCTAAAAAATGGTGTGCCGTTGCAAGAAGAGAAGGGGCAAGAGAAAAGTTTTCGAGATGAGCTTTTAAAGGGGGTATGGCTTTTAAAGAGTGGGCAAGTGATGTCAAATCTCGAGGAGTTGCCATCCCTGTCGCTACTTTTACAACAAGCCTTTCGATATCTCTAACTTTTTCCAATTTTTTAGGGATTTCAAGTAGCCCGACAGGTTTTTCAAGAAGAATTTCTATACTTTTTTGTCGATCTTGGATTTGTTCTAAGTCTTGAAGGGGACGTTTTAGCCACTCTTTTAAGAGACGTCTTCCCATTGGGGTTTCAGTTCTATCCAATAGATGAAAAAGAGAGCTTTTTGTTCCAAAGAGTTCTAAGTGACTCTCTGTGGCTTTATCGATAGCTAAAAAAGCATTCGGATCGTAATAAGAAATTCTTTTGACAGTTTTTAGAGGCTCAGAAAGTTCATCTTGAAAGTAGGCTAGAAGGGCTCCTGCTGCCCCTATCGATCCACTTTTTCCTTGTAGACCAAATCCATCGAGAGTGTAGACAGAAAAATGTTTTCGCAGCCGCTCAAAACTTTCAGGCTGTTCAAAGCGCCAGTCGTCGTAAGTGTGAACTAGAATATTGGAAAGTTCTCTCCAGAGAGAAATAACCTCTTTGTGTTTTTTCCAAAGGCTTTCTGCAATCAACACCTCTTTAGGGGCTGCTTTAAGCACTTCAGTCTCTACCTGTTCAAAGCTTTCAAGTTCAGTCGTTTGAAAATGACTGCACGAGCGGTCTAGAAAGGCTATTCCAAATGTTTTTCCTACTTGAGCAATAGATACAAAAAGATTTAAATCCTCGTCTTTTAAAAGAGCTGAGTCTAGAAGGGAACCAGGAGATAAAATACGGGTAACTTCTCGTCTGACAAGACCTTTTGCTTTAGAAGCATCTTCTGTCTGTTCGGCAATAGCAACCCGATAGCCTCTTGAAAGGAGTTTATCTAAATAATTATCAAGGGCGCTGACAGGGACACCTCCCATGGGGATGTCTTGACGCTGAGTTAAAGTAAGGCTGAGTTCGCGACAAAGAATTTCGGCATCTTCATAGAACGCCTCATAAAAATCGCCCATTCTGAAGAGGAGCAGTGCTTGGCCCGCTCTTTTTTTACACTCCTCCCATTGAGCCATCATCGGAGTGACTTTTTTGGTGTCTGTTGCCGTTGTCATAATCTCGGAATCATAGAGGAATAGGACCAATTCCTCCATAACAGCTTTTTCTTGAGATCACCCAAATAATTGTTAATATGCTATATTAAATGAACATTTTATTACTTTTTTGTTTCAATTATGAGCTTATCTATATCTGATGTTAAATGTGTTGTTTGTGTTGGCTGTAATCCCGAAAAAACTGTGGTACAAGCACAGTTGTGGTTCGATGGAAATCAAAAAATTGAAGTCAAAGAGACTTCTGCAGTAATTCATGCTTTAGTTAAAGAAATTCAAGCTGTAAATCCACAAATAGAAATAACCAATCCCCATTTTTATAAAAAAACAGACGATGCAACAGATTACACTTTGAAGATCCGAGAAATCTTTCAAAAAAAAGCTGTGCCTATTCCAGTGCAAGATCCAAGACCAAGTCGACCTGCCTCTCCGGACAAAAGAGATTTTTTTGGCGATGTCTAGGTCTTTTGCCTCTTTTATTTCTCATTCTTAATTGAAATTCTTTTGCCAATGAGGTACCTCTTGCCTTTATGGCAAAAGAGGAATTTTATAGCGGCAGCAAGCTGATGCTACTTAATGTAGCGATTGGGTTGGGGACCTTTATCCAAATTTTGGACTCCTCTATTGCAAACGTCGCTATTCCTTACATTGCAGGAAATTTGAGTGTAAGTGCCGACCAAGGAACATGGGTCATCACCTCTTTTGCAGCAAGTAATGCCATTGTATTGCCATTGACCGGGTGGTTGTCCGATTTTTTTGGAAAGGTCAAACTCTTTGTCTGGTCGGTAATTTTATTTTCGATCACCTCTTTTTTGTGCGCTCTCTCTACAAGCCTTGCCATGCTTGTTGTTTTTCGGGTGTTGCAAGGAGCCGTGGCTGGCTCTCTTATTCCCTTATCTCAAAGTTTGATGGTGGCTAATAATCCTCCGGATAAACAGGGGGCTGCGCTTGGATTTTGGGGAACCATTGTCATTGTGGCCCCCATTTTAGGTCCCATCATTGGGGGATATTTAACAGAAGAATATTCTTGGCCGTGGATCTTTTATATCAATGTACCGATCGGTCTTTTCTCAGCTTTTATCACATGGACTTTCTTAAAAGATCGTGAGAGTCAGATCAAACGGTATCCCATTGACTGGATAGGTCTTTTCTTCCTTTCCGTTGGTGTTGCCTGCTTACAAGTGATGTTGGATAAAGGAAAGGATCTTGATTGGTTTGAATCCAATTTTATCATTGCGTTGACGACCATATCGATCATTAGCTTTGCTTTCTTTTTCGCCTGGAACAGGTATCAAGAATATCCTATTGTCGACTTCTCATTTTTTAAAAATCGCAATTTTGCCATTGGCACAATTGCAGTTACGATTGGTTATCTAATCTATTTTGGTAGCACTGTGACAATTCCCTTGTGGCTACAAACAGAGCAAGGATATATGGCTTTTTGGGCTGGTGTTGCTGTAGCGCCCATCGGGCTTGTCCCTTTTCTTTTTTCAACCATCGTAGGGAAAAATCTTTACCGTTTTGATATGAGAAAAGTGGTCAGTTTAAGTTTTGTCCTCCTTTCTTTAGGCTTTTTTTATCAGGCCAATTTTACCACCGATATCGATCTTGGAACCTTAATGTTTTCCAGGTTTTTGCAAGGTTTTGGCATCTTATTTTTCTTTTTACCCCTTGTACAGCTTTCAATGGCAGAAATTCCTGCAGAACGGTATGCCAGCGCAACAGGGGTTTACCACTTTGTCCGAATATTAGTGGGGAGTGGTTTTGGGACATCCCTTTCTATTGAGTTGTGGACTCGCTTGGAAATCTTTCATCACGCCAGGCTGTCCGAATTTATCACCTATTTTTCTCCAGAAACGACCGATTTTTACCGAATAATGGCAGAGTTTGACCCCTCTTTTACTTTTAGAAAGGCAAGTGAGGTTTTAGATATGTTGGTTGAGCAGCAGGCTTTCATGCTGTCGACCAACGATGTCTCTTGGCTTGGTGCATGGCTATTTTTAGGCATGATTCCCATGCTTTATCTTTGCAAAAAAGTGCAGGGCAAAGCCGCTGCAACACCTGCCGCTGATTAAAGACTTAAAAACTATTATTTTGTCCTCGTCCAAGTATGTGATGATAAGGCGAAGTTTTATCCTGCCTATCCTGCCCATCTTGTTATTTTTTTTGAGGTGAATATTTTATTCTGCTTTTTTCTTTAAACAGATTGTCGAAATGTTTTTTGCCTGCAGAAGAAAAAAACAGTTTCTATGATGAATACGAGTCTTAGGGAGTAAATTCCTCTTGAAAATAGCGAAACCTCCAACTTAAAAAGTTTCTGCGACAAAACAAGGAGGTTCGCTATGAGATCATATGATGGCAA
>Ga0153954_1000090_pt1 | contig 79072 bp, 72 predicted proteins | sample TSFL038MetaG_FD_102277 | JGI IMG/M metagenome (GOLD analysis project Ga0153954, IMG submission 102277) | Attine ant fungus gardens microbial communities from Florida, USA - TSFL038 MetaG | ecosystem: Host-associated > Fungi > Mycelium > Unclassified | place: USA: Florida, Wekiwa Springs State...
CGAACCATCCCAGATCTCTGGCAAGCCATCGCCGACGCCCTGCGCCGCTTCACCCCACAAGAATGCGCTAACTATCTCGCCGCCGCAGGATACGATGCAACATGAGCGGAAAATGCTCTAGCGCTTATTTTTTCGAAATGAGCCTTTTCAATGGGTTACGAGCCCTTGCAGTAAAAAATCCGCCGATTTCGCGCTCTCCGGGCCGAAGCACGATCTCATCACATTTAAATCCGTCCGCGACCATCGTCACGCCGCTCAAACTCGAGCCGAACAGAAACCATAGCATGAATTCTCTTTTTCCGCAACAAAAATCATAATTCCTCTTTTGCCAACCGGGCGTGCTCTCTCTGCAACGCATGCGGGAAATCTCGATCAATCAATCAGGCACTGGATTATCACTCGCGACGGATACGCTATGCGTTGTATACGCAATAACACATGGCTTGATGAATTAGCATCAAAGGTTGGCTTAAGGGTCCGCGCGTTTGAGGGGAAAGTGAAAGGTCCATTGGCCGGCGGGGGCGCATGGACCTGGGTGGGGGCGCATGAAGAGACTTGGGATCACGCTACTCGCTGTAGGAGTTGCGAGTTTTGCGAACGCAGCCGACTTGCCTGCGCTGCCAACGACGAAGCCCGCCGACGCCAAGCCAGACAAACCGCCGTGCTTCAGCAGCCTTTGGAACTATCTCAAGTCCTCGGTTCGGGACTGTCCCCTGAGCGCCGGCCCGCTTACTCTCTACGGCACGCTCGATGGCGGTTATGGGTATGAGCAATGGGGCGCGCATGTGGGCAGGTATGCGGACAAGCCCAATTACGCCATCCAAAGAAACAGCGGCGATACGCACTGGCTGTGGTCGCCTAACGCGCTCAGCACTTCGACCGTAGGCATCCGCCTGGCGCAAAAGCTTGGGGACGGCTGGGAGATCGTCGGCAACGTTGAAGCTGGGTTCAATCCCTATTCGCTTCGTCTGATCAATGGACCGCGATCCCAGGCCGACAACAATCCCTTCGCCACGGCCTCCCAGAGAACGGCCTTCGATTCCGCGCGGGCGGGGACATGGGATAATGGGCAGGCCTTCGCCGGCATCAGCAATGTTAAATATGGGACCCTGACCTTCGGCCGAACGACTCTCCTGTCGATGTCGGCTCTCACCGCGTACGATCCGGTGGCGTCCGTCGCGTTTTCCCAGCTCGGCTTCACCGCGCTTTACGGGACATTCGGCGCCAGCGCGACGTCGCGCATCAACACCGCGTTCACCTATCGCCTGACCTACCAAGGTTTCCGCGTCGCGGCCCAGGCGCAGGTCGGCGGATACGATCAGGACAATGCGGCGACCGAGCAATATCAGGCGCAGATCGGAACCGATTTTTACGGCTTCTCGTTCGACGCCATTGCGGGATACGCGAAGAACGCGCTGAGCTTCGCGAGCTTTGCTGGTGCGCCGACTCCGGTCGGGTTCAACCCCAACGACATTGTGCGTGCGACGGCCTCGAACACGGGCGGCTTCGAACTGCTCGGCCGTTACGAATGGGAAAAATTCAAATTCTACGCCGGATATATTTATTCGCTTTCCGTCAACCCCAGCAACGTGAACTATCCGGGAGGCGTATCGACGATTGCGCCAGGCGTCGTGGTTCCCCCTGGCTTCGTGACGACCAACGCCTACACGGTCCCGCGCAACCTCAACACCGTCTGGACGGGTATGCGCTATGCCGTATGGTCCAACCTTGACCTAGCCGGTGGCGTGTACTGGGAATCTCAGAATAATTTTCTCGCGGCGCCGGGAGTCTGCACCGGCTCCGGGTCGGCGACTAGCAACACGCGATGCTCGGGGGGCCGCTATTCCTTCTCGTTCATGGCGGACTACAGACCCATTCCTCGGGTCAGTCTTTACGGCGGCCTCATGGTCTCGAATGTCTACGGAGGCGTTGCGAGCGGCTTTCTGCACACGGAGAACGTAGCGCCGACCGTCGGTCTTCGCGTCCGCTTCTAGAGCGGCCACCCGCTTAAGCCTATTGAGGGTTTCCGCCGATGCAGCCCTTCATGCAATCGTCAGGGTCGCGGCTCAGTCCGTCATCGTCGCCCTCTCCGGGCTGCGCGTAGGGCTTGAACATCTGGTTAGCCTGGGGACTCGCGTTCTCAACGGCTTGACTGGGGCGTTCAGCGAGAGGCGCCGGCGCTGGGTGGACGATATTGTGATGATGGTAGTGATAATGGTGGTGATAGTGACGATGGACGGGCGCCTCTTGCGCCCAAACTGCAGACGCCGCGAGGGTTGCGCTTACAGCGATCGTCAATCCAAGATGGGTGTTCACCTGCGTCTCCTTCGGCATCGCGCCGGCGTATTTCGTCGGCATTTGCACGTTTGACAAGAGCGAACGACCAATCATCGCGCCGTTCGAACCGAAACTTTTCTTTAAACTCGCTCCAAGACGGTCCTCGAAAAAGAAGGGTTGGTGCGCGCGATTCCTTGCCCGGGCGCCCGTAAATGATCGACTCATTTTCGACTCGGGTACGCTTTTGAGCTGTTGTCGAGGGCGAGCTTTGCCCTTGCTCCAGTTATTTGCAGGCATTACCAAATGCGGGTTATGTTCGCTTTCATATAGCGAAACAAGGCCTTTGGACTTCCCTTAAGCTCCGGGAGACCGTTTTGAAGCTGACCGCGCTTGCCGCCGCCTTTATCGGGCTCCTGACTTCGCTTGCCGCGCCGGCGAACGCGGACGTGACCCACGTCGCGGTCGCCGCCAATTTCACCGAGCCGGCTCGCGAGATCGCCAATCTCTTCAAGCAGAAGACCGGCCACGAGGCGATCCTGATCTTCGGCGCGTCAGGCGCCTTTTTCACCCAGATCACCCATGGGGCGCCGTTCGAGGTCTTTCTCTCGGCGGACCAGGAGCGCCCGCAGCTCGCGGTCGAGCAGGGTTTCGCCGTCGCGGACAGCCGTTTCACTTATGCGATCGGCAAGCTGGCGCTCTGGAGCCGGGTGATCGACGTCACAGACGGGAAGGCGGCGCTTTCGGCCGGAAAGTTCTCGAAGCTGGCGATCGCCAATCCCCAGACGGCTCCTTACGGCGCGGCGGCGGTCGAGACCATGAAGGCGCTTGGCGTTTTCGAGGCGCTGCAAAACAAGCTCGTCCGGGGCAATAACATCTCACAGGCGTTTCAGTTCATCGACACCCGTAACGCCGAACTTGGCTTTGTTGCGGTGGCTCAACTGCATGGCGTCAGCGGGGGAACCCATTGGCTCGTCCCAGAAAACCTCCACTCTCCGATCAAGCAGGATGCTGTGTTGTTGAAGAGCGCGGTGAATAACGAACCGTCCAAAGCGTTCCTTGCTTTTCTCAAAAGCCCGGAGGCCCGTGCGATCATTGAGAGCTTTGGCTACTCGGTCGAGTAAGCGCGGTGGATATGCTACAGGACCTGTGGCCGCCGGTTCGGCTGACCCTCCAACTGGCTGCGATCAGCACGTTGACGCTTCTGTTGCTCGCAACGCCGCTCGCGTGGTGGCTTGCGCGCTCTAAGCGTCCCTGGAAAGAGGTGATCGCGACAATTGTCTCATTGCCTGTCGTCCTGCCGCCCACCGTTCTTGGCTTCTACATGCTAACCGTGCTCGGCCCCAGCGGCCCCGGCGGATTCATTGCCGGCCTCTGGGGTGGGCGAACGCTGGCCTTCACCTTCCAGGGTTTGGTGATCGGCTGCATTATCTCAGCGCTGCCGGTCGTCGTTCAACCGATCCGCAACGCCTTCGCCGCTGTCGGCGACAGACCGCTCGAGGCAGCGGCGACCTTGCGCGCCTCGCCATGGAAAGCCTTCTGGACAGTCGCGCTGCCCCTCGCCAGTCCTGGCTTGCTGTCGGGCGCGGTATTGGGCTTCGCTAACATCGTGGGCAATTTCGGCGTAGTTCTTATGATCGGCGGCAATATCCCTCGCCGCACGCAGGTTATGTCGACCGCCATTTTCGATTTTGCGGAGTCCATGCGATGGCGTGAAGCCAACACCCTCGCGGGCGGCATGGCGGTCTTCGCTTTTGTCGTCATTTTGTCCATGATCCTCATTCAGAAACGTTTCGCAGCGCCCGGGACGTGACGTCGGCGATTTTCTGGAGCTTGCTGGGGCGCTGAGAACAGTGCAAAGGCTTTGAACGGATAGAGGGAGGATCTCATGACCAGCGCCGCCTCAGAGCTTGAGGCGCTCCTGATGGAGCGATCGCTCAGCGATCCCGAATTGCAAAAGAAGGCGGACGCGGCCGCGGACTTCCGCATCCTGCCGGACGCGAATGTCATCAAGATCGGCGGGCAGAGCGTGATCGACCGCGGCCGCGCGGCCGTCTTTCCGCTCGTCGAGGAGATCGTCGCCGCCCGCAAGACGCACAAGATGCTGATCGGAACGGGCGCGGGGACCCGCGCGCGCCACCTCTACTCGATCGCGGCGGGCCTGAGCCTGCCGGCCGGCGTGTTGGCGCAACTCGGAGGCGCGGTCTCCGATCAGAATGCCGAGATGCTGGGCCAGCTCATGGCGAAGCACGGCATTTCTTCAGTCAGCGGGGCGGCGCTCTCGGCCGTGCCGCTCTATCTCGCCGAGGTGAACGCGGTCGTCTTCAGCGGCATGCCGCCCTACGGCCTGTGGACCCGGCCCGCGGCGGAAGGGGTGATTCCGCCCTATCGCACCGACGCCGGATGCTATCTCGTCGCCGAGCAGTTCGGCTGCAAGGCGATGATTTTCGTCAAGGACGAAAACGGCCTCTACACCGAGAACCCGAAGACCTCGAAGAATGCGAAATTCATTGCGAAGATCACGGTCGACGAGATGAAGGCGAAGGGGCTGCACGATTCGATCCTCGAGTTCCCGATGCTCGATCTCCTCAAGGCGTCGCGCCACATCCGCGAGGTGCAGGTCGTCAACGGTCTTGTCTCGGGCAACCTGACCCGCGCGCTCGCCGGCGAGCATGTCGGCACCATCATCACCGCGAAGTGAGGCGAAGCTCATGACCGAATCCAAGACCTCGGCCAAGCATGTCGCTTCGCCGCTCGCTCGTCAGACCTTGCTTGATTCCGATCTAACCCGGCCCGTCGCGGGCGGACGTCCGATCAAGCTCCTGCCGTGGGTGCAGGTTGTGAAGATCGGCGGCCGCTCGATCATGGATCGCGGCGCTGAGGCGATCCTCCCCATGGTCGAGGAATTGCGCAAGCTTCTGCAGGAGCATCGCCTGCTTATCGTCACCGGCGCCGGGATCCGCGCGCGCCATCTCTACAGCGTGGCCCTCGACCTCGGCCTGCCGGCGGGCTCGCTCGCTCCCCTGGCCGCCACCGAAGCCGGTCAGAACGGCCATACGCTCGCGGCGCTGCTCGCGCCGGAGGGCGTCTCCTACATCGAGCACGGCACGGTCGCGAGCCAGCTCGCGATCCACCTGTCCGCGGCCCGCGCGGTGGTCGCCAGCGCCTTCCCGCCCTACCACCATCACGAGTTTCCCAACTCCCGCCTGCCCGCTCATCGCGCTGATGCGGGCGCGTTCCTGCTCGCCGATGCGCTTGGGGCGGCGGGACTCACGATCGTCGAGGATGTCGACGGCGTCTACGATTCCGATCCGAAAGGCGCGGACGGGAAGAAGGCGAAGATCATGCGCGAGACAAGCGTGGCCGATCTCGCAAAGCACAAGGGGACGCTGCCGTTCGACCGTGCGCTTATCGAAATCATGGGAACGGCGCGGCATATCGAGCGGGTCCAGGTGGTGAACGGCCTTGTTCCGGGCCGTCTGACCGCCGCGCTGCGCGGCGAACATGTCGGAACGATCATTAAGACTGGCGCGCGGCCGGCCTGAAGCGCTGTCACGACGGCGAACGCGTGGACGCCCCTCGGGGCGCGGGGTGCGGGGGCTTCTAGGATGACGTCGGAGCGTGAGATCCGCGCCGAGTTTCGCAACACGCTTGGCAAGTTCACGCTCGAGGCTATTTTCAAGGCTCCCCCGACCGGGATCACGATGCTGTTCGGCCCGTCGGGCTGTGGCAAGACAACGGTGCTGCGTTGCATCGCCGGCCTGATCCACGTCCAGGACGGGCTGTGCGACATCGCGGGCGAGATCTGGCAGGACCGCAACGGCGCTTTCGTTCCGACGCATAAGCGAGCGCTCGGCTACGTCTTTCAGGAGGCGAGCCTCTTTCCCCATCTCTCGGTGCGCAAGAACCTTCTTTTCGGCGCTCCTGCTCAGAAGCACGATGGACCCACGATCGATTTCGACGAGGTCATCGATCTGCTTGGCGTCCGTGCGCTTCTGGACCGTTCGCCACGCAACCTGTCCGGGGGCGAGCGTCAGCGTGTCGGCATTGGCCGCGCCTTGCTGACCCAGCCCAAGGTCCTCTTGATGGATGAGCCCCTTTCGGCGCTGGATCGGAGAACGAAGGACGAAATCCTCCCCTTCATTGAGAAGCTGCGCGATCATTTCGCGCTGCCGATCTTCTACGTCACGCACGACATGGCCGAGGTCGAGCGGCTCGGCGACCAGATGGTGCTGATGGACAAGGGGCGCGTGATCGGCGTGGGGCCGCTCGAAGAGCTGCAGAGCGACCCGTCCCTGCCGCTCCTCGCGGCGCGCGACGCGGCGGTCAGCTTCGACGGAATCGTCCGGAAAAGCGACGAAGCCTACGGGCTTCTCACGCTCGAGGTTCGCGGCGGCCTCTTGACGGCGCCCGCGCCAGCCACGCCTCTCGGCGAGCGGCGGCGCATCCGGGTCATCGGGAGCGACGTAAGCCTGACGCGTGAAGCGCCCGGTCCGAGCTCGATCCTCAACGTCCTGCCAGCGCGCATCGTGTCGATGAAGCCGCTCGACACCAACGAGGCCGCGGTCGTCGTCGCGCTTGGCTCGGACGGAACGGGCGTGCGGCTGCTGTCGCGCATGATGAGAAAGTCCTGGGGCGATCTCGGCTTGGCAGAAGGGATGAACGTCTACGCGCAGGTCAAGGCCGTCGCGCTCGCGCCGGGGCGCGGGGAACTGGAGTGACGCTCAAACCTTCCTGCGCCGCGACTTGGCGAAGGTGTCGAAGGCGACCGCCAGCACAATGATCACGCCGATGACGATCTGCTGAATATACGACGAGACATTCATCAGCACGAGGCCGTTCAGCAGCACGCCGATCAGGATCGTGCCGATGACCGTGCCGAAGATCGTGCCAGCGCCGCCGAACAGGCTCGTGCCCCCGATCACCACAGAGGCGATGACGGTCAGCTCATAGCCGGTGCCAGCGACGGCTTCGGCGGAATTGAGCCGCGCCGCGAGCACGAACGAGCCGAGGCCTGCGAAGAAGCCCATGATGATGTAGACGCTCATGATGATGCGGTTGACGTTCAAGCCGGAGAGGCGCGCCGCCTCCGGATTGCCGCCCACCGCATAGACCTGTCGGCCGTAGCGCATATAGCGCAGGACGACATGGGCGATGAGCGCCGCGAGCAGGAAGATGATGACCGGGACAGGAACCGGTCCGACCTTCCCCTGCCCCCACCAGGTGAACGACGGCTGGAAGCCCGAAATCGGGCCCCCGGCGGCGAAGAGCAACGCCGCGCCGCGAAACGCCGACATGCCGCCGAGCGTCACCACGAAAGGCGGGACCTTGAGACGGGTGATGGCGAGGCCCTGCAGCCAGCCGCAGGCGAGCCCAACGACGATCGCCGCGATCGCCGCGGCGAACCAGCCATAGCCGACGCCGCCCTCTCCGACAGTGAAGCGATTTTCCATGCCCCCTTTCGCCACGGCGGCCGCAACCAGCCCGGCGAACGCTACCAGCGAGCCGACCGAGAGATCAATGCCGGCGGTCAAAATGACAAAGGTCATGCCGACGGCAAGCAGGCCGGTGATCGAGACCTGCCGCATCACATTGAACAGGTTGATCTGCGACAGGAAGCGCGGCTCCATGATCGCGAACAAGAGCATCAGCAGGATGAGAAACAGCAACGGCGCAAATCTGGCGACGAAGCCGAAGACGTCGACGCCTCTATCCTCGGCCGCTTCCAGCCTCGCCTCGCTCATTCCCTATCCCCGTTCAAGCGGCCGCTGAAGACGCGGCGTTCTCATGCGCCGTCATCATCGCCATCAGAATCTCCTGCGTCGCCTGGTCACGCGCGATCTCGCCTGTAACGCGACCTTCGCGCATGGTCACGATTCGATCCGACACCGCAAGAATTTCTGGAAGTTCCGATGAAATCACGATGACGGCGATGCCTTGTTTCGCCATATCGATGAGGAGGTTATGAACCTCCACCTTCGAGCCGATGTCGATGCCGCGCGTCGGTTCGTCGACGATGAGAATCTTGGGTCTCAGCGCGAGCCAGCGCGCGAGCACGATCTTCTGCTGATTGCCGCCCGAGAGCTGGCCCACCGCTTGTTCCGAACTCGCCATACGGATCGACAGGAGCTTGCGAAATTCTTCGATCAGCGCGTCCTCGCGCCTCTCGTCGATGAACCAGCCGCGGCTGACCTCGTCCTGCGCGGCGATGGTCATGTTGGTGCGGATCGCGAGGCTTAAGAATAGAGCCTGTTTCTTGCGGTCTTCAGGCACGAGGCCGATGCCGTGGGACATCGCGTCGCGCGGGCTTGAAAACTGTACTTGCTTGCCGTCGACGCGGATCATCCCCTGATCGAATGGATCCGCCCCGAATATCGCCCGCACAGTCTCAGTGCGGCCGGCGCCGACTAGACCCGCAAGGCCAAGAATCTCGCCATGATGGGCCTTCAGCGAAACATCCACAAGCTCGATCGCGTTCGGGTCGCGCGCGTTGCGCCGGCGGGTGAGGCCCTCGACCTCGAGCGCGACCTTGCCATGTTCGGGGATCGGACGCTCGCCATAGAGCGCGCCGACATCGCGTCCGACCATCATGCGGATGATGGCGTCGACATTTGTCTCGGCGACTCCGCCGGAGGCGACATAATGGCCATCGCGCAAGACGGTGTAGCGATCGCAGAGGCGGAAGACTTCCTCGAGCCTGTGAGTGACGAAAATAATCGACAGGCCCTCGGCCTTCAGCGCCCGCACGATGCGGACGAGGTTTACCACCTCGGCTTCGCTCAGCGCGGCGGTCGGCTCGTCCATGACAATGAGGCGAGACTGCATCGAGAGCGCGCGGGCGATCTCGACGAGCTGCTGCTCGGCGACGGACAGGTCGCGCACCTGAGTCATGGGATCGCGCTTGAGGCCGATGCGCTCGGCGATGGCCTTCGTCTGTTGAGCCATGCGCCGCCAATTGACGAACAGCTTCGAGCCGGGTTCGCGTCCAATGAACACGTTTTCGGCGATCGTCATGTCCGGCGCGAGAGTGAATTCCTGATAGATCGTGACGACGCCAGCGCGCTGGGCGTCATGGGGCGTAGCGAAGGCGACCGGCTGGCCGAACAGTTCGATCTCACCCGCATCGGCGCTTTGGGCGCCCGAAAGAATCTTGAGCAGCGTCGACTTGCCGGCGCCGTTCTCGCCCAAAAGCGCATGGATTTCCGACGGCCCCACTTCAAGATGAACGTTCTCAAGCGCGAGCACGCCGGGAAAGCGCTTGCTCACCCCATTCATCTTGAGGATGGGGCTGTTCGGCTTTGGCGGAGCAGATGAAAGCGCCGCAGGCGCACGAGCCATTCAGGAGCGCTCGCTCATTCAACAAGAACCTTGAAGTCGTGGCGCGCCTGAAGGGACGCCACGAAAGCTCGTCGTGGCCTATTTCACTTCGTTAAGACGTTCGGCCGTGTTCAGATTGTCCTTGGTGATCGCCACGGGCGTGAGGAGCGTAACCTGCTGTGTCGGCTTCGTCCCATCTTTCAGGAAGCTGGTGAGGATGTCGACGCCGGTCGCGCTCTGCTTGGCGGGGAATTGCTCGATCGTCGCAGTAATTTCGCCGTCGCGTATCTTGCCCAAGGTTTCGGGCAGCGCGTCAAATCCGATGATGACGATGCCCTTGAGATTGCGCGCCTTGACTGCTTCGAGGGCCCCGAGCGCCATGTCGTCATTGGCGGCGACAATCACCTGCGGCGGCGCCGACATTCCGGCAAGAGCCGCTTCGGTGACCGAAAGGCCTTTCGCGCGATCGAACCCGGCCGTCTGCTCGAAGACGACCTTGTACTTGCCCTTCGCCTTGTCGAGCACGTTGTGCAGGCCCTTGTTGCGGTCGATCGCTGGGCTCGCGCCTGACTGGCCCTGCAGGTTAATGAGGGTCGCGCCGTTCGGGAACATCTTCTCGACCAGTTCGCCCTGCGCTTCGCCGCCTTTGACATTGTCGGCGCCAACGTGGCCGAGAATGCCGGTGACCGACGGCACGCGGCGGTCGACGGTCACAACTGGCACTTTGGCGTCCACCGCTTCTTGCAGCGCCGGCGCCATCGCGTCGACCTCGTTCGGCGAGAGCACGATGCCCTTCACCCCCTTGGCAAGCGCCGCCTCGATGTCGGCTGTCTGCTTCGGCGAGGAGACCTGGCCATCACTCTCGAGCGGCGTATAGCCCTGTTTGACCGCTTCGGCTTTGAAGGCCTCCATCATATGGACAAAGAACGGAAAGGTCAGTCCCGGCACCGAGACGAGAATGGTCCCCTTGTCATCGGCGAATGCGGGCGCGGACAGCGCCATGGCGAGCAGGCTCGCGGTTGCAACGCGGCGGGTTATTCGCATGGATGAAACCTCCCTAGAGCCGGCCTAACATGTTAGCTCGCGGCGGCGCGGCACCATGTCCGAAATCGTGTGTAGCCACAAGGGAGGGCCGGCTCAAAATTCCGCGACGGCCTCAGACTCCAAAGACGGGCAGCGGCGCAAAGTCGCCTTTCACGACGGGACCTGGATCTTGGCAGCCCATCCACGATGTCGCCATGGTGGCGTAGACCCGGCGGAAGTCGGTGGTGAAGCGCATGTTGCGATCGTCGAGGTTGGTCAAGTCCGGCATGGCGCCGTAATGGCCGCCGCGCACCGGTTGGCCGAGGATGAAGCTCACGCCCGCGGTTCCGTGATCTGTGCCTAAGTTGGCGTTCTCTCCGACACGCCGGCCAAACTCGCTGAACACCATGACCGTCACATCCTGACCACGACCGATGCGCGCCATGTCGGCAAGAAAGGCCGAGATGTGGTCGGAGGTGTAAGTCAGGAGTCGCGCATGGTTGTCCGCCTGGTTCACATGCGTGTCGAAGGCGTTGTTCGGATAGGAGACGTAATAGATGTGGGTCGGGAAACCCGCCGCGATCAGGGCCGCGACGCGCTCGAGTCCGAAATGGACCAGACCATAATCGATCGGTGTTTTATAAGCGGCGCACGCTTCCTGGACATGCGCTTCGGCGCGCTGAGCGCTCGCCGCGACGTCGAACAGGAACGCCTCGGCGCCGTTGCGCGCGGCCCGAGGCGTGGCCATTTGAGCGAGCGCCGACTTCTCATCATAGGTGGCGTCGCGTTTGAAGCGATCGGGCTGAAAGAAGGTCAACGGCACATGGTTGCGCGCTCGCACCGCAAGCGACTGACGCGCCTCGACATCGACAATGTAACCGTCGCCGCCGCTCGGATCGAGCGAATCCGCGAGGCGTCCAAGCCACCCGTAAGGGTCACCGCTATTGGGAGCGCCGGTCTGCCAGTAGGCCATCGAGGTGAAATGCGAGAAACTCGGGTTCTCGTAGCCGACCCCGTGAACGACAGCGAGCTGGCCGTCCTTGAACAGGCGTTCAAATCCCGCCATGCCCGACTGCACGCCGTACTGATCATCGAGCTTGCGAAGCTTCTCCCGCTTCACGCCGAGCTTCGGCCGCGCCCGATAGTAAGCGTCGTTGGTGTAAGGAACGATCGTGTTCAAGCCGTCATTGGCGCCGGAGAGCTCGACCACGACGAGGATGCGCGAGCCGACGCTGGTCGGCGCAGCGGCGGCGGCTTCGTTGATGGGCCCTGCGCCAAAACCGGCGATGCCGCCGCCGAGCCCAATGAGCCCAGCGCGCAACACGTCACGCCGGCCGAGTTCGCCTAGCCGAATTCCCCTTGTCATTGCGTGTCGCTCCGTTCAGGCCAGCTGATACTCAGGGGCGCTCATGATGAGATGCGCCGTCTCACGCAGCGGCTCTTCCAGATAGGTCTTCGCGCGATCGAGATCGGGCGTGCCGAGCTCAGCTTCAAGGAAAGCAACCGCCGCAGATCGGGCGGCTGGATCAAGCGGAACGGACAGAAAGCGCGTCACGAGGCAATCGACCGCGCCCCCGCTCGAGCGCGCGCCGCTCTCGAGCACGATGGCGGTCAAGCTGAACTGCGCCGCGCCGCGTGGGATCGGCTTCACCCGCCGCACCGCCTCTTCCCAGCCCTTCAAGCTCGCATAGTGCGTGTTGAAGTCCTCGTGCTCGCTCAAGAGATTGGCGGTCGCCATAGCTGGCTGAAGCTTCGCGGCCGCCATGCCCGATTGCGGCTTCGACGCCGACATTTCGGAGGACGAAGCTTCCTTGCCCTCCGCTCCATCCACGATCCTGGAAGCCGTCGCGATGTCCTCGCCGGCGCGAATGCGGGCGCCAAAGGCGCGGATCTGCGAGGGATAGGGGTCGAGGTTGGGGTCGGTGAAGGAGATCACATCGGGCATGAGCACGGCGCGGGCGAAATTGCCGCGCGCCAGGAGTGAACCGGGTGTGATCCAGGCGCGGCCCTCACTCCAACCCGCGACAGTCGGCGGGTAGAGCAGCGTCTGGCCGAGGTCTGTGTTCGTCTTGTTGAAGTCAGGCATCCCCGGCGAGGTGTTGAGGCCGAGACGGCGGTAGGTGGAAACGACCAGCTCGACCGGGCCCTTGATATGCGTGCCGACTGACGACGCGCTGTAAAAATCGCGCGACAAGAACACCGTCTGCAGGAATGGCGCGATCTCGTAGTCGTTCGAGCGAAGCAAGTCGCCGAGCTTCGCCTGGAACTCAGGCGTGACATCGTCGCGCACAAGAAAGCGATAGAGCTTGCGGGCGATGAAATTACCGGTCGCGGGTTGAGCCAGAATAATATCCAAAACGTCCTGGCCGCCGAGCGGGCCCGTGTGTCCCAGCACAGTTTTCTGGCCGTCGTCGTGCTGCGCCTCGTCGATGTGAAAGCTGAGGTCGCTATCCCGCCAGCCGGTGAAGGCGCGAGCGGCTTCGCGCAGGTCCTGCTCGGTGTAATTGCCGACGCCCATGGTGAACAATTCCATGAGCTCACGGCCGAAGTTCTCGTTCGGGCGGCTTTTTAGATTCTCCCCGGCGTCCAGATAGACGAGCATTCCGGGGTCGCGCGCGACGGCTGCGAGCAATGTGCGGAAATTGCCCGCAGCGTGCTCCTGAAAGAGCTCAACCTGCCCGAGCATCTTGCGGTAGTCGCGAACCTTGTCTTCGCTGGACGCGAAATGGCCGTGCCAGAAGAGCGCAAGCTTTTCTTGCAGCGGGCGGTTCGTCGCGACCATGCGATCCCCCCACCAGTTCGCGACCCGGCGCGTCTCCAGCATGCTGGCGCGCAGCCAAAAGAAGAAACGGTCGGCGACCGGCTGCAAACGTCGTGAGCCCGCGGGCTTGACGTCGACTCCCATCGCGGAGCCGGTCTCCTGCGCCAACCGCGTTGCGGCGGGGCGCGTCGGAGGAAAGGGCGTCAGCGTCGGGTCATAGACGCCGGAATGATCAAACGGCGAAAGATGGCTGTTGTCGACCGCCTTGAAGTCGATGAACCATGCGACGGCCTTCTCGGGCGCCATCGCGGCCAGCCGCCGAACCTCTTCCGGCGGACCACCGAAGCCCGCGCGGTTCAGGAGGTGATGGGCCCGCTCGGGCGTCCAATCCGACGCGCCGATCGGCGACAGGTCTTCTTGCCACGCATCCGTCATGGCTCATCCTCCCTGCCTTTACTTTAGCCGACGACGGTCTTCCCCGCCAACAGCCTCGGTTCATCGAAGCCCTCGGCGATCGCGAGCCGAGATCCAGGCCAATCGTGAGCCGGCGATGAGCGCGCGGCCAGCAGGAGGCTACGCCATCTCGATCGCCATAGCCGTTGCTTCGCCGCCCCCGATGCAGAGCGAGGCGACGCCGCGCTTGAGCTTCCTCGCGCGCAGCGCGGCGATGAGCGTCACCAGAATGCGCGCGCCGGAAGCGCCGATCGGATGGCCAAGCGCGCAGGCGCCGCCGTTCACGTTGACCTTCTCGTGCGGAAGCTTGAGGTCGCGCATCGCCGCCATCGCGACGACGGCGAAGGCCTCGTTGATCTCGAAGAGGTCGACGGAATCGGGGCTCCATCCGGTCTTCTCGATGAGCTTCCTGACCGCGCCGATCGGGGCGGTCGGGAAATCCTTCGGCGCTGCGGCGTAGGTCGCATGCGCGATGATCCGCGCGAGTGGCCTCGTCCCGCGCTTATCGGCCTCACTCTCGCGCATCACGAGGAGAGCGGCGGCGCCGTCGGAAATCGAGCTTGAATTGGCCGCCGTCACCGTGCCGCCGTCACGGAACGCCGGCTTGAGCGCCGGGATCTTGTCCGGCTTCGCCTTGGGCGGCTGTTCGTCTGTCGCGACGAGCGTCTCGGTTTTGCCAGTCTTCACGCTGACCGGCGCGATCTCCCAGGCGAAATCGCCGTTCACGATCGCGCGGTTCGCGCGTTCAAGCGAGCTTAGCGCATAAGCGTCCTGCTCTTTGCGCGTGAACTGATAGGCTTCCGCGCAATCCTCGGCGAAGGTCCCCATGAGACGCCCCTTGTCGTAGGCGTCCTCGAGACCGTCGAGGAACATGTGGTCGAGCGTGCGGCCATGACCCATACGGTATCCGGAGCGCGCGCGGTCGAGCAGATAAGGCGCGTTGCTCATGCTCTCCATGCCGCCGGCGACGACGACATCGGCCGAGCCCGCGCGCAGGAGATCGTGGGCGACCATGGCCGCCTTCATGCCCGAGCCGCACATCTTGTTGATGGTGGTCGCGCCCGCGGCGACCGGCACCCCGGCGCCGATCGCCGCCTGCCGCGCCGGCGCCTGACCCTGTCCGGCCGGCAGCACGCAGCCCATGAGAATCTCGTCGACGCTCCCCGGCGCGACTCCCGCCCGCTCGACCGCGGCCGAAATGGCGCGGGCGCCGAGAGCATGCGCCGGCGCATCTTTCAGGTCGCCGAGAAAGCCGCCCATCGGCGTGCGAGCGGCGCCGATGATGACGATGGGGTCTGTGGCGGGCATCGGGTCGGCTCCTCCGATTGCGATTGAGCAGTGCGCACGATGTCTTCTCGCACACCCTCACATATAAGGGAGGAGCGCGCGATTAGGAACGCCGCCAAAGGCTCCAGGGGTCATCGCAGAAGCTTGAACGCGTGCGGCGACCAATCGTTCTTTCCGATGCCGGGAATGCACCACAGCATGCAAAGCGCCTCGATCGGTCGCGCCGCCTCGACCGCGCCCATATCCTCGGTGTCCCAACCGAACTGGTCGAGAATTCGCGCGACGGTCGCCTTCGCGTCCTTGTCATTGCCGCAGATGAACATGGTCGGCCTTCCGCCGGCGAACTCAGGATTGACCATCTGCCCGCTGCCGACGGAATTGAACGCCTTGACGAAATGGGCGGACGGGAAAGCCTTTTGCAGCCGCTCCATCAGCGAATCGTTCTGCGAGGTGAAGTATGACAGGACTCCATTGGCCGGCGGCCCGCCACCAATCGGGTTGCAGGCGTCGATCACCGTCTTGCCCTCGATCGCCTTGGAGCCGATCAACGCCAGGGCCTGTTGAGCGACCTCTCCTCCGACCGCCAGGACCACGACATCGCCGAAACCCGCCGCTTCCGCGAATGATTTGACTGCGATGCCTGGATTCTTCTGTGATCAGTCTCTCAGCTTCGTCGAATCGCGGGTGCCGATCTCAACTTGATGGCCATGTTTGACAAAACCCGCGGCCAACGTTTGTCCAACCACGCCCGAACCAATGATCCCCACTTTCATTGACGGTTCTCCTCCTCGAGTCCTGGTCCTAAGCTATGGACGCCCCAAGGCGCCGACAAGGATGGCGGTCCCGCCGCAATGAAAGCCGATCGTTCCGCCTATTCGTTTCGGCCGGCCACGGCGAAGGATCTCCCGCGCCTTCGTCGCTGGCTCGATGCGCCCGAAGTTAAGAGTTGGTGGGGAGACCCGATCGAGGAATTCGAACTGCTGCGCGCGGATCTGAGCGAGCCGCTTATGACAATGCGCATTGTTTCACTCCGAGGGCGGCCGTTCGCCTATGCGCAGGACTATGACGTGCAGTCTTGGCCGCAGCCTCATCTTGCGCATTTACCGAAAGGATCGCGGGCGATTGACAGCTTTATCGGCTGGCCATCGATGATCGGTCGCGGTCATGGACAAGCCTATCTGAGGCTGCTGGCGCGCCGGCTTTGCGCGGAAGGCGCGCCGCTGGTCGCAATCGATCCGGCCGAAGAGAATCTGCGTGCGCGGCGCGCTTATGAGAAGGCTGGATTTCGCTTTGAGGCGAGGGTCGTGACCGCGGCCTACCCGGCGGCGCTTATGGTGTTCGAGCCGGGCAGGCGATAGGGACTGGCGCGCGACGCCAGCGCCTCACATATATGGAAAAGTGAGACGATTACGAGCGGTTGCCGCTAAGGCGTCGGATATGGCTAAAGCACCGTCCAACATCCGCGTGAAACGGGTCTATGATCCGCCACACGCCGCCGACGGCGTACGGGTGCTGGTGGACCGCCTGTGGCCGCGCGGCGCCCGCAAGGAGGAAGCCAAGCTGACGCTGTGGCTGAAGGACATTGCGCCGAGCGATGACCTACGGCGATGGTTCGGTCACGATCCGGCTCGGTTTGCGGAGTTCTCGCGACGCTATCGAGCGGAGCTTACCGCCAACGAGGAGGCGGTGGGCCGGATGGACGATTTTATCAAGCACGGCCCGGTGACCTTGCTCTATGCGGCGCATGATCAGGAGCACAATAACGCGCGGGTCTTAGCTGACTATCTCACGAGCCGCGCGAGGGACGCATAGGCGCGCCGATATGGAGACCGGTGAAATGGATCACGAGTTTCGTAGCGCCGAGGAGCGAGGCGACGCTATCGTCGCCCGGACGCAGAAGGGGACTGGCATCGACGAAAAGATGATCGAGACGCTCATTCGCGGCTTCTACGCGCGGGTTCGCAAGGACTCGTTGCTGGCCCCGATCTTTGACTCCAAGATTTCCGAATGGGAGCCGCATCTCGAGAACATGTTCGCGTTCTGGTCATCGCTCGCGCTTCAGACCGGACGCTATCACGGCCAGCCGATGGCGAAACACATGCCTCTGGCCGTCGACGCTCGTCACTTCGATCGATGGCTCGCGCTGTTCGAGGAGACCGCGCGTGAACTCTGTCCGCCGGCCGCCGCGGAGCGGTTCATCGAGCGGGCCCATCGTGTTGCGGAGAGCCTGGAGCTTGGCCTCGCCAGCGCGAACGGCGTTCTCCTGCGCAAGGGCGAGCGCTTTCGCCGGCAGGCATGATCGCTTGTCGGAGAAGAGCGTCAAGAGAACCTTGCCCTTCGTCTTCGCCACACCTGGCTCGAGGAGCGCCTGGTCGCCGAAGTTGCGAGTTTCTGTTAACGGTACGACCCCATGACCCTCTCATCTGAAGAGATAGAGCGCTACGCGCGCCAGATCGTCTTGCATGGGGTCGGCGGCCCGGGCCAGAACAAACTCAAGGCCGCTCGTACGCTCGTCGTGGGCGCCGGTGGACTGGGCTCCCCAGCGCTGCAATATCTCGCGGGGGCTGGCGTGGGAACGCTCGGGATCGTCGACGACGATCTGGTCTCCCTCTCCAACCTCCATCGCCAGGTCATCCATGCGAGCGACGATGTCGGGAGGCATAAGACGGAAAGCGCGCAGGCCGCAATTGCTCGCATCAATCCGCATGTCGCGGTCGAACCCATCGTGACGCGGCTCGACACAGAGAACGCGCGAAGGCTCGTTCGTCGCTTCGATGTCGTGCTCGATGGATCGGACAATTTCGCGACCCGATACGCGCTGTCGGACGCGTGCTTTCATGAGCGGCGTCCGCTCGTTTCAGCGGCGCTCGGCGAATTCGACGGCACGCTCACGACGCTGAAGCCATACGAGAGTGGGGAGGACGGCAAGCCCAATCCAACCTATCGCTGCCTCTTCCCCGAGCCGCCAGAGCCTGGAGCCATTCCGACCTGCGCCGAGGCTGGGGTCCTGGGCGCGCTCGCCGGCATTCTCGGCTCGCTCATGGCGCTGGAAGCGATCCGCCTTATCGTCGGAGGCTTCGGCGACGGCGACGAGGGGCTAGTCGGACGGCTGTTGATGATCGACGCGCGGGCGATGCGGTTCGAGACGCTGCGCTATGGGTGGGACGCGGACAATCCGCTGAGCGGAAAAACGTCGGCGACGGAGCGGCGTCTATTGCGCGAGGCCTAAGGCTGATTGCGGGGTCGAAAGAGGCCCGCCTCTCGCGACCGGCCATTGCTGCAAGCCCTCAATTGGGATTGGCGAGGCGACATCCAGGACTTCCTATCGAATTCGCGACCGTCGAGCCAGCAACCTCGCCCTGTGTGGCGGCGGCGCGCGCCTTCGCCTTGCGCAAACCTCGCGGCGATGCGCATTTTAACATTCATTGTTTGGCTAATCTAACTCCGGCGGGTCATGGTGAAGGCAAGTCAGCCCACCCCTTTGACCCGGAGACAAACATGCGCCGTCTCGCCGCGCTCGCCATTCCCGCCCTTTTTCTCGCCGCTCCCGCCAAGGCCGCCAACGATGGCGTCATCGTCTTCGCGCCCCCGGAGGCGCAGCTCAGCGCATACGCCGCCGGCGCGGCGCCAGTCCTTTCCAGCCCCGCTCCGGCCTCAGTTCCCATGCGCGGACGTTACGGCGGAGGGTTCATCGAAGCGTTGCTGACGGGCGCGGCCGCGCAGCAGCCGCAAACAGGCGTTTCGGCAGTAGGCGGACCGGCGACGGACGCAGAAGCGGAGGTTGAGCCACGCTTTCGACGGCAGGAAGTCAAGTATCAGGGGTCTGCCGCGCCCGGTACGATCATCGTCGACACGCCCGACAGGTTCTTGCTCCTCGTCGAGCCGGGCGGCAAGGCGATGCGTTACGGCATAGGCGTAGGACGGCCCGGTTTTGAATGGTCAGGCGTCAAGCGGATCAGCCGCAAGTCCGAATGGCCGGACTGGACGCCGCCTGCGGAGATGCTGCTGCGCCGTCCGGACCTGCCGCGCCACATGGCGGGCGGCCCCGATAACCCGCTCGGCGCCAGGGCGCTCTATCTCGGATCCTCGCTCTATCGCATTCACGGCACCAATGAACCTTCGACCATCGGGCGCAACGTCTCGTCAGGCTGCATCCGGATGATAAACGAGGACGTGATCGACCTTTACGAGCGCGTTTCGGTCGGAACGAAGGTGATCGTGCTCTGAATCAAAAACGGCGAGGCGCGCCAAGCACGCCTCGCCGAAGCCCTTAGCGAAAGGTAGCTGGTTAGACGTCGTCGTAGCCGCCGCCGTCGTCGAAGGATGACCCGTCCGAATTGTCGAAGGTCGAGTCGTCGAGATTGTCGAAGTTTGCGTCCTGGACGCCCGGCGCGCCGGGATCGAACTGCTGGAAGTTGGCGTCGCCGCCACGGTCGCCCCGATCATCGTAGTAATTGTTGATCTCGGTGACCTCCGTCGGGTTCCCGCCGGCCAAGCCCGAGCCGCCGAACCCGGCGGCATTGGCTCCGCCGCCAAACAGACCGCCGCCGCTGTGACCGCCGAACAGGCTTCCGATAAGATTGCCAAGAACCACGCCGCCGGCGACGCCCGTTGCGGTCGAGGCTGCATTTTGCAGGAAGCCGCCTCCGCCGCCCGACGGCTGAGGCTGACCCCAAGGGCCGGGCTGCTGCGGTGGGTAGCCCTGTGGCGGAGGCGGGGGATAGCCTCCTTGAGGCGGAGCGTAGCCTCGCGGGGGTGGTGGAGGCGCAGCGCGCTGATAGGCCTGTGGGTCGGGATCCGGCCGTGGCGGAGGAGAGGCCGGGCCGCCGCCGAAGATCGACTTGCCGAGATTGCCAAGGAAGCTGCCGTGCTCCTGGCTCTGATCGGCGCCTTGCTGGGCAGCCGTCTCGAGCTGCGAAATGCGATTGGCCGCGGCCTCCAAGGCCTGCTGCTGGACGAGCACGGTCTGCGCCAAAACATAGGGCGCATGCGGCGCGGCGCGAACCGCGTCATTGATAAAGGATTCGGCCTCGGGGTCACGCTGGGTTGCGGCGGCGGCGTTGACGCGCTGGAAAAGGCCACCAAGCATCTGGCGTTCTTCGGGGGTCATGTCGCTCTCCCTGCGGCAGGATAGGCCGCGCCCGGAATGTAGCGATGCGTGCGGCTAATCCAAGGCTCAGGACAGGGTTTTTCGCGTCGCGCAGCGCTTTTTGAGCGCATGGAGCAAACGACAGAGCGTCTTTACTCAGGCTTGCCGATCGTTTACGCGATGGCCGCAAAGAGCCCCGGCTCGGCTTTTTGCCGCTGCGCCGGGGCTTCTCTCGTTTTAAGGTTTGCGAAAGAGCACTCGACGATGGCCAATGTTGTCGTTGTCGGCGCCCAGTGGGGCGACGAAGGAAAGGGAAAGATCGTCGATTGGCTGTCGGTCGGCGCCGATGTTGTGGTTCGGTTCCAGGGCGGCCACAACGCGGGCCATACGCTCGTCATCGACGGCAAGACGTACAAGCTTGCGCTCCTCCCGTCAGGGATCGTTCGGCCGGGCAAGCTGTCGATCATCGGCAACGGCGTCGTCCTCGATCCGTATCATCTGGTCGAGGAGATCGAGAAGCTGCGCGCGCAGGGCGTCGAGGTCACGCCCGACAACCTCAAGATCGCCGAGAACGTGCCGCTGATTCTGTCGCTGCATCGCGAACTCGACGCTCACCGCGAATCCGGGAGCGTTCGCGGAACCAAAATCGGCACCACCAAACGCGGCATCGGGCCGGCTTATGAGGACAAGGTCGCCCGGCGTGCGATCCGGCTGATGGACCTCGCCGATCCCGATACGCTCGACGACAAGATCGAGCGTCTGCTGTCGCATCATGATCCGCTGCGCCGCGGCCTGGGGCTGCCGGCGCCGAGCGCAGCCGCCGTTCGGGATGAACTGCTCGGGGTGGCTTCGAAGGTTCTGCCTTTCATGGCCCCCACCTTCGAGATTCTCGACGCGGAGCGGCGGGCGGGAAAGCGCATTCTGTTCGAAGGCGCTCAGGGCGCCATGCTCGATGTCGACCACGGCACCTATCCGTATGTGACCTCCTCGAACACCGTGGCGGCGAACGCCGCGAGCGGCTCGGGTCTCGGCCCGAGAGCCATCGGCTACGTGCTCGGCATCGCGAAGGCCTATACGACCCGGGTTGGCGGGGGCCCGTTCCCGACCGAGCTCGCCGACGACGTCGGCCGGCTGATCGGCGAACGCGGCCGTGAATTCGGCACCAACACCGGCCGGCCGCGCCGATGCGGGTGGTTCGACGCGGTGCTGGCGCGCCAGGCGGTGCGCACCTGCGGCATCGACGGGCTGGCGCTGACCAAGCTTGACATTCTCGACGGCTTTGAGAGCATCAAGGTTGCGACGCGATACCGCCTAAACGGCGAGGAGATCGACTATCTTCCCGCCTCGCAATCCGCTCAGGCGCGCATCGAGCCGGTTTACGAGACGATCGAAGGTTGGAAAGGCGCGACGAGCAAGGCGCGGTCGTGGGCCGACCTGCCAGCGCAGGCGATAAAATACGTGCGCCGAATCGAGGAATTGGTCGGCGCGCCGGTTGCCTTATTATCGACGAGTCCTGAGCGCGACGATACGATTCTTGTGCATGATCCATTCCAGGACTAAGGGACCGCTGCGCGGCGTCGCGCGGGAAGCGGTTAAGCGGACGCTTCATGGCTGATTATCATTCGCTGCTCATGCGAGCAGTCGCCAATCTGCCCAACGAGGGCACGCAGGCGACGCGCAAGGCAATCTACGAGCGCGCTCGCAAAGCCCTCGTCGACCAGTTGAGAAGCCTGCGGCCGCCGTTGCCAGAGAGCGACATCGCCCGCGAAGAGGGCGCGCTCGACGCGGCGATCGTCGAGATTGAGGGAAGATACGGGCCGCATCACGCGGGCGCGCCTCCCAACGAACTCGCTGAAACGGCGCCAGCGTCGCCCGCGTACGGCAAGCCGCCGCCAGCGCCTGCGAACCCGCCGCAATTCGCTACCGTCAAACGGTCGACCGCCCCTCAAGCGCCCACGTCCTCAGCCGCACAAGCGCAACCGCCTTCCGCGCTCGTTGCAGCGGCCCAACGCGGGCCTGCCCAGAATGCTTCAGCACAGGCGGAGCCTGCGCCACGATCTCCTTCGCCGCCGAGCCAAGTCCGGGGTCCGCTGACCGTGAGCCCGCCGCCATCGCCAACGGCGCCAGTTCTCAACGCGGCCTCATCGGCGCCGCCTTCTTCGTCGGCTCGATCCCAGCTCGCAGCCGCGATGGGCAACTCACCTTCCGGCCGGATCCCGCCTTCGGTCGTGGCCAAGGCTGGCGGCGATCAAGGGGTGCCGGGAGTGGCTGCGCTCGATGCAGCGCCGGCCGTCCGACCCAGCAAGGCCGACGACCTGCAATTGTCCGGCGCGCCGCGAGTTGTTGCGACCCGACACGACCAACCGGTGCAGTCGGCTGAGGCGCCCAACGTGGCGACCGAAGTCGACCGATCGAGTTTGCCGTCTCGGCCGGAGGCGGAAATCCAGCGCCCAGTCGCGCCGGGTGTTGAAGTGGCCAAGCCGAAACGGTTGCTATGGATTGCGGCGGCGGTCGTTCTCGGCGTTGTCCTCGCAGTGGCTGCGGCTGCGATCTTGATGCGTCAGAAGCCGCAAGACCTCGCGATCAAGCCGCCCGTCGAGACCTCCCAGCCCGCTCCGCCGGAGCCGTCGCCCAAGATCGTCGAACGCGTTTCACCGAACCCGCCTCCCGCCACTCCATCTCCAGCGCCCGCGAGCGGGCCGCAGACGAGCCAAGGAAGCCCGCAGAGTGCGGCGCCGGCGACGCCCGCGCCCGAAGCCGCGACCCCGCCGGCGGCTGCCAGTCCGCCGGCCGGTCGAGCGGCGATGCTCATCGCTTCGGCTGACAATCCGCAGAAGCCAGCGGTGAGCTTAGGCTCGACGGTGTGGTCGTTGATTCCGCCCGCGCCGAACCAACCTGCGACAGTCGCCGTCAAGGCCGAGGCGGACATCCCCGACCTCAAGATGCACGCGATCATGACTTTACGGAAAAACACCGATCCGACGCTGCAAGCGACACATACGATCGACTTGAAATTCTCCTTCGCGGAGGGCGCCCCAATCACTGGCTTCAAGGACGTCGGTCTGCCGCAGATGCGCAAGGAAGATTCGACCGCGGCCGAAGCGCTGACGAGCGTGAAGGTCAAGATCAGCGATACCTACTTCCTGATCGCTTTGGCCAAGGGCGAAGCCGATACGGCCCGCAATCTCGACCTCATGCAGACACGCTCCTGGTTCGATTTTCCTCTGCTGCTCAACGACGACCGCATCGCCAAGATCGTGTTTCAGAAATCGCCCGAGGGTCAGGCGATGCTGGAAAAGGCGTTCGAGGCGTGGAAGTAGGCCGGCTTATCCGCGCAGATTAAAGACTCGGCTTGAGACGAAGTAGCCATTCTCGATGACGCCGAAGGCGACCGGCGTTCCGGAGCACTCCGCGTAAGCCCGCCCCTCAGTAGGGGCTGCGCCGCGAAGCAGCAGTTTTTGGCCGCGCCGAAGGATTGACGCCGCCGAGCGATCGATCGGCACGAGTGGGATCTCGGCGAGGCCAGCCTGCAAAGGCAGGATCGCGCGGGCCATCAGGTCGGTGTCCTCAGGCAGACGGTCGAGCGGAACGCCTGAGTCGACCGAAAACGGGCCGACGCGGGTCCGCCGCAATTCGACAACATGACCGTAGCAGCCAAGCGCCCGGCCTAGATCCCGCGCTATGGCGCGTACATAGGCGCCTTTGCCGCATTCGGCCTCGAACATCGCTTGATCGGGTTCAGCCGATATCAGTTCGAGCCGATGGATCTGGATCGAGCGTGGTTCGATTTCGAAGGTTTCGCCTCCACGCGCAAGGTCGTAAGCGCGTGCGCCCGCGACGCGGATGGCCGAGAACATCGGAGGCTGCTGCAGGATGACGCCCACGAATCGCGGTAGCAGATTTTCGATCTCGGTTGGAGCCGGGCGCCGATCCGAGCGCGCGACGACCTGCCCTTCGGCGTCGTCGGTCGCGCTTTCTTCGCCCCAGCGTACGCGGAAGCGGTAAAACTTGGTCCCGTCCTGAACGATCGGCACGGTCTTGGTCGCCTCGCCAAGGGCAATCGGCAAAGCGCCGGACGCAAGCGGATCAAGCGTGCCGGCGTGGCCCGCTTTTTTGGCGTTGAACAGAAACTTGACGCGCCCGACGGCTTGAGTGGAGGAGATGCCAGTCGGTTTATCGAGATTGATCCAACCGTTGATCTCGAGCCGGGAAGACCTCGTCGGTCGCGCTTGACCCCGGGCGCGCTCCTCGCGCGCAGCGGCGGGGGGCAGTCTGTCTTCTTGCTCGCCCGTCATTCCGCATCCTCTTCGCCAGCGTCCTTTAGATCGCGCGCCACCGCTGGCGATTTCAGCAGCGCGTCCATGCGCGCCTGCGCGTCGAAACTCACATCCAGGACGAATCGTAAATCAGGCGCGAACTTGAGATTGACGCGGCGTGCAACGAGCGCTCGCAGGTCCTTCTTGTGGCGATCGAGCGCCTCCACCGCCTCTGCCGCGCCTTTTCCCCCAAGAGGCATCACCAGAACCGTCGCGAGCTTGAGATCCGGTGACATACGCACCATCGGGATGGTGAGCGGGCGCTGATCGAACGCTTCAAAGGGCACCTCGCCTCGGGCGAGGATATCGGCGAGCGCATGACGGATCAACTCGCCAACGCGCTCGACTCTGTGGCTTGCGCCCTGCGGCCTGGATAGAGAACGGGACATGGTTCACCTCGCGCGCGGCGCGGCAGATTTCTCGTGGTTCGGGCGGCGGGGCCATGAAACGAAAGAGCAGCTAAGCCCTCGGGGCCCGCAAGGAAAAGCGCTTGGCGACCTGTGGTGAGCACGGCGCCCGCGCAAAGCCACGGCTAGCGTTCCATCGCCGACCACGGTCCGAACGAGGCGTCGACCTCGCCCGTGTTGCTAGAGCGTTCGACGGATCTCCTCGACGTTATAACACTCGATGACGTCGCCTGCGCGCATGTCCTGGTAGTTCTCGAACGCCATACCGCACTCCTGCCCGGCCTGCACCTGGGCGACTTCGTCCTTGAAGCGCTTGAGGGTCGAGAGCTTGCCCTCGTGCACGACGATATTGTCGCGGATGAGGCGCACATGCGCACCACGCTGCACGACGCCATCGGTCACGCGGCAACCCGCAACCGTGCCGATCTTGGAGATGTTGAACAGCTCCAGGATCTGGGCGTTGCCTAGCATCGTCTCGCGCAACGTTGGCGCAAGCATGCCGGAGAGCGCCGCCTTCACGTCATCGACCAGATTGTAGATGATGTTGTAGTAGCGGATCTCGACACCTTCCTGCTCGGCGAGGTCACGCGCCTCCTTATGTGCGCGGACATTGAAGCCGAGGATCACCGCTTTGGAGGCCGTCGCCAGGGTCACATCGGACTCGGTTATGCCACCGACTCCGCCGTGAATGACCCGCGCCATGACCTCGTCATTGCCGAGTTTCTCGACTGCGGCGGTGATCGCTTCGACCGATCCCTGCACGTCGCCCTTGAGGACGATCGGCATCTCCTTGCGACCCGTCGCCTTGAGGTTGCTCATCATGTCGGAGAGCGATGTCTTAACGGCCGGCCCGCGAGCCACGAGTTTCTCTCGCCTCTGGCGTTCGCGATACTCGGTAATTTCGCGCGCACGCGCCTCGGACTCCACGACCGCGACGCGGTCACCCGCTTCCGGCGCGCCGTCGAAGCCGAGCACTTCGACCGGGGCGGATGGCCTAGCGGCCTCGACGTTCTCTCCCTTGTCGCCGATCAGCGCTCTGACGCGGCCCCAATGCGACCCGGCGACGACCAGCGCGCCGACCTTGAGGGTTCCGCGTTGCACCAGCACCGTCGCCACAGGTCCGCGGCCGCGATCAAGCCTGGCCTCGATGACCGTGCCTTCCGCGCTGCGATCGGGGTCGGCGACAAGATCGAGCAGTTCCGCCTGAAGCGCGATCGCCTCAAGGAGCTTGTCGAGATTGGTGCCCTTGGTCGCCGAGACCTCAACGGCGAGCGTGTCGCCGCCATAGGCCTCGACCTGCACGTCGTGCTGCAGCAGTTCCTGCATAACTCTCTGAGGATCGGCTTCGGGCTTATCGATCTTGTTGACAGCGACGATGATTGGAGCCTGGGCAGCCTTCGCGTGCCGAATCGCCTCGATCGTCTGCGGCATGACGCCGTCGTCGGCCGCCACGACTAGCACGATGATGTCGGTGACCTTGGCGCCCCGCGCGCGCATGGCGGTGAATGCCGCGTGGCCCGGTGTATCGATGAAGGTGATGGTCTCGCCACCCGGCGCGACGACCTGATAGGCGCCGATGTGCTGCGTGATGCCGCCGGCCTCGCCCGCAACGACGTTGGCATGCCGAATGGCGTCGAGCAGCGACGTCTTGCCGTGATCGACGTGGCCCATGATCGTCACGATCGGCGGCCGCGGAACAGATGCGCCTTCCTCGTCCGGTCGGTCAAATAGCCCTTCCTCGACGTCGGATTCTGCGACACGCTTGACCGAATGGCCGAGTTCTTCCGCCACGAGTTGCGCGTCGTCCGCGTCGAGCACGTCGGTCAGCGTGACCATGCGGCCCTGACGCATCAACAGTTTGATCACGTCGACCGCACGCTCGGACATACGGCTGGCAAGCTCCTGAATCGTAATCGCCTCCGGCAGGACGATTTCGCGCGCAATCTTCTCCTTCTGGTCCAGCGCGCCATGGCCCTTGAGCCGCTGTGTGCGTCGTCGGAACGAGGCGACGGAACGCGTGCGCTCCTCTTCTCCCGACGTTGCGCTGGTGACGGTTAGCCGACCACGGTTGCGCTGCTCACCGCTGCGTGGCGGCCGCGGCGTCGGTACGACGACCTTCTGCCCTGGTGGGAGCGCCAGCGCTGGACGGCGAATGACTCGCGGCGCTCCTTCATCTTGGCCGCCGGGCGCCGTCGCTCCAGGAACGGCGGTCGCGCGAGCGCCAGCTCCGAGCGCGGCGGCGCTAGGCGCAGGCGGGGCGCCCCGCGGGATCGATGGTGACGGCGCAGGTTCGCCGCCGGCAAGGCGTCGTCGCGCTTCGTCCTCGGACTGACGTTTGAAATTGGCTTCCTGCGCGCGGCGAAGCTCCTCCTCGCGCTTCCGCGCTTCCGCAGCCTCGCGCTCAACGCGGTCACGGGCCTCGCGCTCGCGCCGGACCTCTGCCTCCGCCTCCTGGCGGCGGCGATCCTCCTCTTCGTGGGCGCGCGCATCACTGAGCGCACGGGCGCGCGCTTCACGCTGCTCGGCGGACAAGGTGGGCAGAACGACGCCGGTCTTGGGTGGCGGCGGTGCGGTCGGCTTGGCGGGCGCAACCGAAGCCGACCGCCCCGAGGCGGTAATCGTTGGCTTGGCTGGCGCCGTAGCAACCGGCGCGGCGACGGGCGCCGTTGGCGCAGCCCGCGCGGTGGCGGCCGCTTCGGCGGGCGCCAAAACCCGCCGCTTCACTTTCTCGACAACGACCGCCTTGCTGCGCCCGTGTGAAAAGCTCTGCCTCACCGTACCCTGCTCAACCGGACGCTTCAGATGCAAAGTCGCTTTCGGCGACCCGGCCGTCACAGTCTTGTCGCTGTTGCCCGTTTCACTCATGCCAATTCCTAACCGCTTGACCTTTCGGCCAATTTGATCGATCCGTCAGACGCTCCGACCTCGTCAGACGCGTTGCTGCCGCCCCTTATTTCGATCGCCCTGTCCGCCTCGCTCTCGCGATAACGGCGCAAACGATCCGCCCTTGCTAGAAAGGCCGAACTCGCCGCTCCATGCTTGAGGGCAGCATGTATCACATTTGGCCTGCCCAACGCCAAATCCAATTGGCCTGACGAAAAGATATCGACACGCGCCACGTCTGCTGCTTGCGGGCCGAGTTTTGCTCGCAGGACCTGCACTCGCTTGGCCGCTCCGTCAGCCGACCCGTCGCTTGCCTGGACCAGCGCTAGGACGCTGCCCGCCTCGATCGCCGAGTCGACCTTGAACGCTCCAGCGACGACCAGGCCCGCCTTGTTGGCGATCGCCAGGAACTGTAGGGCGTCGTCCTCCAGAAGCCGATCGACCGTCTCGGCTAGCGCCGCAGGCGCGGCCGCCTTGGCGCGAAAGGCGCGTGAAAACGCTTGCTTCGCGACCGCCCGCCTCACCGTCTGGAAGCTAAGCCGTGTCCACATCCCGCGTCCTGGCAGCTTGCGACGAATGTCGGGCACAACCGATCCTTCGGGGCCGAGCGCAAAGCGCAGCATCGCCTCCGGAACGTCCCTGGTCCCAGTCACGATACAGGTCCGCTCAGACCCGCCCGCATCGCTTGTCGTTCTCAATCGGCTAACCTCGCCCGCCTCAGGCGCCTTCGCCCTCGTGCTCTTGTTCCAGTTCCTCTGCTTCCGACCCTTCCTGAGGCGTTGGCGCTTCGATCCAGCCAGCGCGCACTCGCGCGTCCAGGATCATGGCGTCGGCCTGAGCCCGCGACACGTCGAAGTCGCCCAAGAATCCAGGCTTGGCCGTCTCGCCGCCGTCGCCAAGTTCGGTCCAGCCAACCAGGTCGTCGCTCGCGCAATCGGCAAGATCCTCGAGCGTTTTGACGCCGTTCTCTCCGAGCTTGACCAGCATTGGCGTGGTCAGGCCGGCAATCTCCTTGAGATCGTCGGATACGCCGAGCGCCTTGCGCTGATCGTCAAACTCCGCTTCCACCCGAGCGAGATGCCCTTGCGCGCGCGCTTGGATTTCGCTCGCAGTGTCGGAGTCGAAGCCTTCGATCGACGCCAGCTCGTGCGGCTCGACATAGGCGATTTCATCGACGGTGCGGAAACCTTCCGAAGCAAGCAACTGCGCAACCGTCTCGTCGACGTCGAGCGCTTCCATGAAGTTTTGTGTCCGCTCCGCGAATTCTTTCTGCCGCCGCTCGGACTCCTCGGCCTCCGTCAAGATGTCGATGTCCCAGCCGGTGAGTTGCGAGGCGAGGCGCACGTTCTGTCCACGCCGACCGATGGCCAGCGACAGTTGATCATCGGGAACGACGACTTCGATGCGGGTGGAGTCTTCGTCGAGCACCACCTTCATCACCTCGGCCGGCTGCAAGGCGTTGACAATGAAAGTCGCAGCGTCCGGAGACCAAGGAATGATATCGATTTTTTCGCCCTGCAGTTCGTTGACCACCGCTTGGACGCGCGAGCCCCGCATACCGACGCAAGCCCCAACCGGGTCAATCGACGAATCGTTTGACACGACCGCGATCTTGGCGCGTGAGCCCGGATCGCGAGCGACCGACTTCACCTCGACGATGCCGTCGTAGATTTCTGGCACTTCCTGGGCGAAGAGGCGAGCGGTGAATTGCGGATGTGTGCGGGAAAGAAAGATCTGCGGTCCACGGGCCTCGCGCCGCACGTCGTAGACGTATGCGCGAATTCGGTCGCCTGGGCGGAACATCTCGCGCGGGATCAGTTCGTCACGGCGAACGACCGCCTCGCCCGCGCCGGCCCCGCCAAGATCGACAACGACGTTGCCGTATTCGACACGCTTGACCTGGCCGTTGATGATGTCGCCGATACGATCCTTGTAAACGTCATATTGCTTGTCGCGTTCGGCCTCCCGGATTTTCTGCACCAACACCTGCTTGGACGCCTGGGCCGGGATGCGTCCATAGTCGAACGGCGGCAATGATTCAGCGATCCAGTCGCCGATCTGAGCCGAGGGATTCTTCTTCTGTGCTTCGACGAGCGTGATCTGAGTGGCCTCGTTCTCAACCTCATCGACAACGAGTAAGAGCCGCGAGAACCGGATCTCGCCCGTTTTCGGGTTAATTTCAGCGCGGACTTCTGTCTCCTGGCCGTAGCGCGAGCGCGCGGCCTTCTGCATCGCGTCTTCCATCGACGCCAGAACGATTGACCGATCGATCGATTTCTCGCGGGCGACCGCGTCGACGATCTGCAACAGTTCAAGTCGATTGGCGCTAACGGCCATAATTACTCTCCTTCATCAGGCCCGAGCGGCTCTGACGCCGCGCCGCGGGCCGCGGCTTTGTGTTCCCTAGTCTTGCGGCTGGTGCTCTCACCGATCCGCGAGCCGGCCTGAGGCTTCCCTCGCGGTTTCGACTTCGCGTCCTTGAGGGCTGTCTTTTCACGCCTGAGCGTCGCTCGGATGAGGTCGTCGGTGAGCACCAGCCGGGCGTCGGCCATGGCGACGATCGACAGTTCGACCTCGCTCCCGCTCCCGTCTTCGCTCTTGAGCGCGATTCGGGCCGTAGGCCCGTCAGGGCCGGGCGCGACGCCCACGAGACGGCCGCGAAAGCGCTTGCGTCCGTTGGCCGCGACCGCCATCTCGACGCGCGCCTCGTGGCCGAGGGCGCGGGCGAAATCGGATTCGCGAACCAGCGGACGATCGATGCCCGGCGACGAAATCTCCAGCCGGTAAGCTTGGCTTACAGGCTCCTCGACGTCGAACACTGGCGACAACGCCTGGCTCACCCGTTCGCAATCCTCGATCGACATCGTTCCGTCGGGACGCTCGGCCATGATCTGGACGGTCGCGCCCGCGGCCGAGGAAACCTTGACACGCACCAACCGGTAACCGAGGTCCCGCAGCACCGGCGCTGCGATCCGGCCGACGCGTTCGGCCGCTCCAGGCGAGTCCTTGATCAGACGCGCTTCGTCGAGCCCGTCTTGCGGCTCAGAGGCGATTCCATGCAAGCCTTCGTCCATACGCCCTTGTGGCAATAAAAAAGAGCGGGTCCCAGCCGGGGCCCACTCTCAACTTGTCTCTCCGTTCGGAGAGCTATGAGATGTTGTTGAGCGGCATATAGGATAACCACTGTGCCAGCGCAAGCCAAAAAGACGGGTGGGAGACGGCGTTTTCGCACCCAGAGGCCCAGCAGCGAGGCTGCCGGGTATTGATCGAGCCCTTCCCTTACACCGTCGGCAGCTTATAGCCCCTGAAGGTCTCCCGCAGCTTAAGCTTGTTGATTTTACCGGTCGCGGTGTGGGGGATCTCCTTCACCACCTGCATATCATCGGGCATCCACCATTTGGCGATGCGGGGCTTCAAGAAATCGAGAACCTCGGCTGTCCTGGGAGAGCATCCTTCCTTCGCCACGACCACCAAGAGAGGTCTTTCGTCCCATTTCGGGTGCGCGACGCCAATGACGGCGGCCTCGGCGACGTCGGGGTGCGCAACGGCGAGGTTCTCGATGTCGATGGTCGAGATCCACTCGCCGCCAGACTTAATGACATCCTTGGCGCGATCCGTGATCTGCATGAACCCATCGGCGTCGATGGTGGCGACATCGCCCGTGTCGAAGAAGCCGTGCTCGTCCAGCAATTGGTTGTCGTCCTTGAAATAACGCTCGACGACCGCGAAGCCTCGCACCTTCAGCCGACCGAAGCGCTTGCCGTCCCAAGGCAATTCCTTGTTTTCGTTGTCGACGATCTTCATCTCGACGCCAAACGGCGCCCAGCCCTGCTTGGACTGGATCGCGAGCCTTTGCTCCTTGGTAAGCCCGCTCGCACAGGGCTTCAGCGCGCCCGCCGAACCGACCGGACTCATCTCAGTCATTCCCCAGGCATGGCGGACCGTGACGCCGTAATCCTCCTGGAAGGCGCGGATCATCTCGGGCGGACAAGCGGAGCCGCCGATACCGACGAACGTGAGCGTAGAGAGCTTCTTGTTCTCCTTGCGCAAATATTGAAGGAGGCCGAGCCAGACGGTCGGCACGGCGGCGGTCATAGTCACCTTTTCCGTCTCGAGGAGGTCGTAGACCGAGGCGCCGTCGAGCTTCGGTCCCGGCATCACCATGCTCGCGCCGCGCATCGGACAGGTGAGAGCGAGACCCCACGAATTGGCGTGGAACATCGGGACCACGGGCAGAACCGCATCGTCGGCCGTGACAGTTAGACACGCCGACGTGCTCGCCATCGTCGAATGCAGCAAGTTCGAGCGATGCGAATAAAGCACGCCCTTCGGGTTTCCGGTCGTGCCGGACGTGTAGCAGAGGCCACAGGCGGTGCGCTCGTCGAACTCCTTCCAGGCGTAGTCGCTGTCGACCTCGCCGATCCAATCCTCATAGGCGATAGCGTTGTTGAGTTTTGTCGCCGGCATGTGGGCGGCGTCCGTCAGAACGACGTAGCGCTCAACACTAGGCAACCGGTCGGCGAGTTGCTCCATCAACGGCACGAACGTCAGGTCGACGAGCACGATTCGGTCTTCGGCGTCGTTGATGATCCAAGCGATCTGGTCTGGGAAGAGCCTCGGATTCACTGTGTGGTAGACAGCGCCGGCGCCGGCGATCCCGTACCAGGCTTCGAGATGGCGATAGCCGTTCCAGGCCAGCGTCGCGACGCGGTCGCTGAGCTTGATCCCATCGCGCTCGAGCCTTTTCGCGACTTTGAGAGCGCGCTGCCGAATCTCTAGGTAGTTCGTGTAGTGCATCGGCCCTTCGACCGTTCGCGAGGCGACTTGCCGAGCGGGGAACTGGAGAGCGGCGAAGTCAATGACCTTATGCATGAGCAGGGGCCAGTCCTGCATTCGTCCCAACATGGGCTTCTCCCCGGCTCCCTTATCGGCGCTTGATTGCGGCGCACGGATTGTTCATGGAGCTACCACATTGGCGCTTTGTGCGCTGCTTTGCAATGCGCGGAAAGCGAAGCTTGCCGTTTCCAGTACAGGCTCGGAAGGGGGAGGGGAATCCAATGCCCGACCGGCAGGACGCCGACCGCTCGCAGCGGGTCTGGTTTCGTTTGATCCGCCTCGAGGCGCGCATGCAGGCGGCGGTCGGCGAACGCTTGCGCGAGATCGGCCTCTCCATCCCCCAGTGCGACGTGTTGACCACGCTGACCGAGCGGGAGGGTGTGAGCCAGCAGGAGCTTGCGGCGAGGCTTTACGTGACCAAAGGCAACATCTCCGGACTGATCGATCGGCTCGCGGAGGCAAGGTTGGTTGAGCGTCGCTCGACCGCTGCCGACCGGCGTCAGCACGCCATCTATCTGACCGAGGGCGGCCGCTCGATCGCCGAGAGGGCGATCGCCGTGCAGCGCCGCTGGATCGCCTCGACGCTCGGCCGGATGGCCGAGCCGGACCTGGAAGCGCTAGAGGCGAAGCTGGTGGAACTCCGGGACATCGTCCGCAAGGCGGAGACCGCAGAGCCTACGGGGGCGGGGAAAGCTGAGTAGGCCAGCGCCATTCGCGCGCCCGTTTTGGTGAATTTCAAGGGGTTGCGGCGCCATTTGGGATCATCCTCCAGCGCCTCCCACCACTCCCCCGTCAACGGTCCAGCCCGCCCATCAGCATGTACTTCATCTCGACAAACTCCTCGACGCCGTGGCGTGAGCCCTCGCGGCCGATGCCCGATTCCTTCACCCCACCAAACGGCGCAAGCTCGCTCGAAATCGCGCCGGTGTTGATCCCGACCATGCCGTACTCAAGCGCCTCCGCGACGCGCCAGACGCGGCCGAGGTCGCGGGCGTAGAAATAGGACGCAAGCCCGAATTGCGTGTCGTTGGCCTGGGCGATGACGTCGGCCTCGTCCTTGAAGCGGAAAACCGGCGCGACGGGGCCGAATGTCTCCTCGCGGGCGACCAGCATGGAGGCCGTGACGTTGGAGAGCACGGTCGGCTCATAGAAGGTGCGGCCAAGCGCGTGGCGCTTGCCGCCGATCATGACCTTCGCACCCTTCTCTTGCGCGTCAGCGATGTGCTCCTCGACCTTCTTGACCGCCGCCTCGTTGATGAGCGGTCCCTGAGTGACTCCGTCGTCCACCCCGTCGCCAACCTTGAGGCGGGAGACGGCAGTCTTCAGCTTGGCGACGAAGGCGTCGTAGATCCCGTCCTGCGCATAGATGCGGTTGGCGCACACGCAGGTCTGGCCCATGTTGCGGAACTTCGAGGCGATCGCGCCCTCGACCGCCGCGTCGACGTGGGCGTCGTCGAACACGATGAACGGCGCGTTGCCGCCGAGTTCGAGCCCAACCTTCTTCACGGTGCCCGCGGCCTGCGCCATCAGGACCTTGCCGACCTCGGTCGAGCCGGTGAAGCCGATCGCGCGCACGGCCGGATGGTCGCACATCGCCTTGCCAATCGCGCGCGCGTTGCCGGTCACGAGATTGAAGACGCCGGGCGGCATGCCGGCGCGCTGCGCGAGTTCGCCGAGCGCGAGCGCGGTCAGCGGCGTCTCGCCCGCGGGCTTCGTCACCGCGGTGCAGCCGACGGCAAGCGCCGGCGCGACCTTGCGGGTGATCATCGCCGCGGGGAAATTCCAGGGCGTGATCGCCGCCACTACGCCGATCGGCTGCTTGATGACGACAATGCGGGAATCGGCCCGAAAAGTCGAGTTGATCTCGCCGTAGATGCGCTTCGCCTCCTCGGCGTAGAATTCGACGAAGCCGGCGGCATAGTCGACTTCGCCCCGCGCTTCGGCGAGCGGCTTGCCCTGTTCGCTCGTCATGATGAGGGCAATGTCGTCGCGATTGGCGATGATGAGATCGAACCAGCGCCTCAGGATCTTCGCGCGCTCCTTCGGCAGCGTCCTCGCCCAGGGGCCGAAGGCGCGCTGAGCCGCTTCGATCGCCTGAATCGTCTCCGCCTCGCCGAAACGCGGAGTCTTCGCGAGCACGGCGCCGGTCGCTGGATTGGCGATCGGACGAGTCCCCTCCCCCACCCATTTTCCGTCGACAAGGCACTGGCTTTTGAGGAGAGAAGGATCAGCGAGTTTCATGAGTAGCCTCCGAGGTGGGAGGGGTTATAGCAAAGAGAACGGGCGACGGTGAGGCCGCTTTTGCCCTCTAGGCTGGAGGCTTGCGGATCAACGAAACCGCCCCGGCGATCGCCGCGAAGACCGCCAGCATGATGAGGCCCCCAGCCACGGCCTCGACGAAATGGTGGGGCGCGAAGGCGGCGAGCCTGCGCTCGGTCGAGCCGCGCGCGACTTGTAACTGCCAGGACAGCACGGCGGACGCGCTCGCGACGCCGGCAACCGTGCCGAGAATGCGCGTCAGATTGAGCGTCGCGCCGGCGACGCCCGAAAGGTTGGCCGAGACGGAATTGATCGTCGCATGGTTGTTGGGCGCGATGAACACGCCCAGTCCTATTCCGAACGCAACGAGACTGAGGCAGCCGGCCCAAAGATTAGGAGTGGGCTCCATCGCGACCGCTGTGAGCATGATGAGCGCGATAAAGCACACGACCATGCCTGCGACGCTCAAGACGCGCGCGCCCATCCAGTCCGCGAGCGCCTGCAATCGGAGCGGCGACGCCGATGCTGACCGGAACGATCGCAAGCTTGAGCCCCGCAACGACAGGGCTGTCCTCATAGCCGCGCACGAGCGCGAACGAGGCGAGAAAGAACATGCCGTAAAGCATGGCGTAAGAGAGCGCGCACGCAAGCGCGCCGCCCAAAAAGGCAGGCCCTTTGAGCAGCGCAAGATCGATCAGCGGCGAACGAGCTTTGCCTTCCTGCCTGACGAACAGGAAGATGAGCACGATCGCGACCCCGACAGCGCCTAAAAGCACGGAGGAGGTCAGTCCGAGTGCCGACGCCTGATTGAGCGCAAACACCGCCAGCGTCAAAGCGGGCGCAAGCAGGAGAGCGCCGCGCCAGTCGAACGTTTGGGTCGGGCCTTGCTGCCTCGTGACGGGAAGAACCAGCCAAGCCGCAACGATCGAGATCAGCCCGACGGGCACGTTGACCCTGAACACCCAGGGCCAGCCCAAGGTCCCGATCAACAGGCCTCCAGCGACAGGACCGGCGCTGATTCCGACTGCCTGCGCGGCGGCGTGCAGGCCAAGCGCCCGCCCGCGCCGGCTCTTGTCCGTCGCCTCGATGACAAGCGCCATGCTGTTGGCGCCGATCATCGCTCCGCCGACGCCTTGCAGAAACCGAAGCCCGACAAGGCTGAGAAGATCCGGTGCGTAGCCGCAGAGAGCGCTGGCCGACGTGAATACCACGAAGTCGACGATATAGAACAGCTTCCTGCCAAAGATCCGGCAGAGCTGGCCGAAGATCGGCATGAACGACGCGACACCCAAGAGATAGGAGAGGGCGACCCAGCTCACGCTCTCCAACGTGCTGTCGAATACGCGCCCCAAGGTCGGCAAAGCGAGCTGGACAATGCTCGCGTCGACCTGGCCCATGAGCCCGGCAATGCAGCACGCGCCGACAATCAGCCACGGATACGACGGAAATCGTGCGAGGAAGGCGAGAGGCGGCGGCTCCGCCCCACGGCGAATGAGATCGCTCAGCCGAAAAGCCGGCGTGGAACCCAAATGTTCGACGCTCATTCGACTCGAGCCTATTTCCCGATAACCAGAGGTTATATGGACGCGGAGCCGAGTAGAAATCAAGCGCCACATCTGAAGAGCTGGCGGCGGCGCGCGTGCGTTCGGCGTAAGGCGTAGACCAACATATTAACATACAAAGCAGCGCGTCCCCGACCTTGGTTCGGCGACGCAGACATAATGAGCGTTGACTTCAAGCAGTCCTGTGCCGAAGTCGGCGCTCAGCTCACCGAGAGTTCGCGGTTTTGAGAGCCTGGGTTTGCGCACGCCATTTGTCGGCCTCAACCCGGTTCTGGCGTGCGGTCCTGCGATGCCGACCTTGCGACACCCAGGTGGCGAAAGCCCCCGCGACGACGCCGAGCATCGCCGCGACAATCACCACAACGAATAGCGGCGTGTCGATCGACAACGCGGCATTGCCGCGCGAGGCGAATGGGTCGAACGAAATCGTCACCGAGTCCCGGTTGGCGAAAGCAAAGCCCAGAAGAACCACGGCGACGAGGGCGAGGACGGCTACTCGGAAGAAGCGAATCATGCAAGCCTCATGCGTCTGACGCGCTTAGCCGGCGCCAACTCAAGCACCAGCGTCGTTCTCAAGATCCTAAACTGCCTCAGCCGAGCGGTTGAGCCGTTCGCGCATTTCTTTCCCGGTCTTGAAAAACGGCGCCAGCTTTTCCGTAACAGGGACCTTGTCGCCGGTCCGCGGGTTACGACCAGTACGGGCTTGGCGCTGTTTGGTCGAGAATGCTCCGAAGCCGCGCAACTCGACCCGCTCTCCGCGCGCAAGGGCGCTTGTGATCTCGCCGAGGATCGCGTCGATGACGTTCTCAATGTCGCGCTGATACAAATGCGGATTGCGGGCGGCCATGCGCTGAACCAGCTCAGACTTGATCACTGAATGTCCCCAACTCGAAATGAACGGCGTTTCGCCTTGTCTTCATGCCCCGAAATGGGGGCTCGCATCAATAGCCGATCGAAGCTCCGAAACTGTCAATCCGAACGTTGAACCTCATATTGCCCAGTCCGCCGAAACCGCGCGAGATAGGACGGAACGATCGCCTCGGCGCTCTGGGGCAGGACATTGAGCGCGTTGAGCACCCGCCCCTCAGCCTCCGCCTCCGACGATACGACGTTGTCAGACGCCAGCAAATCAACTTGATCGCGGGTCGTCGTCAACAATTTGGGAAAAAGCCCGAATGTCGCCTTCGACGCGAATTGCGTCGAGGACGCGATCCAACGCGACGGGGCGAGCGGAAGGCCCAGGAGCAAACGGCGGCGATCAATTGCACGCAAGGTAAGCTCCGCCGCTTCGCGGAGGGTCATCGTTCTTGGACCGCCGAGTTCGTACGTCGCGCCGGGTCTCGCCAAACCAGAGAGCGCCGCGGCTACCGCTTGCCCGACGTCGCCAACATAGACGGGTTGCAGGCGAGTTCCGCCACCCGCCATCAGAGGCAAAATCGGTAGATGACAGGCGAGGGCGCCAAAACGATTGAAGAAATCGTCTTCCGGGCCGAAAACGATCGATGGGCGCATGACAATCGCATGGGGAATCGCCTCCCGAGTCGCCTTTTCGCCGAGCCCTTTGCTCGCCACATAAGGCGAGGAAGAGGTGGGGTTGGCGCCGATCCCTGAAATATGCACGTAAGTTGGCGCCCGTGCCGCCGCCGCGGCGCGCGCAGTGGCGAGGGCGCCCTCAACGTGAACAGCCGCATAGGTTTGCGCCCCGCTCTCAGTTTTCACGCCCGTCGCGTTGACGACCGCGCTTGCGCCGTCGATCGCAGCGGCGATCGAGTCAGGGAACCGGAGATTGGCCTGTACCGCCTGAATTTGCCCCACTCCCCCAATCGGCTGGAGAAATGTAGCAAGATCCGGTCGACGTACGGCCACGCGGATACGCCATCCCTGATGAACGAGCGCCCTCACGATATGACGTCCGAGGAATCCGGACCCGCCGAACACCGTCGCCAAACGATTGGCTTCCCGGGTGGCCTCGGTCATCTCGGTCCCTTCCACAATAAGCGGCGCGGCGGCACTGAGCGCAAGCGCCGCGTCCCTATAATAAAAAAACGCGCGCCAAACATCCGATAAAGTCAAGCGTGGGCATTTTTTCGGGCAGAGACGACCAATTCCGCTTCACGTCCTGAAAGCTCGGCTAAATGATCGAATTTGGTCTCGAACGCGCCCACTCCTGCAGTCGCCGAGCGCAATTCGACGATGAGATCGCCGATTTCAGCCTCCGGGATCAGCGCCCGCAGCGCCTCCCAGCCGGCCCACCCTTCACGGGCTTCGAAGCCAAGGATCTGGCCGCGCCGGGCGCTTACAAGCGCGCTCGCGCGCGCCAGCGCGTCGGTCGGCACATAAACGATCACTGACAGGATCGGTTCGAGCAACATCGGACGCGCTTTGACGAGAGCCTCGTCCAGGGCGAGCTTAGCCGCAGCACGAAAGGCCATGTCGGATGAATCTACGGTGTGGTAAGAGCCGTCAATCAGGGTCACCGAAACGTCGACTACTGGGAAGCCGAGCGGGCCGCGGGCCATCGCGTCGCGAGCCCCGGCCTCCACCGAAGAGAAATACTGCCTTGGCACCGAACCACCGTGGACGCGCTCCGAGAAGGCGAAACCTTCGCCACGGCTGCGTGGGTTCACTTCGACGACAACGTCGCCAAACTGGCCATGTCCGCCCGATTGTTTCTTGTGGCGCCCGCGCACCGTGACCGCGTCGCGGATCGATTCTCTATACGCGACAGAGGGCTTGTGTGATTGGATCGTGACGCCGAAGCGGTCGGCGAGGCGCTCGGTGGTTACCCGTAAGTGCATCTCGCCTTGCCCGAACAGCTTCAGCTCGGACATTTCGGCGTCTTGCACGTAAGATAGCGCGCGGTCCTCTTCGCAAAGCTTCGCCAGCGCGCTCGCGAGCCTAACCTCGTCCTTTCGGTCCTTCACGCGAATAGCCATGCCCTGGGTGGCGGGGGGAGGGACCGGCGTCGCCCCTGGGGATGGCGCTGTCCGCCCGTCCGCGAACCGATCGCCGGTCGCGAGGCCTTCTAATCGAGCAAAAGCGATGGTGTCGCCTTCCTCCGCGCGCGTCAGTTTCGACGATGTGGCCCCCATAAGCCGCGCCATTCCGCCGATGCGCTCCTCGACGCCGCGCGAGTTGACCACGGTGGCCCCGTCAGCGAAGGAGCCGCGAAGGACGCGCGCCAGCGAAAGCTTGCCTCCGTGGGCGGTGTGAATCGTGCGCATGACCTGCGCCAGGGCTGTGCCTTTGTCTTCAAGACTAAGTCGCTTACGCGTGTGGAGGATGCCCGGCGACTCATGTCTCAACGCCTTGAGAAGTCTGGTGACCCCATGGCCCGCAGTCGCCGAACCCAGGAGCACCGGCACGACCCGCCCGTCGCGCAGTTCGCGGGCCAGATCATCAAAGACGAGGTCCTTGGGCGGGTCGATGTCGCTGATCAACTGCTCCATCAGCGAATCATCGTAGTCGGCAAGCTTTTCCAGCATGAGATACCGCGCCTGTTTTTCCTCAGGCACAACGCCTGCCGGCATCTCGATCACGCTCGATGGAGCGGCCTCCCGGTAGACGAAGGCCCGCTCGAGCGCGAGATCGATAAATCCTGTCGCGAGACCGTTCTCCCACACAGGGATCTGGCGCAGCAGGAGAGGGGTGCGCGACGCCGGCTGAAGCATCTCAAGCGTTTCGCGCAGGCCGCCGTTAGCCTGATCGATCTTGTTCAGGAAGAGAATGCGTGGCAGCCCAAGGTCTTCCAGTTCACGCAGAATGACCTGGAGCGCTGGGACCTTGCGCGGGTCCGCCTCGCATACCACCACCGCAGCGTCGCAAACGGGCAAGGCATAACGCATGTCATGGATGAACTCGATCGAGCCTGGGGCGTCGAAGAAGGTGAGCCTGTCCCCAAGATAATCGATGCTGGCGACATTAGGCTCAACGCTCATCGCGTGGCTACGCGCCTCGGAGCTGGAATCGCCGACGGTGGTTCCTTCGCGGACCGAGCCTTGCCGTGCTAAAGAGCCGCCGCGCAGCAAGATTCCTTCAAGAAGACTGGTTTTCCCACTCTGAAACGGTCCAACGATCGCCACAAGGCGGGGACCGGCGACGCGATTCTCATGATTGACTGCGTTCAAGATCGGCCTCCCTTGAGCGTTACGCCACGCCGTGGGCGGGGCGCGCCAGCGTCGCCAGGCAGTCGACTCCCGAACTCGGGCACGCAGCGCTCGCGCCACGGCCGCGGCATTGTCGACCGCTACCGACTTGCGGTTATGGCTAGCATGGTTGCAAGAACACGAGCATCGCGCAAGACAGTCGACGAACGTGGACGAGTCGGGCCGGGGATGTCCTCGCATTCGGCCTCTGTGTCTTGTATGGGATGCGTGAATACCACTTTTTGGGCCGGATTAGATATTGATGGGTCAGGGCCAAGTCATCGACGCGGGGCGGATTGCCGCTGCGCTCAAGGGGCGCTCCGTCGTTCTAGTCGGGATGATGGGAGCTGGAAAAACTTCGGTTGGAAAGCGGCTTGCGGTCAGGCTAGGATTGCCGTTTGTCGATGCCGACGCGGAGATCGAAGGGGGCGCTCAGCTAACTATCTCCGAGATCTTTGAGCGGTTCGGCGAGGCCTACTTCCGCGAGGGCGAACGCAAGGTGATCGGTCGGCTGCTCGCTGACGGGCCGACGGTGCTCGCGACCGGTGGCGGCGCGTTCATGAACGCGACGACGCGCGAGGATATCGCGAGATATGGCGTTTCGATCTGGCTAAAACCGAGCTTTGACGTTCTGCTTGCCCGGGTGCGGAAGAAGTCCAATCGGCCGCTGTTGCGGACTGCCGACCCCGAGCAGACGCTGCGCAAGTTGCTCGAAGAGCGGTCGGGCACTTATGCGCTCGCCGATTTCACCATCGAATCCCAGGACTCCACTCACGATTCCGTGGTCGACGCCATCCTGCGGCGCCTCCAAGGAGCGCTTTCCAAGGACAGAGAGATCCCGGCGCAGACACGGCGCCAGGTGGACGTTCCGCTCGGCGCGCGAGCCTATTCGATCTTGATCGGATCGGACATTCTCGACACCGCCGGCGCCGAAATCACCAGGATCGCGCCGGGCGTCACTTGCGCTATCGTGACCGATGCGAGGGTCGCGCCGCTTTACCTCGATCGGCTCACCGAAAGCTTGGGTCGAGCTGGATTGCGCTCGTGCGCGATCGTGTGCCCGTCGGGGGAGAGTTCCAAATCCTATTCCGAGTTCACCCGAGTCACAGATGCGCTCATCGAGGCTCGCATCGAGCGCAAGGACATCGTCGTCGCGCTCGGAGGCGGCGTTGTCGGCGACCTCGCAGGCTTCTGCGCCGCGACTTTACGGCGTGGCGTTCGCCTGGTGCAAATTCCCACGACTCTGCTCGCCCAGGTCGATTCCAGCGTGGGCGGCAAGACGGGAATCAATTCTCGACATGGAAAGAACCTGGTCGGCGTCTTTCATCAACCTTCGTTGGTGCTAGCCGACACGTCGTGCCTCGATTCCCTGAGCGAGCGCGATTTTCGCGCGGGCTTCGCCGAGGTCGTAAAATATGGGCTCATTGGCGACCGCAGCTTTTTCGAATTCTTGGAATCGAACTGGCGTGACGTTTTTGCGGGTGGGCCCTCCCGCGCTGAGGCGATCGCAATTAGCTGCGCCTCCAAGGCGCGGGTGGTCGTTGCCGACGAAACGGAGCGCGGAGAGCGCGCCCTGCTCAATCTTGGTCACACCTTCGGCCATGCGCTGGAGCGCTTGACCCATTATGATTCTGCCTGTCTCGTGCACGGCGAAGGCGTCGCCATCGGGATGGCCTCGGCGTTCCGTTTCTCTCGCGATCTTGGTTTGTGTTCCGGTCAGGACGCAGGGCGGGTCGAGGCGCACTTGAAGGCCGTCGGCCTCCCTACCCGGATGCGCGATATCCCAGGTTTTGCCTCTGATCCAAAAGAAATCCTGGACGTCATGCGCCAGGACAAGAAGGTGGAAGGGGGTAAGCTGACCTTCATCCTATCCAGAGGCATTGGCGAAAGTTTCGTCGCACGCGACGTCGACCAAGGTAGTGTCTCAACCTTTCTGGCACGCGAACTGGCTCCTTCGAGCTAACCTAGCAAGCGCCTTACGTCCACGTGCGCCCGTGGTAGAATTCTCTGATGACGTATACTCTCGATATTGTCGTCATTATCCTGAGCGTCGCTGCCGCGGCGTTTTTCGCCGGGGCGGAGACCGCGCTGACGGCGGCCTCCCGGGCGCGTATGCACGCGCTAGAAACGGCGGGAGACACGAGGGCAAACCTGGTCACTCGCCTGATCGGCATGCGCGGACGCTTGATCAGTTCGATGCTGCTCGGCGGACAATTGGTCACGATCGGTTCGTCGGCTATCGCCACGAGCGTCCTGCTTGAGATCTTCGGCGATCGGGGGGTGTGGGCCGCGACCGCAATTATGACCGGCCTAATTGTCATTTTCGGCGAGGTGATGCCGAAGACGATCGCGATCGCGCATCCCGACCGAGTGTCGCTTTTGATTGCGCCTTTGGTGCTGTTCTTCGTCCGGGTCTTCGGCCCGATTGTGAGCGCCGTCGAAATACTGGTGCGTACGGTCCTCCGATTGGGGGGCGTCTCGCTAGTCGATCGCGACCCCGGCGTTTCGGGCCACGAGGAGTTGATGGGCGCGGTCGATATTCTACATCGCGAAGGTGAAGTAGAGCGCGCCGAGCGCGACATGTTCGGGGGTCTGCTGGAATTGTCCGAGATCCCGGTCTCGGACGTGATGGTCCATCGCACAAAAATGCGGCTCATCGACGCCGACCTGCCACCCGAAGAACTGGTGCGCGAGGTGATTGCCTCTCCCTATACGCGTATGCCTCTCTGGCGCGGGGAGCCGGACAACATCATCGGCGTCGTGCACGCCAAGGACCTGCTGAGGGCGTATGTCGCAGCTGGCGGCGACGCTAGTAAACTTAACGTCGCTGATCTGACGTTGGAGCCGTGGTTCATCCCCGAATCGACTTCGCTGCGCGACCAGCTCCAAGAGTTTTTGCGACGGAAAACACATTCGGCTCTCGTCGTTGACGAATATGGTGTCGTGCAGGGGCTCATCACGCTTGAAGACATCATTGAAGAGATCGTCGGCGACATTCGTGATGAGCACGACATCGCCGTGCAGGGCGTGCGCAAACTGCGCGACGGGTCGGTGGTGGCCGACGGGTCATCGACGATCCGGGAACTCAACCGCGCCATGGGGTGGAATCTGCCTGACGACGAAGCCGCGACCGTCGCCGGCCTGGTGATTCACGAGGCGCGTTCGATCCCAGAACCTCGTCAGACGTTCAGTTTTCATGGCTTCCGCTTCGAAGTGCTGCGGAAGCAGCGCAATCGGATTGCTGCGCTCCGGATAACCCCGCTTGCGGCGCACGCCGCCGCGCTTCAGGCGGTCGGCCAGGGCGGAGAAGCCCCATCCCGCGAGTAAGCGTCGAGCGCTCGGAAGCCCCGGTCGTTAACTGCGTCGTTGTCGATTTGACACGCTTGCCTATATAAACCGTTGGTATTCGGCCAGCGGCCGACGCGAGGTTTGGATGTCCTGGAATAATCAAGGCGGGGGCTCCTGGCGCCCGCCCGGTCGCGGGCCGTGGGGTCAGGGGCCCCTTGGATCGCAGCCTCCGGGGGATTTCGAGGAAATCATCCGACGGGTCCAACAGGCGCTTGGCAAGTTGACGCCGGGGGGATCGGGCGCGGGCGGAAAGGGGATCGGCAGCCGTGGAGCGTTGTTCCTGGGGCTTGCGGCTCTCTTGGTCTGGTTCGCGTGGGGGACCTTCTACACCGTCCAACCCAGCGAAGTCGGCATCAATCTCCTGTTCGGCCGTTATACGGGCAAAACGGCCGCCGGTCTGAACACCAACTGGCCTTGGCCGATCGGTTCAGTGATCAAGGTTCCGGTTTGGGATCAGCAGATTACTGAGGTTGGCTATCGCAGTCTTGGGGAGAGCACAGATATTCCGGAAGAGAGCCAGATGCTTACCGGGGACAAGAACATTGTTGACGTCCACTTCCGGGTGAACTGGCAGATCGATCCGGCGAGGCCCGAAGATTATGTGTTCAACATTCTCAATCCGCGCGAGACGGTCAAGGCCGTGGCAGAGAGCATCATGCGCGAGGTCGTGGGGCTAAAGACCATCGACGGCATTCTCACGACCGACAGGAAGTCGGTAGAAACCGACGTGCAAAAAAGGATGCAGGATCTGCTTGATTCTTATCGAGCCGGCGTTCTTGTCAAGCAGGTGCAATTGCAATCTGTCGACGCGCCAAGCCAGGTCATATCGGCATATCGGGACGTCACTGCGGCGCAGCAGGATCAGCAGCGCGCAGTGAATGAAGCGGAGACCTACGCCAATAAGGTCGTACCTGAGGCTGAGGGCGGAGCCGCTCGCATCGTCGCCGAGGCCAAGGCCTATCGTGAGCAGACGATCCTGGAGGCGAAGGGCCAGACTGCTCGCTACGGCCAAATCTACCAGCAGTATAAAAAAGCTCCAGGCGTGACCCGGGAGCGCATCTACCTCGAGACGATGGAGCGGGTGCTCGGCCCCATGGACAAAACGGTTGTCGACTCCAATTCCGCAAGCCCGCCCGTGCCCTACATCGCGCTTGAGCCGCTTCAATCCAAGATAGGAGCGAGCGCCAAATGATGCGGCTGAGTGGCGTCGGCGTTGCGGCGGTTGCAGTGGTCGCCATCGTTCTGGCGTCGATGGCGGCGTTTATTGTCAATCCGACAGAGCAGGCGCTTGTCTTGCGATTTGGTCAGCCGGTACGGGACCTCATCGATGCGCCTGGTCTCTACTTTAAGTGGCCGTTCGTCGATACAGTCGTCTATATCGACAAGCGCATTCTCGCCCTAGACAATGAGCGTCAGGAAGTGCTGGTATCCGACAATCAGCGCTTGGAGGTTGACGCGTTCGTGCGTTACCGCATTGCTGATCCGCTTTTGTTTTATCAATCCGTCTACAACACCCGCGGCGCTGACGCTCAGCTTGGCGGAATGCTCAATTCCGCTCTTCGTCGTACGCTGTCGGAAGCATCCATCACCGACATCGTGCGCGACAAGCGGGATGCCCTGATGGCGGACATCCGCGACCAGATGAAAGCCGGCGCGAAACGCTTCGGCTTGGAGGTTGTCGACGTGCGCATCAAGCGGGCTGATTTGCCCGCCGAGAACTCCGAGGCGGTGTTCCGCCGAATGCAGACTGAGCGCCAACAGCGGGCGGCCTCCTATCGTGCGCAAGGCTCGCAGGAGAGCCAGCAGATCAAAGCCGAAGCCGACCGCAAGGTGACGGTGATTCTCGCCCAGGCTCAGCAGCAAGCAGAGCAGATCCGGGGCGAGGGGGACGGCGAGCGCAATCGCATTTTCGCCGAGACCTATGGCGCCGATCCGGATTTCTTTGCCTTTTATCGTTCGATGCAGGCTTATGAGAAGAGTTTCGCCGATGGACGCACGCGGGCTCTTATCAGCCCGAAGTCGGACTTCTTCCGCTACTTCTCCACCCCCAACCCGAGCTCTGACGCTCCGCCGGCTCGCGCCCCGTCGGCCGGTCTCGCGCCTTCGGCGAAGGCGGACTGAGGTGCGTGGCGTGAGCGTTGGCCTCGGCAAGCGAAGGGGTATCGAGGTTTTGCTGCTGTGCAAGCTCCAGAACGGTCCTCGGGCTCGAAGCGAGGTCTAACCCGACCCGACTGACGAATGTGAGGAGAAACCCAATGCTGTATGAGGGGTTGCGAACTTCGGTCATGCATTGCCGCGTGACGAAGTCGGCGTGCGTGTTCGCGGTCGGATCGGTTCTCCTCGCTGTTCCGTTTGTCATTGCGCCGACCAGTCCGGCCTATGCCCAGTCAAAGCCGACAAATCTCGCTGACCTCGTCGACCAGGTCGCGGACGCCGTCGTCAACATCTCGGCGACGCAAACCGTTGAAGACAAGGACGCTGAGCCAGACTTGCCGAAGGGAACGCCTTTCGACGAGATGTTCGAGGAGTTCTTTAAGAACCACGGTATCAATCCGCAGCCACGCGCACGACGCGCTCAGTCCCTGGGTTCCGGATTCGTCATCGATCCGAGCGGCGTCGTCATCACCAACAATCACGTGGTTGGGGACGCCAACGATATTGTCGTCATCTTCACCGATGGACACAAGCTCAAGGCCAAAGTGATCGGCAAGGATCCAAAGGTGGACGTGGCTGTTCTCAAGGTGACGAGCGACAAGCCACTCAAGACTGTCAAGTTCGGCGACAGCGACAAGATGCGCGTGGGCGACGGCGTCATGGCGGTGGGCAATCCGTTCGGACTTGGCGAGACTGTGACATCGGGCATCATTTCAGCCCGCAACCGCAACATTGACAGCGGCCCCTATGACGACTTCCTTCAGACCGACGCCTCGATCAACAAGGGTAATTCGGGAGGTCCACTTTTCAATCTGCAAGGCGAGGTGATCGGCATCAACACCGCTATTTTATCCCCATCGGGCGGTTCGATCGGAATCGGTTTCGCCACGCCTTCTGCGACGGTTATGCCAGTGATCGAGCAACTCAAGGAGTTTCACGAGACCCGGCGCGGGTGGCTTGGCGTTCGGATCCAACCCGTCGACGAGACGATCGCTGACAGCTTGAATTTGGGAACCGCGCACGGCGCTCTCGTCGCCGGCGTGGACGAGAAGGGCCCGGCTAAGCCAGCGGGCTTGCTGGCCGGCGACGTGATCGTCAAGTTCGACGGGAAGGAGGTAAAGGAATCACGTGATCTTCCGCGATTGGTGGCCTCTATGCCGGTGGGAAAGCAAGTCGACGTGGTGGTTGTCCGCAATGGCAAGGAAGTCACCAAGACGGTGACGCTGGGGCGTCTCGAGGACGGGGAAAAGAAGACCGCGATGGCCACGGAGAATGATGATTCTCTAAAGCAGGACGCGGTCACGAAAGCCCTTGGCATGGAGTTTTCCGCCCTGAGCCAGGACGCGCGTCGGACGTTCAAGATCAAGGACAGCGTGAAAGGCGTGATCGTAACCTCCGTCGCACCGGGCTCGGCCGCGGCGGAACGCGGCTTGCGGCCAGGCGACGTGATCGAGGAGGTCAATCATCAGGCAGTGGAGCATCCGGGCGATGTCGCCAAAGCGATCGACAGCGCCAAGACGGACGCGAAGAAGCCAGCGCTGCTGCTCGTGTCCAACGGAGAAGGCGAGGTGCGCTTCGTTGCTGTGCCGGTGGATTGAGCGCGGGGAAGACGGGGAATGACCGACGAGATAGTGGCGGGGGACAATGCGCTTGCGGTCGCACGGGCGGTGCTGAGGCGAGCGCCGCTGATCGACGGGCACAATGATCTTCCCTGGGTGATCCGCGCCGACAGAGAGGCCCGAGGCGATGTTATCGCGTACGGTTTGAACCAGGTTCACGACCGTGCGGATACCGATATTCCTCGTCTGCGCGAAGGTCTGGTTGGGGCTCAGTTTTGGGCTGCGTTCCAACCCACTAACACGCCCCATCCCGCGCGGACGACGTTGGAGCAGATCGATCTCATTCGTCGGATTGAAGAAGCGCACCCTGACGTCTTCCTGCCGGCGCGGAGAGCTGCCGACTACGGAAGGGCCAAGTCCGCCGGCAAAATTGCCTCGTTTATTGCCGTTGAAGGTGGCGTGGGTCTCGAGAATTCGCTGAGCCCGTTGCGAATTTGGTACGCCGCCGGTATGCGTCTGATGACGCTCTGCCACAACGAAAGCCTGGATTGGGTCGATTCCGCTACTGACGCGCCGCGTAACTCGGGCCTCAACGCTTTTGGCCGAGCGGTCATAAGCGAGCTCAACCGCCTCGGCGTTGTGATTGATCTTGCGCACACTTCGCATGACGCCATGCGTCGGGTGCTCGACGTGACCGAAGCGCCAATCGCGCTGTCGCATTCCAATGCGTATTCGCTATGCGACCATCCCCGCAATGCGCCCGACGACGTTCTCCGCCGTCTTAAAGCCAATGGCGGCCTGGTGATGGCCACGTTCGTGCCGGGCTTTGTCTCGCAGGCGTTGCGTGACTGGCTACGCCGTTTGCGCGAGGTCCATGGCAAGACCCCGGTCGTCGCCGATCCCAAGGCCCAACTGGCCGAGCTCGAAACTAGGCATGGCGCCGCGCCGAAGGCGAGCCTTGAGCAAGTGGCTGACCACATCGTGCGCTTGGTCGAGACTGCGGGCTTGGACCACGTAGGCATCGGCTCGGACTATTTCGGGGGCGCTTCACCGACTGGACTCGAGAACGTAAGCTGCTTTCCGTACCTGTTTGCGGAGCTGGTCCGGCGCGGTTTTTCAGAGCGAGATCTGGAGAGAATGTCATCGAAGAACATGCTGCGCGTGTTGCGGCGGGTCGAAACGGTTGGCGCTTCGCTGCGAAAGACCCGGTCGCCAGCGCTTGGCCGGTTGGAAGATCATCCCGGCGCATGACAGGCGCAAAATAATCGAGAGAGAGCCTAAATTTGCACAGCTGCTTCTGAAGCTTTTTCTGGAGAACGCGATGCGACACGCCTCCGCGCTTCCGGTGCTCGAAACGACCGTTGTCAGCGACTGGGTCGACTACAACGGGCACATGAATGACTCGGCCTACGCGGTCGTTTTCAGCCGCTCAGTCGATGCGCTCATGGATCGCATTGGCCTCGACGCAGCCGCCCGCAGCCGGACTGGGCAAACGCTCTTCACCTTGCAAATGATGCTGCACTATTTCAAAGAGGCCAGGGAGGGCGATGCTCTTACTGTCTCCTGTCATTTGCTTGAGCATGACTCCAAGCGCATGCGCGTGTGGCTCGACATGACCGCGCGGGACGGCGAACGGCTCGCCGCCTCAGAGCAGCTCCTCATCTCCGTAGCTCGACGCGACGGAACCGCTCGCGCCGTAGAGTGGAGCTTCGAGACCAAAGCCGCCCTCGAAGCGCTCGCCCAAGCACAAAACGACCTGCCGTACCCGCCAGCCGCCGGATCGGGCGTCGCCTTGAAGCGTTCCTGACTGACGGCCGCTCCCCGAACGCGTTCGGCGGTTCAAGCGACTTCTTGCTTCAGGCGGCTCTTGGAAGCCTCGGCAAATAAGCGAGCCGTGCGTGGCGGTCGCAATAGGGGCCGCTGTGCGCCACGCCGCCGCAATAGCGGAACGTCGCGAGATCGCGCGGATTTCCAGTCGGCCATCGGCAAGTCCCGTCAGTCAGGTCGACAACCGTCAGTTTTCCGTCGATAGGCTCTTTGTCCGCGGAGTAGGTCGTAAAGGTTACGCCACCGTGGGACAAGGCGACGTCGACGACAGCAGCATTTTCGTTAATCATAATGGGCTCAAGTGGAGGAAAAGCGGCTCGCGGCCTCCGGGCCCCAGTCGCACATGTCGCATATAGGAGCAAAAGGCGCTATTTCCAGAGATTCCCGTCCGCAATTGAACGCACGGCCCGATTTTTTTACTTTCAGGGGTTGGCTGCGACGATCGGAATAAACGATCTCCATATTTCGACGCGAGCCTGGCCTCAGGTTCGAGGCCCGTCCGAAACGTAGGCGCGCCGAACCCCGATTCGCCAGCTTTAACCGCCGAAATCGTGCTTGAGCGCTTAGGCGGCCGGTTTAGGCTGCGCCGCTTCGTACGCAAGTTTTTCCTGCGTCTTCATGTCGAAGTCGCTCGCGTCGTGCCGCTCGTGCAACTGACTTGAGAGATCGCCGCTCGTCCGGTTGACGATGCGCCCCCGCGTCACCGCGGCTCGCCGAAAGACTTGTTCTGCCCAGCGTTGAACGTTCTTGTAGTCCTGTACGCTCAGGAATTCCGCCGCCCCATATTGCCAGCCCTTCGCGAGACCGCCGTACCACGGCCAGATCGCCATGTCGGCGATGGTATATTCGTCGCCGGCTACATACGGGGCCTCCGCCAGACGGCGGTCAAGCACGTCGAGCTGGCGCTTCACTTCCATGGCGAACCGGTCGATGGCGTATTCGATCTTGAACGGAGCATAGGCGTAAAAGTGGCCGAAGCCGCCGCCCAGATAAGGCGCGGATCCCATCTGCCAGAAGAGCCAGGACAGACATTCGGCGCGCGGCTCGGGCTCGGTCGGCAGGAAGGCGCCGAACTTCTCGGCGAGATAGAGCAGGATCGCGCCCGATTCGAAGACGCGAATCGGCTTCGGTCCGCTTCGGTCCAGTAGAGCCGGAATCTTGGAATTGGGATTGACCGCGACGAAGCCGCTGCCGAACTGCTGGCCCTCGTTGATCCGGATCAGCCAAGCGTCGTATTCGGCCCCTTTTTTACCAAGCGCGAGCAACTCCTCGAGCATGATGGTGACCTTCTGGCCGTTCGGCGTCGCCAGTGAGTAGAGCTGGAGCGGATGACGGCCGACCGGCAGCTCCTTGTCGTGGGTGGGGCCGGCGACGGGCCGGTTGATGTTGGCGAAATGGCCACCGCTCGGCTTGGTCCATGTCCAGACTTTCGGCGGCGTGTATTCGGACGAACTGCTCATGCTCATGGACTCCAGGTTTCGAAAGCTCGGGCGCCCTATGCCCGCCGGAGCGGCGCAAGAGGGGCTCGCTCAGGCTTTGCAGAGACGGCGACCCTGGCTCTCTAACCTCAACGCGGCGCCTGTCCAAGCACCGGCCCGGACAGAATGATGCGGCTGGGTTGAGGGCCAACAGGAAATACTAGCCGTGCTCGGTGCGGTCCAGGTTCACCCGATCGCGCAAGGCGGGAATAGCCGTCAGACGGACTGGCGAACGCTCAAATTCGTGTGATCGGCGATGTGAAGCTCTGTTTTAATTCCATGCCCTAACGTTTTCAGTCTCTTACGACCTCACTTAGTTCTTTGCTCAAAATGCCCGTCGCGCAGGTTTCTCCACCGCAGGGAGCGCGATCGGGATTTTCAGATAGTAAAGCCATTGCTTTACCGTTATGACTCTGATACTAAAGTATATGCCTAACTATGAGGCCCCGCTCGATCGCGCGTTCCAGGCTCTTGCCGATCCTACCCGCCGCGCCATGGTCGAGCGGCTGACGCGTGGGCCGGCCACCGTCGGTGAGCTTAAGGCCCCGCTTCCTATGTCGCTGCCGGCGGTGATGCAGCATCTCGCGGTCCTGGAGACTTCCGGGCTCGTCGTCTCGCAAAAGTCGGGACGGGTGCGCACCTGTCACATCAATCCGGCGACTTTGGCCGCCGCCGAGCGATGGATCGCGGAGCGGCGCCTCGATTGGGAGCGCCGGCTCGACCGCCTCGGCGATTACCTTGAAACCCTGAAAAGCGAAGGAAAAAAGCGATGAACACGATTAATGATGCGAGCCGCAAGGTCCATTCAGCGCCCGTATGTGTTTCTCGGGTCTTTCTGGCGCCGCGCGAAACTGTGTTCAGAGCCTGGAGCTCGGCGGACCACATCAAACGGTGGTTCTGTCCGAACGGCTATTCGGTTCCGGAAGCGACAGTCGAAATGCGGGTCGGCGGACGGTTCGAGGTCTGCATGCGCTCGGCCGAAGGGGTGGAGCATTGGACCAAAGGAAGCTTCACCGAGGTCGTTGCTCCCGAGCGCCTCACGATCGACCATCGCATTATCGATCCATGCGGCGGTGGACCTCTGTTCAGCGCGGTGACGCAGGTTAAATTCGTCTCAGTTGAAGGCGGCACGCGAATGGAGGTCGAGCAGAGATACGCCGTCGCCGATCCCGGTCAAGCCGAACCGATGCTTAAGGGCGCGCCAGAGGGCTGGCGCCAGACGCTCGATAAGCTCGAGAAGGAGGTCTCTCGCATAAACGCGAGAGGCGGCGGTCGATCTGTGGTCCATGACGTTTTCCACCTCGAGCGCATCTACGACGCGACGGCGGATCAGGTGTACAGAGCGTTGTCCGACGAGGTCGCTAAGAGCCGTTGGTTTTATGGACCCGAAGGATGGAAGCTGATCGAGCGCACGATGGATGTGCGGATCGGTGGCCGCGAGCGGGTAAAGGGCGGCTTCGACGGCGGCGTGACGACCACCTTCGACGCGATCTACCACGACGTCGTTCCGCGACAGCGTCTCGTTTACACCTACGAGATGCATATCGACGAGCGAAAGATTCCCGTCTCGCTGGCGACGCTTGAGATCGAAACTGCGGGCTCGGGGCGCACGAAGCTCAAGATCTGCGAGCAGGGAGCATTTCTTGATGGTTACGACGATGCGGGCAAGCGCAAACAGGGGACCGGAGACTTGCTCGATAAGCTCGGCGCGTCGCTCTGAAGCGTTTCCGAGGCGAAGCGTCAGCGCGCGGCCGGCGCGACTCGGAAGAGGATGACCTCCGCCTCGGTTGGCGAGGTTCCCCACTGGTCCGCGCCGAGAGGAACGACGTAGCACTGGCCGGGGCCGAGTGAGATCGTTCTCTCTCGAAAGGCGACGTCGCAGGCGCCGCTCCAGGTGACGGCCGTTTCGCTCGTATCGTCGTCACTGTCCCAGCGTCCTAGGGCGCCGTTTGTCACCCGCACGAGCCGGATATCGATGTCGCCGAGGACAGCGTCATACTCGCGCGCGCCCTCGGCCGCAGTCTTTTGAAGATCGCGCCGAAGTCCATCAAAGCGCCCATCGCTTTGTCCCCGTTGCCGAGACCGGCAGTCGCCTCCAGGAGCGGATTACTCGTCGTTGGACGCGTTGAGGTCGTCCCAGCCGATATATTCACCCTCGAGGGGCTCGCGCAGCCGGACGCCTATGCCACCGCCGCCATCCTTCGGGATGAAGACAACGCCGGCGGCTTCGAGCGCCTTCTGCACCTTCTCGATCGCCTCTTCGGTGAGATGGCCCGGCGCTCCCGTTTCGAAGCGCTCAATGATCGAAACCGGGATTCCGGCCTTCTCAGCGAGTTTTGATTGCGCGCACCCGATAAGGGCGCGCGCTGCTCGAACTTGAGCGGCCTGAATCATCGCTTTGAGATCACTCCGCCGCTGTGGCGGGTATCGCGGCGGGGGCAGGGCCGGGTGCGCCGCGAATGCTGTCGCCAAGCGCCTTGCGGGCCAGCGCCGCTTCGCCGCCGCTGGTCGCGTGGTAGAGCGACAACTGTTCGAATTCGTCGGCTTTGGGCGGCTCGATCGCGAGATCCGAGTAGGTCGAGCGGTCGGGCGCCTCGAGCACCTCCTTCATGATGCTCCGCGCGCGCAGGAAGAACCGCAGATAGCCCCATGACTTCGTTACGATCTCGTAGCCGTAGCGTGGATAAAAGATGAAGGGCGATTCAAGCTTGAGCCCGTGCCGACGATCGCGGCGATACTTGAGGCGGAAGGCGCCGCCTTCGAGTGGATGGACCCCCTCGTAGTCGGTCATCAGCTTAAACCAGCCGATTGTGCTCAGGATCGGTTTCGGGCGGCCATTCGGAATTTGCGCCGCGCGTCGCAAGATCGTCCGGATGTGGTCGAACGAGTAGAAGGACTGCCAGGCTGCTTTGTAGGCTTCCTCCCATTCGGTGTCGGTCATTTTCGAATGATGAGAGACACGATGGTTGAGGTCGTACTTGTTGATGTCGGGGTCCATCCAGACCCCTTTGGCGAGCAGCTTCTTGTGATCCTCGGAGCCCGGGAGCGGCGTTAGGAAGAAGAACTCGAGGATGTCGAGCGGCAGCTCGCGCTTGATGATTTCGACGTCGCGGAGAATCGATTCCTTCGTGTCCGCTGGGAAACCCAGGATGTAGCCCGCGTAGGTCAAGGCGCCGTGCGCCCGCCACTTCTGCAACATCACACGGTATTCAGTGATCTTGTTCTGGCGCTTCTTGGCGGCGATCAAGTTCTCGGGGTTGATGTTTTCAAGACCAAGGAACACGCGTCGGACACCGGCCGCTGTCGCCTTCTCGATGAAGTTCGGGATCTTGTGGCAGAGCGTGTCGACCTGGATCGTGAAGCCGACGTGGATGCCTTCCTTCTTCAGCTCGATCACCCGGTCGAGCAGAATCTCCCAGTCGCTGTTGCGGGCGAAATTGTCGTCGGTGATGAAGAACCGATCGATGCCCTGGGCTTTGTTTTCCCGGATGATCTGCTCAAGGTCATCGGGAGTGCGGAAGCGACTCTTGCGGCCCTGCACGTTGATGATGGTGCAGAACGAGCATTGATAGGGGCAGCCGCGGCCGAGATCGATGCTTGAATATTTGCCTGAGGTGCGCACGACATGCTTGCGCGGCAGGATCGGCGCAGGCTCGCCGCTCAGCGTCGGCAGCTTATCCATGAAATTGTAGAGCGGCTTCATCTCGCCGCGCCAGGCGTCGAGAAGCACTTCGTCCAGCCGGTTTTCTTCAGCTTCGCCAGCGAACAGCGAGACGCCCATAGCCTGCGCGGCCTTCAGCTCCTCCGGCATCTCAGGCAGCATGGCGATGCAGCCAGAGACATGGAAACCGCCGATGCAGACCTGGTAGCCTGCGGCGCGGAACTGGCGCGCAAGGTCCATCGATCGCGGATACTGGTTCGACTGAGCCCCGACGATGCCGATGAGCGCCCGACCGCCCTTCGCCTTAAGGTTCCGGATGAGTCGGCTCGGAACGACGCGGCGATTGGTCTCGTCGTAGGTCTCGACGTCGATGCCGACGCCGGGACCGAGCGCCTTCCGTTTCCGCGCATCCTCGGCCAGGCTGAACATGCAGGCGAGCGTGTTCGATGGCATAACCGAGCGGTACCACTGGATCGGGTAGCCCTCGTCGTCGTAGTGGGTTGGCTTGATCAGGACGAAAGTGAACAACGAATCCGAGGCGGGCGAATCGGGCTTGAACCCGATAGAACTCGATGACGCCGTCATGAATTGGTTGCCCCACAGGAGAATCCTGCACCACTAGCACGGGAGGGCCAATCTGGGCAATTCCCTGGCTTCTCCTCGAGCCGCAGTATCCATCACATGGGCGGGACGAGGCCATCCTTGCCGATCAGAACGAAGGCGGCGTCGATCGAGCCATCCCCCTCCTTGGGCCCTCGAGCGATGATTGCGGCGCCGGGCTTGAGGTCGGTCTTGTCGCCCGGTTCGAAGGCGACGATCGGCGTTTTCGGGTCGACGACAATGGTCTGCTCGCCGCCTTTGTAGGTCACGGTGAGCTTGGGTCCGCTCGCCGCATCGACGCGCGCCGAGATGTTGCCGTTGGTCATCGAACTCTTCGGCCCAAGATCGAAGGGGCGGTATCCTTCGCCCGTGCCGCGCATCGCTTCAGGAAAGATGTGCACTTCCATGGCCCTGAGTTCGTTCCCCTCGCCCGGGAGCGCCGCGACGCCGATGAAGGAGCCCGGCTTCACGTCCGTAAGTGCGGCAGGAATCACGAGGATGAACCGGGTTTTAGCGCCGAGGTGGATTGTCTGATCCTCGCCCGCGCGGGTGTGCACGTTCAGCGACGATCCGTCGGGGCCGATGGTTTGGATCGTTGCACGCGACGACGCTGCCGGCGGGTTTTGAGCAAGGGCGGGCGCGACCACGAGAACGAGCGTAGCGGTAAGGGCAGTTCTGAATGGCGTCATTGGAAGTCTCCCAAAGCCAATTCAGGAATGCGTCTTGGTCCAGGCCCGGTCAAGGCTTAAGAATCAGAATGATCTTTCAAGGACGAACGCACCTTCAGAATCAAGCGTAAGCGCTAGCCTGGGAGTCAAAGGGCCTGAAGGAGGCTTACTTGCTAAATCTTGACCTCGCTCCCGTCTTGACCCCAGCGAGTGTGGAAACTGCCTTGCCTGTCGAGGCGACGATAAGTGTGCGCGCCGAAATAGTCACGCAGGCCCTGGATCAGGTTTGCCGGGCCGCGGGCGCGCCTCAGACCATCATAGTAGGCGAGGGATGAGGAGAAAGCCGGGGTCGGCACGCCGTTGGCGACCGCGAGTGTGATCACCTTCCGCCAAGCGCTCTCGGTTCTCGTGACGCCCTCCAGGAAATAGCTATCGAACAATAGGTTCGCAAGCTTCGGATCTCGGTCGAAGGCTTCTTTGATGCGATCCAGAAAGCGGGCCCGGATGATGCATCCGCCGCGCCAAATCGTCGCCATGTCGCCGAGCTTGAGGTCCCATTTGAACTGGCCTGAGGCCACCGACATCTGCTCGAACCCTTGTGCGTAGGCCACGATTTTCGAAGCGTAGAGCGCGTCGCGGATCGCTTCGATCTCGGCTTTTTCAGGCTTGCGGGTTGGTGAGGCTGGGTGGGGTGTTTTTTTTTCGAAAGCGAGGCGCATCGCTCGATTAGAGGAGACGACCCGGGCGAACACCGCTTCGGTGATTCCGGTTAGCGGCACGCCAAGCTCGAGCGCGTTCTCAGCCGTCCAGCGGCCGGTCCCTTTCTGCTCGGCTTCGTCGACGATGAGATCGACGAGCGGCTTGCCCGTTGCGGCGTCCATCTTGCGCAAGACTGCAGCTGTGATCTCGATCAAGTAGCTGTCGAGATCTCCCTCTTTCCAGGTCTGGAAAATGTCAGCCATGGCCGGAGCGTCGAGGCCGTAGACGGTTTTCATGAGATCGTAGGCTTCGGCAATGAGCTGCATATCGGCATATTCGATGCCGTTGTGCACCATCTTGACGTAGTGGCCCGCCCCTTGCGGACCGATGTAGGCGCAGCATGGCGTTCCATCGACTTGAGCCGCCATCTTTGTCAGCATCGGCGCGATGCGGTCCCAGGCTTCGCGATCGCCGCCCGGCATCATGCTCGGACCTTCGAGCGCGCCTTCCTCGCCGCCGGAGACCCCCATGCCGACGAAGCGGATCTTCTTCTCCTCGCAGGTCTGGTAGCGCCGCGCGGTGTCTGTGAAGAGTGAATTCCCGCCGTCGATGATGATGTCGCCTTCCTCGAGATGAGGAATGAGTTCGTCCATCACTTCGTCGACCGGCTTGCCGGCCTTGACCATGATGAGGATCGGGCGGGGCTTCCTGATGCTATTGATGAATTCGGGCAGCGCCTTGGCCGGAAAAAAACGACCCTCTTCGCCATGTTCGGCGATGAGCGCGTCCGTCCGCTCGTGATTGCGGTTGAACACTGCAACGCCGAACCCGCGCCGCGCCGCGTTTCGCGCCAGATTCGCGCCCATGACGGCCAGTCCCAGAACGCCAATATCAGCTTGATCGGCCATGGTTTCTCTCGCTCTCGGTCTACGGGACGGGACGAACGTCTTAGCCCCGCAACAAAGGGCGAGCAAATCCTGTCGCAGGATACGCGAGAGCCGGCCGAGCAAGGCGCGGTGGGCGCATATGGCGCCATGAGCGGCCCGCAGAGTCGTCTGACTTGTACTTCATAAAAGTAACGGGAAGGCGCGCATTGCCCCGTCTTTCTTATGCTGGCGACGAAGGTCGCGCCAGACGGCGACGCCGTGGCGTTGCAGTAAGGCGCACAGCTTAAAACCGTTCGTTCGCATGCCCTCCTTTGGGCCGCGGTGTGACCTCGATCACAGCGCCATCCGCTGAAATGCGCGTACAGCGTAAACTAAGGGGGAGTCTTTGCTCCGTAAAAGGAGGAAACGATGTCGCTGCGATCATTGCTCCCCACGACACTCCTGCCACTGTTGCCCATCTCGGTCCTGGCGGGAGAGACGCCCAAAGAGGGGACCGACAGCTTTACGAATACGTGGTTGATAACCACCTCAAACACCATGAAGGTTGGGGATCGAACCCTCGGAACCTATGAGGTCAGCGGCGTCCACCAAAAAGTCCAGGGCGACGCCGCAACCGACATGGGGATGCGGTGCCTAGGGATTTACGACGACGCGGGCAAGGCCCGCGCGCAGGAGCATGGCGCCTGCACCTTCACCGACAACGACGGCGATAAGGTCATGGCGACGTACGAGCGCAAAACCGCCGCAGGCGGGATAGAGACGTTGGTGGCAGGGACGGGAAAGTTCGCAGGCATCACGGGGACCGGCGAATGGACCGTTCTGAAGTTCGCGCTCAAGGCAGACGACAAGCTGTCCAGGGGGATCGTCAGCGAAACAGTCCACTGGAAAATACGGTGAAGCAGAGCGCTTCTACGTCTTGCCCTGCGGTGCGTAAGCCCACGTCCATTGACCGGCTTTCAGCGCGCCTAGCACTTTCTTCAAGTTAGTCGAGCCGCTCTCTGCCATCTGCAGCTCGACGAGATCGGCCAAGCGCCAGTTCGACACTTTCACCGTGACTATACCGGCCACGGGCGTGTTGGGGTTGCCTTCACGGGTGCGGCGGCGGCAGGCGCCGCGACAACGCCGGATAGCGCCGCTGCGATTGCGACGGCCGGGATGATCCGCGCCTTCATGAGTCTCCTCCCTGCACTCGCGCGAGCCGATGAACTCCGTGTGGGGCATGGCGGCCACGATGGCGAAAGAAAAGCCGAAAGGTTCAGGACACAGCTCTCCAGACCTCCTACGCGCCATACACGAATCTCCTGCGATTGCTTTTTCGTGACGCCGAGTTGGCTAAGCTCCAGACTGAAAACGGACTCGCGCCCCGGCGTTCTGGGTCTACCGCTCGCATGGTTTGAAACGCGCGCCGACCAGTGTCACCGGGTTTTGCGCTCTTCAGATAACAGCGAAGCCTCTTGCGGGGACCTCGCGATACTAGACTATATAACTGCCTGGGTTAGTATGTATACGTCTTGAAGCTCGCGTCGACGGCCGGAGTCGGCGATCGGATGCTTTAGCCAACGAACTGGGATCACCGCATGAAAGAGCCAGTTACAGACGCGCTCTGGGTTCGCGTCTATTATGAAGACACCGACTTTTCGGGCCGCGTCTATCACGCGTCCTATCTGCGCTTTCTTGAGCGCGGCCGCACCGAATGGCTGCGGAGGCGCGGACTGGGGCACCGCGATCTCGCCGAAAGCTCAGGAATCGTGTTCGCCGTGCGGTCGCTCACCATCGAGTTTCTGAGCCCGGCGATGATGGACGATCTCCTGGTGGTCGAGACGCGCGCGGGGGTCGCGCGTGGCGCTTCGATCACGTTTCACCAACGCATCGTGCGCGGCGCGAAAGATGTCGTCACGGCGGAGGTGCTGGCGGCCTCCATCCGCGGCGGGCGCCCGGCGCGCATTCCCGCTGATTTGCGTGAGCGCTTTCAGTCGAATTGAGAGTTCAACCGGCGAAGCGCGGCTCGGGAACTCCGCGGATACCGAGATCGTGAATGGCGAAAAGACTGCCGCGGAGAACGCCGTCGCCTGGGAAGCGTGGCAGCGGAGGCTTCGCCATCGACGTCACATAGAGGATGTCGAGGTTCGGACCGCCAAACATGACGCTCGTCACTTTCTTGACGGGCATTTCGATGATGCGGTCGACTTTGCCGTCCGGCGTGTAGCGGACGAGACGGCCATCGTACACAAGGGCGTTCCACAGGCACCCATCGGCATCGACGGTCGAGCCATCCGCCGCGCCGCCGCGCGAACGGTCGACCTTACAGAACGTGCGTCGGTTGGAGACTGAGCCCGTTCCGAGATCGTAATCGTAGGCCCAAATTTCACCCGTCCAGGTATCGGCGAAGTAGAAGATATTTCCGTCCGGACTCCAGCAGGGGCCGTTCGAGACGATGATGCGGTCGTCGAGCTTGTGGAGCGACAGGTCCGGATCGAGGCGGTAGAGCGCGCCGTTCGGGCCCTCCTCCATCGTGTCCATCGAGCCTGCGATGAAGCGGCCGCGCTTGTCGACCTTGCCATCATTCAGCCGATTGGCCGGCTTGTCGACTTCCGGATCCTTGATGAGCTCACAGTCGCCGCTCTTGAAGTCGAGGAAATGGAAACCGTTCGCGAGCGAGACTACCGCCCCGCCCTGACGCCGCAGGGCCATCGAGCCGATCTTCGCAGGCACGTCCCAGGCGCGCACTTCGCACCCATCCGCCGTGCAGCGGAACACGTTGCAGCCGAAACTGTCGATGAAATACAGACGCTGCTCGTCGACGTCCCAGAGCGGCCCCTCTCCGAGGATGGTCTTGACGTCGATCAGGACTTCGATGCGCATCGGCTCGTCCCTCTCTTTGTCTTGTCTTCCGTGGAGCGCTGTCCCTGCTCCACGGCCTATAGCCAGCGCAAGCAGTCAGAAGGCGACCCGGTCTCCGCCCTTGAGCTCGAGGATCTCACGCGCTTCGTCCGGGCTCGCGATCGAGAGGCCAAGTCCCTCGATGATCTGGCGCGCGGCTCGCACCTGCTCGGCGTTGCTCGTCGCGAGCTTGCCCGGGCCCGACCAAAGCGAGTCCTCGAGTCCGACACGGACGTTGCCTCCCATCGCGGCGGCCTGCGCGGCGATCGCGAGCTGGTTGCGGCCGGCGCCGAGCACCGACCATTTGTATTGGCCGCCGAACAGGCGGTCGGCAGTGCGCTTCATATGCATGACGTCCTCGGGGTGCGGGCCGATCCCGCCGAGAATGCCAAACACCGTCTGCACAAAAAGCGGCGGCTTGACGAGGCCGCGCTCCAGGAAGTGATTGAGATTGTAGAGGTGCGCCGTGTCGTAGCACTCGAACTCGAAGCGCGTCCCGGAATCGCCGAGCGTGCGCAGCACAAATTCAATGTCCTTGTAGGTGTTGCGGAACACGAGATCGCGCGAATTCTCGAGCGCCTGCGGCTCCCAGTCGTGCTTGAAGGTCTTGAAGCGGTTGAGCATCGGAAAGAGCCCGAAATTCATCGAGCCCATGTTGAGCGAGGCGACTTCCGGCTTGAAGGTTTCCGCAGGCTTCACCCGCTCCTGCACGGTCATGTAGGGGGCGCCGCCGGTCGTCAGATTCACGACCGCTTTCGTCGACTGCTTGATGCGCGGTAGAAAGCGGGCGAATGCCTCTGGCGTCTGGTCCGGGCGGCCGGTTTGTTCGTCCCTTGCGTGTAGGTGGACGATGGCCGCTCCCGCTTCCGCCGCGCCGATGGCGGCCGCGGCGATCTCATCGGCGGTGACGGGAAGATAGGGCGACATAGACGGCGTGTGGATCGCCCCCGTCACGGCGCAGGTGATGATAACCTTGTTCGATTGAGCCATAGGAGCGATGATCCTTTTCTCTACGTCGTTCGTTAGTTGCCGATCGCCTTGTCCGCCCAGCGCTTGTGCGCGGCGAGTGCGATCAGGCGCCGATCGCGCCAGGCCTGCCGTTCGCCGAGTTTGTCCGCCGCCAGACGTTCCCGCCGCTCGGACTCGACTTTGTTCATGACAGGTCCGGTCCAATCGGCGCGCCACTGCACCGACTCGAAGATTCCGGAATAGATGCCCTGATAACGTTCGGCATAGTCGCGAACGCCGGCGGGAGCATTGAGGTCGATGGTTTCGAACGGACCCATAAAGGACCAGCGCAGGGCTAGCCCCTCTCGAATGCCGATGTCGACATCCTCGACCCCCGCATAGCCCTGCTCGACGAGCCGGAAAGCCTCCTCAAGCAACGCGCCCTGCAGCCTGTTCATGACAAAGCCGTCAAGCTCGCGCTTCATGACAATCGGCGCGTGGCCGGCAGAGCGCAGGAACTGCGCCGCACGTTGGACCACCGCCAGATCCGTCCACGGCGCCGGGACGACCTCAGCAGCAGGAATGAGATAAGGCGGATTGATCGGATGGACAACCAGACAGCGTGAGCGGCCTTTGAGACTCTCCGTGAAGGCCGAGGGCAGGATAGCGGAAGTCGAGCTTGCGAGCACCGCGTCAGCAGGCGCGGCCGCGTCGAGCTTCGCGAACACGGTCCGTTTCATCTCGACATTCTCGGGCGTGTTCTCCTGGACGTGGACCGCACCCTCGAGCGCGGCCTCGAGCGTCGGCGCCGTGTGGATTCGCTTGGCAACCTCGCTTGCGGAGGCGCCGTTGAGGAGATCGTTCGCCTCGAGGTCGGGCAGGAGCCCCTCGATATAGGCTTGAGCCTTGCGCGGCGCCTCCCTGTCCTCATCCCACAGGGCGACTTCGTTGCCAGCGCGGGCGAAGCTGATCGCCCACGCGCGGCCGACAAATCCGGCGCCGACGATGCTAACTCTTGTCATAACGATCTCCAGGCGTGAGGGGATGAACCGTCACAAGGTCTCGACATTGGCGTCCACGCCGATCGACTGGCCGGACACGTTGCATCCGGCCGGCGACAGGAGATAGGCGATGGTCGCAGCGACGTCGCTCGCCGTCACCATGCGGCGCATCGAGACCTTGTCGAGATAGCTTTTTTCCATGGCCTCATAGCTGACGCCCGTCTGTTTGGCGCGCGCCTCGATCACACCCGTTATCCGCGGCCCTTCAACGATGCCGGGCAAGATTGCATTGACCCTGATGTTGGACGGGCCGAGCTCCTTCGCGAGGCTCTGAGTGAAGCCGATCACGCCGAATTTCGCCGCCGAATATGGCGTCCGGAACGCATAGCCGTGCCGCCCTGCCGCCGAGGACAGATTGACGATCGAGCCCCCACCCGCAGTTTTCAGCATCGGCACGGCGAAATGCGCGCACAGGAACTGCCCGGTGAGGCAGATGTCGATCGTGCGGCGCCAGTCTTCCGGCTTGATCTCCTCGACGCCGCCGGTCGGCCCGGCGATCCCGGCGTTGTTGATGAGCGCGTCGAGCCCGCCGAGCGAGGCTTTGACGTCGGCGAACAGACGCGCCACGTCCTCGTCCGAGGAGACGTCGGCCTTCGTGACGCCAGACTTCGGATGAGAGGCGCGGTAGTTTGTGATGAATTCATCGGAGACGTCGCAGATGTGGACTTGCGCGCCGCGCGCGATGAGAAGGTCCGCGGTCGCGCGTCCAATTCCCGAGGCGCCGGCGGTGATAAGAACGCGCAGCGTCTGGGGGAGGGCGAAGATGTCGGCGGGATCGCTCATAAAGTCTCCGATAGTCAGGTTCGCCCGTCGCGCAGCGCCATCACTGCGACAAGGACGACAAGGCCAAACAGAATCGTTTCGCGTTGCGTAGGGCAGGGTGGGTCGGCGAGCAAGGTCTGGAGAGAGGGCAGTAACAGCGCGATGCGAAGGTAGTCCGCAGTTTGACAGTGGACATCGCCGAATCGCCGGACGCCTCCGTCATATGCGCGCTGTGTCCTGCAACCGACTGCCCGTGAAGCGGAAAGTTTGAGGCGGGGCCCTCCCCGCCTCATTTTCGAGGATCAGTGTTCGGGCTGGCCCACCAGCGCTGCGTTCAAGCCGATCTCGGGCGTCTGTTCCGAGAAAATCGAGCCGAACCAGCCGGGATTGGTGACAATCGTCGGGCTAAAGGCGTTGCATCCAGCTTTCATTTCGTCCCAAGTTCCCTCTTGGCAGAACTTGACCGTTTCGTTGGTGACGAGCGGCAGCGGAAGCTTGGTGAGCTTCGGCACGTCCTTGCCTTCGAGCTTGTCGACAGCGAGCTTGAGCGCGAGACCGCCCGAGTAGGGGGGCGAAGCATATGAGATGCTCGGATATCCCATGGGCCGATAGGTGCCCGCCGAGCCGTCAATCTTGGTGTCCCCCGACAGCATTTGGATGCGATGCCCGTTCGATCCCTCGCCTACGCAGGGCTTCTTCTTGTTGTCGGGGATGCCGGCCTCATCCTGCATCGAAGCGGCCGTATAGCACCCGACCTGCATCCATAGGCCGTCGATCTCATTCCAATTATGGGTAGCAAGGATCTTTGAAAGTTCAGTGCGGGCGACGGCTTGCGACCACATGCCGACCGCTTCGCCGACAACATGGATGTCGGGATGTTTGGCGAAGACGGCTTTCGCCGCCGCGGTGCGCTGCGTGTCGACCGAAGTTCCGGGAACTCCGGTGATGAGCACGATGTTGCCTTTGCCGCCGAGCTTGTCGACCAGCCATTGCGCCGTGACGCGGCCCGCCTCTTCCTGATCGATATGGGTGTTGTAGGCGCAGGGCTCGGTGATCTCGGCGTCGTAAGCGAAAACGACCACGCCCTTGTCGCAAGCGTTCTTCACCACCTGATTGAGCGCTGTTGGCGAGATCGGATAGACGACGATCGCCTTCGCGCCCTGCTGGACCATCGCGTTGATCTGCTGGATCTGCCGCTGCGCATTCGGCCCGGCGACCTGCACGGTGAGGTCGACTTTGTCGCGAAGCGAGCTATGGTCGGCCATGGCTTTGACCATGTTCGCGGCCTCGGCCTGCCAGTCGTTGCCGATGTAGCTCATGCTGAGGAAGATTTTAAACTTGTCCGCGGCTTGGGCGGACATGCCCGCGGAGGCGAGAAACGCGGCGCCCAGCGCGGCCGCGCCGACATAGGATGACAGCTTCATCACGGGTCCTCCTCCCTATTGTGGCGGCCTTGCCGGCCGTTGACTTTTGATCATAGATCACAAATCTTGAAATGCGCAAGAGATGAGGCGCACGGGCCTCGTAAGACGGACAGGCGGATTTCAATGGCGGTGGCGGACGCCGTCGTTCAGGCGAATATTCGGTCGGCCCCCGTCGAGCGGGACACGCTGCAGGAGCGCGTCTACGATCGCCTTGCGAATCTGATCCTCGACGGGGGCGTTCCGCCGGGCAAGCTGATCACGATCCAGAGTCTAGCCGAGGCGTTCGGGGTGAGCGCCATGCCGGTGCGGGAGGCGCTCAAGCGGCTCATCGCCTCGCGTGCGCTTACGGTTGTTTCGGGCCGCAGCATCGGCGTGCCGCCGATCACGCTCGAGCGGTTCGCGGATCTGCGCAACGTGCGCCGTGAGATCGAAGGCGCGGCGACCGCCTGGGCGGCCAAACGCATCGACGCAGACAGCCTCGCCTCGCTAGAGCGCGACCTCGCCCGTATGGACAAGGCGATCGCGTCGGGCGAGACGACCGCCTATCTCAGAGCCAACCGCTCGTTTCATTTCACGATTTACCGCGCCTCGGGCTCGCCCGTGTCCGTCGCGCTGATCGAGAGCCTGTGGCTGCAAATCAGCCCCTACTTCAATCTACTCCAAGGCTCGGACAACTACGTCTTGGCCAATTCCAGCCATCGGCTTGCAGCCGATGCGCTCAAGCGCAGCGACGCCGCTTCTGCGAAAGCCGCGATCATAGCCGACATCGAGCGCGCCTTCGATGTTCTGGCTTCGATGCTTGGGTGAGAGCCGACCCGGGCGCGAGACAATTACGGCGTAGAGAGCCACCGCCGATCTCGGCGTTGGCGTCGTTGACACCCCACGAGCCGCTAAATATCTTCGTTTGGCTAATGATTTGACCTGAAGGGAGCGGGCCGATGGCGGAGAGGTCCTTCGAGCGCGAAGTTCAGGACCTGCGGCTTCCTGCTGGCCAAATCTTCCGCGGCGAAGGCATTCTCGCAATCACGAAGGCGCTGTTGCAGTCCGGCGTCTCTTATGTCGCCGGCTATCAGGGCGCGCCGATCTCGCATTTGATGGACGTGCTCGCCGACGCCAAGGACGTAATGAGCGAGTTCGGCGTCCATTTCGAAAACTCGGCCTCGGAGGCGGCCGCCGCGGCGACGCTCTCGGCGTCGGTCATGTATCCCATTCGCGGCGCGGTCACCTGGAAGTCGACCGCGGGCACCAATGTCGCGGCCGACGCACTCTCGAACCTTTCGTCAAGCGGGGTCAAGGGCGGCGCCCTCATCATCATCGGCGAAGACTACGGCGAAGGCTCCTCGATCATGCAGGAGCGCAGCCACGCCTACGCAATGAAGTCGCAGATCTGGCTCCTCGATCCACGCCCCAATCTGCCGATGCTCGTCCGGATGGTCGAGGAGGGCTTCGAACTGTCGGAGGCTTCGAACTCTCCGGTCATGCTCGAAGTGCGCATCCGGGCCTGTCACGTGCACGGGCAATTCGTCGCTAAGGATAATAGGAAGCCCGAGTTCACGCTTCGTCAGGCATTGGAAAATCCGGTCCGCGACGTCAATCGCATCGTGTTGCCTCCCGCCTCCTATGCGCACGAGAAAGACAAGATCGCGAAGCGCTTGCCCGCCGCCGTGGACTTCATCAAGAGCCACAAGCTCAATGAGTTCTTCGGCCCACGTGAAGGGCCGGTAGGCGTCGTCACGCTCGGGGGCCTGTTCAACGGTGTCCTGCGCGCCCTGCAGCAACTCGGTCTCGCCGGCATCTATGGCGAGTCCTCGATCCCGATCTATGTCCTCAACGTCGCCTATCCGATCGTAGAGGACGAACTCGCCGAGTTCTGCCTTGGCAAGGCGGCGGTGCTGATGGTGGAGGAGGGCGCGCCCGATTATCTCGAGCAGGCTTTGAACACAGCGCTTCGCCGACGCGACATGCAGACCAAAGTCGCCGGCAAGGACGTCCTGCCGATGGCGGGCGAGTATACGGCGTCAGTAATGCTTTCCGGAGTGCGTGCCTTCCTGGCGGCGCACGCTCCCGGGCTTCTCCGCAACCAGCCGCCGGTCCCCGACCCCGGGGCGGTCCTCGAGCATAAGAAAGTCAAGGCGCTCGCCAAGGCCGTGCCCCCGCGCCCGCCCGGATTTTGCGTCGGCTGTCCGGAGCGGCCGATTTTCGCGGCCATGAAACTGGTCGAAAAGGAACTCGGCGCCCATCACATCTCGGCCGACATCGGCTGCCACCTGTTCTCGAGCTTGCCGCCTTTCAATATCGGCACGACGACCATGGGCTACGGGCTCGGACCGGCCTCCGCCTCAGCCTTCAACGTCAAGGCGGACAAGCGCGTGATCTCGATCATGGGCGACGGCGGCTTCTGGCACAACGGGCTCGCGACCTCGATTGGCAATGCGGTGTTCAACAAACAGGACGGCGTCACCCTAATCGTCGACAATTATTATTCCGCTGCGACTGGCGGGCAGGATATTCCCTCGTCGCGCGCCTTCAACTCCCGCCGCAAGACCAACAACTCGATTGTCGAGGCCGTCAAGGGCGTGGGCGCGGCGTGGGTCAGGCAGATCGACCAGACCTATGATGTCGGCAAGCTGCGCGACACGCTGCGCGAGGCTCTGACGACTGCGGCCGGCGGGCCGAAGATCATCGTCGCCTCATCCGAATGCATGCTCAACAAGCAGCGCCGCGTGCGGCCTCTCTTTGCGAAGCAGGTTGAGGCGGGCGAGCGCGTGGTGAAGGAGCGCTTCGGCGTCGACGAGGACATCTGCTCGGGCGACCACGCCTGCATACGCCTTTCCGGCTGCCCGTCCCTGTCGCTCAAGCACACCGACGATCCGCTCAAGGATGATCCCGTCGCCACGGTGGACAACGGATGCGTTGGTTGCGGCAATTGCGGCGAAGTCGCCGACGCCGCGATCCTCTGTCCCTCCTTCTACCGCACCGAGATTATCTTCAATCCGGGCCGCTGGGACCGGCGGCTCGCCGCGCTGCGCGAGCGCGTCATCGGCTGGCTCATACGGCGCCGCGAATCCCGCCGGATCGCCTTTGTGTAAGAAAGGCGGCCGACGAGCCCTCCGTCTCCCTCGTCCTTTGGAGGAGGGCCGCGGAAGCAACCCCGCTGGGAGTGGGCGTCGATGAACGAGGCGGCTCCCATCGCCCAGGCGATCGCGCTCGAGAAGCCGCTCGCCATCGCCATCCTCGCCATGGGCGGGCAGGGGGGCGGCGTGCTCGCCGACTGGATCGTCGAGGTCGCGGAGCAGGCGGGGTGGGCCGCGCAATCGACCTCGGTCCCGGGCGTCGCACAGCGCACCGGCGCGACGATCTACTACATCGAGACGCTGCCGCGACGAGACGGCGTCGCTCCCGTCTTTTCTCTCATGCCGACGCCGGGCGATGTCGACGTGGTGTTGGCGGCGGAACTCATGGAGGCCGGCCGGTCGGTTCTGCGGGGGTTGGTGACGCCCGACAAGACGACGCTGATTGCTTCCACCCACCGCGCCTATGCGGTGGCCGAGAAGGAGAAGCCCGGCGATGGGGCGGGCGATCCATTCGCGGTTGTCGACGCGCTCGATTTCGCCGCGCGGCGGACCATCGCCTTCGACATGGAGAAGCTCGCTGCCGAACGCGGCACGATGATCTCAGCAGCACTATTCGGTGCGCTTGCCGGGTCTGCCGCGCTGCCGTTCCATCGGCAGGCCTACGAGGCGGTCGTGCGTGCGGGTGCGCGCGGCGCCGACGCCAGCCTCGCCGCCTTCGCGGACGCGTATGATCGCGCGCAAGCTGACGAGCGCGAGGCGCCGAGCAGGGGGCCTCGGAAACGGCTCGAGGGGTTGCCCAAGGACGCTGGCCATCCGGAGCTCAATCGGCTCGTGGACCGTCTGCGCTCGGATGTTCCGGAGAAAGCGCGCCTGCTCGCGTTCGCGGGATTGAAACGCATCGTGGATTTTCAGGACGTGGCTTACGGCGACGAATATATCGACCGCCTGCAAAAGCTTGCTGCGCTAGACACCGCCCATGGCGGGGCGGCGAAGGATTTCGCCTTCACGCAGGAAGCGGCCAAGCGCCTCGCCGTCGCCATGGCTTATGACGACGTCATCCGCGTCGCCGACATTAAATTGCGCCCTTCTCGATTCGCGCGCTTGCGCTCCGAGGCTGGCGCAGCGCCCGATCAGCTGGTCTACGCGACGGAATATCTCCATCCGCGAGCTGAGGAGATCTGCGGCATGCTCCCGGCGGCGCTGGGCCTGTTTGTCGAATCGCGCCCGGTTCTTTTTCGCGTGCTGGACTGGTCGGTGAATCGCGGACGCCGCGTGCCCGTCGGCCGGATCGGCGGCTTCCTCCAACTCTATTGTGTGGCGGCGTTGAGGCCGACGCGGCGCTCGAGTTTGAGGCACAACCGGGAGACGGCGCATTGTGAAGCCTGGCTCGCGCGGTCAATGGAGATCCTGCCAAAGAATTATGACCTCGCCGTCGAGATGCTGCGCTGCCGACGCCTCGTCAAAGGCTACTCCGACACGCATGCACGGGGATTGAGCAAGTTCGACCGCGCGATGGCGAAAGCGCCGAAGCTCGTCTCCCGCGACGACGGCGCCCAATGGATGGCGCGTCTGGTCTCGGCGGCGCTCATGGATGAGTCAGGCGAAGCGCTCGACGGCGTCGCAAGGACGGTCGATTCGCTCTGACTTCGGAAGCGGACCAAGCGCCTGAGCGCAAACCTCAAGCCGACCTTAAGCCATCACCTGCATCGTGAGCCAGGTTGCCGCCAGCGCCGGCTTCTCGGCGCCTTCGATCTCGACGCTGACCTCATATCTCAATTGCCATTCGCGCGCCGAGCGCGGAGCTATGGCCGCGAGCGTGAAATGCCCACGCACCCGGCTTCCCGAGGGCACGGGCCGGACGAAGCGGACGCGGTCGAAGCCGTAATTCACGCCGTGGGCGGCGCCCTCGATCCTGGGCAACGCGCTATAGGCCATTGGCGCCAGCAAAGAGAGGGTAAGCAGACCGTGGGCGACCGTCCCACCAAATACCGTCTCCGCGGCCCGTTTTGGATCCACGTGGATGAACTGCTCGTCCTCCGTCACTTTGGCGAAGGCGTCGATCCGCGTTTGGTCGACGATCAGCCAGCGCGATGTGAAGCTCCACCCAACCATAGCGGCGAGTTTGTCGGCGGGAATGGGCTCGATGCCCGGGCAGTCGTTCATTCGTCGCTTCCGAACATCGCCGGCGCAGAGGTGACCCCAACGCCGCCGTCGACCGGCAAAATCGCCCCGGTCGTGTAGGCGCCGCCTCGTCCGGCGAGAAAGAGAAGCGGACCGGCGATGTCCTCCGGACGGCCGACCCGGCCCATGGGCACCGCTCTTGCGCCACGCGCTCGACCGGCCTCATCGCCAATCGCGAATTTCGTCATGTTGGTTGGGAAGGGTCCAGGCGCGAAGGCGTTCACGGTCACCTGCTTCTCGGCGAGTTCCGCGGCGAGGATGCGCGTCAGGTGATGGACGGCGGCCTTCGAAGCGGAATAGGCCCACGCCGTCTCCGATTGGGTGACATAGCCCATGACCGATCCCATATTGACGACTGTCGAAGGCCAGTCCGGGCTCGCTGAGGCGATGAGCAGCGGAGACAGGTCGCGGGTGAGGGTGAAAAGCCCCGTGACGTTGACGCCGAGCACTCGGTCCCACGCTTTCCAGGGGTAGGTCTCGAACGGCTCGCCCCAGTTCGCCCCGGCGTTGTTGACGAGAATGTGCAGGGCGTCCGTGCGCTTTCGGGTCTCGACGGCCAGGGCCTCGACGCCGACCTCATTGGCGACTGTGCCGCCGAAGCCCTCGCAGGGGCCAAGAGAAGAAAGTTCCTTGGCGACGGCCTCGCAAGCCTCCGCCTTGCGTGAGGCGATGAGGACGCGCGCGCCGGCGCGGAGCAGCGCCTCGGCGCAGATTCGGCCAAGACCGGTCGCTCCGCCAGTCACCAGCGCGGTGCGGCCTTGGACGGAAAAAAGGTCGTTCACCGCGATCATGGCTCCCCGCGCAGGTTTCGATTTGCTAGTGACCATAGCAATTCTGCGGCGAACACCCAACTCCGGCTCGGCTTGGCCGCTACCTACGCTTCCGGCTTTGAAAGGCGCTATCGATGGCTGAGGAACGGCCGCTGCAGTTCGTCGTAATGGTCGGCAGCCTCCGCAAGGGCTCATTCAACGCGGCGATCGCCCGCGCCCTTCCCGCGCTGGCGCCCGGAGGCGTGGCGATTGAGCCTTTGCCCTCGGTCGGTGAGTTTCCGCTGTATAATCACGATGTTCAGCTCGAAAAGTTTCCGCCAGCCGTGAACGTGGCCGCCGAGGCGATCCGCAAGGCCGACGGCGTCATCATCGTCACGCCCGAATATAATCACTCCTACCCGGGGGTCCTGAAAAACGCTATCGACTGGCTGTCGCGATTGCCCAATCAGCCTTTCGGCGGAAAGCCCGTCGCGCTCCAGACCAGTTCACCGAGCCTGTTCGGAGGTTTACGGGCCCAACTGCATCTCAGGCACGTCTTCGTCTATCTCGACGGACGCATGCTTAACAAGCCCGAGATTATCATTCCCCAGGTCAATGCGAAGATGGACGCTGCAACCGGAGAGCTGACCGATCCAGCGACGCGCGGCTTCATCGCCGACCAACTCAAGGCGTTCGCCGTTTTCGCGCGCGGTTGACGCGCCTCGCCTCGCCGCCCACATTTGCCGGACGTCGGGAGCCGGATTCTCATGAAAGTCTCTCTCATTCAGATGAATTCGATCAATGACAAGGCTGCGAATATCGCCGCGGCCGAGGCGCTGATCGAGCGGGCCGTCGCCGAAGAGAGTCCGGACTGGGTGCTCTTGCCTGAACAATTTGACTGGGCGGGCGGCTCGCGGGGCGAGAAGCTTGCCGCAGCCGAGCACCTGCCTGGCGGCCCGGCCTACGAGATGGCGCGCGGCCAGGCGAGCAAACATCGCATCTTTGTCCACGCCGGCTCGATCATGGAGGCGATCGACGGCGAGGATCGGTATCACAACACTTCCGTCGTCTTTAATCGAGAGGGCGAGGAGATTGCCCGCTACCGTAAGATTCACCTGTTCGATGTCGTGACGCCCGATGGAACGGCCTACAAAGAGAGCGCGACGGTGAAGGCAGGCGACCAGGTGGTCACCTACGACTGCGAAGGGGTCACTGTCGGCTGTTCGATCTGCTACGACCTTCGGTTCCCGGATCTTTTCCAGGCTTTGGCGGAAAAAGGCGCTGAGATCATCGCCATGCCGGCCGCCTTCACGATGCAAACAGGCAAGGATCATTGGGAGGTGCTGCTGCGCGCGCGGGCGATCGAAACCGAAACATACGTCTGCGCCAGCGCCCAGACGGGGTCGTTCACAGTCGGCAACGAACAGCGACATACGTACGGCCATTCGCTCGTCGCGGATCCTTGGGGCCACGTGGTCGCCAAGGCTTCGGACGGGGTCGGAATCGTCTCCGCCCGGATCGATCCGGCGAGGATCAAGAAAGTGCGCGGAATGATCCCTGTAGCGGATCATAAAGTTAAAATTGCCCGCCCTGACGCCCTGCCACGGCAAACCGCAAAATGATGGGCGCGCGATTGCTTATTGTGCTTTCCCGTTGAGTTTACGTTGTAATTATTGCCAACAGATCCCCTAACCTTCGGCAGTGACATCGATCCTCTCTACGCGATGACGCTTGGCCTCTGGAACACGCGCGCGGATCGCGCTTCTCAACCTTTCCGCACGAGCGGAGATCGAAGGCGTCGTCAGGCGCGTCGACAAGATTGAGACAGCGATCGAGCCCGACTTCCAGCGACACCTCGTGGCGGCGATGGCGTTTCCGAACAAGGAAGACGCATTCCCGAATCTTGCCGAGCAGGTTGCGCTCCCACCGCGCAAAGAGGCCTGCGTTGAGCGTGGGCGGAGACGCAGACGCGCCTCGACACCGATCGCGCCGTAGCGATCGCCGCTCCCGCTACTGACCGGCGATGATCCTGACCGGCGCGCCCAGGATCGAGAGCGGCAGAGCGACGACTGATTCGACTCCGCTCACCGCTCTTTCACTTGCATCGCGCACGCGATGGTCTGATGGCACTCCCCCTGCAAGAATGCTTCTGAGTTCGGGCCCGACGGAAGTGAGCTGGACGAACTTGTCGTGGTTCGTCGCGTCGTTCGCCTTGACGTCAGTCAGATCGATGACGGTCGCGCCGAGCGCCGTGAGCTCCGCGGTGTCGCTGCTGTCGCCCACTCGCGTCACTCCGCCCGCGATCGTTCTCGAGAGAAAGAGCGCGCGATCGTCCTTGGAGAGGACGATGTAGAAGGGCTTCTGTGGCTTGCCGAAGCGTCGGAGCTGAGACTTGAAGACGTCGATGTCGATATCGGGAGCCGCGAGCAGGATCGTTCCGATCTTGCTCGCAGGCGGCAGGTCGCCCGAAAGTCTGATCTGCCGAAAGGCTTCGACTGTGACCCAGTTGCCCATGGAATGGGCGAGCACATTGACCTTTTCGGCGTTGCTGCGAAGCAGGAGACGGAGCGTATGCTCAAGCGCGTCCCGGGCTGCGGTCGCGCTGTTCAGGTCATAGACATAAGCCGTCGCTTGCCCGCGCGACGCCCAGGTGAACAGCACGGGCACGCCGGGGGCCTGCGAATCATGGGCGAGCTGCGCCCCGCGGTAGACCGCCTCGGCGAACATCGTGTTGAAGCCGTGGACGAACAGAAAAACGTCGCGGCTCCCAGGCGGCCGTCGCGCCAGCTGGGCGTTGAGCGCCTGAAGGAACGCTTTGTCGCCGTCGAGGTATTTTTCGTCGCGCACGACGAAATTGACATTCGGATCGCCGGGCGGCGTGGTCGCCCATTCGATTTCGTTTTTCTTGTGGTTCGGTGGAATCGAGATCGTAAGCTCGGCGTAGTCGATGGCGCTCGCCCTGTCGCCGTTGAAGAGCGTTCCCGGCCTGTTGTCGCGTTCCCGGGTCGTTGCGACAAGCAACGTATGGTCGACAGCGCCAGGAGGGCTTAAGGCAACCGCGCTCAGAAACCCGCTCTCTGGCCGCGAGGCGCAGGCGACGAGCGAAAACGTCAGGAGCACGATCGCCAGAACGGAGAACGATCGTTTCAACGATCCGCTCCGGCCCGAGGGCGAGGCGGCCGTCGCGCCGCGAACCTATCCACCGGTTGCCCCTGCCCGCGGCCCGTCGCCAGCTTCTGACGATTCTGGGGCTGCCCTGCCGCATTCTTAAGGCAAGGCGTCTCTGATTGAAAAGGAAAATGCGGCTTTGCCTCGGTTTCCTCTGGTTATTGGCTTTCAAAGCACGGCTCACAATCGCCTTGGCCGCATGCCCACGGCGCGGCATGTTTCGCTCGCGGCAGAGCCAAGGCCATAAGTCCGCTTTCGGGGAGGAGCAGGATTCGGCTATCACCGCGCGATGGCCGAGAACCCCGACCTCTCGCGCGCGATGGCGCGCCTCGACGCGCTGACCGATTGGGAGCGCCGGCCGCGGACGAAGATGCGCGTCGGCCTCGAGCCGATGCAGGACCTCGCCGGGCGACTTGGTCATCCGGAGAAAGCCTTTCGGGCGGTCCATGTCGCCGGAACCAAGGGCAAGGGGTCGGTCTCTGCGCTGATCGAGGCGGCGCTGGGACGTGCTGGCCTTCGCGTCGGCCGCTACGGCTCCCCCCATGTTGAGCGCATCACCGAGCGGGTGAGCGTTCATGGGCGCGACGTCGACGAGCCCACGCTCGCGCGAGCCTTGAATCGGGCGCTCGACGCCTATGAGGCCGCCCGCGCGGCCGGTACGCCGGCCGCCAATGCGACCTGGTTCGACCTTCTCACCGCCGCCGCTTTCCTCATCTTCCGCGAAGCGGGTGTCGAGTGGGCGGTGATCGAGGTGGGCTTAGGAGGGCGGCTCGATTCAACCAATGTCGTTGACGGCGAAATCGCCGTCGTCACCAACATCGAGCTCGAGCACACTGAGATCCTTGGGCATACGCGCGCGGCGATCGCGCGCGAGAAGGTCGGGATCCTTAAACCCGGAGCGGCGCTCATCACGACGCTGAGCGCGGATGACGAAGCAGGCCTAGTCTTGCAGGCCCGAGCTGACGAACTCGGCTCGCGGGTGAAACGCACGCGCGTCGACCTCTCGGCGCCGATCGAACAGATCAACCTCGCGCTTGCGGCCGCCGTCCTCCGCGAGCTTCGCCGCAAGGGCGTGAGCGCGCGCTCCGGCGAGCCGGTCGGCGCGGCGCTTCTCGGCCCTGAGACGCGCGCAGCCGCGCGTCTTCCAGGGCGCATGGAGCGCGTTGACATGGACGTTGGGGCGAGGCGCCTTCTCCCGGTTGTCCTGGACGGGGCCCATGTGCCATTCAACATCGGGGCCGTGTTGCGCGATCTCGCCCTTGACGCCGATCTTTCCGGTCCGTGTGTGGCGATCGTCGCTCTCGCCGCCGACAAGGACGCGAAGGGGTTCGTGGCGGAACTCGGCGTCCGCGCTTCGACCCTCATATTCACCGATTTGCCGGGCTCCAGCCGGGGCCGCTCGCCGACCGAATTGCACGAGCTCGCAACGTCTCTTGGGCTCACGAGCGAGGTTGAGCCGGAAGCCACACAGGCCTTGAAGCGCGGCCTCGAACTGGCGAGGCGGGCGAACGCCTGGCTCATCGTCACCGGCTCGCTCTATCTGATCGGGGCCTTGCGAGGCGCGATCGGCGAGGCGGCCCCAATGCCGGACGGAACCGGCGCCGCGCTCCCCTTCCGCCGGGCGCCTGTCGGCGGGCCTGGCTGATGGCGCTCGATTCCCCGCTCATGGCGAAGGCGCGGTTGGCGCTATCGACCGTCTTCGGCTTCTCGGGCTTTCGTCCCGGACAGGAGGACGTCCTCGCCGCCACGCTCGCGGGCGAGGACGTGCTCGCGGTCATGCCGACGGGCAGCGGCAAGTCGCTTCTCTTCCAGATCCCCCCGATCGTCCGCGGCGGCCTCGCCGTGGTGGTTTCGCCGCTGATTGCGCTGATGCGCGATCAGGTCGCCCAATTGCGCGAGGCCGGGGTCGAGGCGGCGAGCCTCAATTCCTCCTCCGATCCCGACGAGCGCCGGAGGGTCGCGCGCGGCCTTGAGGAGCGCTCGCTAAGACTGCTCTATATCGCGCCCGAACGGCTGTTGCGCGACGATACGGTTGCCGCCTTGAGCAAGGCGCATGTCGATCTTCTCGCCATCGATGAGGCGCATTGCGTCTCGCAATGGGGTCACGATTTCCGCCCTGAATATTTGCGCCTGCGCGAGGTCGCGGAAGCATTCCAGGGCATCCAGACGATCGCGGTGACCGCGACCGCGGACAAGCCGACCCGGGCGGAAATCGCCCAAAAACTGTTCGTCCGGGACCCACGGGTTTTCGTGCGCTCGTTCGATCGCCCAAACCTGTTTCTGGCCATGCGGCCGAAGGCGGACGCCGCCCGCCAGCTCATCGACCGGCTCGATGCTCACCGCGGCGAAGCGGGCATCGTCTATTGCGCGTCGCGGCGCCGGACGGAGGAGCTCGCGGCCGAATTCGAAAGCGCCGGCCGGCGCGCGCTCCCCTATCACGCCGGGCTCGATCATGGGCAGCGCGCCCGCAATCAAGACGCCTTTCTCCGCGAGGACGATTGCGTCGTCTGCGCCACCGTCGCCTTCGGCATGGGGATCGACAAGCCCGACGTCCGCTTCGTCTTTCACGCTGACATGCCCTCATCGATCGAAGCCTATTATCAGGAGATTGGCCGCGCCGGACGCGACGGCCTGCCCGCCGACACGTTCACGCTTTACGGCGCGGGCGACATCGAGCTCAGGCGGCGCCAGATTCTCGACAGCGCGGCGCCCGAGGAGCGCAAGCGCGTCGAGATGATGAAGCTCGACGACCTCGTGGCGCTTTGCGAGACGGCGCGGTGCCGCCGCCAGACGCTTCTCAGCCTGTTCGGCGAGGAATCGGCCCCATGCGGGCATTGCGACGTCTGCCAGGGCGCAGTTCAGCTGATCGACGGGCGGCTCGAGGCGCAAAAGGCGATGTCGGCCATTCTGCGCACGTCGGGTCGGTTCTTTTTCGGCCATTTGGCCAATATCCTCTCCGGCAAGGCGACGGAAGCGGTCGTGCGGCACGGTCACGACGCGCTCAAGACCTTCGGCGTGGGCAAAGATCGCGCGCCCGCCGAGTGGCGCGGCGTGCTCAGGCAATTGCAATCGAGGGGCCTGATCGAGCGCGACGGGGCCGACCGCGATCGATTGATCCTCACGGAAGCAGGCCGGCGGACGCTGCGCGGCGACATCCCCTTCGCCTTGCGCGAGGATGTGGTGAGCCGGGGAGCGCGCCGGCGGCGACCCGCCGAGGCCGCCGTGCCGAGCGATGCGGACGCGAAGCTCCTCGCCGCGCTCAAGGCCCTGCGAGGCGCTATCGCGACGGAGCACAAGCAGCCGGCCTATGTCATCTTCCCCGATCGGACGCTGATCGAAATGGCGAAAAGGCGGCCCCGCAGCCTCGACGAACTGGGCGGCGTTCACGGCGTCGGCGCGGTCAAACTGGAAAAATACGGGAGAGCCTTTCTCGCGGTGATCCAGGAGCCCGGCGGCGCCTGAACGGTCCGAAGTCGAGAGGAGTCAGCGGCCTCACCCCGGATCAGTCGAACCGTCCGCCTCCAATGAGCTTTGTGATGACCTTCCTGTATGTTTCTTCGTACATTTCTCCGATCCGGAACCAGAAAGCGTTATAGGCATTATTGTCTCGACCCTTAAATCCGTAGCAACACACGCCTGCGAAGTGACGGCGACCTGATTACTTCGCGCGTCCAGTCCGTTCGCCGCCCTGATCCGCCGGGGTTGCCGGGCGGCGCTCGCCTCACTATAGCTGCGCCGCTCAATTCTCCCGCAACCGAAAGGCGCCAGTTCTCACATGGCCTTCCTCGCCGACGTCCTCTCTCGCGTGAAGCCATCCGCGACCATCGCGATGACGCAGAAGGCGCGCGACCTCAAAGCCAAAGGACGGGAGGTGATCTCGCTGTCGGTCGGCGAGCCCGACTTCGACACGCCCGACAACATCAAGCAGGCGGCGATCAAGGCGATCGAGCGCGGCGAGACCAAGTATCCGCCCGTGCTCGGCATTCCGCCGTTGCGCGAGGCAATCGCGGCCAAGTTCAAGCGCGAGAACGGGCTCGACTACAAGCCGACCGACACGATCGTCGCCACCGGCGGAAAACAGATCCTCTACAACGCCTTCCTCGTCACCATGAACGAGGGCGACGAGGTCATTATTCCGGCCCCCTATTGGGTGAGCTATCCGGAAATGGTGGCGATCAACCGCGGAACGCCGGTCATCGTGCCGACCACGATCGACAAACGCTTCAAGCTGCAGGCCGCCGATCTCGAGCGCGCGATCACGCCCCGCACCAAGTGGGTGGTGCTCAACTCGCCGTCGAACCCGTCGGGCGCGGCCTATACCCGTGATGAGCTGAAAGAGCTCACCGACGTGCTGATGCGCCATCCGCATGTGTGGGTGCTGACCGACGACATGTACGAGCATCTGGTCTATGGCGACTTCGTGTTCACGACGCCGGCGCAGGTCGAGCCGGGCCTGAAGGCGCGCACGCTCACCATGAACGGCGTCTCGAAATCTTACGCCATGACCGGCTGGCGCATCGGCTACGCCGCTGGCCCATCCGAGCTCATCAAGGCCATGGACATGGTGCAGGGCCAGCAGACTTCAGGCGCCTGCACGATCGCGCAATGGGCTTCGGTCGAGGCGCTCAACGGTCCGCAGGACTTCATGCCCGTGCGCCGCAAGGCGTTCGAGGAGCGGCGCGATCTCGTCGTGTCGATGCTCGGCCAAGCCAAGCACTTGCAATGCCCGAAGCCGGAGGGCGCGTTCTATGTCTATCCATCCTGCGCGGGCGCGATCGGCAGAAAGACGCTGTCGGGCAAGGTGATCGAGACGGACGAGGACTTCGCAGCCGAGCTTCTGGAGGAAGAGGGCGTGGCCGTCGTGCACGGAACGGCCTTCGGTCAGGGCCCGAACTTCCGCGTCTCCTATGCGACGTCGCTCGAGCAGCTCGAAAAGGCGTGCAAGAAGATCCAGAAGTTCACCGCCGAATTGAGGTGATGTCCCTTCTCCCTACCCTGCGGGGAGAAGGTGGCCGTATAGGGCGTCCGGGAGGACCCGTCCTTCCGGGCCGGGCTATGGGCCGGATCAGGAACAAGACGACGTCCCCTCACCCCAACCCTTTCCAAGCAACCAGGGCGAGAGGGCGTGACGGCGACTCAGCCCGCCGCGAGTCGCTTCTCGAGCTCATCCAGCACCTCGTAGCACGGCAGCACCTGCGCGACGCTCGCGTTGGGCTCGCGGCCTTCGCGAATTGCCGCGAAGAATTCGCGGTCCTGCAATTCGATGCCGTTCATGCTGACGTCGACATGGGCGACGTCGATCTTCTCGTCCCTGCCGTTATAGAGATCGTCG
>Ga0153954_1000091_pt1 | contig 78634 bp, 65 predicted proteins | sample TSFL038MetaG_FD_102277 | JGI IMG/M metagenome (GOLD analysis project Ga0153954, IMG submission 102277) | Attine ant fungus gardens microbial communities from Florida, USA - TSFL038 MetaG | ecosystem: Host-associated > Fungi > Mycelium > Unclassified | place: USA: Florida, Wekiwa Springs State...
ACGAAGATGGTGATCGCCGCCGTCACCGCCATGGCGATCGGCACGGCGAACCGGCGTGCGAACCGAAGGCCGAGCGCCCAGGCGATCACGATCGGCAGAACGATCGCCGGCTGGGCCGCCGCCGCATGAACGGGCGCGAGACAAATCTCGAAAAGGATTCCCGCAAGCATGGCGTTGGCGAGGGAAGCGGGAATCGCCGCAACGAGCCGTCCGAGCGGCCGTATCTGTCCGCTGGCGACGATCAGGGCGGCGGCTGCGATCAAAGCACCAATCGCGGCGGGATAGCCGCCCGCCTGCGCGCCCGTGGAGATGAGCAGCGCCGAGCCGGGCGTCGACCACACAATGCTGAGGGGTTGGCGCCAGATCAGGGACGCGATGACGCCGAGAAGCCCCATCGCGACGCTTGTGACCATGAGCCCGGAGGCCGCCTGTTCTTGGCTTGCGCCTACGGATTCGAAACCCTGGAGCACGATCGTGAACGTGCTGGCGTAGCCGACCACGGCCGCCAGCACGCCGACGGTGAGAGGTTGGATGAGCGAAGCCCGCGATGCCGTCGACTGCGGAAGGTTAGGCGTATGGGCGAGATTCACGTGAGCCGCTTCGCCAGCCCCCTGAGATCGAACGCCGGGTCGGCCGCTTCTTCAGGTGTCAGCGTCTTCGCCGTGCCGATGATGCGCTTGGCGGCGGCGTGGTCGCCGGCCTTGTTGACCGATTCGACCACCGCGAGTTTGCCGTTACGAAAGCCAAATGTCGAGAAGGCGCGGGTCGCCGGATCGCCGCGCACGACCCATTGGTCCACGCCATGCGCGAGGCCGGCGATCATGAGCTTCAAGTCGCCCTGATCGCTCCAGAACCAGGCGAGTTCGTCGTAGGGTTTCGGCTTGCCCATGAGACGCGCCGCGACCGCCTTTCCCTGATCGACGGCGTTCTGCACCGACTCGAGCCGGGTTCGCATTCCTAGCGCCGCATGCGGAAAGTGGGCGCAGTCGCCGATCGCGGAGATCGCGGGGTCCGATGTCGACAGGAACACGTCGACCACGATTCCATTGTCGCATTCGAGGCCGCACTCGCGCGCCAGCGCGTCTTCGGCCACGACGCCGATCCCGACCACGACCATGTCGGCGTCCAAAACCTCGCCGTCGGTGAGAACGACCCGCTCCGCTTTTCCGTGCCCCTCGATCGCGGCGACGCCGACGCCAAGCTTGAAGCGCGCGCCGAAGATTCCATGCTCTTTCAGGAAAAAACCCGACAGGATCGGCGAGACGGCGCGGCCCATCGGGCGCGCGATTTCGACCACGGTCGCCTTGGCCCCGAGGCTCGCGGCGGTCGCCGCGATTTCGAGCCCGATGAATCCGGCGCCGATGATGACGACCGTGGGCTTTCCGGCCAAGCGCTCGCGGATCGCGCTCGCGTCTGCAATGTCGCGCAGCGCGAAGACGCCGGGAAGGTCGACGCCCGGCGCATTGAGCCGCCGCTGGCGCGCGCCGGTCGCGAGAATGAGATGCCCGTAAGCGATGCGGCCGCCGTCGCTGAGCTCGACCGTTTGCGAGGCGCGGTCGATCCGCGTCGCGCCGACGCCGAGCCTCAAGTCGATGCGCTGCTCGGTGAAATGCGCCTCCGCCCTGAGAGGAAGCCCGTGGATGTCCATCTCGCCCTTGAGAAAGGCCTTGGACAAAGGCGGGCGCTGGTAGGGCGCAGCGTTCTCGGCCGAGAGCAGAACGACCTCGCCCGCGAATCCCAGTTCGCGCAGCGACGTCGCGGCCTGAACGCCGGCATGGCCGGCGCCGACGATAACGACTGAGGCAGGCGTTCTGGCTTCGAGGTCGCGGCCGCCGTCGACCGGGCCAGGTTCATTCATTGGCGTAGAGCCAGGAGCGGCGCGGTTTGACTTCGGGCTCCTGCGGGCCGGGGTCGTCGGGCGACATCGATGTGGGATCGATGATGACGCCCGTTCGCGCCGCGGGAACGACGCTCGGCGCCGCGGCGGGCTCCGGGCGTGGGGCGGGCGGCGTCGCCTCGGCCTCGGGCGCGGCCAGAGCCGCAGGAGCGGGCGGCGCGATCGCTTCCGTCGGGGCGGGCGCGTGAGGCGGAGGCGGGGCCTCGACTGCCGGGGCAAGACGCTCGTCGGGCGTGCGCCAGACGAATCCGTCCAGCGCTCCCGACGGCGAGACCGGCGCCCAACGATCGCTGATGACGCCATCCGCCACCCAGGCTTTGTCGCGTGGGGCGCGGGCGGCGCGGCCCAGCCACTCGCGCACCGCGCCGTGATGACCTTCGGTCTCCTCGATGTCTGCCATCAATAAGCAGACCCGCCGGGTCGGGCGGCCGGTTCGCGAATCCGAGGCGATGAGCGGAGCGATCGCAGCGCGCGCTTCGGCGACGTCATGGGCTTCGAGCGCCGCCCGTCCGACAGTCAGAAGCGACTCGGGATCGTGCGGCGCCGTGCGGGCGAGCGCGCGGGCGCGGGCTAGCCTGTCCTCGGACGAGTCGCCGTGGCGCACGTGAAGATAGGCCGCCGCGAGATCGGGATGGGGCGTCTGCGCATATGCGGTCTCGAGCATGCGGCTGGCGCGGCGATAGTCGCCGGTCTGCGCCATCAGCCGCCCGCAGATCGCCACCGCCGGCACGAGCGTCGGCGCGAGCCGGCAGGCTTCCTGCGCGAGCGCGAGGGCGCCTTTTGGATCGCGTTGAATCGCGTCCTCGGCCATCGCGGTCTTGATGATTGCGCGCCAGCGATTGGCGGTCGGCTTGTCGATGAGCCGGGCGCCGGCGTTCGAGTCGACCGTGGCGAGCGCCCCCGCCCAGTCTCCCCGTTGGGTTCGGTCGTCGAGGACGGCTTGACCGGCCCACGCCGCGGGCGCGCGCGAGTTGGCGCGGATGGCGTATTGCAGCGCCGCCGCGTGGTCGCCGGCCCGCCGCGCCTCGATATGCAGGCCACGCAGGCCGAGCCCGTGCGTCTCCTGATGGTCCAGCATCGCATTGTACGCCGCGACAGCGCGCGCCCGGTCGCCCGCGAGTTGCGCCGATTGCGCCTGCAGGAGTTTGGTCATCGGCTCGTTCCCGATCAGCCGGCTCGCCTCGTAGGCGTGCTTGGCCGCCCCTCGCGCGTCGCCCGCGCCGACGGCGAGCATGCCGCGCGACAAAGCCTGGAAACCCTTCTCACGCCGACGCGTCCGTGCGCCGATCGAGACGAGAGAAGGGACGCGGAAGACGAAGCGAAGAAGCCCCCACACGATCGCGAGCGCGATCGCGAACGCCAGCACGGCGGCGAGCGCGAACATCAGCGAGACTTCGTATTCCTCGCCCCGCCAGGTCACGTCGACGACGCCCGGATTGTTGGCGAGCCACGTCAGCCCCAAAGCGGCCAGCGCCAGCGCGGCGAGGAAAATCAGCAGGCGAATCATTGGGACTCCGCTTCAAACGCCAGGTCCGGGCCGCAACCAGCCAAGGAGGCCGGCCGCCGTAACCTCATGGCTTTGAGCCGCTCGCAAGCTGCCCGACCGCCGCCTCGCGGATCAACTCTAGCGCCGCATCCGCCGCCTGTCTCAGGCGCGCCAGCGCCGGCCAGTCGCCGGCCGCCTGACGCGCGGCCTGGGGGAGCTTGTCGAAAGAAGCGAGCGCGGCGCGGATATCGCCGCGTCGGCTTTCAGCCTCGATCTGAGAGGCCAAAGCCTGCGGATCGTCGCCGGCGGTCTCGTTGAGATTGCGCACGCGCACGAGACTGTGAAGATGAGCGATAAACCGGTCGGCGATGCTCCCGGTCTCCTTCTGAGACGCCGCGGCCAGCACCTGCGGCGCAACCGCGCTGAAAGAGGCGGCCAGCGAAGCGTTGGTCGGCGCTCCATTCACGACGGCTTGCAGCGGCGCCAACTTTTCGGCGTCGACGCCGAGGCGTTGCAGTGTTGCGAGGTCGGCGCCGAGAGGCTCGCCCGCGCGGAGCTTTCCCTCCGCGGCGTCGGCGAGAATGGCGATCGCGGCGGCCGTGTCGGCGGGCGATCGCGTCTCGGGCTTGGGCGCGGCGACTTGCGCCTCGACCTTATCGATGCGGCCGGCGAGGGCGGCGACATCGCCGCTCGCGGCGTTGGTCTTCTGGATGTCGGCCTCGAGCTTGGCGATGCGCGCGGATAGGTCTGGAATCGCGCCGCGCGCGGCGTCGACGTCGGCTCGCAGATCCTTCTCCTGGGCGGCCAAATTCTGCGTCGCGTCGTTGGCCGCGCCATTTCCGGCGCCGGCGGACGCCTCCAGCGCCGCCACCCGCTTGCCGAGATCCGTCGCCGACGTCCCGGCGGCTTCGAGCGCGCCGATGCGCTTCTCCAGGCCCGCGATAACGCTCCGCCCGCGGTCGCTCTCAGCCGCGAGCGCCGCCTTGTCGCGCTGGGTTTGCGCTTCGAGTTCGTTCAATCGATTGGCGGTCTCGGAACCGTCGCCTCGCGGCGCGAGCAACGTATAGCCCGCGCCAAGGCAAAGCGCCGAAACGACAAGCCCGGCGAGAGCCCCGCCGAGGAAAGGGTGGGCGCCCGTTCTTGCCGGCCGAGCGGCGGGAGCGGGGTCAGGGCTCCTCATCGGTTCGGCGGCGCTTGGGTCCGGCGGCGCATCGCTGTCGTCAGCCGGACGTCCGGCAATTTCCCCTTCGATGACCTGCGGCTCCCGCCGCGCGTCACGGTTGACCGGCGCACCCGCAGGTCCGGCCGAAACATCTTCGGTTTCCTGGTCGATCATCGGCCTGCGCCTCGATTTGTCGCGGCCCTATATACGGGACGGCCCAAGCGAAGCAAACCCGCCGAGCGCTTGGCGCAACGTTTGAAAAAGCCCCGCTTCGTCGGGCGTTTTGGCGATGAAGAGAGAGCTTGCGCCAATCGTTTGCAAGGGCTCCGCCGCGTCCTGCGAAATGCAGACATGCTTAAGCTTAAGAAAACAGGCGTTCTTGCCCGCCGCCTTCGCCAGATCGGCCGCGAGGCTCGCGGACCTCCGCGAATAATGCAGGGCGGCGATGCATCGGGCGAGCGCCTGCGCTTCGGACGGGCGCCATGACGCGCGCGCTTCCGCCGCATAGGCTTCGACGACTTCAAGCTCATACTGTTCGGCGAGCGCCGTCTCGACCGCATCCTTGCGGTCGCGCCCGGCGATGTAGAGGATGCTGGCGCGCGGCTTGAGCGCGCCAGCCACCATTCTGACCAGTTCCGCCGCGCTCCGGGCCGGCGGCGCGGCGAGCCGCCAGCCGCGCGCCTCGGCCGCCCGCCCCGCGCGGGCGCCGACGAGGTAGAGCGGCGGCGATGACGCGGGGGCGCTCTCGGCGTGGAACGCCTTGGCGCTCGTCGCGATAACGGCGTCGTAGCGGGCGCGCCGCGGCCGGATCGGCTGGCCGTGGATCTCGATCACCGGAAGGCCGACGACGGAAAAGCCCAAACGGCGCAACCGCGCCGCGCTGCCGCCCGCATCCTCGCGCGCGCGGAACAGCGCGACATGGGCGCGCTCGCCGCTTGCGGTCATGTCCGCTCTTGGGATCGCATGCGGGCGAGTATGATCGCTACTGGCCGAAGGGCCAAGCTACGCCGCCGCCGCTTGCCGATCGCCGTCAGGCGATTTACGCCCTCGCGGCGAGCGGTCGGGCTTTGCCGACCGCCGGCGGGACCCGCTTTTGGACAAAGCCCTCGAAACGCCTGACCTGATCGCGGCGCGAGCCGGCGCCAGGCTCGATTTCAGAGACGACATCAATGGATTGCGCGCGCTCGCCGTCCTCGGCGTGGTCGTCTTCCACGCCGATCACGCCTGGCTGCCCGGGGGATTTGCCGGAGTCGACATTTTCTTCGTCATCTCCGGCTTTCTGATTTCGCGAATCATCCTCACCCAATGTGCGGCCGCGCATTTTTCGCTGGCGATGTTTTACGCCCGGCGCGCCAAGCGCATCCTGCCCGCGCTTCTCCTCATCCTCAGTTTCGTTTGGATCGTCGGCTGGTTCATGGCCGCGCCGACGCAGTTTCGCGACATCGGCGGGGGCCTCCTCGGCAACTCATACTTCACCGTGAACTTCTGGCTCATGCGGCTCGCCGGCGTCGGCGGGTATTTCGGCGCGGACGCGACGGTGAAGCCGCTTCTTCATCTCTGGTCGCTCAGTATCGAGGAGCAATTCTATCTCGTCTGGTCGGTCCTCCTGCTTCTCTTGTTCAAGCTCGAACGGCGGCTCGTCCCCTTTGTGATCGCCGGCGTATTGCTGGCTTCCTTCGCGTTCAGCGTGGTCCTGACGCCGATCGATCCGATCGCCGCGTTCTACCTGCCCTGGACGCGGGGATGGGAGCTCGCCCTCGGCGCCCTGATCGCCTACCGCGAGGTCTTCTGGCTCGCCGCGCTGCCCTATCCGTCGCGGCGAAGCGCGAATATCGGCGCGGGCCTTGGCGTCGCGCTGATGCTCGGCGCCTTCCTGTTCCTGAACGAGACGCAAGCATTCCCCGGCTGGCTGGCGGCGATCCCGACCTCAGGATGCGCGCTCGTCATCGCCAATCCGCGTTCGCTCCCCGGTGAGATCGTGCTGGGAAATCGCGTGGCCGGATTCTTTGGCGCGATCTCCTATCCGCTCTATCTCTGGCATTGGCCGCTCTTCGCATTCGCCCGCATTTGGCCTGGCGTCATTCCAACCGCGCCAGTCCTGTTGGGCCTTGCGGTCGCAGCCGTGGTTCTCGCGACGCTCACCTATTGGCTGATCGAGCAGCCGATGGCCGCTCCCTTCCGCCGGCGCCCATTCAGAACGGCGCTCATCCTCGTGGGCCTGCTCGCGCTGAGCGGGATGGTCGGGCGCCTCACCTATGATTCCAAAGGCTTTCCGTCGCGGTTTCCCCCGATCGTCGATCAGATCTTCGATTATGACGTCAACGGCGCGACTGATCAGCCGCTCACGCGGTGCTTCTACCAGCGCGACGAAGGGCGCTATTCGCTCGAGCAGGAGCGCAAGCGCGCAGCGGATTTCTTCGAGGCGCGTCATTGCGCGGCGATCGCCGATCCGAGCAAGCCGACCATCTTGATTGTCGGCGACTCGCATGCCGCGCATCTCTTCGCCGGGTTGCAGGAGATCTATGGGGTCAAGGCCAATCTTCTGAGCCTTTCCTCCGTCTATTGCGTTCCCCTGGTCGACAACGTCGCCATGGACGAAGGCGTGGCGGGCACGCCGCGCTGCCGCGCGATCAACGACTATGTGTTCGAGGCGATCCGGACGATCAAGCCCGACATCGTCATCGTCGGCGGCTATTATTCGCAATACGACCACGAGGCCAACTGGCGCTATCCAGGCTATCTGGAGGCGCTCGTAGCCGGCGCTCGTCGTCTGCACGAGGACGGCGTGCGTTCGGTCATTATCGCCGGCGAAGTTCCAACCTGGGCGCCGGTTCTGCCGATTCTGGTTGGACGCGATGTCCTCGACAGCGGGTCGGCGGCCGAATTCTCAAAGGTCGGCGTCAGGCCGGATTCGCTCGAGACCGACCGCGCGCTCGCGGCCAAGGACTGGGGCCCCGGCGTTCTCTATGTTTCGCAGGCGGACAAGCTCTGCGGAGCGGAAGGCTGTCGGCGGCGGGTTGGCGAGAGATTGCCTGAAGACATGCTGGCCGTCGACTACGGCCATTACAGCCTCGAAGGCTCACGCTTCGCCGTCAGAACCATTCTCGCGCCGGTCATCGACGCGGAATTGGCGCGGCTGAGAAAGAATTGAGCCCGCCGCTCCGTCGCGAAGGCGGCGGGGGCGCTTATACCGCCGGCACGGAATCGGGGTAGGACCGCGCGTGGGCGACGGGTTCGAGACGCGTCAGGCGTATCGCCGCCTTGACGTCCGCATTGGCCCCCACGTCGACCGCACAATCCTGGAGATGCAGGAGGCAAAGGCGATTGCTGGGGGCGCCGTCGGGGGAGCACCAGTCGTCGAACGTCAGAAACTCGAGGTCCGGGACGCCGATCGCCTCTTTGACCCAGAGCGCCGAGGAGATCTCCATCGCATCGCCAAGCCCAATCGTGCGTGGTTTCCCATCGTGGCGCTCGCTGGGCATTTGCCATCTGGCGTCGCGAAGCCTCGCGACCCTCAGCATTGCGTTGGGGTCGGGCGTCACCAGGGTTGCGAGCGCGCGGATATAACGGGTCAATTCGAACAGAGTGGCGAACCGCCCCGGAACGAATGTCGACGGCCGAAGCTCCGCGAACAGGACGCTGCTCACCCAGACCCGGCGTTTTGAGACGGCGGCCTCGGTCAGGATGGTCTCGATGTGATGTTCGGCTTCCCCCGAGTCCCCGTTCGCGTGGCGAAGCACGACGCTCGAATGGAGGAAATGCTTATCGCTACTCGACGCAATCAAGATCGTTGTCCTCTTCCAATGAAGGCGCCAGACGCAGCGAACCGCGGATGTCAATCGCGGCTGTAACGTGGTTCCTTTCCTCGATCGTCAGCACTTCTATTCGCTCGGGAAGTTGACTATCGCCAGTGTATATTGCCCGACCGGTGACGCAAACGTTTTTATTGCCGAACGGATTTAGGCCATCTTCTCCCTGCGCCTTGTCGAACACGCACTCGACGTGCGTTGCTCCAGATGGCAGCCTGAGATCGCCAGTCCATACCGCGCCGCGGTAGTCGATTTCGTCCAGACGTCCTTCGAAGGACATGATGGCGCTGCCGAGAAACCAATTGTCCGTCCGCACCATGTCGTCCTTGGCGCCCACCCGATCGACCTGGCGGCGAAAAAATTCGTCAATCGGCAATTCCGTGTCGTTGAATTGCGCGAGGACATTGAATGATGGATCGAGCGCTTTGACGATGCGGATGAACGCCCGCGTCAGGCGAGGATGGCGCACGACCGTCTGATAGTCGCTGCGATAGATCCCCTCGGCGCATCGTCGAAAGAATTCGATCGCCGACGGACCGCTGTGGCCGACCGCCTTTCGTTTCTCCAAAATCCCGAATTCGTGCGGATTGAACGACAGCTGAGAGATCAGGAATTCGCTCGATCTCGCCTTCGGTTGAAGCTCCCGGTCCGTGACCTGGAGCGCCGTCAGGAAGGCGTCGAATGTCTTTTTGAACAGCTCGGCCGGAATGGGGCCGGGATCGTAGTCGCGGGCTTCAACCGGGCGGATCGTGACGCGGATTTCGTTTGGCCCAATCGGGCTGCTCATGTCTTGGTCCCTCTCGCCTGACCTTACCATGCCTTGAAAAGCGGCGACAGAGCGGCGGCGCGCCTCGGGAAAACGGGTTTTCTCGCCCTGGCGTTCACGCTATTGGCATCCTCCGATGCGCGTTCTTGGCATTGAGACGACCTGCGACGAGACCGCGGCTGCGGTGGTGAGGCTGCGGCCGGACGGCACGGGCGAGATCCTCGCCGACGAGGTCATGAGCCAGATCGCGGCGCACGCGCCGTTCGGCGGGGTGGTGCCGGAGATCGCGGCGCGCGCCCATGTCGAGATCGTCGACCTCCTGATCGCGCGCGCGCTCAGGCGAGCCGGGCTCCTGGCCAAGGATTTGGATGGCGTGGCGGCCGCCGCAGGACCGGGCCTCATCGGCGGCGTTCTCGTCGGCCTTATGGCGGGCAAAGGCGTCGCTCTGGCCTGCAAGAAACCGTTCGTCGCCGTCAACCATCTCGAGGCGCACGCCTTGACCGCCCGTCTCACGGAGAGGGTGGCCTTTCCGTTTCTTGTGCTCATCGCCTCGGGCGGGCATACGCAGATCCTCGCCGTCAAGGGCGTTGGCGACTATGACCGCCTTGGCGCGACGATGGACGACGCGATCGGCGAGGCGTTCGACAAGACCGCCAAACTGCTGGGGTTGCCGTTGCCCGGCGGGCCGGCGGTCGAAGCGGCGGCGAAGGACGGCGATCCCAGCCGTTTTCCGCTGCCCCGCCCGTTGCTTGGCCGGCCCGACGCCGATTTTTCGCTGTCGGGACTGAAAACGGCGGTCCGTCTCGCGGCCGAATCCGCCGCTCCGCTGCGCCCGCGCGACATCGCGGATCTCTGCGCCTCGTTTCAGGCCGCGGTCGTCGACGTGGTCGAGGACCGTATTCGTGCGGGCCTGAAGCTCTTTCGCAACCGCCTCGGCGTTCCTCCGACCGCGGTCGTGGTCGCGGGCGGCGTCGCGGCCAATGCGACGCTGCGCGACGCGCTCATCCAGACATGCGCCGAGGCTGGTCTGCCGCTGGCCGCGCCGCCGCAGAAACTCTGCACCGACAACGGCGCGATGATCGCCTGGGCTGGAGTGGAGCGGCTCAGGCTCGGGATGATCGACGGATTGGACGCGCCGGGCCGGCCGCGCTGGCCGCTCGACCCGAAATCGGAACGCGCGCGCAACAACAAGGCCTGAGGCTTTTCGCCGTCAGTTCGGCTTTGGAGCCGGCGAGGGCGAGGGCTGAACGTTTTGCGCGCCCTGGGGCGCCGCCTGCTCCTTCGCCTTTTCGTTCGCCATGTGATGTCCCACGATGCAGCCGCCAATGGCGCCGAGAACGCCATGATGGCCGGCATAATGGCCGGCCACGCCGCCCACGACCGCGCCCTTCAGGCAACCCTTCGCCTCTGCCGGAACCGGCGCCATGGCCGACGCTGGAATCAAGGCGAGCATCACGGCGGCGAGCGCTGCTGACTTTCTCATTGTTTTCCTCTGATTTCGAAGTGAACGTGCAAGGCCGGCCCGTCATTTGGGTTCGACCTTGGCGCTTGCAAGACAAAAAGAAAAACATCTCGCTCTACGCCTCGGCGCGCGCAGTCGATCATTGCTATTCGACTTGCGCGCGCTTATAAAACGCCTTTCCTCTCAAGTTTGATCCGTTGAGACTGGCGTTTGCGGGTGAAAAAACCGGCAAGCACGCGCAAACGATCATTAAGGAGCTAACGTCCATGAGCGACGCGCCATTGATGCCGAAGGCGACCGCCGTTTGGCTGGTCGAGAACACCTCGCTGACCTTCGATCAAATCGCGGAGTTCTGCAAACTGCATCCCCTTGAAGTCAAGGGAATCGCTGACGGCGAGGTGGCGACGGGCATCAAGGGGTATGATCCGATTTCGACCGGGCAGCTTACGCGCGAGGAGATCGCCGCCGGCGAGCGAGACTCGAGCCGCCGCCTTCATATTTCGACCTCGAAGGTGCGCACGCCCGAGCTCAAGAAACTGCGCGGCGCGCGCTACACGCCGTTGTCACGCCGTCATGACCGCCCGAACGCCGTTTTGTGGCTTCTGCGCAACCATGCCGAGCTCAAGGACGCGCAGATCATGCGCCTCGTCGGGACGACCAAGCACACGCTCCAGACCATCCGCGAACGGACTCACTGGAACTCGGCCAATCTTCAACCGATGGATCCGGTGACGTTGGGCTTGTGCTCGCAGATCGATCTCGACTTCGAGGTCAATCGCGCCGCCAAGGAGCGCCCGAAGGTGGAGGACGATCGCAGCCAGACGCTGGTGTCGGCGGAAATCACGACCGCGCGACCCGCTCCCCACGCGAGCCAACTCGAGGTGTTCGGCGTTCCGACCGCGAAGCCCAAGCCGGTCGACGAGAAGATCGACGTCAATTCGGTGTTCGGCAAGCTGAAGGAAAAGACGCCGCCCGAAAGCGAATAACGGGCGGCCTGTAGGCGTGGTCGTTGACCGCGCAGCCGCGCTCAGCGAGGGCGGCTAATGCCCGATCCTACTCTGCCGCCGTCGCATGGACAGCCGGGTTGTTCGGATGCGTCGTCCAGTCTGCGGGGTTACGCGCATAATCGAGCCCGGTGCGCGGATCGACGCCCGCGGTCTTGTGGACGAGGGTGATGCAATCCTCGACCGGGCAGACCAGCGTGCAGAGGTTGCAGCCGACGCATTCGGCTTCGTTGACCACGAACTGGCGCTTGCCGTTGACGCGGGCGAAGATCGCCTGGTGCGAAGTGTCCTCGCAGACGATGTGACAGCGCCCGCACTGGATGCAGAGCTTCTGATCGATCTCGGCCTTCGCGACGTAGTTGAGGTTGAGATATTGCCAGTCGGTGATCGAAGGAACGGCGCGGCCGCGGAAGTCATCGATCGTCGCGTAGCCTTTTTCGTCCATGAAGTCGGAAAGGCCGGTGATCATTTCCTGGACGACCTTGAAGCCGTAAGTCATCGCGGCGGTGCAGACCTGCACCGTTCCGGCGCCGAGCGCAATGAACTCCGCCGCGTCGCGCCACGTGGTGATGCCGCCGATGGCCGAGATCGGCAGGCCGGCGCAGGCGGGATCGCGAGCGATTTCCGACACCATTGAGAGCGCAATCGGCTTGACTGCGGGGCCGCACATGCCCCCGTGCGTGCCCTTGCCGTCGATGACCACGTCCGGCGTCATGCGGTCGAGATCGATATTCATGATCGAATTGATGGTGTTGATGAGCGAGACCGCGTCGGCCTCACCCTTCTTCGCCGCGCGCGCCGGCTGGCGGATGTCGGTGATGTTGGGCGTGAGCTTGACGATGACCGGCATGCGCGTGTGCGCCTTGCACCAGCGGGCGACCATCTCGACATAGTCCGGGACCTGGCCGACCGCCGAGCCCATGCCGCGCTCGCTCATGCCATGCGGGCAGCCGAAATTGAGCTCGACGCCGTCGCATTCGGTCTCTTCGACCCGCGCGAGAATGTCCTCCCACGACTTCTCGTCGCAGGGGACCATCAGCGACACGATCAGCGCCCGATCCGGCCAGGCGCGCTTGACCTCTTTGATTTCCTGAAGATTGATTTCGAGATCGCGGTCGGTGATGAGCTCGATATTGTTCATCGCGATCAGGCGCCGGTCGGGGCCGTGAATCGCGCCGTAGCGCGCGCCCGACACATTGACGACGGGCGGCCCCGCTTCGCCCAAGGTCTTCCACACGACGCCGCCCCAGCCCGCGCGGAAGGCGCGTTCGACATTGACCTTGCGATCGGTGGGGGGAGCGGAGGCGAGCCAGAACGGGTTGGGCGATTTGACGCCGAGAAAGTCAGTGCGCAAATCGGCCATCGGACCCTCGCTTCGAGTCGGCCTCGCTCATTCGGGCCGACGCCTTTATGCGCAGGCGCCTCGGCGTTCCGTACCGGGGACTACACCTGCAGGATCGAGTTGAAGTCGAAATTCGCGCCGGGCGGATTCTGGCCGACGCGAACCGTCTTGTCGTTGGGGAAATGGTAGGGCGGAACCGGGAGGTTGTACGGGGCGGGAACGCCTGCGAACACCCGTCCGGCCAAATCGTATTTCGACCCGTGACAAGGGCAGAAGAAGCCGCCGGGCCAGTCGGGCGCCGGATCCGTCTTGTTGGGCTCCGGGTCGAACAGCGGAATGCAGCCGAGGTGGGTGCAGACGCCGATGAGGACGAGGATCTCCGGTTTGATCGACCGGCTCCAGTTCGCCGCATAAGCGGGCTGCTGCAAATTCTGAGAGTTGGGGTCGCGCAGCTGAGAGAGCAGCTTTGGATTTTTCAGTTCGTCCAGCGCGGGCTGCGCGCGCTTGACGACGAACACCGGCCGCGCGGCCCAGAGCGTGACCACCCGCTGGCCCGGCTGAAGCTGGCTGATGTCGATGTCGACGGGGCCGGCGGCGGCGATGGTGGCGGCGTCCGGGTTCATCTGGTCGATGAACGGCCACAGAGTCGTCGCGACGCCGACGGTGGCGAGAGAGCCTGTCGCCAGGAACAGAAAATCCCGCTTCGTTACCGAGGGGCCATGGCCTGTAGAGGCCGTCTCGGAACTCATCGTCATGCAGCGCGTCTCCAAACGAACAGGCGGGCGTGGGATCCCAATCATGGGCGCCGGATGAAAGCGTGCGCCGCAATAGCCCTGTCTATCCGCCCCTCACGTCCTTCGCAACCACCTCGCGCGTCGGCCGCTATCGTTCCGCCTCGACTTCGCGCGGCGGCTCGATGACGATCCGGCCGGCGTCAAAATCGATGCGCGGCGCGACGCTCCTGGTGAAGGGCAAAAGCAGCGTTTCGCCGCCCTGAGCGCGCTCGATCTCCAGAATGTCGCCGCCGCCGTAGTTCATAAGCGATAGGACCCGGCCGAGTGGCGCGCCGCCAGCGTCGACAGCTTCGAGGCCGACGAGATCGTCGCAGTAGAATTCGTCCTCGTTCGGCGGCGGCAATTGGTCGCGCCGCGCGAAGATTTCTACGGCCTTGAGCGCCTCGGCCGCCTCGCGAGTCGAAACCCCAGCGACGCGGGCCACGAGCATGTCGCCCTTGAGCGCGCGCAAGCTCTCAAACGTAAAGGCTCGTTTGCGGCCCTTGTCGGTGAGCGGCCCATAAGCGCCGATGGCGTTCGGTTCGCCGGTCAGCGACTTGACGCGAATTTCCCCACGCACGCCTTGCGGCGCGCCGAAAACGCCCATCAGGATGAGGCGGTCGGGCGCTCGCAACGTGGGTCAGGCCAGATCAGGCGGCGGAGGTCAGGCCGCGGGGGCTGCAGCCTTCTCGGCCGCGGCGGCGGCGGCCGCGGCGCGCTCCTGCGCCTTCTTCTTCGGCTGGGCCTTCTGCGGATTGTTGTGCGCCTCGCGCTTGGCGATGCCGAGCCCGTCGAGGAGGCGCAGCACGCGGTCGGTCGGCTGCGCGCCCTTGGCGAGCCAGCTCTTGGCCTTCTCCTGGTCGAGCACGAGGCGGCTCGCGTCGTCGTGGGGCTTCAACGGATCGAAGGTGCCGAGCTTCTCGACGAAGCGGCCGTCGCGCGGCGCGCGGGCGTCGGCGACGACGATACGGTAGAACGGGCGCTTCTTGGCGCCGCCGCGGGAGAGACGGATTTTCAGGGACATTTTGGTTTTCCTTTCAGATCAGATGCGTTTCCCGTCTCCCTCCGGAAGAAGGTGGCCAGAAGGGCCGGATGAGGGCGTCACTTCTTCTTGCCTCCGAACGGATTGAACCCACCGCCGAGGCCGGGCAGCTTCGGGCCACCGCCCAGACCTGGGAATTGCGGGGGGAGGTTGAAGGCGCCGGGCGGCGGGGCGGAGGGAATGCCCGGACCTCCGGGCGGCAGGCCAGGGGGAAGCCCCGCGCCGCCGAGCTGCTTCTGCATGGCTTCGATCTGCTCGGGCGTCGGCATCGGCATGCCGCCGCCAAGACCCATCATCTGCCCGATCTTGCCCATCATGCCGCGTTTGCCGCCGCCCGCGCCGCCCATGGCCTTCATCATGTCGGCCATCTGGCGATGCTGCTTGAGGAGGCGGTTGACGTGTTCGACCGTTGCGCCCGAGCCGGCGGCGATGCGCTTCTTGCGCGAGGCCTTGAGGATGTCGGGGTTGCGGCGCTCCTGCGGCGTCATCGACGAAATGATCGCCCGCTGGCGCTTGACGAACTTGTCGTCGAGATTGGCGCCGGCCAGTTGCTCTTTCATTTTGGCGATGCCGGGCAGCATCCCCATGATGCCGCCCATGCCGCCAAGCTTCTCGATCTGGGCGAGCTGGTCGGAAAGGTCGTTCAGGTCGAAGACGCCTTTGCGCATCTTCTCCGCCATCTTCGCGGCCTGCGCTGCGTCGATGTTTTGCGCCGCCTTCTCGACGAGGCTGACGATGTCGCCCATGCCGAGGATGCGGTCGGCGAGGCGCGCGGGATGGAAATCCTCGATCGCCTCCATTTTCTCGCCGACGCCGAGGAGCTTGATCGGCTTGCCGGTGACCGAGCGCATCGACAAAGCGGCGCCGCCGCGGCTGTCGCCGTCCATGCGGGTGAGCACGATGCCGGTGAGGCCGACCCGTTCGTTGAAGTTCTTCGCGAGGTTCACGGCGTCCTGGCCGGTCAGTGCGTCGGCGACGAGCAGGATCTCGTGCGGCCGCGCCGCGTCGCGGATCTCCGCCATCTCAGCCATGAGCGGTTCGTCGATATGGGTGCGTCCGGCCGTGTCGAGCAGCACGACGTCGTAGCCCTGGAGCCGCGCGGCGGACTCGGCCCGCTTGGCGATCGCGACCGGGTCCTCGCCGAAGACGATCGGCAAGGTCGCGACGCCGACTTGGCTCCCGAGCACCGCGAGCTGTTCCTGAGCGGCTGGACGCTTCACGTCGAGCGAGGCCATCAGCACTTTGCGCCTGTCGCGCTCGGTCAGGCGTTTGGCGATCTTGGCGGCGGTCGTCGTCTTGCCCGCGCCCTGCAGGCCGACCAGCATGATCGCCACGGGCGCAGGCGCGTTGAGGTCGATCGCCTGGCTATCGCCGCCGAGCGTCTCGACCAGCGAATCGTGGACGATCTTGACCACCATCTGGCCGGGCTTGACCGACTTGATGACGGCCGCGCCGACCGCCTTGGTGCGCGTGCGGTCGACGAACGAGCGCACGACCTCGAGCGCGACGTCGGCTTCGAGCAGCGCGCGGCGCACTTCGCGCATGGCGGCGTTGACGTCGTCCTCGGAGAGGGCGCCGCGGCCGGTGAGTTTATCCAATATGCCGGAGAGCTTTTCGGACAGGCTCTCGAACATGGATCACGCTCCTTTAATCAGGGCCGCCAATGACGATCAGCGGTTAGATAGGGCGGATGAGGCCGCCTTCCCAATCCCCTTCCGGCATCCGCGATTGCGCCAGCGCCGATCGCGCCCGGGGGCGCACATGCGCTGCCGGACGGGGACCGCTGGCCTCAAGGGACAGTCGGTGTGATCGACGAGGCTAAAACCTGACGAAGGCGCGCTTCCTAAGCGCGCAGGGCGCGGATGTCAAACAGCTTGGCGGCTTGCCCCTCAGCGCGCCGAACCTTACTGGCGCTTGCAGGATGTGGCCGTCCGGCACTGGGCGCCGTCCCACGCAGGATTTCGTCGCGGGCGGGATCGCGCCCGCCCCACTGGGCCTGTCCATCCCGCCGCGCCGCGGCTGCGCGGATAGGTGGCGCCGGCGTCCATCTGGTCGAAAATCCGGCGTGTCGGCTGCAATCGCACGTAATATATATCTGAATATTTCGCAATCCAACGACGATGATCATAGTATTGCTGATCTGACTCGATGTATCACAAAGAATACATCGTAATTACAATTGCTTATTCCCCAGATCATGACTTAGAAACGTTCCAACGTCGGAATGGATTCAATTCGCCGTGGGAGCGCGCGAAGGCGATTCCGATCCGCCGGCATGACCTTGGCCGCAGCCGCTTTCGACTGGGAGGAACGGATGATCACTCTGCATGTCAACGGCCAGGCGCAGACATTCGACGGGGATCCGTCGATGCCTGTGCTCTGGTATCTACGCGATGTTTTAGGGCTCACAGGCACGAAGTTCGGCTGTGGCGTGGCCGCTTGCGGAGCTTGCACGATCCATCTCGACGGGGACGCGACACGCGCGTGCCAGACCGCGATGAGCGACGTGAACGGCAAGTCGGTCACCACCATCGAAGGCCTCGATCCGGAAGGCAATCATCCGGTTCAAAAGGCCTGGCGGGCGATCAACGTGCCTCAGTGCGGTTACTGCCAGGCTGGCCAGATCATGCAGGCCGCCGCGCTCTTGAAGCAGACGCCGCACCCGACCGACGCGGACATCGACACCACGATGTACGGCAACATCTGCCGCTGCGGCACCTACGGCCGCATTCGCGCCGCCATCAAGCAAGCTGCGGGAGCGTGATCCAATGACCAAGCACATTCGCGAATTGGCGCCCTCCAAGATTGAGAACGTCAGCCGGCGCGGCCTGCTCAAGGGCATGGCTTCGACGGGCGGGCTCGTGCTCGCACTCACTGTTATGCCGCTCAGGCCTGTCAAGGCTGCCGAACAGAAGTTCGGCGGCGACGGCATGCCCCATGGCACCGTCAACGATCCTCGGGTGTTCGTCTCGATCGCGCCCGACGGGATCGTCACCATCGTCTGCAACCGCTCGGATATGGGAACGGGCGTGCGCACCGGCATGCCGATCATCGCCGCTGACGAAATGGGGGCCGACTGGACGCGTTGTAAGGTCCAGCAGGCGCCGGGCGATGAAGAGCGATACGGCAACCAGGACACCGACGGCTCGCGCTCGACCCGCCACGGCTTCCTGCCGATGCGTCAAGTCGGCGCCGCGGCCCGCATGATGCTGGAGGCGGCCGCCGCCAAGCGCTGGGGCGTGCCGGTCTCCGATGTCGAGGCGAAGGTTCACGAGGTCGTCCAGAAGTCGACCGGGAAGACGCTCGGCTACGGCGAACTCGCGGCGGATGCGAGCGCGATGCCCGTTCCGGCGGCTGCGACTCTGTCTCTTAAGGACCCTTCCAAGTTCCGCTACATCGGCAAGGAAGGCATCAACATCATCGACGCGTTCGACATCACGACGGGGCGCGCGACATACGGCCAGGACATCCATCTGCCTGGCATGAAGTACGCCGTCATTGCGCGCCCGGCGGTGATGGGCGGCAAGGTTGCGAGCTTCGACGCCACGGACGCGAAAAAAGTTCCGGGTGTCGTCAACATCGTCGAGATCCCGGCCCCGACCTACCCGCTGATGTTTCAGCCGGCGGGCGGCATCGCGGTGATCGCGGACAACACCTGGGCCGCAATCCAGGGCCGCAAGGCCTTGAAGATCACCTGGGACGACGGGCCGCACGCGACGTACGACTCGGTCGAATATCGTAAGCAGCTCGAGGAGACCTCGAAGCAGCCGGGCAAGGTTGTCCGCACCGAGGGTGACTTCGCCGCGGCGTTCGCAGGCGCGGCCAAGAAGGTCGAGGCGGAATATTACATCCCGCACAACGACCACGCGACGATGGAGCCCATGGCCGCGACCTGCCGGGTCGTCGACGGCAAGGCCGAGGTCTGGACGAGCGTGCAGAGCCCGCAGGCCGCGCACGACCTTGTCACCAAGTATCTTGGGCTTAAGCCGGAGGATGTCACCGTCCACGTCACCCTGTTGGGCGGCGGTTTCGGCCGCCGGTCGAAGCCCGATTTCGCGGTTGAGGCCGCGTTGTGCTCGAAGGCGATGAACGGCGCGCCGGTGAAAGTGGTGTGGACCCGTGAGGATAACTTCCACAACGGCTTCTATCACACGGTTGCGGTGGAGCGTATGCAGGCTGGCCTCGACAAGGACGGCAAGGTGGTCGCTTGGCGGCAGAATAGCGTGTCGCCGTCGATCTTCGCGCTGTTCATGGCCGATCCCAAGCACGAGATGCCGCTTGAGCAGGGGTTGGGCCTTGTCGATACGCCTTTCGACGTCAAGAACATGAGCCTCGAGACCGGCGAGGCGGTGGCGCACACCAAGATCGGCTGGATGCGTTCCGTCACCAACATTCCGCACGGCTTCGCGCAGCAGTCCTTCGCGGCTGAGCTCGCCGCCGCGGCCGGCAAGGATCAGAAGGAGTTCCTGCTCGATCTGATCGGGCCTCCGCGCATCATCCAGGTGCAGGATCAGGTGAAGGACTTCTGGGACTACGGCGAAAATCCGGAGCTCTACCCGGTCGACACGGGCCGGTTGCGCGGCGTTCTCGAGCTCGTCGCCGAAAAGGCGGGCTGGGGCAAGCGCGAAGTGCCGAAAGGCCACGGCCTCGGCATCGCCGCTCACCGGAGCTTCGTCAGCTACACGGCGGCCGTCATCGAAGTGGCGATCGACGAGAAGGGCGCGATCACGATCCCGAGGGTCGATATCGCGATCGATTGCGGTCCGACTGTCAATCCGGATCGTGTGCGCTCGCAGTTGGAAGGCGCGGTTGTGATGGGCTTGGGCATTGGCTTGATGAACGAAATCTCGTTCAAGAACGGCCGGGTCCAGCAGAGCAACTTCGACGACTTCCAGATGATGCGCATTACGGACGCGCCGCGTGAGACGCATGTCTACATCGTGCCGCACGGCTATGACGTGCGACTCGGCGGCGTGGGTGAGCCGGGCGTTCCGCCCGTCGCGCCTGCGCTGATGAACGCGATCTTCGCGGCCACCGGCAAGCGCATCCGCTCTTTGCCACTTGGAGAGCAACTGACCGGCAAAGCCTGAGGCCGAAGTCGACGGAGAGCCGCGACCTGGATCGCGGCCCCTTATCGGCGCGGAAGCGTTTTGAGTTGCGAAAAGATTGGGCGGCCCCCGCTGCAGAGCAGGGGCCGCCCAATCTTATTCCGGGGATGCGGGCTCGATCACTCGCAATCGTTCAAGCAGAGATTGTAGACCTCACAGACGCTGTGCATGGGCGACACTCCCGGCTGACATGACTTGTCCTGGTTGTACTGAGCTTCGCACTTGGCTCGACAAGCGTCTTTCGGCTGAGCGGCGTCCGACGGCGCCTGGGCAGGTTTATTGTCTTCGGCGAATGCTGGAAGAACGAAACATAAAACAAGCGCTGCCGCCCAAGGCATGATGCGGATCACGACGAGTCTCCTGTGTCGGCGGATGAAGTTTCGCACGAACGTCGTCCCTTCGCTACAACCGACTTATTCCGCAGGATGGTTATCAAGTTCGACCAAGAAAAGTCTTGGCCGCCGCGGCGATCACGGCGATGGTCCAGCCATTCGCACAGCGATGGAATTCCCTCTCGCGTTCGCGTTCGGGAGCGTCGATCTTACCCATGATGGATCAGACGATCGTCGGCCGTCGTCACGTCGAATCATGCGTCAAGGATCGAGCCGCCCTCGCACCCGATTGGAGGGCGATCTTCGCGGCGATCGGCAAACGCATCCGCTCCTTGCCGCTTGGGCGGCGATTGGCGAGCAAGGCCTGACGCGAGATACGAGAAAAGCGGGCCGGAAATTTTCTTCCGCGCCGCCCTTCTTGCCTCCGACCGCATTGACGCAGTGTCGAAACAGTGCGAAGTAGTCGCCTACCACAGACACTGACATCGACGATTCCGAACATCCCCAATCCACCGCCGCCCGCTCGCCGCCATTGCAGTGTTGGCGAGGGCCCGCGCGGCCGGTTTTCGCGTCAGAGATGGATCGTAATCGAAGAGGACGCCGTCCGAAGGAATCGATGATTATCTCTTGACAACGAGATCGAAAAATCTCGACTATCACGACCATCACAACGATGTGAGCAATGCGGGCGAGCCCGACGGGAGGAGCATGAATGGCGTGCGGTGGTGGGTCCGGTGGCGTAAAGTTGGGTCGACGTCAGGCGATTCTTGGAGCAGCGCTCGCGCTCTCCCCGTTGATGAGCGTTGCAGCCCGCGCTGACGATCCGCCGGACGAGACGGCCAAGGGGCCGCAGGTCGGCGATCATTTTGTTTTCCTCACCGGTCCCCACAAGGACACGCCGGCGAAGGCCGAGCATCTGGAGCTTGGCGGCACGCAGATCCAGGCCTATCCGGTCAGCCCCAAGGGCGTTGTGCGCGACGGCGATCCGCTCAATCTCGTTCTCCTCGTGCGCGTTGGCGACCAGGGGCTTGACGATCAGACCAAGAAGAACGCGGCCGACGGCGTCGTCGCCTATTCCGCGATCTGCACGCACCAGGGATGCCCTGTGAACCAATGGTCCGAAGAGAAAAAGGCCATGGTTTGCTCGTGCCACCAATCGACCTATGATCCGAAAAACAGCGCGAAGGTGATCTTCGGGCCGGCGCCCGCGCCTGTCGCGGGTCTGCCGCTGAAAAGCGAGAATGGCGTGCTCATCGTCGCGGGCCCATTTGACGCGCCGCTCGGCATGCAACAAGGATGAATTTCGAGGCGCAAGTCGACGGATAGTTCGTCGATCTCGAAAGTTAACCGCTTCACCCAGGGAGGGAAGTATGAAAAAGCTGTTGTTAAGTGCAAGTCTCGCCGCGTTGGCGTTGACGGGAGCGTTGGGCGCCGCCTCCGCGGCGGAATATACGCCCGTCACCGACGCGCGGCTCGCGAATCCGGAGCCGGAAAACTGGCTCATGACCCGCGGAAGCTACTCGGGTTGGAGCTATAGCCCGCTCGATCAGATCAATACCACGAACGTCAAGAACCTCGTCCCGGTGTGGGCGGTGTCGACCGGCGTCGATTCCGGCCATGAGGCGCCTCCGCTCGTCAACAATGGCGTCATGTTTGTCGCCACCCCTTACAGCCAGGTGATGGCGCTCGACGCCGCGACCGGCGAACTCTTGTGGCGCTATAAGCACAAGAACCCTGCCAACTTCGCCGCCCTGCACAACACCAGCCGCGGCGTAGGACTTTGGGGCAACCTCGTGTTCCTGCCCGGGCTCGACGCCACGTTGACCGCGCTGGACGCCAGGACCGGAAAGGTCGTTTGGGAAGCCAAGGTCGACGACTACAAGCAGGGTTATTACCTGACCATGGCTCCGTTGGTGGAGAAGGGTAAGGTCCTGGTCGGCGTCTCGGGCGGCGAGTTCGGCATCCGCGGATATGTCGCGGCGTTCGACGCCGAGACCGGCAAGGAAGCCTGGAGGAGCTATTCCATTCCGGCGCCCGGCGAGCCCGGCAGCGAGACGTGGCAGAAGGCCGACACCTGGAAGACCGGCGGCGGCGCCATGTGGATGACCGGCAATTACGATCCCAAGAACAACCTCGTCTATTGGGGAGTCGGCAACGGTTCGCCGTGGTTCGGCGATCAGCGTCCGGGTGACAACCTCTACACGGGTTCGACGCTCGCGCTCGATGGCGACACCGGCAAGATCAAGGGTCACTTCCAGTATCACCAGAACGAGTCCTGGGACTGGGACGCCATGAATGCGCCGATGCTGGTGAACTTCAACAAGGGCGGAGAGATCCAGGGTCTGGTCACGCCGCAGCGCAACGGCTACCTCTATTGGCTGAAGCGCGGCGACGACGGCTCGATCTCGTATCTCGACTCTGAGGCCTTCGTTCCGCAGAACGTCTTCAAGAGCATCGATCCGAAGACCGGCCGTCCGGACGTCAATATGGAGCACAAGCCGGGAACCGGCAAAGTGGCTCAGTTCTGCCCCGGACTGTGGGGCGGCAAGGACTGGCCGTTCGAATCGTACAATCCGAAGCTCAACATGATCTTCATCCCGAGCAATGAAAACCATTGCAACAAGTTTGAAGGCAAGGTTGAGGAGCGCGTTCCTGGCCAGTGGTGGACAGGCGTGGCGGTTCCGGACCTCGGCTACTCGGTCGACACCAAGCCGGGCTTCTTCGGCGCGTTGCAAGCCTATGACGTGAACACCGGCAAGCGTGCGTGGAAGAACACGTTCGCGAACTCCCTGAACTGGGGCTCGGTGCTCAGCACTGGCGGCGGCTTGCTGTTCGCCGGCGGCACCAACGACCGCATGTTCCGCGCTTACGACGCCAAGACGGGCGAAGAGCTGTGGCACATGAGGACCAACTCCGGCATCATTGCGCCGCCGTCATCGTTTGAAGTCAACGGCGTGCAATATGTCGCAGTCGAGTCCGGTTGGGGCATTGACGCGGCCTTCAACCAGAGCCTGATGGCCGATCTGGTCGGCTGGAATCCGGATGTGCCGCAAGGCGGCATGGTCTGGGTGTTCGCCGTCAGGTAAACAGCGACTACGGTCGTTGTCGCGATAATGGGCCAGCCGTCAATCTAGACGGCTGGCCGCTTTGCCGGATGTCGGCATGCAATTGTTTGGAAGCATCTTGATGGTTCGAATCCGAACTCTCGTGGCCTCGGCGGTTTCCGCTTTGGCTTTCGCCGCTCTCGCCGTGGGCGCCGCCGGTCCGGCGGACGCGGATGACGATTTCGGCGTCGGGGCGACTTCGAAGGCCTACGCCATCGAAGTGAATGATGTGACGGCCAAGGTCGGCGAACCCGCGGTTCTGCGCGCGCGCCTCAAGATCCAGGACGGCTACAAAATTCTCAAACACTACAACAATCGCGTGATCTCGTTGTCCTCAGCCGACGATGGCGTGGCTTTCGACAACAAGATGGTGCCGGCGACTGTCGAGGAAGACGCCTTGGTCTTCGAGATCCCCCTTCATGCGACCAAAGTGGGCAAGCACCCGATCAACGGGGTCATGCGCGTCGGCTCCTTTAGCGGAACCGGCGAGATCGAGATGTGGATGCAGTCGCTGCGGCTGATCGGCAACGTGACGGGAACCGACTAGCCCGACTGCCTCGTGCGCGCCAGCATCCCCGTGACGTCGATCCGCGCCGCCCTCCTGGGCGGCGTTTTTCGTTGCAATCCCTGAAGCACGGATTGAACCCCGGCGCGGCCGACGCGGCTACGCTTCGGCGCAGCGGGTCTTCGCCCGCCATGGAGACGACAAGCGCGGGGCCGAGCCCCAAGAGCGCGCCCCGGAGATCAAGCGCCGCTTCAGTGTATGATGTTCACTCCGCCGCTCGGGCCGCGCGGGGCGCCGGCGCTCCCCTGGCTTTCACCAGCGCGTAATAGACCGCCCCGCCGATCGCGACCCCAAAGAACCAGCCATAGACCCCCCACCACGACGGCAGGATCGTGGTGAAGTTCGGCAGGATGCTCGAGAAGACGGCCCCCGCCACGGCGGCGATCACCGCATTCAGGTTCCAGCCGTTCGTATAGCGGTAGATCCCGTCCTCGCGATAAAGCTCGGGAACGTCGACCTCGCCGTTGTGGATGAGATAATAGTCCACCATGATGACGCCGAACACCGGGCCCATCGTCGAGCCGATGATGCCGACAAAGCTCGCGGCGCTGCCCTCCCATGGCGCGAAAGGATAAAGCACCAGCGCGATCAAGGCTGCGATATAGCCGCCTCTCTTGAAGTCGATCAGGCTCGGGAACACGTTGGCGAAATCGAACGCCGGCGAAACGAAATTGGCGACCACATTGATTCCCAGCGTCGCGACCGCAAAGGTCAGCGCAGCCACGAGCGCCAGGAACCAGTTGTCGAACCGCGCCGAAATCTCGTCGGGGTGCAGCAAGGCCTCGTGATAGACGGCGAAAGCCGCTGTTGTCGTGATTCCGGCCACGAACGAGAACAGGATGAGGTTGATCGGCAAACCCCAGACATTGCCGGTCCAGACCGCGCGCTTGTCCGGCGCGTAACGTGAGAAGTCGCAGAAGTTGAGATAGAGCGCGGCGAAATAGGTGATCCAGGTCGCCGCGACCGCCGCCAGCGCCGCAAACGAGCCGGGCTCGAAGGGAACGCCCGCGTCGGCGGTCTTCTTGATCAGCACGTCGCGCGGAATATCCGCGCCGAACGAGATCCCGCCAGCTTGAACGCAAAGGTAGATGGCGAGGATCAGCATCATCACCCAGACCGCCGGACCCGCCCAGTCCTGGAACCGCCGCACCGTCTCCATCCCATGCTGAATGATCAGGAGCTGCACCGCCCAGACGATGATGAAGGTGATCGTCTCGAGGCTGGTGTGGCCGAGGAAATGCGAGTTCCGGTTGAAGTCGGCGATCGTGCTGCTGCGCAGGAGGAGCGCGACAATCGCCCCGGACGCGGCGCTCGTCTGCGCGCCATACCAGAAGCAGGCGACCACGGCGCGGACCAGCGCCGGCAGGTTGGCCCCGAAGGTCCCGAACGATGCGCGCGCGAGCACCGGATAGGGAACGCCGGTCTTCACGCCGGCGAAGCCGACAAGAGTCATGAGCAGGAAAATGACGAGCGAGCCGACGCCGATGGCAAAGATGAAATTGATGAAATTGCCGCAAATGAGAAACAGGCTCGCGGCGAGATAGTAGCCCCACAGGCTGTGGACGTCCGACGTCCATACGTTGAAGATGCTGAAGGCGCCCCAGTTTCTTTCGCGGGCTGGCGCGAGATCTTCGTTGTAGAGCCGCGGCGATGCGTTGGCGATGGTCATGGTCCCGGCCTCCCAGCTGCGATGGCCGACGGACCGCCCGAACCGAGAGAACCTACATACCCGGCGAAGAGGCGGCAGGTCCGGCCATTTCGCACGCTCATGTTTGCATGGCGCGGTCGCCCGGCAAAGCGAATTTCAAGACGCCCCTCGTCATGCAATTACAGAAACGGAAGTGTGATTATCCGCCGAGGAGCGCCAAGAAGACGGCACGGCGTCGGCCCTGCCGATAACGAGCGCGCGAGCGCTTTTAGCGACGCCGGATCTGGATCGGCGGCTGAAGCTTTCCCGTGATCGCGTGCCGCGGCTTGACCAAGCCGCCGTGCGAATGACACTCTGACCGTCGATCTCACGCTCGTCGCTCGAGGCCTGCCGTCGTCGTCAAGCGAGCGGCTCGATGACCAGCCTCAATCGAGAGGACATTGGCTCAGATGAAACGATTTCATGCGCACGCCCTGCTGGCGCTCATGGCCCTGATGATCGGCGCGAACGCGTCCCCTGTGCGTGCGGCGGATGTCACCGAGCAGGACTTGATGCAGGCCGCCGTCGACCTCGGGCAGCGATATGACGCTAATTACAACGGCAAGAATCCGGCCGCCATGGCCGAGCTCTACGCTGCGGACGGCGTGTTGCTCTCGCCCGCCGGCCCCGCCGTGCGCGGGCGGGACGCGCTCAAGGCCTATTACACGGGGCGCTTCGCCTCTGGAGCGACTGGACACGCCACCAAGGTCCTCGAAGTCCATGTTCAGGGCGATGGCGGCTATGGAATCAACCAGTTCTCCGTCAACGCCCCGGCGGCGAACGGCGGCGATCTCCATGAGGTCAGCGGCCGCATCGTCACGATCTATCAGCGCGACCCCGATGGATGGCATATGCGCCTTGTCAGCCCGACTTTGTCGCCGGCGGCGCCCAAGAACTAGCGCCGGTCGGCCCGACGCAACGGACAGGCTTCCCCGGTCGCCGCGATCGAGGGCGATTGGCGGCCGGGACCTGTCCGCCTCATGGGGCGGATTTTGGACTTGGCCGCCCGATCGTGACATGATTTTTAAGGCCAAACGCGCGAGCAAGCGGAGGCGTCATGGACCGGGCGGCCGCCGCCTCGACCCAGGCTGGACACAATCGACCCCGCAATCCGGGGACGCCGCTCGCTCCCGATTGGTTTGAGGGCGTTGGCGTCAATGCGAGCGCGGTCGAACGTCGCGCCGCGACCCTGACCACCCGCCGGTCCGTCAAGAAGGAGCATCAGGCGGCGTGGCTTGTGAAGGCGATGACCTGCATCGACCTCACGACCCTGTCCGGTGACGATACGCCCGGCCGCGTGGGGCGGCTTTGCGCCAAGGCGCGCCATCCGCTCGGGCAAGAGCTCCTGACCGCGCTTGATCTTGCGGGCCTCGGCCTGACGGTGGCGGCGGTCTGCGTCTACCCGACGATGGTCGGCCCGGCCGTCAAGGCGCTGGAAGGCTCCGACATTCCGGTCGCCTCCGTCGCGACCGGCTTTCCTGCCGGCCTCACGCCGTTGAAGCAGCGGCTCGAGGAGATTCGCTACGCGGTTCAAGAGGGCGCGCGCGAGATCGACATCGTCATCACCCGCGCGCATGTGCTGAACCGCGAGTGGAATGCGCTCTACGACGAAGTGTCCGCGATGCGCGAAGCCTGCGGGCATGCGCATTTGAAGACGATCCTCGGAACGGGAGATTTGAAGACCCTGCGCAATGTCTACGCCGCCAGCATGGTCGCGATGCAGGCCGGCGCGGACTTCATCAAGACGTCCACCGGCAAGGAGGACGTCAACGCCACTCTGCCGGTGAGCCTGGTGATGGTCCGGGCCTTGCGCGACTATCGCGAGCGCGCCGGCGTCGATATCGGCTTCAAACCGGCGGGCGGTCTCCGCACGGCGAAAGACGCGCTCGCCTGGCTCATCCTCATGCGGGAGGAACTCGGCGTCCAATGGATGCAGCCCGACCTCTTCCGCATCGGGGCAAGCGGGCTTCTCACCGACATCGAGCGACAGCTCGACCATTACGCGACTGGCCGCTATTCGGCCGCGCACCGACACCCGATGGCGTGAGGCAGACTCGTGGGCGCCATTCGGAATATTTTGCGCACGATGGATTATGGGCCGTCGCCTGAAGGCAGCGAACATGTCAGAGCCTGGCTCGAAGAGCATGAACGCGGCTTCGGGCATTTCATCAACGGCGCCTTCACGAAGCCTCATGACCTGTTCGATGTCTTCAATCCGGCGAGCGGCGAACGCATCGCGCGCGTGTCGCAAGGCGCTCCGGCCGACGTCGACGCGGCCGTCGCCGCGGCGCGCAAGGCGCAAGCGAAATGGGCGGCGCTCTCAGGCTTCGAGCGCTCGAAGCATCTCTATGCGCTTGCGCGCCACGTGCAGAAGCGGGAGCGCTTCCTGTCGGTCCTGGAGACGATCGACAACGGCAAGCCGATCCGCGAGTCGCGGGACATCGACATTCCGCTGGTCGCCCGGCATTTTTATCATCATGCCGGCTGGGCGTCGCTGATCGACAGCGAGCTTCCGGGCACGAAGCCGGTCGGCGTCTGCGGGCAGATCATCCCGTGGAACTTTCCGCTCCTCATGCTCGCCTGGAAGATCGCGCCGGCCCTTGCCGCCGGGAGCACGGTTGTGTTGAAACCGGCCGAATTCACGCCCCTGACCGCGCTCGCCTTCGCCGCGATCTGCGTCGAGACGGGGCTGCCGCCCGGAATCGTCAACATCGTCACCGGCGACGGCGCGACAGGCGCGGCGCTCGTCGCGCATGAGGGCGTCGACAAGATCGCCTTCACGGGCTCGACTGAGGTTGGACGAGCGATCCGCAAGGCGACGGCGGGCTCTGGCAAAAAGCTCTCGCTCGAACTCGGGGGGAAATCGCCGTTCGTCGTGTTCGAGGACGCGGACCTCGACAGCGCGGTCGAGGGCGTCGTCGACGCGATCTGGTTCAATCAGGGGCAAGTGTGCTGCGCCGGCTCGCGCCTCCTGGTCGCGGAGAGCGTCGCCGAAACCCTATACGCCAAGCTGCGCGCCCGCATGGCGAACCTGAGATTGGGCGATCCGCTCGACAAGTCGACCGACGTCGGCGCGATTGTCGCGCCAGTCCAACTCGAGCGGATTCGGCGTCTGGTGCGCGCAGGCGAGGAGGAGGGCCTCGAATTCTTTCGCGCCAACGATTCCGTTCCCGATAGAGGGTGTTTCTACCCGCCGACCCTCGTCACCGAGGTCAACCCTGCCTCGGTGCTGGCGCGGGAGGAGATTTTCGGCCCGGTGCTGGTCGCGACGACTTTCCGCACGCCCGACGAGGCCGTCGCCCTCGCCAACAACACGCGGTATGGCCTCGCGGCGTCCGTCTGGACAGAGAATGTCAATCGCGCGCTTGAAGTCGCGGCCCGCATTAAAGCTGGCGTCGTCTGGATCAATTCAACCAACATGTTCGACGCCGCATCGGGTTTCGGCGGTTATCGGGAAAGCGGTTTCGGCCGCGAGGGCGGGCGCGAGGGCCTATGCGAGTACCGGGTCGCGGGCGAGCCGAAGAACAAGCCCAACGCGGCGCGTTCGCCGCGCCTCAACGCTTCGCCAGGCTTAAGTCCGGCCCGAAACGCCATGGATCAGGGTCCGGATCGCACCGCCAAACTCTTCATCGGCGGCAAGCAGGCGCGCCCCGATTCCGGCTACAGCTACGCCGTTCTCGATCCTCATGAGCGCGAGGTCGGGCTTGCGGGGCTCGGCAACCGCAAGGACATCCGCAACGCTGTCGAGGCGGCGGCGAAGGCGTCGTCCTGGGGCGGTGCGACGGCGCACAATCGCGCGCAAGTGCTCTATTACATCGCCGAGAATCTAGCCGCCCGCGAAGACGAGTTCGCGCACCGCCTCTCGGCCATGACGGGCGCGTCCGCCCGCGCGGCGAAGGCGGAAGTCGACGCCTCGATCCGTCGCGCCTTCGTCTATGCCGGATACGCCGACAAGTTCGACGGCGCAGTCCATGCGACGCGGTCGCGCTTCGTCACCATGGCGATGAACGAGCCGTGGGGCGTCATGGGGATCGTCTGCCCGAACGAGGCGCCGCTTCTCGCCTTCATCTCGCTCATCATGCCGGCGATCGCTATGGGCAATTGCGTCGTTGCAGTACCCTCGGTTACCCATCCCTTGAGCGCGACCGACTTCTATTCGGTGCTCGAAACGTCCGACCTGCCCGCGGGCGTCGTCAACATCGTGACCGGCGAAGTGAACGTCTTATCCAGGACGCTCGCCGAGCACGATGGGGTCGACGCTGTCTGGTATGTCGGCGACGTGGAAGGCGCTGCCCAGGTTGTGGCGCTCTCGGCCGGCAACCTCAAGGCGACCTGGACTTCGGCGAACGCGATCGACTGGTCGAAGGCGGAGGGCCGCGATTTCCTGCGGCGGGCGACGCAGGTCAAGAATATCTGGACCCCCTACGGGGAATAGGGCGGCGCCTCCGCCTTGAGCCTGGGCGCCATCATATCACATTTAATAATTGTATTTTATGCTTGAACGCCGCTTGGAAAACGCGGAACTAAAAGGGGTCGTAACCCTCTGAAAACGTAAGGGGGCGCCGGTAAAATTGCTGCTAGACCAAGTTTGTGGGCTCTGACCCTAGTGACGGCCGCCGTCTACCATTCCTTCGTCACCGTATAGCCGGCCGCGCGGAACCGCTCGATGAGACCGGTCTTGCCGGGCAGATGCAGGGCGCCGACGGCGATGAACGCCCCGCCGGCGGCGAGCAGCGGGGCCGCCCGTTCGGCCATGGTCGCATTTCGATCCTGCAGCAGAGCGCGCACGAACTCGTCCTCGGCCGCGCGTTCGCTCGCGCTCAATGTTCCCAGGGCGTCCGAGACCGCGACGATTTCAGCCGGCCGGCTTTCCCGGTAGAGCCGGAGCATCGTTGCGTAAAGGTCGTCGTCCAGGCCCGGATTTCGTGCGGAGAGCATGAGCAGCGTCGCGGCTGTTTCGGGACGCAGAGCGGCGATGACGTCGAGCTGCTCTTCCGCAGTCTCGAGCCCGACCACCTTCACGCCCGAGTCCTTCGCGGTCTCGGCGAGAAATTGGTCCACCTCCGGCAAATTGCGCGCCTCCCGCTCCGCTTCGCAGGCGGGCACGGCCGTCAGGATGGCGAGGAACCACGGCTTCAAGTGATGCGCGAACTCGACGGGATATCCGAGATCCCTGATACGCTTCTCGATTCGTTCGCGGTCCTCCGGCGCGATGACGTTCTCGAACGTGTCATGCTCGCGGTCCAGCGCCTTGGCGAAGGTCGCCGCCGTGATGTTGCCTTTTCGATCGTGCCGATGGGCCCGCCGAGTTCTGTCGCGACGGTCTTCGAGCCGCTGATCAGGCGCGCGGCGCGACGGGCGACTTCGAGCGCGGACTCGTCGGTGGAGTGAATCGTGCCGAACAGAAAAGAGGGCGCAAGGCCAGGCTTCTCGATGCGCCATAACAACCCCTCGCCGTTGATGAGATCGTCGGCGCGGGCGGCCTTTGCGGCTGCGAGACCCTCGATTTGCGTGAGATCCGAGCCTTGACACGCCTCGGGCGCTTCGGCCTTCGCGTGAGAAAGCGCGAAGAGGGCGAGCAAGCCCGCGCAGGCGCTCAACGCGAAGCGTCGAAATTCGCTCACAGCTTTCTCAACGCCACTTCCTCGATGCGATGGCTCGCGCCTTTGGTCAGGAGCAAGTCGGCGCGCGGCCGGGTCGGCAAGATATTCTCGTGCAAGTTGACGAGATTGATGCGCCGCCAGATCGAGCGGGCCGTCGCTTCAGCTTCCCGATCGTTGAGGTCGGCGTATTGACGGAAATAGCTGCGCGGATCGCGGAACGCCGTGTCCCTGAGGCTCATGAAGCGTTCGATGTACCATTGCTCGAGCAAGCTTTCGTCAGCGTCGAGGAAGATCGAGAAATCGAAGAAGTCGGAGACGAATGGGATCTCTTTGCCGTCCCGAGGCAGTCGGTTGGGCAAGAGAACGTTGATCCCCTCGAAGATGAGAATGTCGGGACGGTCGACGGCGATCGTCTCTCCGGGCACGATATCGTAGGTGATATGCGAATAGACGGGAGCGGCTACGCTGCGCTGGCCAGCCTTCACCGCGGAAAGAAACCGAAGCACCGCCGTCCCGTCGTAGCTCTCCGGAAACCCCTTGCGGTCCATGATGCCTTGCCGGATGAGCTCGGCGTTGGGGCGCAAGAAGCCGTCGGTGGTGACGAGCTGCACCTTCGGAGTGTTTGGCCAGCGGGTGAGCAGAGCCTGCAACACACGGGCGGTCGTCGACTTGCCGGCTGCGACCGATCCGGCGATCCCGATGATGTAGGGGACCTTGCCGTCGGTTGCGCCGAGAAAGCGCTGCGTCGCCTTGAATAGGCCCTGCGTCGCCGCAACGTAGAGCGCCAGTAGTCGCGACAGCGGCAGATAGATCGCGACGACCTCGTCGAGCGAGATCGGGTCATGGGTCGACTGAAGCTTGCGCAGATCGTCGATTGTGAGCGTGAGCTGGGTGTCGGCGCGCAGCTGCGCCCATTCATCGCGAGTGAAGCGGCGGAAGGGGGATTCGAGCGATTGCAGCGCAACGCGGTCCATCACCACTCTCTTATTCGAGGCGGCCGGCGGCTCGGGCTATTCCCCAACGTCTTCACTTCGTGCGCGCCGCCTTTTCCGCATGGCCGCTTTGGCTCGATCTCTTGCTGAGTTCGGCCATCACCGACGACAACGCCACTCCACGCGCGCGCAGCGCGACAATGAGGTGGTAGAGGACATCCGCCGCCTCTCCGCGGACCGCGCTCTCGTCTTCAGCCGCGGCGGCGATGACGAATTCAATCGCTTCTTCGCCGAATTTGCGCGCGCAATGCGCCGCGCCCTTGTCGAGCAAGCTGCGGGTATAAGAAACCGCGGCGCTCGCTTCGGCCCGCTCATCAATTGTCCGCGCGAGTTGTTCCAGCGTGAACGCTGCGCCCGCCCTGTCATTCTCACCCATCGCCGCCTTTATCTCCCGTCGCCGCGCTGGCTGCAACAGGACGTCTCGAGCGGCGGCTTTGCCGGGGGGCGATGGCCGGCCGATGGATCGTGGCCGAGCGGCGCCTCGAACGCGGGAGCTTCTTGACTTCGCTCTGGGGCGAGCCATAAGCATGGCCCTCGTCTCGGCGGGCGATTAGCTCAGCGGTAGAGCACTCCCTTCACACGGGAGGGGTCGCAGGTTCGATCCCTGCATCGCCCACCATCCGGTCCCACCGGCAAAAGCCGCGTTATCAATAGCTTCTGCGGGCGGCAGGCGTTCTCTTTCCGCCTCCTGGGGCTCGGCGCTCTTCGGCGCCAAACAGCGAACAGAAGAACAAGGAAGCGGCGACCCGTGCGAAATCCGTGCGGTCGCGCGCGGCATGTTCGCGCCCGCGCGCCGGGATTTTGGCGAGACGCGATTTCGTGAACCGCTCGACCGTCGATTCGGTCTAAGTGGCGTCCTTCAGCCCCAGAGCGGTCCGCTGGCGCGACCACCCTATCGGGAAATCCATCAAGCGCTTGGATCCGAAACCGCGCGGCAGAATGAAACGCTGCGGCGCGCCCAACGAAATCGCGGCGCCGGCGTCCTTTTTGGCCTCGGAAAACCCCGGATGCATCACGGGCGCCGTGATCCCGGCGGATGGAGGATTCATGTCCGCGGGCGCGTTGGGGTAAGGTCGATCGCATATGTCGTCGGTGTGATAAGAGCTGGGTAGAGAGGAGCGGTCATGAACGGACGCGTCATCGACAAGTCGAAACTTCCGAGCCGGCACGTGACGGAGGGGCCGGAACGCGCGCCTCACCGGTCCTACTACTATGCGATGGGGCTGACAGCGGAGCAGATCCATCGGCCCTTCATAGGTGTGGCGTCCTGTTGGAACGAGGCCGCGCCTTGCAATATTTCGCTCATGCGTCAGGCCCAGGCGGTCAAGAAAGGCGTTGCGGCTGCGGGCGGCACGCCGCGCGAATTCTGCACGATCACGGTGACCGACGGCATCGCAATGGGCCACCAGGGCATGAAATCGTCGCTGCCCTCGCGCGAGGTGATCGCCGACAGCGTCGAATTGACAATGCGCGGCCACGCCTATGACGCGCTCGTCGGTCTGGCGGGCTGCGACAAGTCGCTGCCCGGCATGATGATGGCGATGTGCCGACTCAACGTGCCGTCAATCTTCATCTATGGCGGGTCGATCCTGCCCGGCGTCTACAAGGGCAAGCCCGTGACCGTTCAGGACGTATTCGAGGCGGTCGGTAGACATTCGGTCGGGGCGATGTCTGACGCGGATCTCGACGAACTGGAGCAAGTCGCCTGCCCGTCATCCGGGGCGTGCGGCGCGCAATACACCGCCAATACAATGGCCACGGTCTCCGAAGCGATCGGCCTCGCGCTGCCTTATTCCGCCGGCGCCCCGGCGCCCTACGATCTGCGTGACCGGTTCTGCGCCACTGCTGGCGAAATGGTGGTCGAACTCATCGCACGCCGCATCCGTCCTCGCGACATCGTCACCCGCAAGGCGCTCGAGAACGCCGCGACGCTGGTGGCGGCGTCTGGCGGCTCAACCAACGCCGCGCTGCATCTTCCGGCCATCGCGCACGAATGCGGCATCAAGTTTGACCTCTTCGACGTTGCAGAAGTCTTCAAGCGCACGCCGTACATCGCCAATCTGAAGCCCGGCGGCAAATACGTCGCCAAAGACCTTTTCGAAGCTGGCGGCGTGCCGCTGATGATGAAGACGCTGTTCGATCACGGCTTTTTGCATGGCGATTGTCTGACGGTCACCGGTCGCAGCGTCGCCGAGAACCTGGCGGGCGTGCATTGGAACTCCGATCAGGATGTGGTGCGCCCGGCGGATCAACCCTATACGAGCACCGGCGGCGTCGTTGGCTTACGCGGCAATCTCGCGCCCGACGGCGCGATCGTGAAGGTCGCCGGCATGGCTGAGGACAAACTGGTGTTCCGCGGGCCGGCTCGCTGTTTCGATGGTGAGGAGGCCTGCTTCGAGGCCGTGCGGAAGCGCGCTTACAAAGAGGGCGAAGTGCTGGTCATTCGCTACGAGGGGCCGAAGGGCGGACCCGGCATGCGCGAGATGCTCTCGACCACGTCGGCGCTCTACGGACAAGGCATGGGCGACAAGGTGGCGCTCGTCACGGACGGCCGCTTCTCGGGCGCGACGCGCGGCTTCTGCATCGGCCACGTCGGGCCGGAGGCGGCGGTCGGTGGCCCGATCGGCCTTTTGCGCGACGGCGACATCATTACGATCGATGCTATCCAAGGTGCGATCGACGTCGATTTGCCCGATGCAGAGCTGCAACAACGTCGGGCTGCGTGGCGCGAGCGGGACAATGGCGCTCATTCGGGTTACCTCTGGAAATACTATCAGACGGTCGGTCCCGCTGTGAACGGCGCTGTGACCCATCCCGGCGGCGCAAAAGAGAAGCAAACTTACGCAGATCTCTAGCGGCGCCATATCCTCGTCGGCGCTGTCTCGCGCTCCCGCCTCTTACAACCGGCGGGGCGCGATACGTCGAAGCTGTGAGTGGCGCGCTGGCGGTGTCGATCGCGTTCAGCTCATGGCGTCATTTGCGCACATTTGTCGCAGTCGACAGACGATTACGAGCGGCTCGCCGTTCAGTACGATTGGTCGTCCTGTAAAAATCGCTAGAGCGCGGCTCGCGAAAAAGCGCACGAAAATCAAAGGAATCGAGAGCATGGCTCACGATTCCATGGAAACGTGAGCCATGCTCTACGCCTTGCCGTCTCGATTGTTTGAGCGCGCCCTGCCTTTTCCGATGTGGAATGAGCGCATCGAGACGGCCTTCGCAGTCACTCGCTTATTTGTTGCATCAGGAATTTCATACCTTCATCAATATCCTGTTCAAGCGCCCGTCGGACAGCTGCTGGGCTGCTCCGTTCGAGGGCCTCGAGCACAGCGTCATGATAAGACGTCAGAGACGGTCTTCTCGTTGCGGGCGTGGGACCTTTCTGGCTGAGCAATAGGTTGAAACTCGGTCCTATCTGCAGCCAGAGCGTCTCGATGATGTCGACGGCGCTGCTCATGGCGGAGCTTCTGTAGAGAAGGAAATGAAAGTCCTGGTTCTTGGTGAGATAGCGCTTTGAGTCGCCTCGCAGGACGGCCGACTTCATTTCGTCCTGAAGCCCCTGCAATTCGAGAAATTCCGCTTCGCCGATATTTTTGCCACCCTCCTCGGCGACCGCGCCCTCGAGGATGATCCGCAGCTTCCGAAGCTCATCGAGCTTTGCGCGAGTCATGACCGGGACCGAGAACGTCCGGTTCTCGCGGAATTCCAACGCTTTCTCCGCCACCAGGTGGCGCACCGCCTCCCGGATAGGCATCGGGCTCGTTCCGAGTTCGCGGGCAAGACCGCGCAGGCTCACGGTATCGCCTGGCATGAAGCGGCCTTTCATGAGCGCTTCCCGCAATTTGCGATAGCTTTGCTTTTGAAAGGTCTCCCGCTCGACGGGACTCATCCTGAACGGAAGGTCCTCTGCGGCGTTGGCCCGATGCGGCATGATTTGCGTTCCAGTAGGCTCAAGGGTCGTTCGGAGAAGAGCTGACCTAGCTTGCTTGTGATCCAGAACTCGCGGCGGGGTCGCTTTCAGCCCTCAATAGCGCCTGGGGAACACACGGCGTCTATTTTTCGTCGCGCCTGCTGCGCGTCTTCGACGAGGGTGGGAAAGAAATGGATGGTCTCCCACGGCTTCATCTGCGCCAGTTTCCAAAACTCGCCGCTCGGCACCGTGAACGGAATGATGAAGCCACCCAATGTAATGCAATCGTGCATAAGAATGATTGGCGACTCCCCCGCCCAATTGATGCCTCCGATCGGATACCCGATATCAATGATGTTGGACGGATGATCGCCGTTTTCCGGATCCTTCTCGAAGGCTTTTCGAGAGAATTCGATTCCACCGCCCTCGATGCGGAAGCCGACCCTGTTGCTCCGGCTGGTCAGTTTCCAAGTCGCCCCATAAAACCGTTCGCACCCCGCGGCGGTGATCCAATCATTCTTCGGACCTGGGACCACGGAGATCCGATGCGCCTTCGACGAGGGGATCGGAGGCCGTCGGTCGGTCCGCGCGACCCGACCCGGACGCGCCGCGAGCGCGGGCTCGCCGATCGGGATGATCTGTCCGGCCTTCAACGGCCCGCCGTCAATTCCTCCGAGGCTAGCGGTGACATATGTCGCGCGCGAACCCATCACCGGCGGCGCGTCGACCCCACCGGCGATCGCAACATAGGCTCGCGCTCCAAGCCTCGGGGCCCCGAATGAAAGCGTTTGGCCCGCCAGAACTTTCACGCCTGTCCAGAGAGGCAGAGGAGCCCCGTCGAGCGTCGCCGAGAGATCGCCGCCGCAGACCGAGATCAGGGCCGGAGCATCGAAGCGAAGCGTAGGCCCGAGAAACTGACATTCGAGGGCCGCGGCTCCGGCTTCGTTTCCGACCAAGAGATTCGCAAGGCGGAAGGACCAATCGTCAAGCGGACCCGATGGGGGCACGCCATCGCGCAGCATGTTCCGCCTGCCGGGGTATTCTTGAACCGTGGTTTCCAGGCCAGGCTTGAGAACGGTGACGCTCATGACTTCATCCCCGTTGCGCGCTCGAGTGCGGTCGCCGCATGGCGCTGAGCCGCTCGTGTCGAGAAAACGCCAGGCTCGATCGAGTACGAATAGGACCCGTTGCGCACGCGCTCGCGAACCTCGTCGTATTCGTCTCGAGAAATTGGGGTGAATCGAACCCGGTCCGACGCGCGCAGCAGGATGGCGCTATCCCTGAAGGCGCTAAGACTTCGCGAGGGATCCCAGACCGGCGCCGGCGTGCGGCCGATCAAATTGTACCCGCCCGGGCTAGGGATTGTGTAGATCGAGGTCGAAGCGCCGCCGACGCCAATGGATCCGACTGGCGTCCATGTTCGCGGGGGATTGTATTTTGGCGAGAGGAGCGCGCAATCGGGATCGAGCGGGCGGAGGATCGGCAATCCAGGAAAGGATGAGACGGTCACAACCCACTGCTCGCAGCCCGAGTGACGCGCGACCACGTCCTCGGGGCCGCCGAGGTGGTTGATTCGCGCCACGAACTCCGGATCGTAGTCACGTTCCGCAATTCTGAGGCGATAGTCGTCGATGCATGCCTTGGTCCACGGGTCGAGATAAAGAACCGGGATCTTCACCAGGCGGCTCTCGATCTCAAGGTCGGCGGCGGAGGGAATCGTCTGATAGATCTTCGCAAGCTCGATGCTGAGATCCGCATAGCTCACGCGATCGAAGTCATACTGAATCAGCACCGAATTGTAGGACGGCACTAAGTCGCAGAGGCCATCAATGGCCGCCTTGTCAAGCGCCGCAGTAAAGCTCAAAGCGACAAAATTGCTTTCGAGCGATGCGTCATCGCCGATTGTCGCCAGGAGATGCCGATCGCCGGCAGGCGCAATATCAAGCTCGCTAAAAATCATCTCTGGGATCCGGACCTCAGATGTGGCCAGACTTGCGGACGTCCCGCAGACCTGGCGACGCCTCTCGACTTCAGCTTGCGTGTCGATCGCAATTCGATCGCGCGCGCCGATGAATTCCTCTCATGTCGCGGCCGATTTCCGACTACGCGTCCTTGGCAGAACTGCAAGAAGAGATTGAGACCGCGCGGCGGCCCTTCCGTGAGAAGGCTATTGATGTGATCACATGGTTGTCAAGGCGATCGCGTGAGCTCGTGCGCGCAAGGTCTGAGCGGCCATGCTCAGACCCTGCACAAACGCGACAGCCCCCACAGGACGAACGTCTCATCGCGAATGATACAGAAAACACTGACATCGCCGGACATTCTCCTCTTGCCCAGCCCGGTTCGCTGCGCAGCTTCTGGTTTCCCTCCAACAGCGCAAATTTGGTCCGCAAACCATCTTGCCATGATGGTCAGTTGCGGTATCGTGTGATCACAGGTGCGTGTGAGAGCGCGCCGTAGGTTGCGGTCCCCCGGAATCGAGGGTTTCCGCCTCGCTTGAGGTGACATGTCCAGGTCGGTCGTACTTGACGCCTAACGATCAGCGAGCCGCTGCTGGAATGAGGGCCGACTCTCAGCCGGCCTCGCGTTCTGTCGCGACGGACGTAGCGGTCGCCGGATCGAGGTTGGGGCCGCGACGGTGGCTGGGCACGCAGCAGGGCCTCAACAGCCTCCGGCTGCTCGGGCTTGCGATCGGCATCTGCGTTGTCGCCCTTGTTTTCGGCGCACAGCATCCGCAGTTTTTTGGCCTGCGAAACCAGCTGACTCTTTTGCGCTCGATGGTGTCGCTAGGGATCATCGCTTTCGCGCAGATGTTGGTGATCGTTGTCGGAGAGATCGACCTCTCGGTGGGCGCTGTTTACGGTCTCGCGCCGGTTGCGATGGGTGCGCTGTGGCTAGGGGGCGGCGGAATTCCGTTTACCGCGCCGTTTCTGGTCGCGCTTGCCTTCGGACTTGCGCTCGCGACGATGGCTGGCCTGCTCAACGGCTTTCTCGTCGTGAAGGCGGGGTTGCCGTCGTTCATTGCGACGCTTGGCCTCCTGAATGTCGCCCAGGGCCTGCAACTGCTCATCGGGAACGCCGCGACTTTCACGCCCGACTATAACGACCCCCTGCCGCCGGAATGGGAAAGGATCGCGTTCAAATATCTCGGTGTCCAGGACATCGGGCTTGGCGTTCCGGTGGAGATCCTCTGGCTCGTCGCCGCGCTGATGGTCTTCTGGTTCTTGCGCCACCGAACCATCTTTGGCTTCCGCCTGGTCGCGATTGGAGGCAATCCGGAAGCGGCGAGAGTCGCGCGGTTGCCCGTCGACAAGTATAAATATCTTGTCTTTCTGCTCAGCGCCCTCGCCGCCGCGGTCGCGGGGATTCTCGATTTCTCGTACGTCGGATCGGTCGGGCCGAGCGACGCGGGATCGTTGCTGTTCTCGGTCATCGCTGCGGTGGTCATCGGCGGCGCGAGCCTCAGCGGCGGGCGGGGAACCATACTGGGAACGCTGCTCGGAGTCGTTCTCCTCAGTCTTCTCAACAACGGCCTTGCCCTGCTCGGCGTCGGCTCGTTCGCGCAACTGTTGTTTATAGGCGTGGTGACGGTTCTCGCGGTCTGGGCCGACATCTTCTCACAGAAACTCATCCGGCAGGCGGGGCGCCGGGCTGCCGAGGGCGCCGCTGGCGCGGGACCGCAATGATCGCGCTCGATGTCGCGGATCTGTCGAAGCGATATGGCGCGACACGGGCCCTGACGGGGTTGAGCCTTCATGTGCAATCGGGCGCCGTCGTCGGCGTCGCCGGACCCAATGGCGCGGGCAAGTCGACCCTGATGCGCATTTTGTCAGGGGAGGAGAAACCGGAGTCTGGACACATCGCGCTCATCCGGGACGGCGGCGAGATCGTTCGAGACTTCAATGTCGCTGTCGTTCATCAGGAACCGCAGGTGTGGCCGAATCTCACGGTCCGCCAGAATCTCGCGGTGGGCCGTGAGACCAGGGCGTCGGGGCAGATACGTCCGGATCCTTCGGCCGAATCTGTGATGGCCACGCTCGACATCGCTCGCTTCGCGGACTTCGAGTTGGCGGATCTTTCGCTCGCTGTTCATCAGCGGGTCGAAATCGCGCGCGCGATCATGCACCGCGCGGACGTTTTTCTGTTCGATGAACCCAACTCGGCGCTGACCGACGAAGAATCCGAGTCCCTATTCACGCTGATGAGGCGTCTGGCCGAGGACGGCAAGATCGTTCTTCTCGTGACCCATCGACTGATCGACCTCGTCAATGCGTGTCAAACCGTGCTGATTGTACGAGACGGAAAGATCGTCGCTGAACTCGGACGATCCGAGCCATTGACCGAAGCAGCGATCGCCGGGCGGCTGACCTCGAACCCGAGGCGTCCTGCAACGGCGCGGTCTTCCGCCGCCGCGTCCGAACCCGCAAAGCCCTTGATGCGGCTCGCGGGCTGTTCGCATCTTTCGGGGGCGTTCAGGGACGTTTCGCTCGACATTCTTCCGGGACGCATTCTTGCGCTCGCGGGGGTTGAGGGGTCAGGTGCGCGCGAGGTGACGAGAGCGATCGGCGGCTTCGACGTGATCGGGGGCATCGAGGGCGATCTCCAACGGGTGGAATATGTGGCGGCAAGCCGCCGCCATACCGTCTTTCCCAATTTATCAGTGGGCGAGAATATTCTGATCCGGCTTGGCGGAGGGCAGCTCACCTCGCCCGGGCCGTGGCTCAATCGCAAACGGATGAACCTCAGGGCGCGCTCCTGTCTCGGCAGATATTCGATCAAGGCCGGCGACGTTTCCGATCCCGTTATTTCTCTCAGCGGCGGCAACCAGCAAAAGGTCGTGCTTGCGGCGGCGCTTGAGAAAGACGCCCTCGTTCTCGCGGTCGAGGAGCCCACGCGCGGCGTCGATATCTCGAGTAAGGACGACATCTACGCGCTCATGCGCAGGCTCTGCGCGCGAGGTTCGGCGGTCGTCCTCTTTTGTACAGAGGTCCCTGAGATGTTCGATGTCGCGGACAAGATCGCCGTGATGTCGAGAGGGAGATTGGTTGGCGAGATCGACGTGGCCAGCACTCGGACCGTCTCGGATCTCGTCGACCTGCTCGCGCAATACGAGGCCGGAGGGACCGCCTAGCGTCGCCGACCCCGAGTGATCTCTGTGGAGAGGCTCGATGAAAGTTCACAAGCAACGCCGCGCTATGAAATCGAAAGGAGATCTTGTCATGTTGGGAACGCAATTCCTTCGGATTGGGCCAGTCGCTTTCATTTCGATGAGCCTTCTGTCGCCCGCATTGGCCGCGGGCTTCGAAGCGCCTGACGCGGCTAGAACTCATCAGTTCACGTGGGGGACATTCAAGCTCGCCCCAAGAATTATCGATTCAATGAAGGCTGGCGAGCCGGTGAAAATCGTCGTGGACGTCATGGCGACCGCCATTCCCCGCATGGGGACTGAGATGCGAGCCGGAATGGAGAAAGGGTGTTCCAATCCCGACAACAAAATCCAGACGAAATGCAGCTTGACCGGACCGATCAACACGGATGCGAATAAGCAGCTCTCGCAGCTTGAAACCATGCTGCACGCCAACGCTGTCGATTGTCTGGTGCTGCAGTCGCCGTTGCCCGGACAATTTGTGCGCGTGATCGATGAATCGGTGAACCAGGGGATCCCGGTCTTCACATTCAACATCGACGTGGACAAATCGCGCCGGTTCGCCTTCACCGCTCTCGACGAAGAGCAAGCAGGCGCTGTCAATGGCGAAGCGACCGCCAAGCTTGTCAAAGAGAAAAATCTGAAGATCGATACGGTCGCCATGGGGAGCAGCGCCCCAGATGAGGCGTGGGCCCGGTCGCGCATGGTCGGTTTCGAGAAAGGGTATAAAAAGATTATCCCGGACGCGAAGTTCTTCAACGACGCGAGCCACGCCGTGCCGACCGGCAATACATATTCGGTGAAGGAGGCGCTCACCACCGTCACGCCGTTTCTCACGGCGCACCCGGAAGTGAATCTGTTCTTTCATACCGACCAGGGAATTGAAGGCGTCGGCGACGTGATCCAAAACCTGAAACTTCAAGACAAAGTCTATGCGTCGGGCTTCAACGTCAGCAGCGCAATTCTCGATGCGATCAAGAAGGGCGTGACGCTTGTGACGATCGACCAGAACTACGCGGCCCAGACAAACGCCGGAACGCAACAATGCGTGCGATTTCTCACCAAGGGGGAGTCGCCCGCGGACCCGATCATCCACATCGATCCTGTCGTGATCACAGCGGCGGGCGGGAACGGCGGCCTCGACGCAGAAACAGCCCTGAAACAGCTCGAATCTTCCAAATAGAGACGGAGGGGCTTGAGGGTTCCTTGTGAGCTCGTGCGTTTTTCGGCCGAGGGTTGGCTGCCGCCCCGGGTGCTGCGCCTCGACGAGTCATCTGGGGGCGTCTGCTTCGCAGGCGCCCCCAGAGGCGCGAAGAGAAAGCCATGTCGTCGGCCAATGATGCGAAGGTTGCTCTCGTTACAGGCGCGGCAATAGGCATCGGCGCCGCGATCGCCGAACGTCTGGCCGACGATGGCATGACCGTCCTGATGTCGGACTGCAGCGGTACGGTCAGCCGGAGGAGATCGCCGCGCTTGTCTCGTTCCTGGTTTCCGAAAAGGCGGATTACATCACCGGCGCCGCGATTCCGATTGACGGAGGCTTTATGGCCGCCGGGGCGCTGAGCTGAACGCAGCGCCGTCGGCGTCGACCGCACACCACGCGCCTTAAGGATCAGGCGGCAAGCCTTCCCTCGCTCTGAGCCCATTGATGGGCGTCGTCCAGCGCCCTCGCGAACCTCGCCAAAATCTCTTCGATCTGCGCCGGCTCTATGATCATCGGAGGACAGAACATCACGGCGTCGCCAGAGTTGCGCAGCAGGAGGCCGTGCTCGATGGCTCGAGCGAACAGATACGCTCCCGCGCTGCCGGGCGGCGTGAATGATGCTTTTGTGGCTTTGTCGACGACGAGCTCTACGGCGGCGACCAGTCCGACGCCTCGGACTTCGCCAACCATCGGATGGTCCGCAAACCGCTTTAATCCGTCCTGCAGCAACGGGCCGACACGGCGCACGTTGCCGACAAGATCGCGTTCCTCGATGATCTTCAGGTTCTCCAAGGCCACGGCGGTGGCGACCGGATGGCCACCCGTGGTGAAGCCGTGGCCGAATGTTCCAAGCTTCGCGCTGTTGTCGGCGAGCGCCTGATAGATTTGGTCGCTCAACAGAATCGCGGCCAATGGCTGGTAGGATGAGGTCAGCTGCTTTGAGACCACCATCATGTCGGGGGTGATGCCGAAGGTCTCGCAGGCGAACATGTTGCCGGTGCGGCCGAAGCCCGTGATCACTTCATCGGCTATGACAAGCATGTCGTACTTGCGGCACACGGCCTGAATCTTCCGCCAATACGTCCGTGGGGGCACGATGACCCCGCCGGCGCCCATGACCGGCTCTCCAATGAACGCTGCAATCGTCTCAGGACCCTCTCGCAGGATCATCGCCTCGAGTTCATCGGCAAGCCGGGTGGCGAAGTCCTCCTCTGATTCTCCGGCCGTTGCGTAGCGGTAGTGGTGCGGACAGGCAGTGTGCAGAACGTTTGCGGCGAACGGCAGGTCGAAGTCGGCATGATTGCCGGGAAGGCCGGTGAGACTGCCGGACAGGACGGTGACGCCATGGAAGGCTCGCTGGCGCGAAATGATCTTCTTCTTCTTCGGCCTTCCGATCGCGTTATTGTAGTACCAGACGAGCTTGACGACCGTATCGTTGGCCTCGGAACCGGAATTGCTGAAAAAAACGCGCTCGAGGCCCGCCGGCGTCATCGCGACGAGACGCTGGGCGAGTTCGGTCGAGGGGATGTGCGTTCGCTGCATGAAGTTGTGGTAGAACGGCAGCTTGCTGAACTGCTCCGCGGCGGCGCGGGCCAGGCGGTCCTCGGAAAAGCCGACGCCCACGCTCCAGAGCCCAGCCAAGCCCTCGATATATTCCTTGCCCCCGTCGTCATAGACGTAGATCCCTTTTCCTCGCTCGATGACGATCGGACCCTCGCGCTCGAACTTCCGCGCGTCAGTGTAGGGATGGATCGACACCCTCGTGTCGCGCGCGGCATAGGAATTGGGGTTGTCATTCATTGTGGGTCTCCGGCGCCGTGGCCGTGCCGGGCGGCGGCTGGCAGACGGCTGGCCATAGGAAGCTTCCGCGACAACACGAGAGCGGGCGTTTGGTATTGTCCGACAATCGTGATTGATGCAGCTGCGCTTAGCAGGGGCGCCGAGGAATTGTCAATCGGCGGCGCCGGTCACTGACCGGTAGACGAAACCGTCTGCAACGGAGCTCAGGCCGCCTCGATTCCGGCCTGGAGCGCCTGCGCCAAATTCTTCATGCCGAGTTCGGGGCTCGACAAGACTGGAACCTTGATCTCGTCTGCCGGCAGACTATCGAGGACGCGCGCCATCGACGCTTGAGCGAGCACCACAACATCGGCCGTTGCGGCCGCTTTTCGCAATTCTGCAAGCACGATCGCGTCATGCCGGTCGCGATCGCCGCGCTGGAGCGCCTCGAACGCGCCGGCGCAGACGGAATGCGCGACCGTCGCCGATAGGCCGGCGGCTCGCGCCTTCCGCTCGATCAAGTCGCGCGTCGGCCCAAGCGTGGTCGAGAGGGTCGCAAGAACAGCGATGCGGCTGCCGGCTTCGAGCGCCGCCGCAGCCATCGCATCATCGATCCGGAAGAGCCGCACTGGCGATAGCGCCGTTGCGGCGTCGACGGCGGGACCCATCGATGAACAGGTCACCAAGACCGCGTCAGCGCCGGCGTCGGCCGCTGACCAGACATGCTGCGCGAGCCGACGGGAGGTTGGCGGTTCGAGTTTGCCTGCCCGGATGGTGTTGCGAAGCAGGCTATCGTCGACAATGTTGAACGTCTCCCAGTCCGGCAGGTGACGCCGCGCCAGGTCCGCGAAGATTGGGACAAGCACGTGAGCGGTGTGGATGAGGCCAAGCTGTCTCAATGCCGTCTCCCTAGTTTCGTTCGCCTCTAGCTCGAGGTCCGGGCGCCGGCGGTCTGCGGCGACTCGCCCGACGTGGCGTGGCGCGTCTCGGCGAACCGGACGAGCAATCTTTCGCCGGCGCTGGTGATGTGCTCTCGAACCGCGCTTTCTGCGCGGTCGGCTTCGCCCGACAAGATCGCCCGCAGCAACGGTGTGTGCGCCTTCACTTCGCTTTCGACGTCCGCCTCAAGGAACTTCGTGTAGAAGATGAATTGCCGCGTTCGAATTTGCAAACCGCGCAGACAATCCAACAGGATCTCGTGCCCGCACGGCGCACAGATCGCCCAGTGAAATTCCATGTCGGCTTCGATGAGGGCGAAGACGTCGCCCGTGAGCGCGCAGAGTTGCATGCGATCGAAGGCCTGCTTGATCATCGCCTCCTCATGGGCGTGTATCCGGCCTTCCGTGAGCGCGAGCTTCGCAGCGAAGGATTCCAGCACGGCTCGCAAACTGTAGATTTCCCGGGCGCGCTGCGGCGACAGTTGGGCGACGTCCGCGCCGCGATGCGGCCTGATCTCGACAAGGCCAAGGTCGGCGAGCGCTCGCAAGGCCTCGCGCACCGTCCCGCGTGAGGTGTCAAAGCGCTGTGACAGGGGGATTTCCGGCAGCGTGCTTCCGGGCGGAAACTCGCCGTTGAGAATCAAACCTTGAATTTTCCGCACGACGGTTGACGTCAGCGTCCGGTGCTCGGTTTCCGACAAGTCGTCCTCCTTGGGCCGGTCACCGATACGACAGGCAGACCGCGACCGCCGAGGCAAGCCTCCGTGATTTCGAGAAAAATATCAGCACGTAATATTGTTGACAATCAGCCGAAGAGTCATCTGCGCTGGAGCGCATGCTATGAGATCAGCATTTGCACGAAATGTAGGTAATTCAACGATTTAAATCGAAGCGCCAATCATCTTGACCCTCGCGACGACCGCTGATAGCGTCACTTTTGCACATAATTGTCAGACAGAAAATAGGAGTGTCCGACAAGATGGCGCCTGTGCGGCCGATCGAACGAGGCAGATATGGCCCATGTCCACGTGATGCGGCGCCGTTGCGCCTGGTCTGGCCCGCACCGTCTTTGGACGCCGGCTCTACGCGATTGGCGGCAATCCCGCCGCCGCCCGCTACGCCGGAATCAATGACAAATGGTATTGCTTCCTCGTCTTTCTCGCCGCAGGCGCGCTCTATGGCGTCGCCGGTCTGATGCTCGACGCGCGGATCGGCGTCGCGGTCCCGGAGGCGGGCGCCGGCCTCGAACTGACCGTCATTGCCGCCGCGGTCATCGGCGGGACAAGCCTGTTCGGCGGAGTGGGCGCGGCTTGGAGCGGTCATAGGGGCGCTGCTCCTCGAAAGCCTCAACAATGGCATGGGTCTCATGAATATCGAATCGTCCTTTCAGCAGATTGTGGACGGCTTGGTTCTGCTCGTCGCCGTATATATCGATATGCGCAACCGGCGCGGCGCCGGTGTGACTTTCGTTGAAGGCGGGCCTGGAAGGGGAGGCCAGACGCATGGCGGGGCTGACGGGCGAGATCGGTACGGTCGATGCGGAAGGTCGTTCGCTTCGATGCCTCCTGGCCGGCGATCGTTTCATGCTGCTCGAAGTCGCGCAGAGGATGACGCTCGCCGACAATCTGCGCGCCATCAAGTTTGCAGACCTGCTCTTGGAGCGGAAGATCGAAGGCCTCATTGAGACCCTTCCGATGTTCGTGTCGGTTCTGGTTCATTACGACTCGATTGTCCTGGGCCCGCAGCGGCTCTTCGACATCGTCCGCTCATTGTGGCTCGAAACCGCGGGCGAAGACGATATCGTCATTCCTTCGCGATTGATCGAAATTCCGGTCCAGTATCTCGATCCTTGGACTGAGGAATGCGTTGAGGACTACCGGCGCACGATCGGGGCGATGGAGGATAACCCGGACTTCGTTGCTCGCATCAACGGTCTCAGCGGTCCCAAGGAACTCGTGCTGCGGCACTCGAGCACCCAGCACTGGGTTGGCGGCGTCGGCTTCAGCCCGGGACTGCCGGACCTTATGCCGCTCGATCCGAGAAGCATGCTGTCGGTGCCGAAGTACAATCCCCCGCGCCTGTGGACGCCCCGCGGCGCGATCGGCGTGGGCGGGGGCTTCACGTCGATCTACACGACGCGTTCTCCCGGCGGCTATTATCTCATTGGCCGCACGCCCGTCGCGATCTACAGCCTCGACACCCGCCTTGGGCCGTTCCGGCGAAAGGCGACCCTGCTTGCCCCCGCCGACCGGGTGAAGTTCCGCCCCATTTCGCGCGAGGAGCACGACGAGATCGAGGCCGAGATGGAGGCGGGCTCCTACCAGTACCTGGTCTGGGATTACGAGCTTTTCTCGCTCTCCCGCCATCAGAAATGGGCGGCCGAAATGACCGAACTCGATCAGCCCGTCTCGAGGCGCGCATGACTGAAATGGGCGCGCTGCGTGTCGTCGAACCGGGGCTTCAGACCACCATTCAGGACTTCCCGGGCCGGATCGGGTACTGGCGCGTCGGCATCCCGCCTTCCGGCCCCATGGATGCGCTCGCCTTCCGGCTGGCGAATCTCCTCGTCGGCAATGCGCCGGGCGCCGCGGCGATCGAGGTCCAGTTCGTCGGACCGACGCTGACCTTCGAGGTCGACGCGACCATAGCGCTCGCCGGCGGAAGCGCGGTCGCCACCCTTGATGAAGTTCCCGCGCCCCTTTGGCGGACCTGCCTGGCGCGCGCCGGGCAGACCCTCAAATGCCGCCCCGTCACGACCGGCGCGCGGCTCTATATTGCGGTCGCCGGAGGCTTGCGGCGGGATCTCGTGCTGGGCAGCCGGTCAACCTTTGTGCGCGATGGCGTCGGCGGCGGGCCGCTGAAGGCCGGGGACCGCATCGAGTTCGAGACGCCGGCCGCGCCGCCTCTTTGCCGTCGCGTCCGCCCCGAGCGCCTGCCTCAATACGGCGACGCGATCGAGGCCGAAGTCACCGCCGGACCGCACGCCGATTGGCTCGACGACGCCGGCATGGCCCTGATGCTCGGGACCCCCTGGAAAGTCACGGGGCGCAGCGACCGCACGGGCGTCCGTCTCGCGGGCCCGAAGCTGAGCTTCTCCCGCCGAGCGCTCGAGAAAGCGCCCGAACACGGGCCTGACCCGACCAATGTGATCAACACGGGCTATCCGATCGGGGGCGTCAATCTTTGCGGGGATACGCCCATCATCCTCCCCGTCGACGGACCGAGCCAGGGCGGCTTCATCACTCCGCTCGTCGTGCCATCGGCCGCCTTGTGGAAGGTCGGTCAGACCCGGCCGGGCCAGACGCTTCGCCTGCGAGCGGTCGCGGTGGAGGAGGCCATTGAACTCCGTCGGGCTCTCGACCGTTGGGCGTCAGACGACAGCCTCGAGCCGGCGCCGGCCTCGCCTTGAACTGACAGAGGAACGTTCCACCGCCGTGTCGAATTCCGCGTCGCTTTCCGCAGAGCTCAAGACCGCAACGCCGGTCCTTGTGCTGGACGTCGACAAACGCTTCGGCGGGACGCACGCGCTACGCGGCGTTTCCATCGCTTTCCATGGCGGCGAGACGCACGCTTTGGTCGGCGAGAATGGCGCAGGCAAGTCGACGTTGGTCAAAATTCTATCACGATCGACGGCGAGCCTGTCGCCGTGACAAATCCCGCCCATGCGCTGAAACTCGGCGTGGGTTACCTGCCGGGCGACCGGCAGAAGCATGCAGCCTTTCCGAACCTGTCGGTCGCCGAAAATCTCGATGTGCTCGTCGCCGCGGAAGTGGCGCGCTGGGGGTTCATCTGTCTAAGGCGTCAAGCGGCGCTTGTCGTGGGCTATTATACGCAATTTAAGATCAAGGCGCATGGGATCGACGCTCCGATTCGAACGCTCAGCGGCGGCAATCAGCAGAAGGTCATCCTGGCTCGCACTCTCGCCGCCAACCCGAATATTTTCGTCTTCCATGACTCGACGCAGCGCGTCGACATCGTCACGAAGAAGGAAGTGTATACGGTCATTGACGCGCTCGCGCGGCGCGGCCGGGCAATTCTTGTGGTCTCGTCGGACCTCGAGGAGATCCTCGTCACGTGCGATCGCATCGTGGCCTTGCACGCGGGGCCGGTCGCCCTGAATTGTAGCCGCGCCGGCGCGTCGCAGGAGACGATTCTCGCTGCAGCGACGTCATCGCCAACCACCTGAGGAGGCAACCCGTGTTGGAACGCATCGACATCAATGTTGACTGCGGCGAAAGCTTCGGCAACTGGCGGATGGGGATCGATGAACGCATCATGCCCCTGATCACCACCGCCAACGCCGCATGCGGTTTTCACGGCGGCGATCCCATGACGATGCTGCGGACGGTCGACTACGCCAAGGCCGCCGGCATCGTCATCGGCGCCCACCCGGGTCTGCCGGATCTGGCGGGTTTCGGGCGTCGTGCGATGGCCCTGTCGGCGGACGAGACCTACGCCTGCATGATGTATCAGGCGGGCGCGCTGCGCGCGTTCGTGGAGGCGAAGGGGCTGGCCTTGCACCATCTCAAGCCGCACGGCGCGTTCTACGGCATGCTCAACAACGACAAGGCGCTCGCGGCCGCCGCTGTTCGCGCCATCCGCGACGTTTGCCCAAAGCCCATGCTCTACTGGGCGGGTCCGGTCAAAGGGCGTGCGCTCAGCGAGGTGGCGCTGGCGGAGGGCGTGAGGCTCGTCTCCGAAGTCTATTTCGACCTGGAATACGATGACGACGGCTTTCTCATTCTTCAACGCGGCGTCGGCGAGGTCGATATGGCCCGCACCCGCGAGCGCATTCGGAACTTCTTTCAAACCGGAGAGGTCACGAGCGTTTCGGGGAACCGCGTCGCCATCCCCGCGGAGAGCATATGCGTCCATGGCGACGGACCGAGCGCGATCCCCATCGTCGAGTCGATCCGTGAGATCGCCGGCGAACTTGGGATCGCCCTCAAGCCGGTATCCGCCTAGAGCGGATTGCGCGTAGGTCGAACCACCGTCGTCATTGCGAGCCACAGGGCGTCGAGAGACGGGCGTCTTTCGACGCCCTCTCGCTCCTCGCGATGACGAGTCCACCAATCCGCAATCTGCTTGCTGCTCACGCTTCCGTACGGGCCAATCAAAAGCCGAGAATCGCCTATGCACGCGCATAAGACCGCAATCGCGCCGAGCTGGCCTGCTGAGACGGGCTGCCGGAGCAGAGCCTCGTCTTTACAATGCTCGTTCTCCCTCTGGGATCGGCGTGCCTTCCGGGAGCAGATCTTTGGCGCGGCTTGCGAGATAGGCCTCCTTTCGCTTGACGCCCATTTTCTCGAACCACGGATAGATAGTCGGGATAAGCGCTGGAAAGAACAGCGCCAAGCTCGACAAGATGCGCTCGCTATAGGGGATGTAATATTCAACCCTGCCTTCCTTCGCGGCGCGCAGAATGACCTTTGCGACCTTCTCGGGCGGCAGTGGATTGCCGAGGAAATTGAGGGCGGTCGCGCCTTCGCGCGTCTCTTTCAAAAGCATCGGCGTGTCGATCGCGCCGGGCAACACGCCAGACACCGTGATCCCGCGCGGCTTCATCTCCATGTGCAGCGCGATGTTGAAGCCTCGCAGTGCGAATTTGGTCGCCGAATAGACCGAGCTGCCGGCAAGGGGCGCGATCGAGGCCAGCGAGATCGTGTTCACGATCGCCCCTGGCGAGCGAATCCATGGCGCGACTGTGTGGATGATGTGCAAGGGCGCGATCAGATTGATTCCGATGTCGCGCGTAATCGACGCCGGATCGACGTCGACGAATGGCCCTGTTGTCGTCACGCCAGCGTTGTTGATCAGCAGGTCGAGCGTCCCGAAGGCCGCTCGGGCCGTCTCGAGCGCCGCCGTAAGCGCTGAAAGATCGGTAAGATCGCACCTCAGTGCGATGACATTGTCGCCATGCGCCGCCACCATCTTGGCGAGACCGATCGTGTTCACGTCGATCAGCGCGACACGATAGGCGTCGGCGATGAGCATCGGCACGAGGGCTCGGGCGACGCCCCCCGCCCCGCCCGTAACGATCGCAGTTTTTGTCACCGCTTGGGCCATGACGACATCCTTCAAGTCGAATGGAGGGAGGACGGAGCGTGGCGCCGCGCCTCCGCTTCCGCCGCGGGGGCGCCATCGACCTTCATCGTCTCAAAAGTCCGGTCGCTCGGCGCAGGCCAGCCGAGGTCGCGCAGGAGCGACATCAGCACATCGCGATAGGTGTCCTTGTCGACGTAGGCTGCATGCCGCGGCGAGTCGATGTAGGCCTTGCCGCCGCGCAAGTCGGGGAAATGGTTTTCGCGCAGCTTGTCGAGAAGCTCGCGCCGGACGCCGGACTCGCGGGCGTGAATGTCGGCAACGATCATCTGCGCCATTTCCTCGAAGCGGCGGTAAGCGCCGTCTGCGAATTCGGCGAAGCCGAGCACGTAGAGGCCGGGCAGCTTGCGGTGGATGAGGTTGAGATAGAGCTGCGGCCGCCCGTCCTTCCATTCGAAGATATTGTCTTCGAGGAATGGCAGTCGATAGTCGTAGCCGGTCGCGAACAGCACGAGATCGACCGGCGCCTCGGAGCCGTCCTGGAACAAGACGTCGTGAGCGCGGAATTCCGCGATGTCGGGCTTGGCGACCAGATCGCCATGCGACAGATGATGCAGCACTTGAGTGTTCATGATGGGATGGCTGGTCAGCGCATCGTGATCCGGCTTCGGAAGTCCGAGCCGGGTGAGGTCTCCATTTAGCCGGTCGAGCATCACGGTCGGATCAAGCGTGATCGGCACGCCGCGCGGCGGGTCCGCCATGCCATTGATGAGAACGTCCGTCGGCACGCCAAAAATGTGCTTCGGCACGAAACGATAGCCGCGCCTCACGCTCAGGTAGGCGCTGCGGGCCGATCGCGCCGCATCGCATGCAATGTCCACGCCCGAGTTGCCCGCCCCGACGATCAGCACGTCGCGGCCTTCGAACTCCGTCGGGCTCCGGTAGGTCGAAGAATGGCGCATTTCGCCCTTGAATCGCTCCGCGGTCGGATAGTCCGGCAGCCGCGCATGCCAAGTGACGCCCGGCGCCGCGATGACGCCCGCATACTCAAGCACACGCCCGTTGCTGAGCTCGACGCGCCAGAGTCCATCGACGCATATCGCCCGCTTCACTTCCGTGCTGAACGTGATGTGGCGATAGAGGTCGAAGGTCCGCGCGAACGCGCGGATATAGTCGAGGATCTGCCTGTTCGAGGGATAGTCGGGGTAGTCATCCGGAAAAGGGAAGCCGTAGAAGTATGAGCACCATTTCGATGAAATAAAATGGGCCGTCTCGTACATCGGCGACCCGGCGTGATCGAGGTCCCAGATGCCGCCGACGTCAGGATTGCGCTCATAGACGTCGAAGGGAACGCCCTCCGCCCGCAGCGCCCGCGCCATGATGAGGCCCGCTGGCCCCGCCCCCACGATGCAGTAGCGCCGCTTGTAATCGACCCTCGGCGCAAGACGCTCCCGCAATGGTCGAAGCTCGCCGCGCGCCAGCGCCGCATATTTCGCGGGCTGCGCGTCCTTCATCCACCGGGCATAGAGGAGCCCCCCGATCACAACTGGGATGAGGACGAGAGGCAGTGAATTGACGATCGCGTTGTCCGAACCCGTCAGCGCGCTGTAGTTGGCCATAATGCCGATGAGGCAAAGTATGAGCCCCGCTCCGCCGATCGCAGGCAGGATGCGGGTGGTGAGCCGGTTCACGCGCTCCGAATTCCAGAAGAAGCCCACGACAGCGAAAGCGCACACGAGCTGCATCGCGATAATGCCGACGGTGCCGAGACCGACCGCCGCCGAAGCGATGCCCAGATAGGGCGCGACCCCTGCTAGCCCGAGGCCGATCACGATCAGCGTCTCGAGCGACGTCATAAGGATGCTTGCGGCGGTAGGCGACCGATAATGCGGGTGGACCTGCGTCAGATGCGCGGGCAAGAGGCCGTCGGCGGCGAGAGCGAACATGTATTTGCTCGCGGCGTTATGGAGCGCGAGATAGGCGGCGAGCAGGCTGGTGACGAAGAAGAGCCCGGCAAAGGTCGTGAGAAGATCGCCGCCATACTGCGTCGTCAGGTTGAACAGGAAGTCGCCGCTCTTCTCTTTGGCCAAGGCCTGGACGCGGTCGGCGCCTGCGGCGCCGATCATGATCCAGACAGTGACAAGGTAGAATATCGCGACCGTGAAAAGCGCCGTGAAGGTTGCGATAGGAATGGAGCGCTCGGGTCGGCGCGTTTCTTCGCCGTAAAGCGCCGCCGCCTCAATGCCGATGAAGGAGGTGACGGCGAAAGGCAGGATCGCGCCGAAATCCGAGCGGACGTAATTCTCCGGCCGCCAGACCTCCATCGGGAACGAATCCCAACCCTTCGCTGCGAGCACCGAGAAGTCGAACGCCGCGAGCACGAGGAATTCGGCCGTCATGAAGAAGGCGAGCGCACGCGCCGAGAAGTCGAGCGCGAGATAGCCCATCACCGCAATGATTGCGAGGCCCGCGACCGCGCAAGCCAGCCACGGAACTTTGAGGCCAAGCTGCTCGAACAGAACCGAGCCGAAATAGCCGAAGGCTGCCGCGAGCCCGACCGACATGGCCGCATAGGCAAGAACCGCGCAATATGCGGCGACGACGCCGGCGGGCTTGCCCAGGCCTCGCCCAATATAGGTGTAGAAGGCGCCCATTCCCTTCACCGCGCGGCTGAGCTCTGCGTAGCCAACGGCGAAGCAGGCGAGAATGGCGGCGACAACGACGAAGGCCATCGGCATGCCAAGGCCAGCCGGAAACGAGAGGCCGATCGGCATGTTGCCGGCCATCGCGGTGAGGGGCGCAGCGGCGGACACAACCAGGAACACGACCATGCCCGTCGACAGGAGTCGCTTCCTGCCCGACGGATAGACCATCAGCGCGTCGGACTCGACGTTCTCCGCCATGCTCATCCTCCCGGCGGCCCGGGGCGGCCGCGTCTTCTATTCGTCCGCGCGAGTATGTCTCGCCCTGAGGAGTCGCGCGATGCGCGACGTCTCGAAAGGGTCTCCCAACAATCACCTTCGAGACCCAACGCCTCAGGGCGAGGTCGGCCGCCGCGCCTCGGGCGCCACGGCGTATAACTCGATCATTGATCGGATTGAATATCGAGCGATGATCGGTTATGCAAGCAGAATTCACGGGATGGACGCGCAGATGTCGGGGAAGACGGAACGGACCCCTCCGCAGGATCGCGTGTCGCGTCGAAGCGACCCTAAGCAGGAACGGAGCCGCACGCGACAGCATGCGTTGCTCGACGCAGCTGAAGAGATCCTGGGTGAGGTGGGGGCCGACGGCCTCAAGATGCGGGAGGTCGCGCGCCGGTCGAATCTGCCGATCGCATCCGTCTATCACTACTTCCCGAGCGCTGCGGCTCTTATCCGCACGCTGGTCGAACGGATGCTCGAGGAATTGCGCGCGGTCCTGGCGCAAGGCGTCGTGCGGGCGCAGGGAGCAGGCCCCGAAGAGGCGGAGCGCGCGCTTCTCGCCATCATCGACGCCGCGGGGGATTTCATGGAGAGCCGCCCGACTCTGCCCGCCGTCTGGGGCGCGATGCGCGGCGCGCCGGAACTGCGCGCCCTCGATCTCGCCGACACGGAGGGCAATGCGCAGATACTCGCTCCCGCTATTCGCGCCCTCCTCCCGCGGGCGCTGGAGGAAGATGTGGAGGCCCTCGCGCTCGTCATCATCGAGGGAGTCTGGAGCGCGCTTCAACTCGGCTGCGAGCTTCCGCAGGGAAAGCGCCCGCGGGTAAGGGCGATGCTGAAAGAATTCATGATCGCGGGCCTTGCCGGACTGATCGAGAAATATCGGTAGCGCAGAACCGCTTGGGATCGATCGGCAGTATGAGCATGGACGAAGAAAGAACAATCGAGCTGAGAATTCACATCAGCCGACGCGGGCGCAAGCGCGTCAACCATCGTCTTGTGGCCCACCTTCGCCCATTCGACCCTGCGTAGAAGATCTGGGCTTCGCCGATGAAGCTGTCCAAGGCGCCAGCCGACCAAAGTCTCGAGGAGGGCGGCCTTGAGCGCGCCTGCATCGTCGGTGACCCGGAAGCGACGTAGAGCGTGATACTCGACTTGCTAAAGCTCGTTCCTAAAAATCTGAGGGCAAACGAGAAGTGTTTGATCAGGCGGGTCTCCAACACCGTGAAGCTTCGGGTCGCCGAATCACAGACTTTCCCGCGGCGTCTCGACTGACATGGGGCGCTCGTACATAAGATGCAGGCGTATTCTCTCGACGGTCTTCAGCAACTGTGCTGCGATTTCGGCGTGCCGCGTCAGCATTTGCGCCTCGAGACCGGGCGATTGAAGGACGAATACGGGTTCACCGTGCATATCGAGGATAGGCGCGGCGACGGTCATAACCCCGGGCATATATTCCGCGCGGCTTATCGAGTATCCTCGCATTTTCGTGTCGACAAGCTCCTGCTTCAGCGCCTTCTTGTTGACGAGCGTGGTCGAGGTGTACCCCTGCGGCCGCCACTCGCGTAACGCCCGATTCCTCTCCGCATCGTTTGTCCACGCAAGCCGTGCGCGCATTTGCGCCGGCGCATCGGCGGGGAAGCGATGGCCTAACGGCACGGCGACGACAAGTTCTCTAGCCACCTCGGCCTTGTCGAAAACCACGAAACCGTGATCGCGCTCAATGCGGGTCAGAAGACAGGAAATTCCTGTCCGCTCAGCCAGAGCGACGAGCTCCGCGTGAACCGTCGCCAGGCGTTGGGGTCCGACCATCAGCGCCGAGCAATCATTCAACATCTGTCCAGAAAGACGATAACGCCGTGTGCCCGCCTCGAAGGCCACCCAGCCCTCGAGCTCAAGAGCTTTGAGGATGTTGAAGCAATGGCTCTTGGTCAGCGTAAGAGCGCCGGCGATCTCCGAAACGCCCGCAGAAAGCTGAGCGCGGCCGTTCAGAAAGCGGACTATGGCGATCGCCTTTCCGACCGCGGGCGCGGCGCTGGTCTTCTGCGCGCGACCAGAGCCCCTACTCGCCTTGACATTTGGCAGCAATCGGCGGACCCTCGTTTCTGGTAAGGAACAGAGTTCTATATAGAGAACGACATCTCAGCTCGCAACGAGGCGGACCTGGGTGGGCGAGATCGCCCGCTCAGAAGCCGCTCCAATAGAGGCGTCATATGGGCCGCAGACTTATCGATCTCACGCGACAGATTTCGCATATGATGCCGGTTGCAAATCCACACGTGAATCAAGTTCCGGCATTCTGGGACCGGATCACTCACGACACTTTCAAAGGAAAGTTCGCGCATGCGGACATCACGTTCCACATTCGCGACTTTCTCATCGGAGAGCACGTTGGAACGCATGTCGATGCGCTGTGCCACTATACGCCGAGAGCCGACGCGCCCTCGCTGGAAAAGATGCCGCTTGATTGGTTCCTAACCGACGCGATTTGTGTCGATGTTTCTCATGTGAAGCCAAAAACTTTCATCACGGTAGGAGACCTGAAGCGCGGTCTCGAAGCAGGCGGCCTCACCATTCGGAAGGGGGATACCTTTCTCTACTGGCAGGACTATTATGCTCGAAAAGACGAACCCAATTGGCTGCACGAGTTCGCAGGGCTTGATTTCGAGGCGGCCGAGTGGCTCGCCGACCAAGGGGTCGTCAATATCGGTTGCGAGTGCGCCAGCATCGACAACTCCGAGGCGATGCCATTCGATGCAAATCCAGCGTTCCCCGCGCATCGCGTGTGCCGGGATCGGCAAATGATCAACACCGAGAATCTTGCCAATCTCGAATCCGTCGTTGGAAAGAGATTTGTCTACATCGGTCTCCCACTGCCGCTGGTCGGTGGGACGGGATGTCCCGTTCGGGCCGTGGCGATGTTCGAAGACTGACGACCTTGTCGTCCTCGCCGTTCGGCCGGTAGGCGCATGCTTCAGCTCGTTGTCAGCGGTCTCGTTCTTGGGTGCGTCTACTCGCTCGTGGCGTTCGGCTACTACATCACGTTCGTCACCAGCAAAACTTTGAACTTCGCGCAAGGCTCCACGATGATGCTGGGAGCCGTGACGATGGTGCTGTTGACCGTCGACCACGGCGTGCCTGCCTGGCTCGCTGCGCCTGCCTCCGTCCTCTTGCTTGGCTTGTTTGGCGTGGCTCTCGAGCGCGCGGCGGTGCGCCCCTTCGTGCGCCGATCGTCCAACGCCTGGGTCCTCAGCACTCTGGCGGTTGGAATCATCATCGAAAACCTCGTGCAACTCGTCTTTGGCAAATCCCCGCGGGGGTTTCCGAGCTCCCTTGTCGAGCATCCGATCCGGTTCATGGGGGTTGGAGTTTATCCGCTGGAGATGATCATCCCCGCGGTGGTCCTGGTCGTGGCGGGAGCCGCGCGCCTTGCCTACACGCATACGATGACCGGACGGGCTCTCAAGGCGACCGCCTATGACCGCGAGGCGTCGCTCGCCGTTGGGATCGACGTCAATCGAATGACCTCCCTCTCCTATGCTCTGAGCTCAATGTTGGCTGCGGTCGCCGGGATTTTGCTCGGTCCACTGCTCGGGGTGAGCAGCAGTATGGGCTTTCTGATTGGTCTCAAGGCTTTCGCCGTCGCGATCGTGGGAGGATTGGAACAGCCCATCGGAATTCTCGCCGCAGGGCTGGGCTTTGGAATGTTGGAGAATGTCGTTGGGGGACTCTTTGGGTCCTCGGCGAAGGAGATGGCGGGTTTCGGGCTCGTCATCGCGGTCCTCTTTCTGCGGCCAAGCGGTCTGTTCGGCCGCGCGCCGGTCCGACGAGTCTGATGAGTATTGCGCGCCAGATAAACTGGGCGGCCGCTCTTACGGTTCTCGTAACGCTGGCCGCGGCCTGGTTCCTGCCGCACTACGTCGGCCGCTACTACACACACATGCTCGCGCTGGCCGGGGTTACGATCATCGCGGGACATGGACTCAATCTTCTCGTTGGCTACACCGGGCAGGTTTCGCTCGGACATGCCGGCTTCTACGCGATCGGGGCTTATACGGCGGCGCTGCTGGCGACCAAGGCTGGTCTTGGTTTTTGGGCCACGATCCCGGTGGCGCTGGTCCTTTCTGCGATCGCCGGAGTCTTGATCGCTATTCCCTCCTTCAAGCTCGAGGGCCCCTATCTATCGATGGTGACGATCGCCTTTGGCATCATCGTCCACAGCGCGCTTATCGAATGGGACGGCCTCACTGGGGGAACCCAGGGTGTGCTCAACATTCCCCGGATTTCGTGGTTCGGGCAGAAGCTGCCGCTCGAACGCCAGTTTTTCGTCATCGCGACAGCGGTCCTGTTGATCACGCTCTTGATGCGCAATCTTACCCGGTCGCCATGGGGACGAAACCTTGTCGCGGTTCGTTCGAATCCGATCGCCGCGCAAGCGGTGGGTCTTGACACCGCGTTCGTCAAAACCATCGCTTTCACTTTGAGCGCGGCGATCGCCGGTCTGGCGGGGGTGCTCTTTGCCTTCCTGCAAGGCTTCATCAGCCCCGAAGCCTTTGATTTCGACCAGTCTATTTTTTTTCTTACCGGCGTGATGTTCGGCGGCGCAGGATTGACCGCCGGGCCGATTGCGGGGGGATTGCTGACCACATTCCTCCCCGAATTGCTTCAAGAGTTCGCTGATTATCGGCTGATTGTCTATGGGCTCATGATCGTCCTTTCACTCTATTTCTTGCCGCATGGCCTGATGGGGATCGTGACGCGCTGGCGGCCGGTTGGCGCAGCTCAACGGGGCGGACGCGCGCTCGAGGTTGCAAAGGCTTTTGAGGTCAGGCCGCCGCCTTCTTCGCGAGGGCCGGTCATCTCGCTTCGCAATGTCCAGATGGCCTTCGGCGGCGTCCGCGCGCTGAACGGCGTCGGCTTTGACGTGCATCCGGGCGAAGTCGCCGCGGTGATCGGTCCGAATGGCGCCGGCAAGACAGTCTTGTTGAATGTGCTCTGCGGCTACTATGCGCCCACCGAGGGTGAGATCCGCCTTCAGGGCCGCCGCATCGACGGCGCCTCCCCGCAGCGAATTGCGCGGGCGGGGGTCGCGCGCACGTTTCAGACTGCCCAGCTCTTCTCCGAACTCTCTGTCCTGGACAATGTCCGTCTCGGCTTTGCGCCCCGAAGCGACAAGCTCCTGTTCGACTGTTTGGTGGCCTCGCCTCGGATGGCTCGCAAGGATCACGAAATGCGAGCCGATGCGGAATCGCTCCTTCAGTTTGTCGGCTATGCCGGAGATCCAAACGCGCCGGCTGCGTCTTTGCCGCTCGGTCATCAGCGTCTGGTGGAGATTGCGCGCGCGTTGGCGTCGAATCCGCTTCTTGTCGTCATGGATGAGCCTGCCGCGGGTCTCAATCCAACCGAAGTCAACGAACTCAAAACGCTCATTAGAAAGATTGGCGATCATGGGATCGCGGTGTTGCTGGTCGAACATCACATGGACCTCGTGATGGAGCTGTCACGCCGGATCGTTGTGCTCGACTATGGAGTGAAGATCGCCGAAGGCGAGCCCGATCTCATTCGAAAGAATCCGGAAGTCGTCGCTGCTTATCTGGGCAGCGAAGAGGGGGCCCATCAGGATTAGCTTCGGAGCGCTGTCGACAAATGCTTGAGGTGCGCGATCTGAAGGCGCGGTATGGTCCAATCGAAGCTTTGCGCGGTGTCGATATCGACGTCCGCGAGGGCGAGTGCGTCACGATCATTGGGCCAAATGGAGCCGGCAAAAGCACGCTCCTCAAGGCCTTAAGCGGGATTCACAGGCCGTCGAGCGGAAGCGTCAAATTCCTCGATAGCGAAATCGCTGGACGCCCCGCCCACGCCGTCGTGCAGGCAGGCGTCATGCTGGTTCCTGAAGGGCGCCGACTGTTCGGCGACCAGAACGTTTTTGACAACCTCCTTCTTGGCGGATACCGGCGCCGGCCTCCTGGGGGCGTGAGCGAGCTGCGTCTGATGGCGGGTCAGTTTCTCGATCGCTTTCCAATCCTGAGAGAGCGTCGCGATCAGCTCTCCGGCTCGTTGAGCGGCGGGCAACAGCAGATGCTCGCAATCTCCCGGGGACTGATGGCGCGGCCAAAGCTGCTGCTGCTCGACGAGCCTTCGCTTGGCCTCGCTCCATTGATGGTGCGGGAGGTGTTCGCCATGATCGAGCGGCTCCGCGATGAAGGGACGACGATCCTGCTCGTTGAGCAGATGGCTTCCCTCGCTCTGAAGTTATCCGATCGCGCTTACGTGCTGGAGCGCGGACGGATCCTCCTGGAAGGCTCGGCCGGCGAACTGCTCAAGGACCAGCGCGTCCTTAGCGGCTATCTCGGGGAATCCACGGGATGAACGCGCGACAGCACAATCCAAATGGGAGATCGAAAAATGAACAGCTCCTCATTCACACGTCGCTCCGCAATGCAGCTCGCTACGGCGGGCGTCGCCGGGTTGGCGGTCGGCTACCGGCCTGATCGCGCTCGCGCGGATTCGGGGACAATCAAGATTGGACTGTCCGCCGCCTTCTCGGGACCGAACGCCGACGCCGGCACATCCATGTCGCGAGGATCGCAACTCGCCATCGACGAGATCAATCAGGCCGGCGGGGTTTTGGGCCGCAAGCTCGAGTTGGTCACGCGCGACAACGAACATAAGCTGGATCGAGGCGTGGCGCAGGCGCGTGAACTCATCGAGCGCGAAGGGTGCGTCGGACTGATTGGGTCGCAGGGCAGCTTCATCGGCCTCGCGGTGATCGACACGATGACCGAGCTGACAACGCCATGGTTCGGAACGTCGGTTGGCGGGGTGAAGATCATCGAAAATGGTCGCGATCCCAACTACATGTTCCGCGTCGCAACCAACGATCGCTACGTCGCCCAGTATTTGGTCGGCTATGCGCTGGACAAGCTCGGAAGCAAGAAGATCGGGATCCTCAATGAGGACACAGGTTGGGGCGTTCCGGCGATCGAAGACCTGAAAGCGGCTTTGTCCGCTCGTGGAATGCAACCCGTGTCGGCCGACAAGATGAAGGTTGGCGATAGCGATTTTACGCCACAGATGTTGCGTGCAAAGGACGCAGGCGCCGACACGATCATCACATTCAGCAATTCCGTCGAAATGGCGAATGCGCTGAAAGCTGGCAACAAGCTCGACTATCGACCGAAGGTGGTCTCGGCGTGGGCTCTTGCGAATTCGAACTTTCCTTCGCTCGCCGGCGACCTGGGCAACGGCGTGTTCGTCATGCAGACTTTTACCTTCGAAAATAATCGGCAGCCGAAGGCGATCGAGCTCTTCAAGCGACTGGTCGAGAAATATCCAGCCGTCAAATCGGAGGCCGAGGTCGCATTTCCGAGTTTCCTCGGCAATTCCTTCGACGCTACTCATCTCATGGCGCTCGGATTCGCCAAGGCCGGCGGCACGGATGGGCCCAAGGTTCTCGCCGCGTTGCAAGACCTCGGGGACTACAAGGGTCTGATCAAGGACTATTCACACCCGTTCAGCGCGACCAATCACGAGGCTCTTTCGCCGAAGGACTATATGATGTCGAGGTGGGAAGGCCCGAAGCTGTTGCTTGTCGCCTAGCCGCCTTCGCGCAACACACATATTGCGCGCCTTTCCCCCGATTGCGCGCGGGAGAGCCGCTGCGAAGCGAATGTTCGCGCGCGGCTCTTCCTTCATATCCACACGGAGGCGGTATGTCCGAGCCCAATCTCTGGCGGAACGATGCAACTGAGCTCTCCCGGCTTCTCGACGCAAGTCGGGTGACGCCTGAAGAGATCCTCGAAGAAAGCCTCACGAGACTCAATCGTTTTGAGCCTGCGCTGAACGCCTTCTATCACGTCGACCAGGACGGCGCGCGGCGCGCCGCTGCGGAGGCGACGAGGCGGCAAAAAGCCGGACATCGGTTAGGACCGTTGGATGGAATTCCGGTCTCGATCAAAGACAATCTCTTTGTGCGAGGACTTCCGGCGTCGTGGGGCAGCCTCTTACTCAAGTCAAACATCGCGGATCGCGATGACATCTGTGTCGAGCGGCTTCGGAACGCCGGTGCGGTGATCGTCGGCAAGACGACGACTCCCGAATTTGCTCTGATGGGGCGCACGGAAAGCCTCCTCGCTGGTGTCACCCGAAATCCGTGGGACGCCAGGCTCACGCCCGGAGGCTCGAGCGGGGGGGCCGTGGCCTCGGTGGCGGCGGGCGTCACTCCGCTTGCGATTGGCACGGACGCCGGCGGCTCCACGAGGATGCCGGCGTCGTACACGGGGCTCGTCGGATTGCGTCCTTCGAACGGACGGGTCCCCAGGCGCTATGGGTTTCTTCCGATGGCGCTCGACTTCCAGGCGATCGGCCTCATTTGTCGGACGCTCGACGATCTGAAGCTCATGCTGAGCGTCATGGCTGGCCCGGATCCGCGCGACCCTGCTTCCGCAAACCTTCCATCGCTAGCCTCGACGCGCGGCAAAATCAGAGTTGGCTGGCTCACTCACATTGGCGATGAAACGTCGGATCCCGACGTGATCACGGCCCTGGAGGAAGCGCGAGATGTTCTAGCGACAGACGGCCATTCTGTCGCTGAATGCGCTCCTCCGTTCGACATCGGCGAATTGCGCGCGATCTGGGACTGCCTGACCCACGTCGGCGCGGCTCGCGCGGCGATCGCTCTCAAGGGATGGGAGGAGAGCCTGACGCCGCAAATCGCGGGGTTCGTGAAAAGTGGGCTTGCATCCACTGCGGTGGACTACGCTCGAGCGATCGACCGTCTCCAGGTCTTTCGAGCCGAGACTGCCGCTCGAGCTTCAGACTTCGACGCGTTTCTTCTCCCGTCCGCGCCGAGTCCCGCTTGGCCGGCGGAGGCGCAGGCGCCTTCGACCATCGGCGGCCTGCCAGGAACTGTGGCGACCCAAGGAATGTTTTGCGCCTGGGTGAACGCTCTTGGCTATTGTGGTCTCAACGTTCCGGGCAAACCGCATTCCGACGGGCGGCCCATCGGGGTCCAGCTCGTTGTGCGTCGGGGGGATGACGGCTTGGCCATCGCCTTGGCGGACCGCCTCGAGAAGGCGAATCCCTGGCGGGATCGATGGCCGCCAATCAGCTATCAATAACGGTTCCTTGGCAGGCCAAGCTTTCACTCCGGCTCGATGTGTCGAGCCCGGACTCGATCGCAGCCGCTGTCGCACGGGTCGGGGAGCGGCGCGGCCGCTGCGATGGTCTCGCCATCCAGGCCAATGGTCTTAAGGGCGAATCTCGCGGCCGGCCAGCCAGGTTCCCACGCACTTGATCTGGACATCATGCCCAAGGTCGACCCTCTGGGGGGCGCGGTCAAGAAAGGCGAAATCGGCGTATTTGCCGACTTCGAACGAGCCGAGGATCGCACCCGCCCCGCAGCGGGCCGCAGCGTCGGATGTGATGCTTGGGAGCCAATCCCTCATAGCCGCCGATCCTCCCGCCGTCGTGGCGAGAACCATTAGTGGCTCAGGCGCCCCGACCATAAGGTCGCGGGTTAAAGACACGGGAATGCCCGACGCCGCGCCAAGATCCAGCGCATCAACGTCCGAGACGGCAGGATCATCCAGGACGATGCCCGCGGAGACGCCAAGTCGTCGTGTTCGCGCCCAAGCTCCCGCCGATTGGGAGACTCGGCTCTCGACACCGTCCGAGACATCAAAAGACGCGCCCGAACACGCAGCTGCCGAGAAAGCTTCCAGCGCGATCTCGATGGCGGCGGGAGAATCTGCGTGCAACGTGACGCGCCATCCTTTTTCGCGCAGCGCCCGAACCATCTCGGCCAGCTCTTGCCGTTCTGTGCTCGCTGCATCGATCCAACGCGTCGCCGTGTCGATGCGAAACATATCGTCGCCAAACCGCGGCGGAAAACGCTTCCCTTCCGGGTGGAGCGCCAGGTCCGCGTCGACGGCGCCACGAAACCTGAGCGGAGGCGATTCTCCCGCCGCCGAGCGCATCAGCTCCGGATCGTCGTAACCGGCGAGAGCGCCGAGGCCACACAATCGAACGGTCGTCACACCGGCGCGCGCCGCTTCGCCAAAGTGAACTTTGAGCCGTGCTCGCAAAGCATCGAGCGATCCAGCCACGTGTCCGAGGAGACTCGGGAGAATGACCGAGACCTGAGGTTGCAACTCGGGCGAGGCGTCATTGAATCGGACCGGTTCAAGTTCTGGAACAAGCGCCCGAGCGGCGGGGCTCGCCGCGACGACCGATCCTTTCCGATCGACCGTCACTGCCGGGCGCGATGTCGTCGCAATGATCGCGGCTTTGACCTCGTCCTCCGCCGATCCGTCAATTCTCAGCGCGATCCATTCGGATGACGGTTCGGCGGCTGCTGCAGCGATCGCTTGTGCTGGAGTCTGGCCCGCTTCCAGCCAGTCGCACATGAGGCTGAGCGGGGGATGCCAATCGGCGATCACGAAGCCCGGAACCAGCGCGCGGCCGTCAAGGTCGATGATTCGCGTCAGGCGTCCGCGAAGAGCCAGCACGCTCTCCTCGTCGCCAACCGCCTGAATACGCCCCGCCCGCACCGCGATCGCTGGCGCAACCTCGTCCGCCTTGCGCATCGTCAAGATCGGGCCTCCGCGTAAGATGACGTCAGCCGACCCTTTCAGCTCTTCGACGTCTGCGGGATCGAGCGGGGGCGTGATCGCAGGCTTGATTTCTTCGGCGAGAAAGCGAGGCTTGGCGGCGGCATATTGGCCGGCGATCGAGCGAAGCAACCGAGCTCCGCCGGGTCCGCAGACGATGCACATCGCCCGCGTCCCGCTAACGCCCCTTGAATGTCGCGGCCCGGCGTTCGCGGAAGCTCTGCAAACCTTCGGCCGCATCTTCCGTCGCCAGCAGCTGCGCTTGAACAGGGCCGAGCTCCGCGGCGGCGGCTGAGTGGCCCTGCTGGATCATGGTTCGCCCATTGGAGAGTGTCGCTGCGAGCGCAAGCGGAGCCTGAGCCGCGATACGGTCAGCGATTTCGATCGCGCGCTCGAGCTGCCGCCCCGGCTCGACGATCTCCTGCACGAGACGCATGCGATAGGCCTCTTTAGCCCCGAACTCGTCGCCAGTGAGAAGATAGAGCATGGCGTCGCCCCACCCGGCGCGCTCGATCATGCGGAGGGTTGCGCCGTGGTTCGCCATGATCCCTCGTTTGACTTCAAGTTGAGCGAACCGGCAATCCGAGGCCGCGACGACGATGTCCGACGCCAGCATGAGTTCGCAAGCCAAAGTGAAACTGATACCCTGCATGGCGGCGACGATCGGCTTCGTGCGGAACGGCGGTCGTAGCTGGAACGGATCGATCAACCCCTCCGTCGACAGCGGGCTTGTGCGAAGCCGCTCCTTGAAGAGGTCCAGCTGGAGCCCCGCGCTGAAATGCGGACCGAAGGCGTGTAGCACCGCGGCGCGCGCCTGAGCGTCGTCTTCGAAGCGCTGATACGCCTGTGAAAGCTGATGGATCATTTCAGGCGTGAAGCCGTTGAGTTTTGCAGGACGGTCTATGCCGATCAACATCACCGCGCCGCGGCGTTCGACGCGGATCCGGCCTTCAGGCGGCGGGGGTCCGATCTCAGACATGGCTAAGCCCCAACGAAAACCGGGTTGAGTCGATCTGCGAACGCGAGCCGAGTGCGGATATATCCAGCGATATAAGCAGCAGTCATCCGGCGACGTCCTCGGGTCAGATTTCGCCAGAAAGAGTCTCGACGGCGCGCCGAGCGAAGACTGCCGAGAGTTCGCCGACTTCGGCAGCGTTTTCGGCCGCCGCGCTGCCCGATCGAGCGCGGGCCGCTATGCCCTCGAAAATGACTGCGAAGCGGAAGAGCGCGAATGCGGTGTGGAAGGCCGCGAGACGATGCTCCTCGGGTGTCTGTCGGCTGGCGAAATAGCGCTCGACATAAGCGTCGCGTTCGGGGATGCCGAGCCCGACGAGATCGAGGCCCCGAAAGCCGCCATATTCGTGCGGGTCGGTGATCCACGGCAGCGCGCTGAAGGCGAGATCGGCCATCGGGTGGCCAAGCGTGCTGAGCTCCCAGTCGAGCACGCCCACCACTCGGGGCTCGGTCGGATGAAAGATGAGATTTCCGATCCTGAAGTCGCCGTGGCAGATACGCGCCGCGTCATCGACGGGGATGTGCTCCGGCAGCGATCGAATGAGGACGTCGACGTCCGGCAAATCGCGCCATCGCGCGAGTTCGTATTGACGGGCCCAGAGGCGGATTTGGCGTTGGAAATAACCTGAGGAGCGCCCGAAGTCGCTCAGTCCGACCGACGCCGGATCGACGTCGTGCAGCTTCGCGAGCATTTCCGCCATCCCGAAGATCATCGCCGTTCGGTCGGCGGCAGTGACGCCAGGAAGCGACGCGTCGTGAAACACACGACCCTCAAGTCGCTCCATCAAGTAGAAGGGAGTGCCGACCACGGAAAGATCATCGCAATAGAGGATGGTCTTCGGCGCCGGAACGTCGGTGTCCAAAAGAGCCGTGAGCACCCGATGCTCCCGGTCCACCGCGTGGGCGGAAGGCAGCGTGTCGCCCGCCGGCTTCTTGCGCAGCACCATCCGCCGCCGACCGAGCGTCACGAAATAGGTGGGATTGGACTGGCCGCCTGCGACCCGCTCGATCGAGAAGTCGCCCGCTCTATCGGAGAGAGTCTTCCTCACGAAGCTCTCGAGCGCCTCCACGTCAAACTCGCCGATGGGGCTGCCTGAAAGCGCCTGGTCACCTGCTGCGGTTGCGGGCTTGGCCACAAGTTCCTCCCGGACGCATGCATTTGCGCCAGAATCGTTATCCGAGACTAAGCCCGCTGGCTCGTCGCGATTAGCTCAAAAATCCGATTGTCGGACAGACATACTATCCAATAAGATGGAAACGCCGTCAATCCGCTGGCGGGCTTGAGCACGCATCCTGCGCATGACCATGCAATTCGAGAAGCTCAACGTTCTCTCAGCCTACCAAGTGGTGTCGCGCGAGTTGCGACGCTTGATCGTCTCAGGCGACTTGAAGGCCGGCGCGCAGCTTCCGACAGAGACGGAGCTTGCCGAGCAGTTTGGAGTCAATCGCTCAACGGTGCGGGAGGGTATCCGGCAGCTCGAAAACGAGGGCTTAGTCAGTCGCGAGGGACGCAAGCGGCTCACGGTGTCGGTTCCAGGATCTGGTAAGATCTCTTCCCAAGCAACCCGCGCCCTTGTGATGCGGCAAGTGACGTTTCGCGAACTCTGGGAAGCCGCGCTCGTACTTGAACCCGCTTGTGCTGCGCTCAGCGCCAAGAACCGGGAAGACGGGCAAATCGCGGCTCTTCGGGCGAATGTCGAGCGGACACGGAACGCAGTCAACGACACGCGACAATGCATCGCGCTTGACACCGAGTTCCACACTCTCGTCACGGAGGGCGCGCACAATACCGCTCTCCTGCTCTCTCGAGAGCCGACCGGGCTTCTGCTCTTTCCGGCATTCGACATCCTCAGCCCGTTGCTGTCACAGGCGAATGGCCGGATGCTCACCGCGCACGAACGGATCGCCGACGCCATCACGCAGTCTGACGTCGCCGTGGCGGAGTCCTGGATGCGTAAGCACATTGTCGACTTCCGGCGTGGCTGGGAGATGGCGAATCTGAGTCTCGACTTGCCGATCGATCTTCCTCGATCGCTGGTTGACGGGTGACGAAGTCCCAAGGCGTTCGCCGCTGGGGAGGGCGTGCAATTGCACAGTGACAGCTTTGCGATGCGAGCCGGTGTTTGCAAAGGAGCTCTTCTCATCACTAAGATTAACCAGGATTGACTCCGCGTTCGAGCATGCCTTAAGGTCCAATTGTCCGACAAGCGGTTAATCGGAAGGTTGGCCTCGAACGATAAAACGAGAGGCATTCCGTCGCCCATAAGAAGGTTTGTGGGCGCGTAATAAGGTGAGGAACGCCATGGACAGCTGGTTCGACCGGAGCGTCGTGCCGCCAACGCGTTACGAACTGCATTATGGCGGCAGCCGAATGATCCGGTGTTTCACCGATCGCCCGAAAAGCGTTCACTCAATGCTCTCGGACGCCGTCGCCCGTCGCCCGCATAGCGTGGCGCTCGTTTGTGGCGCTGACTCCGTCACCTATGCCGAGCTGGATGGTCTGGTTGGGAAGGTTGCTGGCGGCCTGAGGGCGCTCGGCGTCGAGAAAAGCGATCGCGTCGCCATGGTGATTGGCAACAGCATCGAATTTGTCGTCGTAAAGTTCGCCATTGCTCGCCTCGGCGCTGTGTCCGTGCCGCTCAACATCCGTCACCAATTGGCTGAGAACAGGGACATTATCGAGGATTGCAAGGCGAAGGTTGTTGTTCACGAAGGTGATCTTGCCGATAAGGTTCCCGCTCCGGGAGCTCTCCCCAGCCTGAAGCACGCTATCGGGCTTCGCCGTGGCGAAGCCGCGTCGCCGCTTGCCGATTTGCTGCGAACGTCGCCGGTCGCGACGGCTGTCGAGGTCGATGAGGAAGACACCGCCACCATCCTCTACACCTCCGGCACGACCGGTCGCCCCAAAGGCGCGATGCTCACGCACTTCAGCACGATCCATTCCGTGCTCCACTACAAATGGGTGATGGAGCTCACCGAAGAGGATCGGTGTTTGCTGGCTGTTCCGATGAGCCATGTGACCGGTGTGATCGCGCTTATCGATACGATGATCCATTGTGCGGGCGCGCTCATCATCATGCCGGCCTTCAAGGCGGCGGACTTCATTGATCTCGCCGCGCGTCACCGGGTTACCTACTCGCTGATCGTTCCAGCGATGTTCAACCTTTGTCTCCTGGCTCCGAACTTCGATGACGCCGACCTCTCGGCTTGGCGCGTATCCGGTTACGGCGGAGCCATCATGCCGGAGGTGACGCTTGAACGGATTGCCGAGAAGCTTCCTCGTCTCAAGCTCATCAACTGCTACGGTTCGACGGAGACCACTTCGCCCGCCGTTTTCATGCCGCCTGAGGAAGCCGTCGCCCGGAAGGAATACGTCGGGTTGACTGTCCCGTGCGGGCATATCGCCGTCATGGACTCAGAGGGCGTCGAAGTCCCCTATGGCTCGCCGGGAGAGGTCTACATTGCTGGGGCGATGGTCGTGCCCGGCTACTTCAACAATCCCGAAGCGACCGAGCGCGAGTTCAAAGCCGGCTATTGGAAATCGGGCGACCTCGGCATCATGGACGAAAAAGGCTATCTGCGGATCATTGATCGCATCAAAGATGTGATCAATCGCGGCGGCTATAAGGTCTTCGCCTCCGAGGTCGAAAATATCCTGCTTGATCATCCCGCTGTGGTCGAGGCCGCCGTCGTCGCTAAGCCTTGTCCAGTGCTTGGCGAGCGCGTCCACGCGTTTGTCGTGCTCCGTGACGCCGTCAAAGACGAGGAGCTCGCGCGCTACTGCGCCGACGTTCTCTCCGATTATAAGGTGCCAGAGAGATTCCATCGGCTCGAGAGCACGCTGCCGCGCAACGCCAACGGCAAGGTGCTGAAGCGCGACCTCCGCCAGAGCTTGCTCGCCTGAACTTCAAACTCAGAAATCAACTGAAACTGGAGGAACGCCCATGGTTGCAAACGCGCCGCTGAACCCCCGAGACGACAAGCGAATGAGCCAGCTTCTGGCCGGATCGCCGAAGAACTGGGGTCGATGGGGTCCTGACGATCAGATAGGCGCGCTCAACTTTCTCACGAATGCGGAAGTCCTCCGCGGAGCGCGGGCGATCCGGCAAGGCAAGGTCATCACCTGCGGAGAGCTGATCGGCAGCGCCACCGGGGACCCGATCTTTCCCGGCCGCGCGCAGCCGAAACGCGCCAATACGCAGGATTTCGGAGACTATGAAAGCGGCAAGAAGAATCCGCTTCCAGGCGGCGTTCAGTACGCCGACGACCAGATCACGATGTTCCTGCAGGGCTCCACGCAATACGACGCGTTGGGTCACGTCTGGTACGACGCGCAGCTTTGGAATGGCTATCCGGCTTCTGAGACGATTGGCGGGATGAAGTCGGCGTCGATCCTTCCGATTGCGGAACGCGGCATTGTCGGGCGTGGCGTACTTCTCGATATGGCCGCCTACCGGGGCAAGTTCGCTCTGGAAAAGGGCGACACCCTCAATCTCGACGACATCTTGGGCGCGGCAAAGAAGCAGGGCGTCACGATTGAGAAGCACGACATCCTCTGCCTGCGCATAGGCTTCTTGCAGCTTCTGCACACGCAAGGGCCAGAAAAGTTCTATGCTGACTTCAACGAACCGGGTCTCATCTACAGCCCCGAGCTTGTGGACTGGTTCCACAAGATGGAGATTCCTGCGCTCTGCACGGACACAATCTCCAACGAGATGGACTTCGATCCGGAGACCGGGCTGCAGGTGACGCTGCATTGCGCGCTGATGCGCAATCTGGGCATAACGTTCAACGAGATCTGCAACTTCGAGGCGCTCGCGAAAGATTGCAGCGAGGACGGGCAGTGGGACTTCCTCTATGTCGCCGCGCCGCTCAAAGTGCACCAGGCGACAGGGGCCCCGCTCAACGTGGTCGCGATCAAATGATCGCTGCATAAGTTTGCGAGCCGCTGAATCGCAGCGACTTGCGCCGACGATCGCCCGCGTCCTAACCGCGGGCGACGAACGCCTCGCACGAAACCAACCGAATAAGAGGCGATAAGATCAAGGCGAAGCCTCAAACCGTCCAAAACAAGCGAAGCTCTGGGAGCAGAAGCGTCAAGGGAGAGCACAAGTGAAAGCTAGCAACATATTCAAGACCATTGGCGTTAGCCTCGGCCTCGCTGCCGGCGCCGCGGTCGGCGCCGCTCATGCGGCCGAAAAGTATAAGATCTACCTCTCGATGAGCTACATCGGGAATGACTGGCAGGACGAAGCCGCCAAGATGCTGAAGGCGCTTGCGGCGTCAGGCGAATACAAGGACAAAGTCGATCTGAAGGTCCAGGTCGCGGGACCCAACGCCCAGAAGCAGATCCAACAAATCAACGCGATGGTCGCGGCGGGGGCCAAGGCGATCGTTATCTATCCGATCTCGCCGACTGCGCTCAACGAAGCGGTGAAAGCCGCTTGCGAAAAGGGTGTCATCGTCGCCGCCTACGACGGCATCATCGAAGAGCCCTGCGCCTACAACACGCATGTCGACCAATACGAGTGGGGCAAGGTGACTGCCGAATGGCTCGCCAAGAAGCTCAACGGCAAGGGCAACGTCGTTATGATCACCGGCGTCAATGGCACGTCCGTCGACACGCTGCGCAACAAGGCGGCGCGCGAAGTCTTCGCGAAATATCCAGACATCAAGATCGTGGCGGAGGCGAACGGCATGTGGAGCCAGGCGGTCGCGCGGACCGAACTCTCCAAGATCGTCGCGACCCATCCCTGGGAGTCGATCGACGGCCTCTGGATGCAGGCCGGTTGCTTTACCGCCAACTCGATGCAGAGCGAAGCCGGAATAGCGGACGACAAGATCAAGCCCTGCGCCGGCGAAGGCGAGAACGGGACCCGCATCCAAATGCTGCCCGCTTCGACGAAGATCGAAGGCGCCAGCGGAACGTACCGCCCGATGGGAGCGCCCGGCATGTCGGCGTCGTCGCAGGTCTATCCTGGCGCCTACGCGCTCAAGATGGCGGTCGATAAGCTCGACGGCAAGAACGTGGAGAAAACCAAGCTTCTGTCGCCGGGCCCGGTTTCGAATGAAACGGTGAAACTCTGCGAGACGGGCACCTGGGAAGAGATGAAAGCCGGTTGCAACACCTTCTCGCCGACAATCATCACGAATCCCGGTTGGTTCGCTTCGGTCTACAATCCTGACCTCCCGGAGGTCGGCCTGCAGGCCGCTCTCGTAGGCCAACCGGAAAACTGATCTTGGTTTAATCGCCTGCGGCTCCCTTGCGAGCCGCAGGCGATTCGTTTCTGACGAGATCGACTGATGTCCGAGCAGCCTCCTGTCGTCGAAGTCAGCGGAATCCGCAAAACCTATGGAGCAACGGTCGCGCTTGACGGCGCGTCGTTGCGCGTCGCGTCGGGAACGGTTCACGCCCTGCTTGGCGAGAACGGGGCCGGCAAGTCGACCATGGTGAAGATCTTAAGCGGCCTCGTGCAGCCGGACTCCGGCGAGATTCGCATCTGCGGCGATGTTCGGCGGCTCGGAAGCCCGCGGCTCGCCCAAAGCTATGGATTACAGACCGCCTTCCAGGAGATGACCCAGGTTCGTGACCTGACGGTCACGCAGAACCTGTTGTTGAATTCAGAGCCCGTTTCCCCGCTTGGCTTCGTCCGCAAACGACGCGCCGAGGAGATCGCGGTCGCTCATCTCGAGAAGCTCGGCCTCGGCTTCATCGATCCGCGGGCCGAGGTGCGCGACCTCGATCTTCCGGTTCGGCAGAAACTTGAGATCGCGCGCGCGGTGCTTAAGCAGCCGAAGCTGCTGCTTCTTGACGAACCGACATCAACCCTCTCGGGCCGCGACATCGATTGGCTGGGCCGCGTCATCGCGGACACAAAGTCTGCTGGGGCTTCCGTTATCTTCATCTCCCACCGAATGCCGGAGGTGAAGGAGTTCTGCGAGTTCCTCACCGTGTTCCGCAACGGCAAGGATGTCGGGACGGCGCGGGTGGACGAGCTTCCGGAAGAGGAAGTCGTCCGTTTGATCATCGGACGTTCGTTGACGGCGACATTTCCGGCGCGCGAAAATACCGTTCGCGCAACCGAGACGCCGCGCCTTTCGGCGCGAAACATTTCGGCCGCCGACCGCCTCACGAACGCGAGTTTCGATCTGGCGCCGGGAGAGATTTTGGGCGTGTCCGGCCTCCAAGGCATGGGGATGCAGGAGCTGTTCCTGGGCTGTTTCGGCGCGACGCCGCTAAGCGGGGGCTCTATCGCGATCAACGGCAAGCAGGTCACGCTGATGTCGCCGCGGGATGCTGTGAGACAAAACATCGGCGTGAGCCTCGTGCCGGAGGACCGGAAGACTGAAGGCCTGTTCCTCAAGCTGGATGGGCTGAAGAACATGTCCCTGCCTGTGCTCGACCGCTTCATCCGTTATGGTCTGATCGACCGGAAAGCTGAGGCCGAGGCTGTCCGCGGCGCAATGGACGCCGTTCAAGTGCACGAACGCGCCATTTTTACTCGCGCTGGCGCCTTCAGCGGCGGAAACCAGCAAAAGATCTCGATCGGCAAGTGGCTCTTGACTGGAAGCCGCACGCTCCTGCTTTACGACCCCACCCGCGGCGTCGACGTTGGCACGAAGCATGAAATCTATGTGCTCATTCACGAGTTCGCCAAAGGCGGCGGATCCGTGCTTCTGTTCTCGTCCGAGATACCAGAACTCGTGAACCTCTGTCATCGAGTCCTGGTCATGTATAGAGGCTCAGTCGTACTCGAACTCGCCGGCGACGAACTCGACGAGGAAACGATCATCCGCGCCGCGCTTGGCGAGAAGGGGAACGCCGCTGCACGGACGCAAGGTTTAGCGCAATGACGGTCCAAGCTTTGGAGATTGATCAACCGCGATCAAAACTTAATCTCGGGCGGCATCGAGGGATCATCGCCGCTGCGGTTGTCTTTGCCGCGCTGGTGGCGCTCGTTCAGGCGATCTCTCCAAAAGGCCTGAGCTACTACGACGTCTCTTCGCTGATCACGACCGGCGCGCCGCTCGCGCTCGCGGCGATCGGCCAAACCTTCGTGATCGTCGTCGGTGGTTTCGACCTTTCAGCCGGCGCCGCGATCTCGCTTGTCAACGCGGTGATCGCGACCATGCCGCAGCAGACGGCTGCGGGTCAGGTCGCGGCGGTAGCCGCGGGCCTCGCCATCGGCGTTGCAATTGGCGCGTTTAACGGCTTCTTCGTTGCGTTTCTGAGGCTCCAGTCGATCGTCGTCACGCTCTCAACGATGTTTCTCGTCCATGGCGTCACCCTCCTGGTCATGCCTGATCCGGGTGGATTTGTTGCGGAGACGCTGACCAAGCTCTTCACCGGCGACACCATTCCTGGCGTGCTCCCCGCGGCCGCCCTCGTGATCGCGGGCGGCGTCATCATCTGGCTGCTTGTTCGTCGAACCAAGTTCGGGACGGCGCTGTTTGCGGTCGGAAGCGACGCGGAAGCCTCGCACGCAGTCGGCATTTCGGTCGAGTGGACGCGGTTCTTCGCCTTCGTTCTCGGCGGCTTCTTCTATGGCATGGCGGGCGTGTTCGTCGGCGCCCAGACCGGCTCGGCCGATCCGCTCGTCGGCGACCCTCTGCTTCTTCAGAGTTTCACCGCAGTGGTTCTCGGCGGAACCTTGCTGGGCGGCGGACGCGGCAGCGCTGTTGGATCCGTCATCGGCGCTTATACGCTTATGCTGATGATCAACATTCTGTTGGTCCTGGACGTCTCCGCCTATTTCTCGACGATCGCAGAGGGCATCGTTCTCATTCTCGCCGTCTTGGCTTCGTCCATCGGACCCAAAAGCCCGGCGATCGAGTCCTTGCGTCGCGCGGGGGTTTGGGTGCGCGCCCGGTCCGCCGGGGTGCTCGCCAGCCAGGTTGCGACCGGCGTTTCGCGACCGACGATGGCGCTCTCGACCTCGGCGCGGCAAACTCCCGCTTCGCGTCCGTCTTGGTTCGTTCGCAACCAGGATCAGTTGCGCTACGCTCTCCCCGCTTACATCGCCTTCGTTCTCGTGGTGATTGCAACGCAATTCGTCTATCACCAAGACATCATCTTTTCGCTGAAGTACTATAACTCCCTTGTGGTTATCGGGGGGTTCCTTGCGATCCTCGCGCTTGGCCAGGGTGCGGTCATTCTCTCGGGAGGCCTCGATCTCTCAGTGCCCTGGACCATTGGCTTTTGCGGGATTCTTGCGGCAGGTCTGATCCAAGGTTCAAACGCGGCGACATTCTGGGTCGTGCCCCTCGCCCTCGGCCTCGGCGCGCTGATCGGCCTCGTCAATGGCGTCGGTGTCGCTTCCCTCGGACTGCCGCCCATCGTCATGACGCTGGCGACGAACGGGGTGCTTCAGGGGTTCGCTCTGCTCTACAGCAACGGCACGCCCGCTGGCTTCGCCTCGCCCGCGCTCCGTTGGCTCATGACAGGGTCGATAGCGAAGGTGACGCCGCTTATCGGATTGATGGCCATCTTCATTCTGTTCGGGGTCACGCTTCTCGGGCGAACGGCTTTTGGACGCTGGGTCTACGCCGTCGGCAACAGCCCACGGGCCTCGTTCCTGTCCGGCGTTGGCGTGAAGTCGACGACGATCGGCGTCTATGTCTTGAGTGGCTTCTGCGCCGGACTTGTCGGCATCCTCCTGACTGGATTCAGCGGCCAAGCTAGCCTCGGCATGGGCGATGATTACCTGTTGCCTTCGATCGCCGTGGTGATCGTCGGCGGGACGCTGATCACCGGGGGTCGTGGCAGCTATATCGGAATGCTGGGGGGCGTCTTGCTTCTCACGGCGCTGCAAACCCTGCTCTCAGGGACAACGCTTCCCCATGCGGTCCGCGATATCATCTATGGGGCTGTGGTTCTTCTCTCGGTTCTGGCGCTACGGGAGAGATAATGGCGCGGATGCAGGATCGAAGCTGCGATAGCGTCCCTTGGCGGGAATGAGCGGCGCGGGAAAGTCATCCGGGCCGCAAGCCGGAAACAGAAACGAAGCAGGAGGAAGCCCTGAGACAGGTTCGACGCATCGTCACCACCGACGACGAGAACGGCAAATCCGGCGTGCTGGTCGACGGGATCGCATCGCACACGATCACGGTGCTGACGGAACTGTGGATCACGGACAGCAAGGCGCCGAAGCACAAGGATCGGATCGACCACGCCGAACATTCCAATCAGCTCGAACCTCCGCCCGCTGGCACGTTGTTTCGTTACTTCGAGATCGCGCCGGAGTCCGAGATGGCGCATCTGAGCGATGAGGAGAAGCGAAAGGCCGCCGCCGAATGGTTCGGCGCGATGAATGGCGCTCATCTGCAGCCCGACACGTCGCGGCACCCGGCAATGCATCGGTCGCCGACGACCGATTACATCATCCTGCTCTCAGGCGAGATCACGCTCATGCTGGATAAGGAGGAAAGGACGCTGAAGCCGTTCGATTGCGTCGTCCAACGCGGCACGAACCACGCCTGGGTCAATCGCGGCTCCGAGCCGGCCCTGCTCATGGCTGTTCTGGTGGATGACAGGCGAAACGCCGGATGAACATCGATCGCCATCATTCATAACGTCACGAGTCGTTCTCAGCTGCGGAACCGATAGTCCCCGAGGAGCCTGATGATCCCCGATAAATCCGCTCGCGTCCGCGCGCTCGAAGAGAAGCTTCTCGGCTTCATGGAAGAGCATATCTATCCGAATGAGCAGCGCTTCTATCGGGAGTCGGAGGACATCGGCCCTTGGGAAGTTCAGCCGATCATAGAGGAATTGAAGCCACGGGCGCAGGCGGCCGATCTTTGGAACCTGTTCCTGCCTGCATCCGCGCATGGGGCTGGGCTCAGCAATCTCGAATATGCGCCGCTCTGTGAGATTATGGGGCGCTCCCACCTGGCGCCCGAGGTGTTTAACTGCTCGGCCCCCGACACGGGCAATATGGAGGTCCTCGCCCGCTACGGGACGCCGGAGCAGCAGGGGAAATGGCTCAAGCCTCTGCTCGCCGGCGAGATCCGATCGGCGTTCGCCATGACCGAACCGGATGTCGCATCATCGGACGCCCGCAATATCGAAAGCGCGATTGTGCGCGACGGCGACGAGTATGTGATCAACGGACGCAAGTGGTACACCACCGGAGCGACGGATCCACGCTGCAAGATCATCATTTTCATGGGCAAGACCGACCCGTCAGCGGAGACGTACAGACAGCAGTCCATGATCCTCGTGCCGAAAGATGCGCAGGGCGTCACGGTCACGCGCTCCCTGCCGGTCTTCGGCTTCTACGGCGTGCCCGATCGGGCGTCCGAAGTGGTCTTCGAAAACGTCCGCGTCCCCGCGTCAAACATTCTGCTCGGCGAGGGTCGAGGTTTCGAAATCGCCCAGGGCCGTCTCGGGCCCGGCCGGATCCATCACTGTATGCGTCTGATTGGTCTTGCGGAGCGGACTTTGGCCAAGATGTGCCGACGGACTGAGGCCCGCGTGGCTTTCGGCAAGCCGATCGCCGAGCATTCGATCACGCGCGAGCGCGTGGCGGAGGCCCGCATCATGATCGAGCAGTCGCGCCTGCTGACCTTGCGCGCCGCCCATATGATGGACACCGTCGGCAACAGGGAGGCGAAGGCCGAAATCGCGATGATCAAGATCGCCGTTCCGAATATGGCCTGTAAAGTGATCGATTGGGCGATTCAGGCGTTTGGCGGCGGAGGAACCAGCAACGATTTCGGGCTTGCGGCCGCGTACGCTACAGCGCGTCTTTTGCGGCTTGCCGACGGCCCGGACGAAGTGCATCGCGACCAGCTCGCGCGGATCGAGTTCAAAAAGCAGCGCAGCGCCAACAGTCGCGGCGGGGTGGACAATTGGGCTCCGGCGGTCTCAAACCGGGCGCTGAATGCGCAACCTGGATGAATCTCTGTACGATCAGCGCCAAGATTTGCGTTTGAGAATCCGCCGTCGCGGCCCGTCCGCATGGAAGCTCGTGCTCGGCCGCGTCCCTGCTCACGCGCACCGACCTCCGGTTCCTTAGCGAGCGTATTGAGCGCCCATGCGATCATGAGCGTTTCGTTGTCGTTAAGAGCATTGACACGAAGCTCCGTGCGCTTCCAACGGTCCTAAGTCCGGACAAGCGCCTCGGGTTTGAGATCGGCAAGGGTCGGATACCCGTCAATCGCCATCACGATATCGGTCTCCGCAAGCAAACAGCGCAGCACATGCTCGACCCCCGCCGCGCCCCCGAGCCCAAGGCCATATGCGTATGGGCGACCGATCCCCACCATCGTCGCGCCCATCGCGAGCGCCTTCACGATGTCTGCGCCGGACCGAACGCCCGAGTCGAACAGCACCGGCGTCGTCCCGCAAGCGGCGACGATTTGGGGCAGAACGTCGATCGTCGCCAAACCGCTGTTGGACTGCCGGCCGCCATGGTTCGAGCAGTAAATCGCATCGGCGCCAGCATCGATGGCGCGGCGTGCGTCGTCCGGGTGGCAGATCCCTTTGAGAATGAGCGGCAGCTTCGTCAGCGAGCGCAGCCAGGGTATGTCCGCCCAGGTCAGCGGCCGGCTGAAGACCTTGATCCATTCCAGAGTGGCCGCCGCGCGATCCTCCTCGGGGGTTCTCGCGAGGCGCTTCCGAAAACTGGGGTCGCTGAAGTAATTTGCGAGCGCCGCCCCGCGCAATTGGGGGAAATTGACCGCGTTGAGGTCGCGCGGACGCCAGCCGAGGGTCCACGTGTCGAGGGTGACGACGATCGCCTTAAACCCCGCAGTTTCCGCGCGCCTGACAAGACTCTCCGCGAGCGCGTCGTCGTTGGGCGCGTAGAGCTGAAAGAAGCCAGTCCCATCATCGCCGAGCGCCTTGGCGACCTCCTCCATTGGAGCATTGGAAAAGGTCGCAGCCACCATTGGGACGCCTGCCGCTGTCGCGCCGCGCGCGGTCTCGAGATCGCC
>Ga0153954_1000092_pt1 | contig 78445 bp, 69 predicted proteins | sample TSFL038MetaG_FD_102277 | JGI IMG/M metagenome (GOLD analysis project Ga0153954, IMG submission 102277) | Attine ant fungus gardens microbial communities from Florida, USA - TSFL038 MetaG | ecosystem: Host-associated > Fungi > Mycelium > Unclassified | place: USA: Florida, Wekiwa Springs State...
GCCCGTCGAAAGACGGGCGTCGTTTCCGACACCCTATGGCCCGTCGAAAGACGGGCGTCGTTTCCGACACCCTATGGCCCGTCGAAAGACGGGCGTCTTTCGACGCCCTATCGCTCCTCGCGATGACGATCCCCTGCGAAAGCTCGAAATAGTTTCACCGGAGCAATCCAATGCCCAAGTTTGCCGCCAACCTATCGATGATGTTCACCGAGCATGCGTTTCTCGACCGTTTCGACGCGGCGGCCGAAGCGGGATTCCCGGCGGTCGAATTTCTCTTTCCCTATGACCATCCCCCCGAGGCGATCGCCGAGCGGCTCGAACGCAATCACTTGACGCAAGCTCTGTTCAACCTGCCGCCGGGCGATTGGGCCAACGGCGAGCGCGGGCTCGCCGCCCTCCCCGACAGGTTCGACGAATTCAAGTCGGGACTTCAGCGCGCGCTCGACTATGTCGCGGCGACCAAGGTCAAGCGCGTGCACATGATGGCCGGGAACGCCTCGCGCAAGGATGCGCAAGCGGAGGCGAGCTACAGGCGCGCCCTCTCCTATGCGGCGCCGATCCTTGGCGAACGCGGCGTGGACCTGCTTCTCGAGCCGATCAACACGCGCAACATGCCGACCTATTTCCTCAACGATTTCGCCTATACGGCCGCGCTCATCGATGAGCTCGGGCTGCCGAACGTCAAGCTGCAGTTCGACGTCTATCATCGGCAGATCCTGCATGGCGACGTGACGATGGCGTTCCGCGCCCTGCAACCAATCTCGGGGCACATCCAAGTGGCTTCCGTCCCCTCACGAAACGAGCCGGACGGCGAGGAGCTCAACTTCCCCTACCTGTTCGCCGAGTTCGACCGGCTCGGCTACGACGGCTATATCGGCTGCGAATACAATCCCCGCGGCAAGACGGTCGACGGGCTCGCCTGGTTCAAGCCCTACAGGAGGGGCTGACATGGCGCTTCTGCTCGGCGCCGTCGCCGACGACTATACGGGCGCCTCCGATCTCGCCAACACGCTCAATCGCAACGGGCTCTCGACCATTCAGACCATCGGGGTGCCCGCGCCCGGCCTGAAGATCGACGACGCCGAAGCGATCGTCGTTGCGCTCAAGATTCGCTCCGTCGAGGCGGGCCAGGCGGTCGAGGCGGCTGCGGCGGCGTATGACTGGCTGAGCGCGCGGGGCGCGAAACATGTCATGTACAAGGTCTGCTCCACCTTCGACTCGACGGACGCGGGCAATATCGGGCCCGTCGCGGACGCTCTCGGCGCCAAGGCGCGTGGCGGTTGCGCCCTGGTGACGCCTGCCTTTCCGGAGACCGGACGGACCGTCTATCTGGGTCACCTGTTCGTCGGCTCGACGCCCCTGAACGAAAGCCCGCTCAAGGACCACCCGCTCAATCCCATGCGCGATTCCAATCTCGTGCGGGTGCTTCAGCGGCAGTCGAACGGTTCTGTCGGTCTCATCGATCTCATGACCGTCGAACAGGGAAGCGGCGCGATCTCCCGCGCCCGCGCTGAACTCACGGCGCAAGGCTATGGGACGGCGATCGTCGACGCGGTGTTCGAGCGCGATCTCGAAGCGCTCGGCGCCGCCGCGGCTGAGAGCGCGTTCTCCGTCGGCGCCTCGGGCCTCGGGCTTGGGCTCGCGCGCGCGATGGCGCACGGCCGCGGCGCGAGCGCCCAGGCCGCTCCGCTCGAAGCCGTCGGGGGAACCGCCGCGATCCTCGCGGGCTCGTGCTCTCGGGCGACGCTCGAGCAGATCGCGGCTGTCGAGAAAGACATGCCCGTGCTCCGGCTGTCCACGCAAAAGCTGATCGAGGACGCGGGCGAGATCGATCGGGCGCTGGGCTGGGCGAAAGAACGCATCGAGGCCGGCCCCATCCTGATCGCCTCGAGCGAAGAGCCCGAAAAGGTCGCGGCTCTGCAAACGCGCTACGGCCGGGACAAGTCCGGCCACGCCATCGAGCACGCGCTGGCCGAGATCACGTCCGGACTCGTCGACCTGGGCGTGAGGCGCCTCGCCATCGCCGGCGGCGAAACGTCGGGCGCGGCGGTCGACCGGCTCGGCGTTTCCGCCTTCCGGTTGGGGCCGGAGATTGCGCCGGGCGTGCCGCTCATGCGCACAGTGGGGCGAAAGGGCGGAGAATTGCAGATGGCGCTCAAGTCCGGAAACTTCGGCGGGCGTGATTTCTTCACCCGCGCCCTTGCCATGACTCGCTAGGAACGGCGCCATGAGCGACGACACGCGCGTTCGCGACGAGATCTGCGAGGTCGGCCTCTCCCTCTTTTCGCGCGGGCTCACCTTCGGATCGACCGGGAACATCAGCGTTCGTCTTCCCGAGGGCGGCTGGCTGATGACGCCGACCAACGCCTCGCTCGGCAAGCTCGATCCGGCGAGCTTGTCCAAGTTCGACCATGAGGGGCGTCTGGTCTCGGGCGGCAAGCCGACCAAGGAAGCATTTCTGCACTTCTGCATGTACAAGGAGCGCGTTGACGCGCGCGCCGTCGTGCATCTCCATTCGACCCATTCGGTCGCCGTAAGTCTCCTCGCCGACATCGATCCGCGCGACGCGTTGCCGCCGCTCACCGCCTATTTCGTGATGCGCGTCGGGCGGCTGCCGCTTGCGCCCTATTTTCCGCCGGGCGATGAGAGCTTGGCCAAGGCGGTTGGCGCTTTGGCCGGCGAGCACCATGCGGTGCTGCTCGCCAATCACGGGCCCGTCGTCGCCGGAACGTCGCTCGAGAACGCGCAATATGCGACGGAGGAGCTCGAGGAGACGGCCAAACTGTTCCTCATGCTGCACGGGCGGAAGATCCGTCCGCTGACGGCCGCGGAAGTGAGCGATCTGCGCGAGCGCTATAACCTGCGCTGAGCCTCTTTTCTCGCGCGCAAACGTTCGCACGCCTATATTAAGATCAGCGTGATATTCGAAGGACTCCAGCGATGGCTTTCATAGATGCGTTCTCGCGCGTGGTCGAAGGGATCGGCGCGGCCGCGATCGTTTTGCGCAGGCAGGACGGCCGGAAGGTGAAGCAGGCCTTCGGCGCGAGCCCAACGATCCCTCTCGCCAAGCCCCAGGGGAGCATCCCGACGCTCAAAATGCCGACCGCGCGGGGCTGGCCCCAGGGCCAGAAACCAACCGTCGCCGCCGGCCTCAAGGTCAACGCCTTCGCAACCGGCCTCAAGCACCCCCGATGGATCTGCGTGGCGCCGAACGGCGATGTGCTCGTGGCCGAAGCGCTCCAGTTGACGGAATCCGCGACCACGCTCTTCGAATACGCGATGTTCAGCACAATGAAGCGCGCCGCCGCCATGGGCGAGAGCCCAAACCGCATCACGCTTTTGCGAGACGCCGACCGCGACGGCGTCGCCGAGATCAAGAACGCGTTCATGGAGCGGTTGAACCAGCCGTTCGGCATGGCGCTGGCCGGCGACACGTTTTATGTCGGCAACACGGACGGCGTCGTCGCTTTTCCATACACGGCGGGCGCGAACAGCATCACTGAGCCAGGCTGGAGGCTGACCACCCACAACGGCGGCGGCCACTGGACCCGCAGCCTGCTTCTGTCTCCTGACAAGACGACGCTCTATATCGGGGTCGGCTCGCTGACCAACATCGCCGACAAGGGCATGGAGTTCGAAAAGGGCCGCGCGGCGATTCATGAGCTCGATTTGGCGAGCGGCAGGAGCCGCATCTTCGCTTCCGGCCTGCGCAATCCTGTCGGCCTCGCCTGGGAGCCTCACACAGGCGCGCTATGGACCGTGGTCAACGAGCGCGATGGGCTCGGCGACGAGACGCCGCCCGACTATCTCACCTCCGTGCGCGACGGCGGCTTCTACGGCTGGCCTTATTGCTATTGGGGCAAGACAGTCGACGACCGCGTGCCGCAGGACGCGGCTTTGGTCGCGACCGCCATCCAGCCGGACTATGCGCTCGGCGGCCACACCGCTTCGCTCGGGCTCTGCTGGCTGCCGGCTGGGGTTCTCCCGGGGTTTCCGGAGGGCATGGTGATCGGGCAACACGGCTCCTGGAACCGGAGCGTGCTCAGCGGCTACAAGGTGATCTTCGTGCCCTTTGCCGATGGCAAGCCGTCCGGGCCGTCGCGCGATATTCTCACCGGCTTCCTCGCGCCCGACGAAAAGTCGTCATTCGGCCGCCCTGTCGGCGTGGCGCTGGGACCGGACGGCTCCCTCCTGGTGGCGGACGATGTCGGAAACGCGATCTGGCGGGTGACGGGCGCGTAATGGATCCGACCGCCAATCGTCATTGCGAGCGATAGCGCGTGAGACCCTGTCACCCCGCCGCTTTGACCGCATTGAGCCGCGCCTTCTTCTTCTCGTAGCGCGCGTTCATTCGCGCCTCGGCCTCGGGCGAGCCCTCGTGGCCGCAGGCGGTTTCTTGGGCGGAAGCGGGAAGGCCCGCCACGCTCGCCCCTATCGCCGTCAATTGGCCGCGCCCGCCGCCGTCTCCGATTGAGCCGCCTCAGCCTTCTGCGAGCGCAGCCGTGCGGCGCCCTCCCATGTGCTCAGGCTGTGAGCCGCGTTGATAAGCGCCAAATGCGAGAAGGCTTGAGGAAAATTGCCAAGCTGGCGGCGCTGATGGGGATCGTATTCCTCCGCCAGGAGCCCGACATCATTGCGTAACGCCAGCAGACGCTCAAACAGCGCGTGAGCCTCATCGTAACGCCCGAGCAGCACATAATTGTCGACGAGCCAGAAGCTGCAGGCGAGAAAGGCGCCCTCGCCGGCGGGCAGACCGTCGACAGCCGTTCCGGTGTCGTAGCGCAACACGAACCCGTCGTGCAGGAGGCGCCGTTCGATGGCCGCGACCGTGCCTTGGACGCGAGGATCGTCAGGCGGCAAAAAGCCCACGATGGGGATGAGAAGCAGGCTCGCGTCGAGCGCCGCTTCGCCAAAAGCCTGAACGAATGTGTTGTGGTTTGCGTCATACCCGAGCTTGCACACCGTCTCATGGATCGCCGACCTGACTTCGCGCCACCGGTCGACGGGTCCATCCAGTCCGAATTCCTCGATCGAGCGGACAGCGCGATCGAATGCGACCCACGCCATCACCTTCGAATGCGTGAAGTGACGCCGGCCGCCTCGCACTTCCCAGATGCCTTCGTCAGGCTCTCGCCAGATCTGCTCGAGGTGCAAAAGGAGCGAGCACTCCATGGCCCAGGTCGCGTCGCTCGTCGCGAGGCCGGCTTTGCGCGCGACGTAGAAGGCGTCAAGCACTTCGCCATAGACGTCGAGTTGGAGCTGTTTGACCGCGCCGTTGCCGATCCGGACCGGGGCCGAATTCTCGTAGCCCGGCAGCCAGGGAAGCTCATATTCCTGGAGCCGCCGGTCGCCCGCGACGCCGTAGACGATTTGCAGATCGTCCGGGGAGCCTGCGACCGCGCGCAGGAGCCACTCGTGCCAGGCCTTGGCCTCATCGAGAATGCCAGCGCCAATCAGCGCATAGAGTGTGAAGGTCGCGTCGCGAAGCCAGCAAAATCGATAGTCCCAATTGCGCGGCCCGCCCAATTGCTCGGGTAGCGACGTTGTCGGCGCCGCGACAATGCCGCCGGTTTCCCAGTGCGCGAGCGCCTTTAACGTGAGCAGCGAGCGAAGAACGGGGTCGCCCCAGCTATCGGCCGGTTTGAAAGCGCCCGCCCAGCCGGTCCAGAACGAATGGACCTGCTTGCGCGCCTGGGCGAGTTCCTCCGCCGACAGCGGCGGAAGCGCCGCCCGATACGAGGACGACCAGTTGAGGACAAAGCTCGCCTCTTCGCCTTCGCGGAGCGTAAATTCGCCGACGGTTCGAAGACCCTCTCCGCGCATCTCAACGGCCGTGTCGAGCAGCACTCTGTCGGGCCCCGCGATGAATTGCAGCCGGCCGTCCTCTTGCGACACCCACGGCACGATCGCGCCGTAGTCGAACCGCACGACGAGCTCGGCGCCCATCGCAATCTCACCCTCGAGACCCCTGACGATGCGGACGAGTTCCGACGATCCGTCGCGACGGTACATGAAATCGGTCAGCGAGGCCGACCCGCTCGCCGTCGAGAACACTGTTTCGAGGATAAGAGTGTCGCTCAAATAGCGGCGCGCGACCCGAGTTTCACCGTCCAAAGGCGCGATCAGCCACCTGCCGTGCTCCGGGCCTCCAAGAAGCGCGGAAAAACACGCGGCGCTGTCAAAACGGGGCAGGCAGAGCCAATCGATCGAACCGTCGCGTCCGACCAGCGCCGCCGTCTCGCAGTTCCCCACGATGGCGTAGTCTTCGATTCGAAGCGGCATGCGGGTCCCCGGTTACGCGCCCCTCGGATGGTGGGACGCCATACGCCACCGGCTTCGTCAATGAAAGGCGGGCTAAGCGCGTGATGAGGCTGTATTCTCTCTGTATAACAATATCATTTTGTATTTGATGAATACCGGAAGCGTGCGGCCCAAGGGGTTCTCGAGCGGCGAGCCGCACCCAACTCACGATCACAAAAGCGCACTTAACTCATTGGAATTGCTCGCGCGCGTAGCTTTGTGCGCGCCTCCCGCGTCGACCGGGCCGCCTCACGAATCAATAGGTGGAGTCCATCGCTCCCCGGTCGAACACGCCCGACATCGATGACCACCCGAGGCCGACCGCCACCCCAAACAGAAGAACCACCGAGACCAAGGCGAGGATGCCGACCACGCACGCCACGCGCCGGATTGCCGCGACTGTGTCTCCACTCCGTATCGCGAGGCCTACATCCCCGCGCCAGTTGGGATGGGCCCTTGAGAAGCTGCCTGCTTGCATCGTGAAAATCCCGATTGCGGGCCGACGGAGTGCAGGTAACGCCGCGATCGCGAGAGCGTTCCATCCTGCATAGATTAAAAAATCACACTCTTTCGGTGAGGGGATCTTTAGCCGCTGTCCCGCTCGTTGGACGCTCAATTGTTCGTGACGACATTGACGGACGTCTCTTTGTCAAGCACGTCTACGACGACGTGACGGCCCGAGCGGCGCAACGCCACATCCGCTCTCCGGCCATTCACCGTCAACTGACGGAAGACGACTTCGTCCAGAAATCGCGGCAGAACCGGCTCCGTGAAAACGATCCGCTGCGCTTCCGGTTCGAAGCTCAGGCCAACGCACGACTGAATGAGATAGAGCGGCGCTGCAGCCGCCCAGGCCTGAGGGCTGCAAGCCACCGGGTAGAAGGTTGGTCCCCGCGTTTGCTGGCGTTGGAATCCGCAGAAGAGCTCGGGCAGCCGCCTGAGGTCAACATAGGTCGACGCGTCGAACAATCCGCTGAAAATTCGTGCGGCTTCCTCTCGGAAACCATAGCGGGCGAAGCCCGCCGCGATTAACGCGTTGTCATGCGGCCAGACCGACCCGTTATGATAGCTCATTGGATTGTATCGCGCCTCGGTTGAGGCGATGGTGCGAACGCCCCAACCACAGAAGCCCGAACTGCTCATCAAGGTTTTCACCACCGATGAGGCTCGTTCTGGATAGGCTATTCCGGAGAACAGCGCATGGCCGGCGTTAGAAGCGCGAACGCGGCAACGTTGCTTGTCGCCGTCCAGCGCGAGTGCGTAAGTTCCGAGCGCCTCGTCGAAAAAACCCTCATCGAAGCATCGACGCATCGCGTCCGCCTTCGCCGCAAATTTGCTCGATTGTGTTTCGTCGTCCAGCCGGTGCGCGATAACTTGGGCGGCCCGCCACGCTGCATAGACGTAGCCTTGCACCTCGACGAGGGCGATCGGACCCTTGGCTAAGGCGCCGTCTTCGTGAAAAATCGAGTCGTGACTGTCCTTCCACCCCTGATTGACAAGACCGTTCTCGTTCTGCCGCGCATATTCAACGAATCCGTCGCCATCGCGGTCGCCGTAGCGCTCAATCCATTCCAGCGCAGCGCGGATATGCGGCCACAACCGCCGCACGGTCTCAAGGTCGTCGGTCCGCTCAAGGTAGGCGCCCGCCAGCATGACGAAAAGCGGCGTTGAGTCGATGCTTCCGTAGTATCGCCCAAAAGGCACTTCCCGCAGCGCGGCCATCTCGCCATGGCGGGCCTCGTGCAGGATCTTGCCGGGCTCCGCATCCGAAGCAGGATCTTCTTCAACAGCCTGTGTTGCGGCAAGGCGCTGGAGCACGCCGCGCGCGATGGAGGGATCGAGCCACAGCATTTCGAGGGCGGTGATGATCCCGTCTCGTCCGAATATCGCGCTGAACCACGGAATTCCAGCGTAAGGATATAGGCCCTCTGGAAGGTTAGTCGTGAGCATGTAGAGGTCAGCGACGTTGCGGCGAGCAGCCTCATTGAAAATCTGATTTGAAGTCTCGATCGAAGCGGCTTGGGAAGATGCGGATCGTAGCGCGCGACGCGCGTCTCTAAGCGCCACGAAAAACGCGCGATAAGGCCTCGGCGCGGTCGCCTGTTCACGGCAGTCCACTTCCATGAAGAGCGAACGACGCTCGCCGGGCGCCAACTCAAGTTCGTAGATTGCTTCGTTGCCTCCGAGCTGTCGCGGCTCCGGGTCGAAGCGTAGCGTTGTTGTCCGCCGCCGATGATCAAGCCCAAGGTAGCTGAGGACCACCCCCGCGTTGATGAACTTTGACGGCGCAATCTCACCGCGTCTGTCCCGGCGCGTCCCACGAACCTCGAATAGGTCCGCGAAGTCAGCCGCGAAATCTATGCCGAGTAGGATACGGTGCGGCCTGTCGTCAAAATTACAAACACTCAGACGCTCAAAGCACGCGGCGTCCCACAGGAATCGTGAACGCCTGACATGGATCCGATCGTGATCGAGATGAAGACGTCCTTCCCCGTCGTAAAGGTCCGGGTTCGAGAGATCGCATGTCATTGTGGCGTTGTCGTCCCGCAACGTCGAGCTCAGCAGGATCGGTCTTGCTCCATTGAGGGTGACCGACAAAGCGGAGAGATGGCGGGTATCCTTGTAGTAAAGGCCCTCTGCGGTTGCCTCGCCGGCGGATATGTCGCCATTCTTGTCGAAGACGCCAAACGCGTCGCCATATTTCAGGACAAGCAGGTCAGATTCTACTAGGGAACTCGTCGCGCCTATAGTGAATAGTTGCGGCGGATGGCTCCCGGATTCTGCGGCTGGCACCGTCGGTAAGGCTTGTCTCGGCGAAGTCGATTTATCCATGCTTTCAATCCATTTGGAGAGTGGACCGTTTTTGCTCGTTTGCTCAATGCCCCGCGCCATATGTGCGGACCGGCTCGGTTTCGCGCGATCGAGAACCGCGCGACACGAAAGTTTGATTCCGGCGCTACACGCTCCTCTCGTTGGCGCTGCTGTCAGACCGGAGCCGCCAAGCGGGCATAATGGCTGCTCGAGAGTGAATGCCCTCCATTTTCGAACCGAGCGGAACGCGCCCGGTACAACCTCCATTCTCAACGCTGTCCTCGACGCCTGAGAGACTGTCTTGGCGCATGCTTTCCAATGGGCCTGAGCCGAGAACAATATCGATCGTTGCTTGGGCTAGCCCGAAAGCATCCGGACCCAAGAGAGGGTGGATAAGCCGAATTATCAAAGACGCAGCCGTCAGACGACGCCTCGCCTACGCGCACGAATCCTCAATGTGGAAGCCCTGACAGATCTCCCGCCGCCCCGACGCTATCCCAGCCAATGAGGGCTTTATCGAGACTGCCCGGCCGCGTCAGGTTTGACGCAGCATCGCAGAGAGGCCATCTCTGGGCTCATGGCCGACGTCTCCCTTCCCGCCGCCTTCGGCGCCGGGGTCCTTTCCTTTATTTCGCCCTGCGTCTTGCCGCTCGCGGCGCCATATCTTTGCTATCTGGCGGGAGCCAGCGTCGAAGCGTTGGCCGATGAAAGCGAAACCAAGGCGAGACGTGATATCCTCGTCACGGCAGTGCTGTTCGTGGCCGGCTTCACGACCGTATTCGTTGGCCTGGGCGCGACTGCGTCGGCCTTGGGGGCGGTGCTCAGGCAATGGAGTCATGCGTTATCGATCGCAGCGGGGATCGGCGTGATCCTGATGGGCCTGCATTTTCTGGGGGTGTTCAAAATTGGCGCTATGCTTCGCGAGAAGCGAGTGGAGCTAGAGAAGCCAGCGGGCTTGTGGAGCGCCTATCCGATGGGTTTTGCTTTTGCGCTCGGCTGGACCCCCTGCATCGGTCCGATCCTAGCCACAATTCTCGCCGTCGCCGGCAGCCGGGATACGGTGGCGAGCGGAGCCGCTCTCTTAGCCGTCTACAGCCTCGGCCTCGGTCTGCCTTTCATTCTGGCTGCGGCCGCGATCGGCCCGTTCATGCAAGCCTCGCGTCACCTGCGCAAGCAATTCGGCCGGATCGAGAAGGCGGTCGGCGTGCTGCTTGTTGCGACCGGCGTTGCCTTCCTGACAGGGAGCTTTCAGAGCGTCTCGCTATGGCTGATCGAGACGTTTCCGCAGTTCAGTCAGATCGGGTGACAAAAAGAAACCCGCCGGCGAAGGCGGGTATCTCCATTCAGCGATGAAGCGGCGCGAAGCGCCCAGCTGGCATCGGATTACGAGCCGACTTGCTCGTATGTGATCTTGCCGTCCGCGCCTTTCTTCCAGACGTACCAGACATAATCCATAGTGGTGCGATCTCCCTTCTTGTCATAGGCGATGTCGCCGATGACGGTGTGGAAAGGCGTGCCCGAATGCATGGCTTCGGCCACCTTCTTGGGATCAACCGACTTGGCCTTTTCCGCGGCCTGCTTGAAGATCTGGACTGCGGCGTAGGCATAAAGCGTATAGGCTTCCGGATCGAAGTTCTTCGCCTTGAACTCGGCGACGACATCCTTGGCGTTCGGGTTCTTGCGCGGGTCCGGGCCGAAGGACATCAGCGTGCCTTCCACGCCCGGGCCGCCGATCTGCGAGAACTCGTCGCTGGTGATGCCGTCGCCGGAGATCATGACTGTCTTCAAGCCCTGGTCGCGCATCTGCCGAACGATGAGGCCACCCTCGGTCTGCAGGCCGCCCCACATGACGTAGTCGGCGCCCGATTCCTTGATCTTGGACACGATGGCCGAATAATCCTTCTCTCCGGTGTTCACGCCTTCATAAAGGACTTCCTTGACGCCGAACTTGTGCATGTTGTCGAGCGCCGCGTCGGCGAGACCCTTGCCGTAAGTGGTCTTGTCGTGCACGACCGCGATCTTCTTGCCCTTGAGCTTGTCGCGCGCGAGTTCGGCCCACAGCATGCCCTGCTGGTCGTCGCGCCCGCAGGTGCGGAACGCGTCCCAGAGCTTGCGATCGGTCAACTTTGGATTTGTGGCCGCAGGGGTGATGAACAGGATGCCGTTCTCCGAATAGACGTCCGAGGCGGGAATCGTCACGCCGGAGTTGAAGTGGCCAACCACGAACTTGACGCCGTCGCCGACGAACTTGTTGGCGACCGACACGCCCTGCTTGGGATCGGAGACGTCATCGCCGGTTTCGATGGTCACCTGCTGCCCGAGAATGCCGCCGGCCTTGTTGATGTCATCGACCGCCTGCGTCGCGCCTTGCACAAGCTGGGCGCCGAAGGCGGCGTTCGGTCCAGTGATCGGGCCGGCGACGGCCATTTTTACCTGAGCGCTCGCGGCGCCTGAGAACGCCAAGGCCGCGAGAAGCGCGACCCCAGACAACCAGTGTTTCGTCATTTTACTCTCCCATAAGTTGCGGGCGCCTGGCCCTCCCTGACGCCATTTGGCGGAAGGCAATTCCACCTCGTGCGCCGACACTTTCTCTTTTTTGGTCAAGAGTCACCTTAAAAAACACAAAGGTTTGACCGGCCAAAGAGCGCTCACTCAGCCATTTTCCTTCGCTCGCCAGCTCAGTCCCGAACTTTCATAAGCCCAGGAATATTGGGTCGCCATCTGCTTCGCGCGCATGGCTCGATAGCCGAGCGCGCCAATCGCTAGCGTCCAGGCCAAAGCAACGATGAAGAACGCCGGCGACAAGAGCGGCTCTGCGTAAAGCGCATAATGAAGGAAGCGCACGCCGGCGCTGAGGAAAATCATGTAAGGTAGGAGCGTGATCAGCGGCCGCCAGGTCTTGGCGATTGCGCGCCCCGTCGCCAAGGCGCCCGCTCCGCCCAGAATGAGCGTAATGACGACGAACGTGAAGAAGCCGAAAGGCTGATCCGCCCACAGGACGCCCGACATCAGTGACCCCCCTCGAGATAGGCGGAGCGCACCTCAGGGCGCGCCAGCAATTCTGCCCCGCCGCCCTGCATGGTGATCGCGCCATTGACCATCACATAGCCGCGATGGGCAAGCTTGAGCGCATGGAAGGCGTTCTGCTCGACGAGGAAGACGGTGAGCCCCTCGGTCCGGTTCAGTTCGTCGATGACTTCGAAAATCTGCTTGACCACAAGCGGGGCAAGGCCGAGCGAGGGCTCGTCGAGGAGCAGCAGGCGCGGCCGACTCATCAGCGCCCGGCCGATGGCGAGCATCTGCTGCTCGCCACCCGAAAGCGTGCCGCCGCGCTGCGGCGCCCGCTCTTTGAGACGCGGAAAAAGCGTAAAAACCCGCTCGAGGTCCTCGTCGAAGTGGGCAAAATTGTTGATCGACGCGCCCATCTGTAGGTTCTCGAACACCGTCATGCGCGGAAAGATGCGTCGCCCCTCAGGCGATTGCGCGATCGAGAGGCGGGCGATCATATGAGTCGGTAAGTTGGTGATGTCGTTGCCGTCGAACGTGATTCGGCCGCGGCGCGCCCGAGGCGCGCCGAAGATCGTCATCATCGTCGTCGATTTGCCGGCCCCGTTGGCCCCGATCAGCGTGACGATCTCGCCTTTGCTGACGTCGATGTCGACGCCCTTGAGCGCCTGGATCTTGCCGTAGAAGGTCTCGACGCCCTTGAGCTGAAGGAGCGGCCCAGGGGCGCCGGCCGCGCTCATTGCTCAAGCTCCTTCTCGATCTGCTCGACTTCCTCGGTGTCCTCGGCGCCGAGATAGGCGGCGATCACCTTCGGGTCCGAGCGGACCTCCTCCGGCGTGCCGTCGGCGATCTTCCGCCCGTAGTCGAGCACCACCACATGATCGGAAATCTGCATGACGACAGACATGTCATGTTCGATCAGGAGGACGGAGGTGTCGTGTTCGGCGCGGATCGATCTGAGCAGCGTGTTGAGCTCGGCGGATTCACGAGGGTTGAGGCCTGCGGCTGGCTCATCGAGGCAGAGCAGCACGGGATCGGTGCACATGGCGCGCGCGATTTCGAGGCGGCGCTGGGCGCCGTAGGGCAGTTCGCCGGCCGGGTCGTCGGCCCGGTCGGTAAGGCCGATCTTGTCGAGCCAGTATTTGGCCCGTTCGAGGCACTCCGCCTCCTTGCGGCGATAGCTCGGCGCGCCAATAAGGCCGAGGACGGTGAGGCCGCTCGCGATCATGAGCGGATTGTGGTGGGCGACGAGCAGGTTCTCGAGCGTCGTCATGCCCTGAAACAACCGGATATTCTGGAAGGTGCGGGCGACGCGGGCCTTACGGGCAATCTCATGGTCGGGCATGCGCTCGAGCAAGAAAAGCTCGCCATTGGCCGTGGTCGCATGCCGGCCGCCGGAACGCGTGACGGCGGCGACATCCTCGGGAGTGGCGACGCCGTCGCGGGCGAGCGCAAGCCGGCCTTCTGTCGGCTTGTAGAAGCCGGTGACGCAATTGAAGACTGTGGTCTTGCCCGCGCCATTGGGACCGATGAGCGCTGTAATGTCACCGCGTCCGACGGAAAAGCTGAAAGCATTGACGGCGACCAATCCGCCGAACCGCATCGTGAGGTTTTCGACGGCGAGCAGCGGGCTGGTCAGCCAGTTCATCTCAGCCATGCCCTTCTTTGACGAGATCGCCGGATACGGCCTTTCGCTCTTTGAGAAAGACGGAGGGCATTCGCGTCGAAACGAGGCCACGCGGCTTCCAGATCATCATGATGACCATGGCCGCGCCGAAGAGCAGCATGCGGTACTGCGTCGGGTCGAAATTCTCGCCGAAGATCGCCTTCATCCATTCGAGCTCGCGCATGAGTTCGGGCACGCCGATCATCACGGCCGCGGCGATGGCGACGCCGATCTGCGATCCCATGCCGCCGAGCACGACGATCGCGAGGATGGTCGCCGATTCGATGAAGGTGAAGCTCTCGGGGCTGACAAAACCCTGGCGCACCGCGAAAAACGAACCCGCGAAGCCCCCGAACATCGCGCCGAGGGCGAAGGCTGTGAGTTTGGTGTTGGTGGTGTTGATGCCGAGCGAGCGGCAGGCGATCTCGTCCTCGCGGAGGGCCTCCCAGGCCCGGCCGATCGGCAACCGGCGCAGGCGAACCGTCACGAAATTGGTCAAAAGCGCAAGCGCGAGGATCAGATAGAAAAGGAAAATCGTGCGGTAGATCGGCGTATAGGGCAGGTGGAAAATCGCCGCGAACCCATCGTCGTCGTCAGTGAACGGTATGCCGAAGAACGACACGTGCGGAATCTCGCTGATGCCCGCATAGCCGTTGGTCAAGTCGACCCAATTGATCAGCACCATACGGATGATCTCGCCGAAGGCGAGCGTCACGATCGCGAGGTAGTCTCCGCGAAGCCTTAAGACAGGAAAGCCAAGAATGACGCCCCACATTGCGGCGAGGATTCCAGCAAGCGGCAGGCAGATCCAAAACGAAAGACCGAAAGTCGTTGAAAGCAGAGCATAGGAATAGGCGCCGACCGCGTAAAAGGCGACGTAGCCCAAATCGAGAAGGCCGGCGAGCCCAACCACGATGTTCAATCCCCAGCCCAGCATCACGTAGATCATGATCTGGACGCCGTAGTTGTTGATCCATTTCAAAGAGCTGCCGGGCCCAAGCAGGCCAAGCACAATCAACGGGAATAGGATAACGAGGCCAAGCATGAAGGGGCCCACATAACGCCCCAACGCCACTCGGGTCGCCGACGGCGGAGCTGTGCCCTCGCCCTCGCGCGCGGCCTGCACCAATGCGCCGCCCATGCCGCCCGCGGCGATAGAACCGACGCGGTCGAACCAAATCCGCCAGTCGGCCCGCGCCATCTGCCGTAGAAATACAAAAGAAAATACGATCGCGGCGACGGCCAACGAAAGCGGCCAGCGGCCACGGAGAACGAGTTCGTTGTTGATGTTCGAGACGGCCTGGTAGCTGATGATCGGAAAGGACAGGCCGAAGGCGACCAATCCTGCAGCGGCCGCGTTACGGAGCGCCGGAGCGAATCGCGCTTCTGTTGCGACCGGCGTCGGGATCTCTGACATTTGCGAGCGGGCGCTCATGTCTCAGACCTTTTCGACTTCCGGTCTGCCGAGAATGCCGGAAGGCATGAAGATCAAGGTGATCGCCAGGATCATGAACGCGGCCACATCCTTATAGTCGGTGGTAAAGTAGGACGACCAAAACACTTCGATGAGGCCGATCAGAAGACCGCCGAGGACGGCCCCCGGCAACGAGCCGATGCCGCCGAGCACCGCCGCCGTGAACGCCTTCACGCCCGGGACGAAGCCGTCCGAGAAGGACACGACCCCATAGTAGATGACGAACATGACGCCGGCGACCGCAGCAAGGGCGGCGCCGATCACGAAGGTGATCGAGATCGTCGCGTCAACATCGATCCCGAGCAGCGCCGCCATCTTGCGGTCCTGCTCGCAGGCGCGCTGGGCGCGGCCGAGCGAGGTGAACTGAACGAGATACCAGAAGGCCGCCAGGAGGACCGCCGTCACCACGACGATAAGGATCTGTCGCATGGACAAGGTGACGTCTCCGTTCAGGATGAAGACATGATTGGGCAACTGCGGGGCGGGCTTGTTGCGTGGACCTTGAACGACTTGAACGAAGTTCGAGAGAAAGATCGACATACCGATCGCCGAAATGAGCGGTGCTAGGCGGAAAGATCCGCGCAAGGGTCGGTAGGCGAGCCGTTCAATCGTCCAGTTCCACAAGGCGGTCAGCGCCATGGCTCCGACCAGCACCACGACAAACGCGATCGGCAACGACCCCAGATGGAGGATCTGGGTCAAAATCATGAAAATGATCAGAGCGATAAAGGCTGACAGCATAAACACGTCGCCATGCGCGAAATTGACCATGCCGATGATGCCGAAAACCATCGTGTAGCCGATCGCGATGAGACCGTAGATCGACCCCAGCGTGAGCCCGTTAATCAGCTGCTGCAGGAAATTATCCATGCGCCGACCCGCCCTCTTGCTTCTTCCCGCTTCGCAGGAAACGTGCCATGAGTGGCCGCCCTGTCTTGTGAGCGCCCGGTCCGGCCGACCCACAGCATCGGCCGGATCGCCTGCCCAACCTCCAGAGCCTAGCGGTCGCAGGCACAGCCGGCAACCCAACGCCGGCGCGTTTCACCGATAGGCTTGGGCAGCGAAGAGCCCCACGACGTCCCGACCTTAGTTGGGTCGCTCGCAGTATCCAAGAGAACATATCGATGGACAGCCGAAGTCTTTGCTTCGAATTACAACCCAGTCAGAAGCCCAATATCGTCATGTGTGCGATGAGAGAACACCGGCGTCTTGATATTTCTCACGTGTTGCGAAATGCTGCGCGATCATTTGCTAGCTGATCCCGACCAGCCGCGGAGCGGCTAAGTCCCGGTGAGAAGGAAACGTTCATGGCGATGACGATGACGGGCGAGGTGACATTGCCCGCCGAGAGATCAAAAGTCTGGACGCTGCTGAACGACCCCGAAGTGCTCAAGTCCGCAATTCCCGGCTGTCAATCGTTGGAAAGGGCTGGTGAGAACGGTTTCTCCGCGGTTGTCAAAACGAAGATCGGCCCGGTTTCCGCGACATTTAAGGGCAAGGTTGAACTTTCCGATATCGTCCCCCTTGAGGGCTACACCATCAAGGGCGAGGGCGAAGGCGGCATCGCGGGCTTCGCCAAGGGCGGCGCGAAGGTGCACCTGTCAGATGCGCCGGGAGGCACCTTGCTCCTCTACGATGTCGAAGCGACGGTCGGCGGCAAGATCGCGCAACTCGGTTCGCGTCTGGTCGATGGCGTAGCCAAGAACATGGCCGACAAATTTTTCGCGAATTTCGCCGCAGCGGCGACGAACGGCGTTGCGCAGGTCGGGGAGAGCGAACCGGCGTCTCAACCAGCGACGCCGAAGAAGTCTTGGTTCGGGAGGATATCGGAATGATTCATGTTTCTATGGCGGTGAACGGCCGCCCGGCATCGGCGGATGTCGATCCGCGGACGCTGCTCGTCCAGTTCCTGCGAGAAAATCTGCGCCTGACGGGCACTCATGTCGGATGCGACACCTCGCAATGCGGAGCCTGTGTCGTCCATCTCGACGGGCGCGCCATCAAGTCCTGCACCGTTTTGGCCGCGAGCTGCGAGGGCGCCAAGGTGACGACGATCGAGGGCCTGGCGGCTGGCGGGAAACTGCATCCGATGCAGCAGGCATTCCAGGACAATCACGGGCTACAGTGCGGCTTCTGTACGCCGGGCATGATCATGACCGCCGTCGATCTCGTCAATCGCGAGGGCTCGAACATCGACGAAGCCGCAATCCGTCATGGCCTTGAAGGCAACATCTGCCGCTGCACCGGGTATCACAACATTGTGAAGGCGATCGCCGAGGGCGCGCGTGAGATGGGCGCCGCGGCCACGCCTCAGGCGGCCGAATAAATCAAGGACGGTTCAACTCGTCCCCAAGGGAGAGAGACATCATGGGCGTGACAGCCATCGGCGCCTCGGTCAAGCGCACAGAGGACATCCGCTTCATCACCGGCAAGGGCCGTTATGTGGACGACGTGAACCGTCCTGGTCAGGCCTATGCTTATTTCCTGCGATCTCCTCACGCCCACGCGACGATCGACAGGATCGACCTTTCGACCGCCCTCAAGGCGCCGGGCGTGGTCGCGATCTTCAGCGGCGACGACATCGCCGCCGACAAGGTCGGCGGCCTCATTTGTGGCTGGATGATCCACTCGAAGGACGGTTCGCCGATGAAGGCCGGCGCACATCCGGCGCTCGCTCAGGGGAAGGTGCGCTACGTCGGCGATCACGTCGCCGTCGTCATCGCGGACACTTACGCTCAGGCGCGTGACGCCGCCGAAAAGATCGAGGTGAGCTACACGGAACTGCCCGCCGTCGCCGACACCGCGACCGCGGCTGCGGCCGGTCAACAGCAGATCCATGAGGCCGCGCCGGGCAACACCGTCTACAACTGGCATATCGGCGACAAGGCCGCGACCGACGCCGCCTTCGCCGCCGCGAAGCACGTGACCAAGCTCGACCTCATCAACAACCGGCTTGTCCCGAACCCGATGGAGCCGCGCGCAGCGGTCGGCGACTACGATTCTGGAACCGACACGATCACGCTCTACACGACGAGCCAGAACCCGCATGTCGCACGGCTTGTCCTCTCAGCCTTCATCGGCCTTGCGCCGGAACACAAGCTCCGGGTCATCGCGCCCGATGTCGGCGGCGGCTTCGGCTCGAAGATCTTCATCTACGCCGAGGAGACGATCTGCGCCTGGGCCGCGAAGAAGATCGACCGGCCGGTCAAATGGACGTCCGACCGGACGGAGGCTTTTCTCGCGGACGCGCACGGCCGCGACCATGTCACGCATGCGGAGCTCGCGCTTGACGCAGCGGGCAAGATCACCGGCCTGCGTGTGCACACGATCGCCAACCTCGGCGCCTATCTCTCGACCTTCGCCTCATCAGTGCCGACCTATCTTTACGGGACGCTGCTCTCGGGCCAGTACGCGATCCCCAGCATCTATTGCGAGGTCGACGCAGTCTACACCAACACCGCGCCGGTTGACGCCTATCGCGGCGCGGGCCGTCCGGAAGCGACCTTCGTCATCGAGCGCATCGTGGAAATCGCGGCGCGCGAGACGGGACAGGACCCGGCCGAGTTCCGGCGTAAGAACTTCATCAATGCCTTTCCACACCAGACGCCAGTCATCATGGCTTATGACGCGGGCGACTACGCAGGCGCGCTCGACAAAGCGCTCAAGCTTGCCGATTACAAGGGCCTGGCGGCGCGCAAGAGCGCGTCCGCTTCCAAGGGCAAGCTAAGGGGCTTGGGGATCTCAGCCTATATCGAAGCCTGCGGCATCGCGCCCTCCGCGGCGGTCGGCTCGCTTGGCGCAGGCGTGGGCTTGTGGGAATCGGCGGAAGTGCGAGTCAACCCGATCGGCACTGTCGAGGTCCTGACCGGTTCGCACAGCCACGGGCAGGGCCACGAGACGACCTTCGCCCAGCTCGTCTCAAGCCGCCTCGGCATCCCGATCGAGAACGTGTCGATCCTCCACGGCGACACGGACAAGGTGCAGATGGGCATGGGCACCTACGGGTCGCGCTCCGGCGCGGTCGGCATGTCGGCCATTTTCAAGGCGCTCGACAAGATCGAAGCCAAGGCGAAGAAGGTCGCAGGGCATGTGCTCGAAGCCTCCGAGCAGGACATCGAGTTCAAGGACGGCAAGTTCACGGTCAAGGGGACCGACAAGTCGATCGATTTCGGCTCGGTCGCGCTGCAGGCCTATATCGCGCACAAGTTCAACGGCCAGGAACTAGAGCCCGGCCTCAAGGAGGGCGCGTTCTGGGACCCGACCAACTTCACCTTCCCGGCCGGCGTCCACATCTGCGAGCTCGAGATCGACCCACAGACCGGCGTCGCGACGATCGACCGATGGACCGCGGTCGACGACTTCGGCAAGCTCATCAATCCGATGATCGTCGAGGGCCAGGTGCATGGCGGCATCGCGCAGGGCGTGGGCCAGGCTTTGCTTGAAGGGGCGCATTACGACGCCAACGGCCAGCTCCTGACGGCGAGCTTCATGGATTATTGCATGCCGCGCGCCGACAATCTGCCGTCGTTCAAGATCGAGACGATCGAGACCGTCTGCCCCTCCAATCCGCTCGGGATCAAGGGCTGCGGGGAAGCGGGCGCGATCGCCTCGCCGCCGGCAGTCATCAACGCGCTGACCGACGCGCTCGGCCACGAGGACATCGCGATGCCCGCAACGCCGCAGGCGATCTGGCGCGCGGCGCAGAAGACCATGACCACGCGCGCCGCGGAATGAAGTTGAACAGGCGACCGAGAAAGGCCGCCCTCGCCCCCTTTGGGAGAATTCGACATGTACGCCTTTGACTATCAACGCCCGCAATCGGTCGCCGACGCCGCCAAGGGACTCGCCAATCCTGACGCCAAGGCGCTCGCCGGGGGCATGACGCTCCTGCCGACGATGAAGCAGCGTCTCGCCTCGCCTTCCGCGCTCGTCGATCTCAATGGTCTTCGCGAGCTCGCCGCCATCGCGCGCGATGGAGACAATCTCGTGATCGGCGCGATGGCCAAGCACGCCGAAGTCGCGGCGAGCCAGGACGTGAAAGCCGCGATTCCGGGGCTCGCAGAGCTCGCGAGCCTGATCGGCGATCCGGCTGTCCGCAACATGGGCACGATCGGCGGCTCGATCGCCAACAATGATCCGGCCGCGGACTATCCTGCGGCGGCGCTCGCGCTTGGCGCAACGATCGTCACCAACAAGCGCCGCATTGCCGCGCAGGATTTCTTCAAGGGCTTGTTCGAGACGGCGCTGGAGCCAGGCGAACTCATTACGCAGGTCAGGTTCCCAATCCCGCAGAAAGCTGCCTATATGAAGTTCCGCAATCCCGCCTCGCGCTATGCGCTGGTGGGCGTCTTTGTCGCCAGGAGCAAGGACGGCGTGCGCGTCGCGGTGACGGGCGCTGGGCAGAACGGCGTCTTCCGCGCGACCGAGTTCGAAAAGGCGCTCGGCGCCAATTTCTCGGCGGATGCGCTGAACGGTGTGTCCATATCGGCGAATGGGCTCATTTCCGACCTGCATGGCGACGCCGACTACCGCGCCCATCTGATCGGGGTCATGGCGAAGCGCGCGGTGGCCGCGGCGGGTTGAACCGTTAGAAAGACGCGAAGGTCCGAACTGCTGGTGCAAGGCTGGGCTTGACCCGGGCCAAAGCTCTTTGCACCGTGCGCTGGCGAATTCTCGACGTGGAGTCTCATTTGCCGCGGCAAAAGCCCGCCCTGCCGGCCTCGATAGATGAAACCTTGGATCTGCTCAGTCGCGCGTCCTATGTCGGCGACCGGGCGCTTGCGACGGTCATTTTCCTGAGTCTGCGTCTCGGACGGCCGCTCTTTCTCGAAGGCGAGGCGGGCGTCGGCAAGACGGAAATCGCCAAGGTCCTCTCCGCCTCGCTCAACCGCAAGCTGATCCGTCTCCAGTGCTACGAGGGCCTCGACGTCGCGAGCGCCGTCTATGAGTGGAACTATCCCGCGCAGATGATGGCGATACGGCTGGCCGAAGCGGCTGGCGAACACGACAAGGCGCGCATCGAGCACGACATCTTTTCGCAGCGCTATCTGATCAAGCGCCCGCTCCTGCAGGCGCTGGAGCCGGGCGAAGCCGGCCCTCCGGTGCTGCTGATCGACGAACTCGACCGCGCTGACGAGGCGTTCGAGGCCTACCTCCTCGAGATCCTGTCCGACTTCCAGGTGACCATCCCCGAGATCGGCGTGATGTCGGCGCCCGAGCCGCCGATCGTCATCATCACCTCGAACCGCACCCGCGAGATCCATGACGCACTCAAGCGCCGCTGCCTCTATCATTGGCTGGGCTATCCGGACCTCAAGCGCGAGACGGCGATCGTGCGCGCCAAGGCGCCGCGCGCGCCCGAACGGCTGACTGCAGAACTCGTCGCCTTCGTCCAGCGCCTGCGCCAGCAGGACCTGTTCAAGTCCCCCGGCGTCGCGGAGACCCTGGACTGGGCGGCGGCGCTGACCGAGCTCGACGCGGTCGCCCTTGATCCGGCGCAGGTCTCGGACACGCTTGGCGTGCTTCTGAAGTACCAAGACGACATCGCCAAGATCGAGGGCGGAAAGGCCCAGGCGCTCATCGAGGAAACGCGGGCGGAGCTTCGGCGGCTCGAGGTCGAATAGGCCGCCTTTGGTGGAGCGCCGGTGACAAATCCGGCTCCAGCCACTATCTCGATGACGATGAGCGCGGTTGTGGAAGCCGATCCCGAAAGCGGCGGCGCCTTGGCGCTGAACATCACCCATTTCGCCCGCGCCCTGCGCGACGCGGGCGTGCCGCTGGGCCCCGGCGCAGTGCTCGATGCCCTCGCCGCGGTGGAAGCCGCGGGGATTGGCGACCGCGAGGACTTCTACACCACGCTGCATGCGGTCTTCGTCAAGAAGCATGAGCACAGCCTCCTGTTCGACCAGGCGTTCCGCATCTTCTGGAAGCGAAAGGGCTTCATCGAGAAGCTGATCGCGATGTTATCTCCCCGGGCTCCGACCAAAACCGAGGCGAAGCCACCCGAAGCTGGCTCAAGCCGCGTGGCGGACGCTCTCTTCAGGGCGGCGCAGAAGCCCGCGTCGCCCCCGCCTGCGGTCGAACTCGACGCTCGGCTCACAATGTCCGCGGCCGAGATCCTGCACTCCAAAGACTTCGCGCAGATGACCGCGGCCGAGATCGAGGAAGCGCGCAAGGCGATCAAGAGGCTCGCGATGCCCGAAGACAGGCGCCGGACGCGGCGCTTCGCTCCGGGCGGGCGGCCGCGCCGCATCGACGCGCGCCGCAGCTTTCGCCGCTCGCTGCAGCCAGGCGGCGTGATCGACCTCGAGTTTCGCTCAGTCGTCGAGCGCGCCTCGCCGGTCGTCGCGCTTTGCGACATTTCTGGTTCCATGAACGAGTACACCCGCCTTTTCCTGCATTTCCTGCATGTTCTGGGCGAGACAAGGCGCGTTTCGACCTTCCTGTTCGGCACGCGCCTGACCAATGTGACCCGCGCGATGCGCGCCCGCGATCCTGACGACGCGCTCGCGCGCTGCTCCTCCATGGCGGTCGACTGGTCGGGCGGAACGCGCATCGCCGAAGCCTTGCATCGCTTCAACCGAGACTGGTCGCGCCGCGTGCTCGGGCAAGGCGCCATCACCCTCCTCATCACCGACGGGCTCGAACGCGATAATCTCGACCGGCTCGGGGTGGAGATGGAGCGGCTGGCGAAGTCCAGTCGGCGCGTGATCTGGGTCAACCCGCTTCTGCGCTACGGCGACTTCGCCGCCAAAGCGGGCGGAATCCGGACCATGCTGCCTTACGTTGATTCATTTCGCCCCATCCACAATCTCGCCAGCATGGCGGAGCTCTGTCGGGCTTTGTCCGGAGGCAGGGATTCGGGCCGCGATTCGAAGGCTTTCCTGCTCACAGCCGGTTGATTTCCCGTTATAGTCTTGCGAAGCGACCGGCGCAGGTCCATTTTCTCTGAAGGACTCGAGAGGGAGGCCGACGTGAGCGTTGAAACGGCTGTGGGCAAAACAGCGACGATTGAATTTGACGGCCAGCTTTGCATCCATGCCCGCCGCTGCGTGCTATCGCAGCCAGGCGTCTTCAAGGCGAATGTCGAAGGGCCCTGGCTCGATCCGGACGCCGCGAGCGCCGAGGCGCTCGTATATGTCGCGCTCAGTTGCCCCTCTGGCGCCATACGGGTCGCACGACATGATGGCGGCGCTGATGAAGCGAACCCGAAGGTCAACACAATCTCTGTGCGCGAAAATGGGCCGCTCGCCGTCAATGCGGAAATCGTTCTCTCTGGCGCTCCGATCGGAACGCGGGCCACTCTCTGCCGCTGCGGAGAATCCAAGAATAAGCCCTATTGCGATGGCTCTCATGTCGCCGCGACCTTCGTGGCCTCCGGCGAGCCGGCGACAACGACAAGCGTCGGGCTCGCGAAACGCGACGGCGCCTTGACCATTACCCCCTACCCGAACGGTCCGCTCGGGGTGGCCGGTCCAGTCGAAATCATTTCTGGGACGGGACGCACAGTCAATCGCGTCGAGCGAACCGCGCTCTGTCGATGCGGCCATTCGGCCAACAAGCCTTATTGCGACGGAACGCATTCGAAGATTGGGTTTGTCGCGCCCTAGGCGGCCACGTGGTCAGCGACCGCGTCGAAGAAAGCTGGACAACGGAGACACTGCATGTTGACCCGAGATGAGGATGTCCTCGCCGCCGCTGAATCGTGGCGCGAAGCGGGACGAGATGTCGCCGTTGCGACTGTGGTCGAGACCTGGGGTTCGGCGCCGCGGCCGATCGGTTCCCACCTCGTCATCGACAGCGAGGGAAATTTTCTGGGCTCGGTGTCCGGCGGCTGCGTCGAGGGCGCGGTGGTGGAGGAGGCGGCCGACGTGATCGCTAGCGGCGCGCCTCGCATGCTCGAGTTCGGCGTCGCCGACGAGACCGCCTGGCGCGTCGGCCTGTCATGCGGCGGCCGCATCAAGGTCTATGTCGAGAAGCTCGCCTGATGCGCCTCGATATTCTGAAAGCAATGAACGCGGCGAAGCGCGAACGGCGCGCCGGCGCCATCGTGACGCGCCTCTCCGATGGCGAGCAGCGATTCGTCGGCGCCGAATCGATCGAAGCCGATCCCCTCGCGGCGGAACTTGAGGCCCAGCTCCGCATCGGCAAGAGCGCGACGGTCACCCATGAGAGCGAAGAATACTTTCTGACGGTTCAATCGCCCGCGCCGCGACTAACCCTTATCGGGGCCGTGCACATTTCACAGGCGCTGGCGCCGATCGCGCGGATCGCGGGTCTAGACCCGACGATCATCGATCCGCGCACCGCATTCGCCACGCCAGACCGCTTTCCCGATACTCAAGTCATCGCCAAGTGGCCAGACGAAGCGCTCGCCGAGGAGCCCCTCGACCGTTACACCGCCATCTGTCTTCTGACGCATGACCCCAAGATTGACGACCCGGCTCTCACGGTCGCCCTCAAGGCCGAGTGCTTCTACATCGGCGCGCTCGGATCGCGAAAGACCCACGCTAAGCGGCTCGAACGCATGCGCGCGCAAGGGTTCGATGAAGCAGCGCTTTCGCGCATCCACGCGCCGATCGGGCTCGACATCGGCGCGGTCAGCCCGGAGGAAATCGCGGTCTCCATCATCGGTGAGATCGTCGCTTCGCTTCGCAAGAAGCCGCTGCGCGCCGAAAGCGCTGCGGCATGAAATTCGGCTCAACGCCGATCGAGGAGGCGGAGGGCGCAATCCTCGCGCATAGCGTGCGAATCGACGGCGTCGCCTTCAAGAAGGGCGACATCCTTACGCACGAGAGGCGGCTCGCGCTCGGATCAGCCGGCGTGAGGTGCGTCGTCGCGGCGCGGCTCGAGTCCGGCGACGTCGGGGAAAACGAGGCGGCGCTGAAACTCGCGGAGCGCCTCGTCGGCCCCCATCTGCGTTGCGCCGCGCCCTTTACCGGACGCGTCAACCTGTTCGCAAAGACCGCCGGCGTTGCGACCATCGAGGTCGGCGCCATTGATCGGATCAACGCGGTCGATGAATCGATCACGGTCGCTACCCTTCCAGCCTACCAAACGGTTGGCGACGGCGACATGGTCGCGACCGTCAAGATCATCCCCTTCGCTGTTCCTGGCCGAATGCTTGACGCCGCTCTCGCGGTCGCCCCCGCGAAAGCGATCGCCGTTCAGCCCTTCAAGCCGATGCGGATCGGCGTCGTGTCTACGACGCTGCCGGGTCTGAAACCCTCGACCATCGCGAAGACGCTGCGGGTCCTCGAGACGCGCCTCAAGCCGACCGGCGCGCGAATCGTGTCGCAGGAAACCGTCCCCCACGAAGTCGCGCCTCTCGCGGAGTCTCTTGCTAGGATGATCGATGGCGCCGACGCGCTGGTCGCGTTCGGCGCGTCGGCCATAACCGACCGCGGCGACGTCATTCCTGCCGCCGTCGAGGCGATCGGAGGCCGCATCGAACGGTTCGGCATGCCGGTTGATCCCGGCAATCTGCTCCTCCTCGCCGAGCGTCAGGGCGTGCCGATCGTGGGCGCGCCGGGCTGCGCGCGCTCGCCTAAGGAGAACGGCTTCGACTGGGTTCTGCAGCGGGTGCTGGCCGGGGTGCCCATCCGCGACGCCGATATTCGAGCCATGGGGGTTGGCGGCCTCCTGATGGAGATCGCGTCGCGCCCGCAGCCGCGAGCGCCCGGTGGCTAGCGCCCGCGACCACCGCATAAGACCCGCTCTTTCACAAAAATCTCCCAAATCGAGAGACGGTGGAGCGCCTCGCCGATTGGACGCGCCAATTGGATCGCGCAAGATTGGCGCCGTCATACTGGCTGCAGGCCAATCGTCGCGTTTCCGCGCCGTCAGCGGTTCAGAGACGACGAAGCTCCTGGCGAAACTGGACGGCAAGCCGGTCGTGCGGCGGGTCGCGGAAACAGTGATTGGTTCGAAGGCTGATCCGATCGTGATCGTTCTGGGCTACGCGCGACGCTCAGTGGAAGCAGCGCTGTCCGACCTCAATATTGGCGTCGCCTTCAATCCGAGCTTTGCCAGCGGCTTGGCGTCATCGCTGCGCGTCGGTCTGCTCGCCATGCCCCCCGATGTCACGGGAGCGCTCGTGCTGCTTGGCGATATGCCCCAGGTCGGGACTTCGCTCGTCGACAGCATGATTGAAGCCTTCCTCACCCGCAAGGGCGCGCTCGCCGCCGTTCCCTTGCACGAAAACCGGCGAGGTAACCCGGTTCTCTTGGGCCGCGGCCTCTTCGACGCAGCGATGCGCCTCGAAGGCGACGAGGGAGCGCGCAGGTTGATTGGGACTCTCGGCGCTGACGAGCTCGTCGAAGTGGCGGCGCGGGACAAAGGGGTGGTGGTTGATATCGATACGCCCGACGATTTGGCGGCGGTTCGGCGGTTTCGACGCCACGAGGGTTAGCCACTGACCCATGCGGCGGCGGTGATCAACGAGCGAAACCAGCTCCTAAAGCATGCTCGGCAGCACCCGGTCAGGTGGACGATGCCCGTCGGCGAAGGTCCGAATGTTGATAATCACCTTCTCGCCCATGTCCGCTCGCCCTTCGTGGGTCGCCGAGCCCATATGCGGCAGGAGCGTCACCTTGCCCACTTTGGCGAGGGCGATCAGTTTCTCGTTGACCGCCGGAGCGTGCTCGAACACGTCCAGGCCAGCGCTGGCGAGTTCACCCGCCTCAAGCATCCGAACCAACGCGTTCTCGTCCACGACTTCGCCGCGCGCAGTGTTGATGAGAATCGCGTCGGGGCGAAGATGTTTCAGCCGGCGGGCCGACAGAAGGTGGAAGGTGCCAGGGGTATGCGGACAATTGACAGAAACGAAATCCATCCGCGCCAGCATTTGATCGAGCGAATCCCAATAAGTCGCCTCGAGCGCTTCCTCGATTTGCGGCGCTACGCGACGGCGATTGTGGTAGTGGATCGACATGCCGAACGCGCGCGCCCTGCGCGCCAATGCCTGTCCGATACGACCCATGCCAACGATGCCGAGGCGCTTGCCAGTGATGCGGCGCCCCAGCATCCAGGTCGGCGACCAGCCGGTCCATCCTCCTTCCGGGATAACGCGCGACCCTTCCACCAGTCGCCGCGCCGTCGAAAGGATCAGCGCCATCGTCATGTCCGCCGTGTCCTCGGTCAGGACGCCAGGCGTATTTGTGACCGTGATGCCGCGGCGGAGAGCGCTGGTCACGTCGATATGATCGACGCCATTGCCGAAATTGGCGATGAGCTTCATCTGATCGCCAGCCTGGGCAATCATGGCGGCGCTGATCTGGTCCGTGATGGTTGGCACTAGAACGTCGGCCTCGCGCAGCGCCTCGACGATTTCGCCCTGCGACATTGGCTTATCTTCGAGGTTGAGGCGGGCCTCGAACAATTCCCGCATGCGGGTTTCGACGAGTTCCGGCAGCCGCCGCGTGACCACCACGAGGGGTCTTTTCTTGGTCATGAGCGCCGCTCTTATCGCTTGAGCGGCTCTGCCGCCGCCGCACCTACTGCTGCAATCATCTGCTTTCCGCGCCTTCGGACAGGTTCACGCCGCGTTAACGACAGACGACGCAAATGGATACGCTGGGGCGCCCAGGAATCCCGATCCGTCGGCTTGGCCTCCTTAGCAGAAGAGCGGGTAAAGACAAGGATGGCGAGATCGCAGTTGAGGAGACGGTTATGAAGCGAGCGAGGAGGCCAATCAGCGCGTTCGCAGTCAGTCGTCGCGCCATGTTCTCGCTCGGCTGCGCTTTATTTCTCGCGCCATGCGCGATCGCCGATCCGATCGGGCCGGTCACCAAACTGCCTTTGCCGCGGTTTGCGAGCCTAAAGACCGACAGGGTCAACCTACGAGAGGGGCCGTCAAAGGACCACGCGACAAAATGGGTCTACGAGCGGGCGGGGCTGCCGGTGGAGATCACGGCCGAATTCGAGATCTGGCGGAAGGTGCGCGATTCGGAAGGCGTCGAGGGTTGGGTGCTTCATTCGCTGCTTTCAGGGCGGCGGACGGCATTGGTGACGCCGAACAAGAAGGGCGAGAGCTCGAAGCTCTTCGCCCGCGCGTCCGCTACGGCGGATCTGGCTGCGACGCTTCAGTCGGGGGTAATCGTCAACGTCCGACACTGCGACGGCGCTTGGTGCCTGGTGGACGGAGACGGGTTCAAAGGCTATATCGAGCAAGAAAAACTGTGGGGCGTATACCCGGACGAAAAACTTCAATAGGTGGGAGCAGCGCCCTCCAGGGGGACTCCGAAATTCAAACTTCGAAGTTCAATTCGCTCCCTGCCTGATCCAACGCTGACATGGGGCTTTGCCCATTTGGCATTTCCTCGGAGCACCCGGATTGATTCACGGCCTCGGCTGCGACCTCCTCGCGACCGGGCCCTGCATGGCGCCGCGCCTCGCGGGCGAGTGGACCCCACGTCTTGCAGGGCGCGCACGAGAGCGCTACGGAACGGCGGTCCATTCGAGAGGAACGTTTCATCCCATGAAAAAAGTCTACGCCAGCGCCGGCGAGGCGCTGGCCGGCCAGGTCAAGGACGGAATGATCTTGATGGCCGGCGGTTTCGGGCTTTGCGGGGTTCCCGAGACGCTGATCGAGGCGGTGCGCAAATCAGGCGCCAAGGATCTGACCTTCGTCTCCAACAACGCTGGCGTCGATGGGGCGGGTCTTGGGATCCTGCTCGAGACCGGCCAGATCAGGAAGATGATTTCGAGCTACGTCGGCGAGAACAAGACCTTCGCCAACCTATACCTTTCCGGCAAACTTGAGCTCGAGTTCAATCCGCAGGGCACCTTGGCCGAGCGCATCCGCGCCGGGGGCGCCGGCATTCCCGCCTTTTTCACCCGCACCGGCGTCGGCACGATCGTCGCTGAGGGCAAGGAGGTCCGCGAGTTTAGCAACGAGGCCTATGTCATGGAGACCGGCCTCGTCGCCGACATCTCGCTCGTTCACGCCTGGAAGGGCGACACCGAAGGCAACCTCGTTTATCGGAAGACGGCGCGCAATTTCAATCCGATGATGGCGACGGCGGCCCGTCTTACGATTGCTGAAGTCGAACACCTGGTCGAGCCCGGCGAGATCGACGGCGACCACATTGTCACCCCCGGCGTCTACGTTCAACGCATCGTTCACGTGCCGAACGCGGCGAAACGCATCGAACAGCGCACGGTCCGCAAACGCGACGCGGCCTAAATTTTTTCGGAGGTGAATATGGCTTGGACCCGCGACCAGATGGCGGCGCGCGCCGCCAAGGAACTCAAAGACGGCTTCTACGTCAATCTCGGCATTGGCATCCCGACTCTGGTGTCAAACTATATCCCCAAGGGCATGAGCGTCCAGTTACAGAGTGAAAACGGAATGCTGGGAATGGGCCCGTTCCCGTTCGAAGGCGACGAGGACCCGGACCTCATCAACGCCGGAAAGCAGACTGTCACGCAATTGCCGACGACGAGCTTCTTCTCGAGCGCCGACTCCTTCGCCATGATCCGCGGCGGCCATATTGACCTCGCCATTCTGGGAGCGATGCAGGTGGCCGAGAACGGCGACCTTGCCAATTGGATGATCCCCGGCAAGATGGTGAAGGGCATGGGCGGCGCGATGGACCTCGTCGCAGGCGTCAAACGCATCGTCGTGGTGATGGAGCACTCAGCCAAGGACGGCCCGAAGCTTCTGCATCGTTGCAACCTTCCGCTCACCGGCGCGAAGGTCATCGACCTCGTCATCACCGATCTTGGCGTCTTTACAATCGACAAGCACGGGCGGGCCGGCATGGCCCTCATCGAACTCGCGCCCGGAGTGACTGCAGAGGAGATCGCCGCCAAGACCGAGGCGACCTACCGGGTAGCGCTCACCGAGGGGGCCGAGGCTGCGGTCGCGGGCTAGAACGCTTAGCCCTTCGGGCCACCGACGCGGAGCGCGCCATTTTCGGCCCGCTTTCGAGCAATTTCAGACGGCTGCGGCGCCATTTCCTTCCGGCTGATCATAATAAAATAACATTATGTAATTGCTCCTGGAGTCGGCGCCGCACGTCGCGAGCGCGGCGAGCATCCGGAAACCCGCCGCGCCCGCTTGCTCGACCCTTTATTTCTTGACCAAGGGGCAGGCTGAATCGGCGAGCTTGCCGTACGCCTCCTCGGGCTTCATTGTTTTGAGGATTTTGTAGAAGTCCCAGTCGCCCTTCGATTCCGCCGGCGTCTTCACCTCAACGACATACATCTCTTTTTCGAGGAGACCGTCGGGGCGAATCACGCCGTCAGTGACGAACATATCGTTGATCTTCGTCTTCTTCAGCTCCTCCATGACCTTGTCGGGGTCGGTCGAGCCCACCGCCTTGACGGCGTTCAGATAGGCGAGCGTCGCCGAATAATAGGCGGCCTGCGGGAAGGTCGGCATCTTCTTCGTCTTTTCGAAGAACCGGTTGGCGAACTTCCGCGTCGTGTCGTTGGCGTTCCAATACCATGAGGTCGTCAGCACGAGGCCTTGAGCCGTCTCGAGGCCAAGCGCGTGGACGTCGGAAATGAACACGAGCAACGCCGCCGGCCGCATCGTCTTGGTGAGGCCGAACTCAGCCGCCGCCTTGAGCGAATTCGACGTGTCCGTACCGGCGTTGGCGAGAGCGAGCACCTGGGCGCCGGAACTCTGGGCCTGGAGCAGATAGGAAGAGAAATCCGACGTGCCGAGCGGCACCCGCACGCCGCCGACGACGGTTCCTCCGCCGGCCTTGACGAGATTGCTCGCCGTCGCCTCAAGCTGCTTCCCGAACGCGTAGTCCGCGGTGATGAAGAACCAGCTCTTGCCCCCCTCCTCCAGAATTGTTTTCGCGGTGCCGTTCGACAGGGCTGTCGTATCGTAGCCGTAGTGGATCGTGTAGGGCGTGCAATCCTTGCCCGTGAGCGACGCACCGGCCGCGCCAATGGCGAAGAAGGGGACTTTCTTCTCCTTGGCGGCGGCCGACATGGCGAGGCTGACACCCGTGTTCGAGCCACCGAGCAGCATGGTCAGCCCCGCTGTGTCGGCCCACTCGCGAACTTTCTGACCCGCGATATCCGGCTTGTTCTGATGATCGAAGGTCAGGATTTCGATAGGCTGGCCGAGCACCGACCCGCCGAAATCGGCGATCGCCATTTTGATCGACTCGATCCCGGCGGTCCCGATCACGTCGGCGTAGGGTCCCGACGTGTCGTCAATGTCGCCGATGACAACTTTGTTGTCCGCCGCCCAGGCTGCCGAGGCGAGCCATGACGCGGACAGCGCGCCCGCAAGCATCAGCACACGTTTGAATGCGTTCATACCGTTCCTCCCGACCTCACAATGAGTTCAGCGGCGCGCCGCCAAGCTCGTAACCATGCGGGACATAATGCTCAGCGCGGCCGTGCGTGGCAACTTATGCTTCGATCGAGCGGCGCTTGTCGCCGAAGCCTCGGCGCGCCTATAGATTCATCATGGCGCGACGAGAGTCCCAGCACGCGAGGGCGGTGAGAACCGAGGCAATCTTCGAGCGCCTAGCGGCGGCCAATCCAACCCCAAAAGGCGAACTCCAATTCATCAATCCCTTCACGCTGCTCGTGGCGGTGGTGTTGTCGGCGCAAGCGACCGACGCGGGAGTGAACAAGGCGACGCCTGCGCTGTTCGCCGTCGCCGATACGCCGGAGAAGATGGCGGCCCTCGGCGAGGACCGCCTCGTCGACAAGATCAAGACGATCGGGCTCTATCGAACCAAGGCCAAAAACCTTATCGCGCTTTCCCGCGCGATCATCGAACGGCACGGCGGCGAGACCCCTCGCAACCGTGCGGAGCTGGAAGCCTTGCCCGGCGTTGGCCGCAAGACCGCCAATGTGGTGCTTAACACCGTTTTCGGAGAGCCGACGCTGGCCGTCGACACGCACGTCTTCCGTGTCGCCAATCGGCTCGCCATCGCGCCCGGCAAAACGCCGCGCGAGGTGGAAGACGGACTCATGCGCGTCGTGCCCGATCGATTCTTGCTGCACGCCCATCATTGGCTGATCCTGCACGGGCGCTACGTCTGCATGGCGCGCAAGCCCTTATGCGGCGGCTGCGTAATCCTCGACCTTTGCCCATACGAACCGAAACCCCTGCCTTGAGCAGCGGAAGAGGTCCCGGGTTGCGCGCCCAGCAAATCCGGCGATTGCGCCGCTGAGCGGCGACCGGATAGAACTCGCGTTGCATGCTCGATATCGTCCTGCTCCTGGCCGTGCTCGCGACCCTGCTCGTGGTTGTCGCCGTCTCCCAGCCGGTGGCCGTCCGCTTGAAGCTCGCGCCCGTAGTGCTCCTCGCCGTGATCGGGGTTGCGATCGGCGCGGTGTCTATTGTCTTGCTCCATACGCCGGTTGGAGATCGCTTTGGCGGCGTCGCCTCGCTGTTCGCAGATCTCCCGGTCGGCGCCGAGACGTTCATCTACGTCTTTCTCCCGCTGCTCGTCTTCGAAGGGGCGATCACCGTCGATGTCCGACGGATGCTCGAGGACGCCGCGCCTATCCTGATGCTGGCTGTCGTGGCGACGGTCGTCTGCACGGCCGTGGTCGGCTTTGCGCTCTGGCCGATCGCAGGCCTGCCGTTGGTCGTCTGCCTGCTGCTCGGTTCGGTGGTGGCGACCACCGACCCGGCCGCCGTGATTGCGGTGTTCCGCGACGTCGGCGCTGCGGCGCGGCTCACCCGCCTCGTCGAGGGCGAGGCGCTTCTGAACGACGCAGCGGCGATCGTCATGTTCACGGTGCTGCTCGGGGTGATCGTCTCCGGACGGCAGCCGAACTTGCTCGTCGGCGAGGAGCAGTTCGTGGTCTCGTTCTTTGGCGGGGCGGCTCTGGGCTTGCTCGCCGGGCGAGCCCTGCTCCAGCTCATTCCCTGGACTCGCGACGACCGGTTGGCGGAAGCGACGCTGACGGTCGCGCTTCCCTATCTCGTCTTCATCGTCGCCGAGCAGGTTCTGCACGTTTCGGGCGTGGTCGCGGTGCTCTGCGCGGGGCTGACGGTCAGTGCTTTCGGCCGATCACGCATCACGCACTACAATTGGTCGTTCATCACCGACCTGTGGGCCCAGATCGCTTTCTGGGCGCATTCGCTCGTGTTCGTGCTGGCTTCGATCCTGGTGCCGAAGCTGTTGATCGACATGCATCTCCACGATGTCATGCTGATCGGGGCGTTGATCGTCGCCGTGTTCGCGGCGCGGCTGCTCGTGCTCTTCCTGCTTCTCCCGCTCCTGAGCTTCGCCAGACTCACCGAGCCGATCAGCACCGCCTATAAGATCGCCATCGCGTGGGGCGGCTTGCGGGGCGCCCTCACTCTGGTGCTCGCGCTGGCCGTCACCGACAACTCGGCGCTGACGCCCGAGATCCAACGATTTGTCGCCGTGCTAGCCACCGGCCTCGTGCTGTTCACGCTGCTCGTCAACGGCACGACATTGCGCTTCGTCATCCGCCTCCTGCGCCTCGATCGCCTGTCGCCAGTCGACCAGGCGTTGCGCGACCGCGTGTTGGCGCTCTCCTATACAGAGATCAGCGAGACCATTCGTTCGATGGCGAGCGAACATGAGATTTCGCCTTCGGCCATCGCCAGCGCGCTTGCGCCCTACGAGGAGGGCATGGCGGCGGCCAAATCGCCGGGCCTCGCCGAAGCGTGTCTCACGGACCATCAGCGCCTGGCGATTGGCCTCGTGGCGCTCGGCAATCAAGAACGGATGCTAGCGCTCGAGATCATGGCGGAGCGCGCCGCTTCACCTGTCACCGTGCAGGCCCTCCTGCGGAACGCCGAAGCGCTGGGAGAAGGCGCAAGGAGCGGCGGACGGCTCGGCTACCAGCGGCGCGCCGAAGCTTCACTCGCCTTTCCATTCTCGTTCGCCGTCGCTTATTTCTTCTACCGCCGCTTCGGCGTGGTCCGCTTTCTCGCCGATCGGCTCGGCGACCGTTTCGAGATGCTGCTCGTCACGCGCTTGTTGATCCAGGAGCTCATGGGCGCGCATGCGGTGCGCTCGCGTTCGATCTTCGGCGAGCGGGTCGTCGAACTCATCGACTCGATCCTCAAGGGGCGCCTCAAGCGCACGACCGCGGCTCTTGACGCGCTGCGCAGGCAATATCCGCAATATGCCGCCGCCCTCGAAGCGAGATTTCTCCGCCAATCAGCGATGCGCCGCGAGATGGGGCGCTACGACGCCTTGTTCCAGGAGGGCCTCATCGCGCCCGAGGTCTATGAGGACCTCAAGGGCGGCGTCGCCGATCGAAAGAAGGAGGCGCGGCCCCGCTTCGATCTCGGACTCGATACGCGCGAATTGATCGGGCGCCTCGACCTGTTCGCCGGTCTCGACGAGCAACAACTCGAGCGGGTGCAGAAGCTGCTCAGGCCGAGATTCGTCGCGCCCCGCGAACGAATCGTGCGCGAGGGGGAAGAGGGGGACGCCTGCTATTTCATCGCCTCCGGCGCGGCCGAAGTCGTCTTCCCCGGCCGGCGAATCCCTCTCGGCAGCGGCGACCTGTTCGGCGAGATGGCTCTTCTCACCGGCATGGCGCGGCAAGCCGACGTCGTTGCGATGACCTATTGCCGGCTGCTTGTCCTCCGGCGCGTCGATTTCGATCGCTTCATGGACGACAATCGGGATATCCGCCTCGTCATCCACAAGATCGCCGCATCGCGATCGTCAATGAACCGCTCGGACGACACGAGGGCTGGTCTCGCTTGAGGCGCGCGCCCGCGGTGGCTCGAGATGCGCTAGGCAGCCGGCTCGATCGGGTCCGTTTTGACCAGCGCTATTGAGCGGGCCGGTGTGGGCTTGCGATCTTCTCCGCTCTCGACTTGCAGACCGGCCGCGACCGCTTGCTCTGCGGCGGTTGCAATTCTCGCCTTATCAGCCTGTGTGGGTGGACTGACGATCTGTCCGTTGTCCGCTTCGGAGAGACCGGCGTTCGCCGGAAAACCCCGAAACAAATTGAACCTCATCGCCGCAGCTGTTTCGAGCTCCGCGCCGCGTTTCGAAACTTTCTCCATGAACAACGCGAGCGCCGCCTCACTCCGCGCAGCGTAGAGTCCCATCGCCTTTGTCAGCTCATCGGCCGTGGCGGCGAGTTCGTTATGGAACGACTCGCGAAATTTATTCACGTCATCCATGTAGTTCTGAAACAAATCCTGCATCGGATTTCCTCATTGCTTCGCTCGTTCCGAAAACCTTACTGCATCGTCGAAACTGACGTTACGCAAAGGCTATGAAAGCCGAAAGAGATTGTCAAAGCTAGGCGACGACAATCGAGCTTCGGCCCGCGCCCGCCCTGCTGCTAGAGACGGATCGTTCCGGTACTCGGCTCACATCCAGACGAGGACCAGACGACAAGTCACGGCGATGTGATCCCTATCCCCGCGGCGTGGGAAGTCTCGTTACCCGAATGCATATCCCGGAGCCGACCTTGTCGCGCAATAGCTCGCTGACGCCTGCTGCAAGCCGCTGATCTAATTTGGTACCGCCACCCCGGCTCGAACGGGGGACCTCTAGATCCACAATCTAGCGCTCTAACCAACTGAGCTATGGCGGCCCGATCCGGGTTGGCCGGGAAACTAGTGACAAAGGCAAACGCGCGCAAGGTTCGCGTTGCACCCAACCGAGGGAGCCACCGGACAAAGGAGGACGCCGTCCGCAACAGCGGACGGCGTCCATCAGCGGCGCGAGGGAGGAAGCGCGCCGCCAAAAGGCTAAATCGAGATCAAACCGCCATCTTCAACGATCGCGCGACTCGCTCCGTGATCGGTTCGACGGCCTCGACCATCGCCCTCTGCGCCAGCGCGCCGAGGTCCTTAGCTTGGCTGACGGCCGTTTCGACCCTCGTACGGCCAAATTCTGTTTGGAGCGTGATGACGTCGGAAAGCGACTTGGCGGCGCAAACCGCCTTCAGGAAATCAAAGCTCGCATCCGCGTTCGCGCGCAGAGCTTCGAAAGCCTTGGCGTTGAAGGCGAGCGCTCCATCCTTCGCGGCCGCAAAGCTGACCTCGAATGCGGTGGCTGTCTCCTCCGCGGCGGCCCTCGTCTTGATGAAGACCGCGCGTGAGTCCGTGAGACCTCTTTCGAGCGCATCACGGAGACTCTCCTGAACTTCCGTCACGGGCGACGGGGTGAACTCGGCGGCAAACGCGGGCGGAGCGGGAGGGGCGCCCCCCGGGGCGTGGGGCAGAACGAGCGCCACGCCCGGAGCGACGAGCTCCTCATCGCCCTTGGACTCGACAGGCCGAGGGGGCACACGGGTTGAGGGGGTTTTCTTGGATGCGCTAGCCATAAGAAAAAGCCTCGATGCTCGGATCCGGGACTGATCGTTTGAGAGTCAATGTCAGTGGCCGCGACGGCGATTACTTCGAGCCGGGAGTGAGGCTCTTCTGGACAACGGCGCCAAGCTCTTTGGCCTGTTCCTGCAGCACCGCGAGCTGGCTGCGCATGAACTCGCTCTGAAGCGCCAAAACCTCCTGCGGGTCCTTCGCCCTGACAAGCTTTTGAGCCAGATCAAAGGCTGCGTTCACATTCCGCTCGGTATAGGTCAGAACGTGAGCCCCGACCGATTTCGCGCCGCCCGGCAGCGCGCTGGTCTCGGAGGCGACGCCGCCGCTCGCCCTCTGCGCGACCGACAAAAAGCCCTCGAACGCTTTGCGCGCCTGATCGACGCTGCGTTCCGCGAAATCGCGCAACTCGTTCGGAACCTCAAACGGAGAACTGGACATTCTCTTCCCCTTTGGCGACCGCCGCGAATCGGCTTTAGCGACCCAAAGGGCTATAACCGCATTTTTGCTGCAGTGCAATATCGGGCGCGTTCGGAAATTTTAACCTTGTGCGAAAATTGAGGCCCCGCCGCCGTGGTGTAATTTCCGCGGCCGCGTTAAGCTTTCGCTAACGATAAAGTCCGAATCGTCGGCCATCCGCCTGCGCCGATTTGACGTCCATTTACGAGCGCCGACCTTTGACCGACTCGCCGCCATCGTCCGCCCTTGACGTCACAACCCTCTCACGCGAGCAGGCCGCCGCGGCCTTCGATCCCCATCTCGCGCCAAGGGAATGGCTGAACGACAAGGCTCGGCTCGCGATCCTGTCGCCGACGGGGCGGATTGTGAGCGCGAGCCCGGCCATGCTCACTTTATTTGGAGCTGAGGATTGTGAGGCCCTCGAGGCGCGGCTGACGCGGGGCGGAGGACCGACGCCGAGGCGCCTGCGTCACCTGGCCGAAACGCTTCCCATTGGCGACCCTCGTCTCGAGCCTTTGCGCATCGCAGTCGGCCGGCGATCTGTCGGCGTCAACGCGCGCTGCGTTCGGGTCGGCGGGCCGGGAACAGCGAGCTGGCTCTTGATATCCGCGCCGGCCCTGGGGGCAGAAAGCGCTCCATCAGCCTCCGCCGCCGAGCCCGCCGGGAAGCGGCCAAGAGATTCGTCGACCCCAGAGTTGGCCACGCCGCCGCGGCAAAATTCGCGTTTCTTATGGACCCTCGACGAGGAGGGGCGTTTTGGAGCGCCGCATCCGACACTCGCCGCAGCGGTTGGGACGAACGCTCCTCATCGCGGCGAATCCGTCGAGGCGCTCCTCCGGCGCGCCGGGTTGATCGGCGGTGACGCGCTCGCCCAGGCGATCAGTGAACGGCGAACCTTCTCCGACGTCGCAATCGATTGGCCGGTCTCGGGTGTTGGGCGGCGCCGCTTCATTGCGCTGTCCGCCGCCCCGCTCTTTGGCCGGCTCCGCGAATTCTTAGGTTATCGGGGCTTCGGCGTCCTGGGCCAGGAGAGGGACGCCCTCTTCATGGACGAGAGAGCACCGTCAGCGCAGGCGCTCGACGACCAACAATCGACGCCGTCCGAACTCCTTGATCCCAAGCGCCCGTCGCCTGGAGATCCCCTGGAGTTCGACGTCCAAGCGGACAAAAGCGCGGGAGAGCCGATTGAGCCAGCACCAACCTCCTCTGACCAAGCAGCCCGGCCCTCAGAGCGGGTCCCAGAGGCACGCGGAAGCTCTCCGACGCTTGCGCCTGCGGAGGCCCTTGAGCCGCCGCTCTCCTACGACCTCGGCCTTTGGGCCCAGGCGGACGCGGGCGTAGCCGCGACGCCTGAAGCGGAGCGAAGCGAGTCGGTCGCGGCGTCCTCCGACGCGTTCGAACTCGCGCGTGCGCCCCTGGATCGTCTCGAACTCGAAACCGGGGCGCCGGAAACCCGGGCTTCGCCAGCGGCTCCTCTGGACGTGGACGAAGCCAAGGCCTCCGCGCCGGAGAGCGGCGCGCGTCCGGAAAGCGGCGCGTCGGCGGCCGAGCGCACTGCCGCGATTTACGTTCTGCGCCACTCGGCGCCCGCCATCCCATCCAACATCGTTCCGATCCGTCCCGGGGCGCTTGACGCGCTTGCGCGCGAGGCGGCGCAGAGTTTCCCTGCGGAAAGCGTGGAGCTGAGCCGCAGCGAGCGCGACGCCTTCCGAGAAATCGCACGGGCGCTTGTAGGACGCGCGCCAATTCCGCGTGACGACCATCCCGACGAACGATCCAGCGGAGACGCGCTGCGACCCATCGGCGCCGAGCCGCGCACGGAGCATAGGCCGGATCTAGAGGACGGGATTGATGCGGCATTCGGCGCGGACAGCGAACAGGTTCAGCGCAACGCTGGAGCAGTGCTCGACCGACTGCCGATCGGGGTTCTGATCGCGCGGGACGGGCAGCCGCTCTACGCCAACCGAATGCTCCTCGACCTCATCGGCTATCGCAGCTTCGCCGAATTTCAGAAGGCGAACGGGCTCGCCGGAATGTTCCGCGACCACGATCCCCAAGCGATGGCTGCTGAGGACGTCGGCGCTGTGGCGATCGTGAAGGCGAATGGACAAATCCTATCGGTCGATGGCCATGCTCAAGTCATCAGTTGGGAAGGCGCTCCTGCGACGCTGATCGCGCTGCGACGCTCGCTGGAAGCGGAGCTCAGGGCGAGAATGCACGTCGCCGGCAGCGAGGCCGCCGCCCACGACGGTTCGACGGCCGACCTTCAGGCGATGCTCGACCGCGCAACCGATGGCGCCGTCATGCTCGACCCGGCGGGCCGCATCCTGTCGTTGAACGAGCCTGCCCAACGTTTGTTCGGCTATGGCCAGAACGAAATCGCCGGCGAGAGCCTCTTGATGCTGCTCGCGCCGCAGAGCCATCCCGAGACGACCGCGCGCCTGGAGAGCCTGAGCCAGGGCGGCGAAGTCGAAGCCTTCCGTCCGCTCCAGGTCATCGGCCGCAATCGCGATGGCGCTTCAATTCCGCTATCGATGACACTGGCTCGCATCGGCCCGAGCGAGGTCCCGCAATTTTGCGCTCTCGTGCGCGACTTGAGCCGCGACCGCGAGGCAGAGCGCCGCCTCATCGCGGCGCGTGACGCGGCCTTGGCGGCAAGCGCCGCCAAGACCGATTTTCTCGCCCACGTCAGCCACGAGATCCGTACGCCTTTGCACGCCATACTTGGCTTTGCCGAGGTGATGCTCGAGGAGCGTTTCGGCCCAGTCGGCAACGAGCGTTACAAGGATTACCTCAAAGACATCCACATGTCCGGCAGCCATGTCATGAGTCTCGCCGACGATCTGCTCGATCTCAGTAAGATCGAAGCGGGCAAGCTCGAACTCGCGTTCGCCGCCGTCGACGCCAACAGCGTCATCCGCGAATGCGTCTCGCTGATGCAGCCGCAGGCGGCCCGTGAGCGCGTCATCATGCGCATCTCGCTTCACGACCGCTTGCCGAGGGTGATGGTCGATGAGCGCTCTCTCAAGCAGATCATGCTGAACCTCATGTCGAACGCGGTGAAGTTCAACGAGCCGGGCGGACAAGTGATCGTTTCGACCGCCGTCGACACCGCGGGCCAGGCGGTGATCCGCGTTCGAGACACCGGGGTCGGCATGAACGAAAATGAAGTGGGCCTCGCCCTCACGCCGTTCAGCCAAGTGGGCAAAGCCGGCGCCAAGGGCGGGGCGGGTCTCGGGTTGCCGCTCACGAAGGCGCTGGTCGAAGCCAACAAGGCTGAGTTTTCGATCAAGAGCCGACGCGAACAAGGCACCCTGATCGAAATCGCGTTCCCCAATATCCAGGCGGCGCAATAGCCCGTCGCGTCTTAAGGCCGCCGGTAACCAACCTGTTGCGACCGCCTCGTCCGCGCCGCAACCTTTTATTTGGGGATCATCAGACGGCGGTCGAGCGCTTTGCGATTCTCCGCTTCGCGGGCGTGTGCTCAACACGAGCGACTTGTTGAAATCGCGTCACGATTGAAGCGCCGAAAGCTCGCTGTGAGTTCTCAAGAACTCTAAGCGCCGACCGGCCATCGCCCGCGGCCCCGAGAAACAAATCTTAGCGCTCCGATAACCTTTGCGCGCCATGTTTCGACCATGTCGGACGCAACGGCAATGCTCGAGGCTAGGCCGCAGCCCTCGCTCTTTACGCGCCTCCGCGCAGTCGAGGCTGAGCTCCAGATCATGAAGGTTGAGCTCGCTGACCTCAAGGTGGATCACGACGCCTTGCGTGACGACCGAGACGAGTGGCGCTGGAGGGCCGAGCGTCTACTGGCCGAGCGCAAGGAGAGGCTGCTTGATCGGTGGGAGGCGCGTATTGCGAAGGTCGTGAAGCTCTCGGTCTCGCGACTGAACGGCGCCCTGCAGACGCGTCGGCCAGAAGTCGGCGGCGCTTCCAGCCGCAAGGCTGGTTCGGATCAGCCGCCGCGAGCTCAACGAGCCGAAGGGTGACGAGGCTGAGACCTCGTGAGAAAGGGCTACGAGTCACCGTCCTGCCCTCCGGTCCAGATCGTAATTTCCGGGCGCGGGCGCGGTCCGTCCGCCGCTGTCGAATGGCCGGACCCCGCTTCAGCGCCTCAATAGGAGAGTAGCGCCTTCCGCCACGGATCGTGTAGAAACGACCTGATTGTGCCGTCCATCCTCTCCAAAGGGAAACTGACATGTCCGCCTCTGAGATCGTCATCGCCAGCGCGAAGCGAACCCCCGTCGGCTCGTTCAACGGCGCCTTCGGGTCCACTCCCGCACATGACCTTGGAGCCATCGCCATCAAGAGCGCCCTTGAAGCCGCGAAGATCGAGGCGGGCGAAGTGGATGAAGTGATTCTGGGGCAGATCCTCTCAGCCGCCGAAGGGCAGAATCCGGCCCGCCAAGCGGCGATGAAAGCCGGAGTACCCCAGGAAAAGACCGCTTTCGGCGTCAATCAGCTGTGCGGCAGCGGCTTGCGCGCGGTCGCGCTTGGACTGCAGCAGATCGCAAACGGCGACGCCAACATCATCGTCGCCGGCGGCCAGGAATCGATGTCGATGGCGCCCCACGCCGCTTATCTGCGCAGCGGCGTCAAGATGGGAGAGATGAAGCTCGTCGACACCATGCTGCAGGACGGGCTCATTGACGCCTTTCACGGCTACCACATGGGCAACACGGCGGAGAACATCGCCAAGAAGTGGCAGATCACCCGCGAAGAGCAAGATCGTTTCGCCGTCGCCTCACAGAACAAGGCGGAGTCGGCGCAGAAGGCGGGCCGGTTCAAGGATGAAATCGCGCCCGTGACCGTGTCCACCCGCAAGGGCGACATCATCGTCGAGGCTGACGAATATCCGCGTCACGGGGCAACCTATGACGCGATGGCGAAACTCAAGCCGGCTTTCGCCAAGGACGGAACGGTGACGGCGGGCAACGCCTCGGGCCTCAACGATGGGGCGGCTGCGCTCGTTGTCATGAGCGGCGCCGAGGCGAAGCGGCGAGGACTCACGCCGATGGCCCGCATCGTCTCCTGGGCGACGGCGGGCGTCGATCCGGCGATCATGGGAACGGGGCCGATCCCAGCGAGCCGCAGAGCGCTCGAAAAGGCGGGCTGGTCGGTGAAGGATCTCGAACTTGTCGAGGCGAACGAAGCCTTCGCGGCCCAGGCCCTAGCGGTGAACAAGGACCTCGGTTGGGATCCCGAGATCGTCAACGTCAACGGCGGCGCGATCGCGATTGGCCATCCGATTGGAGCTTCAGGCGCCCGAGTCCTGACGACGCTCTTGCACGAAATGGCGCGCCGGAATGTCAAGAAGGGGTTAGCCACGCTCTGCATCGGCGGCGGCATGGGGATAGCGATGGCGGTCGAACGGTAGTTTCGAGCGCGCAACAATCGGCTGCGCCGATCGGAGAGACCGGCGCGGAAAAACTCGGGAGGGAGGAAACATGGCGAGAGTCGCAGTCGTGACCGGCGGCACCAGGGGCATTGGCGCGGCCGTCTCCAAGGCGTTGAAGGCGGCCGGATGCGAGGTCGCGGCGACCTATCATTCCAACGATGAGGCCGCCGCCAAGTTCAAGGCGGAGACCGGCGTTCACGTCTACAAATGGAACGTCGCGAAATACGAGGACTGCGTGGCCGGGCTCGCCAAGGTCGCCGGCAATCTTGGCCCGGTTGACATTCTCGTCAACAACGCCGGGATCACCAAAGACGGCATGTTCCACAAGATGACGCCGGAGCAGTGGTACGACGTCATCAACACCAACCTCAACTCGCTGTTCAACATGTGCCGCCCGGTGATCGAGGGCATGCGCGAACGCGGCTTCGGCCGCATCATCAACATCTCGTCGATCAACGGCCAGAAGGGGCAGATGGGTCAGGCCAATTACTCGGCCTCGAAGGCTGGCGACATCGGCTTCACCAAGGCGCTCGCGCAGGAGAACGCCAACAAGGGCGTGACCGTGAACGCCATCTGCCCCGGCTATATCGCCACCGAAATGGTTTTGGCCGTCCCCAAGGACGTGCTGGAGAAGTCGATCCTCCCCCAGATCCCAGCGCGCCGCCTTGGCCAGCCGGAGGAAGTCGCGCGCTGCGTAGTGTTTCTCGCCTCCGACGAGGCCGGCTTCATCACCGGCTCGACGCTGAGCGCCAACGGCGGCCAGTATATGGCGTAGACGCCTATTCTCCGCTTGCGGCCGCGCCAATCCGCTTTTCAAGGGCATCGAAGAGCGCGTTGCGGGCCGCAAAGGTCTGTTCGAGCGCGGCGACGCTCACCCGTTCAGCGCCCTTGGCCAGGAGCCAGCCGGCGAGTTCGGCCACTTTGTCGCGGGCGCAATGCAGCGCGACAACCCCATGTGGGTCGACGTCTTCGCCGGTCGCTGAAACAGCGCCGAAGCGCTCGAGGGCCGTCTGAATAGCGACATGGGTCGGGCCGGGCAGGCGCGCCCGGACTTCGCGCGACTTGAGCGCTTCCTCGCTTGCGGCGATGCGGGCGAGGATAGCGCGCGCGGCTTGCCTTGCGCCCGGTCCCCACGCGGCGGTGAGGGAAGCGATCAGCGTCGCTTGCGAGCGCAGGATCGTCCCGTCATCGAGAGTTTTGAGCGCATTCGCGGCGAGCGTCGCGCCGGTCGTTGTGATGTCGACAATGAGTTCCGCCGCGCCTGAGGCTGGCGCGCCTTCGGTCGCCCCGAGGCTCTCGACGATCCGGTAGTCCGCGACACCATGCTCCGCAAAGAATCGGCGCGTGAGATTGACGTATTTCGTCGCGACCCGCATGCGCTCCCCTCGCTTGGCCCGATAGGCCGAGGCGACGTCGTCGAGATCCGCCATGGTGCGTACATCGATCCAGGCCTTGGGCGCGGCGACCACCACATTGGCGTGACCAAAGCCGAGGGGACTCAAGAGTTCGAGCCTCGCCTCCACGTCCGCAACCTTTTCGCGGACCAGATCTTCCCCCGCCACGCCGAAATGCGCCGCTCCCGCCGCAAGCTGACCGACGATCTCGGCGGAAGAAACGTAGGCGACTTCGACGCCTGGCAACCCAGCAATTGCGCCGCGGTAGTCGCGCGCGCCGCGACCCTGAACAAGTTCCAGTCCCGCGCGCGCGAAGAAGTCCGCGGCTGCCTCCTGCAACCGCCCCTTGGAGGGAACCGCGAGGACGAACGGACCCTCAGCGCCATTGGCCGGGGCCATCAGCGCTCTCCCCCGTTGGCGAGTCGGTCGAGGGTAATTGCCGCGCCGACCGCGGGAAGATCCTCAGCCGCCCCGAGGCGCCGCGCGAGCCCGTCGTATCGGCCGCCGGCGAGCGCGGTCTTGGCGCCTGGGACATGCGAATCGTGAGCCTCGAACACGAAGCCCGTATAATAGTCAAAATCGCGCACGAAGGCGGCGCTGAAGCGGGTCGCCTCGATCGCCACGCCGCGGGCGGCAATGAAGCCGTTACGGCGTTCGAAGGCGTCTAGAGCGGCCCCGAGGCGGAGCCCTGCCGATTGAGCCAAGCGGCGAAGCTCGCCCGCCGCCTGGTCGGGGTCGCCGGATATCGACAAGAAAGCATCCAGAACGGCCCGCTTCTCGGCTTCGATCGCCGGGCCGGACCTCAGTGAGGCTTGTTCCAGAAACCGGTCCGCTATCTCGCTTGCGGTGCGCCCGCCGACCGCATCAATGCCGGCGATGGCGAGCAAGTCTTCGACGAGCGCCTTGGCGCCGGCGTGATCGGCGCTCTCAAGCGCCGCGAGAACGCCCGGTTGGGCAAGCGCACTCTGGCTCGGACCGCTGAAAATAGCCTCGAGGCTCCTCCCCCGCGCGACTCCGCGGCGCAGGCGTCGCCGCCATGGCTCCGAAACATTGAGCGAATCAAGCACTCCGTCAAACAGGGCCGCATCACCGAGCCGCGCCGTGAGCTTGGACCCGCCAGCGGCCGCCGCCGCCTCCATCGCGAGCGCGAACACTTCCGCGTCGGCGGCTTCGGCGTCACGCCGCCCAAAGCTCTCGAGCCCAGTCTGCGTCTGCTCTCCGCCCCCGCTGGCGTTGGCCCGGAACACCGGGCCGAGATAGGAATATTCCGCTACCCCGCCCGCCTTGCCTGAAGCCAGAAAGGCGCGGCAGACCGGGATCGTATATTCCGGCCTGAGGCAAAGCTCCTCGCCGGCCGCGTCGGCGGTGAGGAATAGGCGGCGGCGAACCTCTTCGCCCGACATGTCAAGGAAGATCGCCGCCGGGTGCAGGATCGGCGGCTCGGTCCGTTCGAATCCCGCCGAAAGAAAGCAGTCGAGCGCGCGTTCGCCGGCGGCCCGCGACGCTTGGTTCGCAGCGTCGGTCCGCGACTCCTGACTCGCAGGATCGGCAAGCGTCGAGGCTGATGCAGCTGGGGTCACCGGACGGCCCTCGTGAATCTTCGGCCCCCTTTAACAAAGCCGCGCGGCGGGCGCAGCCCCCAACCTTAAGCAAAGGTGAACGCTTCCCATACCGCGGCCAGCCTCTTGTGAGCAGTTGCCGCCGCAGCGCGGCCATGGTCGGATGACAAACGAAGCGCCGCCGAATCACCAATGGGGCCGTCTAGCTTGCAATGAGGCCTGCTTCTGCATCGCGCCTGCTGCGCTGGGTCGTTCTCGCCTTTGTCCTCGCCGCGCTCGGGCGGGTGGACGCGCAGGAGACCCATCGGCTCAATCTTGAAGAGACGCGGGCTACGTTGACCGCCGCAGAAACCGCGCTTCGAGACAAAAGTCTCGATGACGCCGGTTTGCAGGACCTCCGCGGCCAAGCGGACACGCTCGCCCTCGCGTTGCAGGGCGCGATCGCCGGCCTGACGCCTCGCCTTGCCGCCTCGGCGAAGCGCCTCGACGAACTGACCCCCAAATCTGGCCAGCCTCCGCCCGCGACGGACGTCGCCGCCAAGGACCTCGACAACGAGAAGCAGAGGCACGACCGGCTCGACGCCAACCTGCGCGCCGCGCGCGCCATGCTCTTGGAGGCCGACGACCTCAGCACGCGCATCAGCACGGCCCGGCGCCAGCTGTTCGCGCAGCGAACATTCGCCCGCTCGTCGAGCGTTTTCGACCCGCGGCTGTGGAGGGCGGTGGGACGGGAGCTCCCGATCGACGCCGCGGTGATGCGCAATCTGATCGACAATTGGATCGGCGCCGTCGAGGGGAGGCCAACGCTTGGCGAGACGATCGGCATGGCGGCGATCGTCATCGCTCTCGCGCTCGCCGCCGCTCCGTTGGGCTGGGTCGCGCGTCGATTCGTCTATCGAGACCTGGGTCAGACCAAGCCAGGCCGACTCCGCCGCGCGCTTGCCGCCGCCTGGATCTTCCTCATCTTCGCAGCGGCGCCGCTTGCCGGCCTCGGCGTCCTCGCGGGCGCGCTCGATTCCTTCAGTCTCTCCGATCGCAGCATGCACGGCGTCATCGACGCCGCCTTCGAAGGCGCGCGCGTGCTGATCGCGGTCAATGCGCTCAGCGTCGGCCTGCTGGCGCCGTTGCGGGCGGCTTGGCGACTCGTTCCGCTCAGCGATCGATCGGCCGGCATTCTCTATCGCCTCGCCATGACGATCGCGGCGATCTGGGCCGTCCAGCGTCTGATCGAGCCTGCCGCGGACGTCGCGGCTTCGCTCAACATTGCGGTCGCGGCGCGGGGCGTTGGCGCGGTTCTCGCCGTGATCGCGATCGCCTATGCCCTGCGTCAGCTCGGCTCGCAGCCGATCGGCGCGCAAGGATCGCTCCAGAACGAAGCTTGGGCGCCGCTCAGAACGCTAGGCTGGGTGGCCGCCTTGATCATCTTCCTGGCCGCCGCAACCGGCTATATCGCCTTCGCCGCTTTCCTCATCAATCAGGCGATTTACCTCAGCATCGTGGGCGTCGCCCTCTATATCGCCGACATCATCGCCCAGGACGGCGCGGAGGCGATCCTGAAGCCGGACGGCCTGGTCGGGTCTCGACTGCTCGCGATGGCCGGACTTCGCCGCGACGTGCTCGCGCAGATTTCCGTGATCGTGCAGGGCGTCGCCCGGGTGGTCGTGGTGACGCTGGCTTTCGCGGCGGTTCTGAAACCCTGGGGCGTCCAGTCGCAAGACATGTTCGGCGCGCTGCGCGCCGCCTATTTCGGCTTCTCGATCGGCGGCGTCAGCTTATCGTTGTCGTCGCTGATCGGCGCCGCGATCGTTTTCGCAATCGCCCTCTTCCTCACCCGGCTCGTTCAGAATTGGCTCGGATCGCGGCTCTTGCCGCAGACGCGTCTCGACGCTGGCGTTCGAAATTCAGTTCAGACGATCTTCGGCTATATCGGCGTGATCATCGCCGCGCTCCTAGCGGGCGCGGAAATCGGCCTCGACGTCCAGAAGATCGCCCTGATCGCCGGTGGTCTCTCGGTCGGCATCGGCTTTGGCTTGCAGACGATCGCCAACAATTTCGTCTCGGGCCTCATCCTCTTGTGGGAGCGCACCATTCGGGTCGGCGACTGGGTGGTTGTGGGATCGGACCAGGGATTCGTTCGCGCGATCAACGCTCGCGCTACCGAAATCGAGACCTTCGATCGCGGCAGCTTGATCGTGCCGAACTCGAACTTCGTGAGCGGCGTCGTCAAGAATTGGGTCCACAACGATCGCGTCGGACGCATCGTCGTCGCCGTCAACATCGCCTACGAAAGCGACGTCGATCAAGTTCGCGATCTGATGATCGACGCGGCCAAGGCCCAGAAACAGGTGTTGGCGATTCCCGCGCCTTCGGTGCTGTTCGCCGAGTTCGGCGATTGGTCGATCAAGTTCAATCTGATCTGCTTCGTCGACGACATCGAGCAGGCGGAACGGACACGGAGCGACGTCCATTTCGAAATTTTGCGGCGGATGCGGGAAGCAGGTCTGCGTATCGCCTATCCGGCTGCCCCGCCGGCCGACGTGCCCTGGAGGTTCCAGCCGGAACCGAAGCCCGCGCCGAAGTGAGGCTTGTGAGGTAATCAGCCTTCTCCAGGAGGTTCTCGAGATGCGAACGCCTCAGACGCCAGCGTCGACCCGCCCAGCTTCCCAACCAATGATCGCCTGCTTGCGCACGAGCCCCCAATGGTAGCCGGTGAGCGCGCCTGAGCGCCCCAACACTCGATGACAGGGCACGACGAACGAGATCGGATTTTTCCCAACCGCAGCGCCAACGGCGCGAGCGGCTGTCGGCTTGCCGATCTTGCATGCGATGTCCGAATAGGTGGTTGCTCGCCCCATAGGCACACTCAGGAGCGTTTCCCAGACCCTGACCTCGAAATCCGTGCCGATCAGCACGACGCGCAAAGGCGCATCGGGCCGCCAGAGGACCGGATCGAAAGCGCGCTTGGCGTATGCGGCGGTCAACCGCTGATCCTCGGTCAGGCGGGCGCGCGGCCAGCGCCGCGCCATGTCGGCGAGCGCCGCGGCGCGGTTTCCGTCGTCGACAAAGCCGAGGCCCGCCACGCCGCGCGGCGTGGCGACGACGATCGCCTCGCCAAAGGGCGAGTCATGGAACCCATAGGCGAGCGCGAGATCGTCGCGCCGGTAGTCGCCGGGCGTCAGCGCCTCATGGGCCACGAACAAGTCATGTAGCCGGCTCGGCCCGGACAGGCCGACGTCATGGGCTGCCTCTAGCACGCTCGCCGAATCGCGCAAAAGCTCCCGAGCCCGCTCGAGGGTGATCGCCTGCAGGAACGCCTTCGGGGTCAGTCCGGCCCAGCGCTTGAAGACATGCTGGAAGTGCGACGCCGACAGGCCGACATGGCTCGCGATCGCCTCGACCGAAGGTTGATCGCGATAACGCTTGGTGATGAACTCGATGGCGCGCCTGACGGTGGCGTAATCCGCGCCGGCAGGTGGAGCGTCGGGAATGTCGAGCATGGGCGGTCCGTAAAATGGTCTTACGCCGGCCGGGATCGCGGCCGACGAATGATGCTATCCGCCCTGAGGGTCAACGCCCACCCGAAAACGACGATCGAGCCGCCGGGGCGTCAAGCAGGCGGATGCGCGCGCGCATCGACGATGGCGTCCCAGCCCCATTTGAGCAGCGGCAGCGCGCCGCGCGCGAAGGCGAAAAAATCGTCGGCCAGCCCGGCCGAGGCGATCGCCGCCTCGGGCGCGGCGCGCAGGCAGACCAGGCTTTTCAGCCGCAGCGCCTCGGCGATCTCGGGATCGTCGATGGCCTCGAAGCCGCGCGGCGCGCGCTTGAGCGAATCCTCGGCCGACAAAGAGAGGCCGGCCTTCCTGAGCTTGGCCAGCATCGCCTTGAACGCCTTGGGGTTGTGAGCCGCGGCCGTGCGCAGCCGCTGAAGCTGGCCGCCTTCAGGCTGATGGAAGCCGGCGGCGAAGAAGCATTCCTCGGGCGATAGGTGGAAATAGAGAAGCCCAGGATCGTTCTTAGCCCCCGAGCGAGTCAGCACGGCGCCGCAATGCGTCTTGTAAGGGTCCTTGTTGGTGGAGAAGCGCACGTCGCGATGGATGCGGAATGTCGAAGACTTGCGGTCGCCCGTGATCGGGATTTTCGCGTGGCGCAAGCGCTCGGCGACATCCTCCACCAAGTCGCCCATCGGGCCTTTGACCGCGTTTTCATAGGTGTCGCGGTTGGCCTCAAACCAATCCCGGCTCTGGTGGAACTTGAGCGCCCTGAAAAACGGCAACGCCTTGGGGCCGAAACCTGCGAATGTCATCGAAGCCCGCGATCTCTCAGACCGTCACCGGCACGGCCCTCATTCCGGCCAATCCGAACACCCGGCGGTAGCGCTCGACCTCTTCCGGACGGCCCAGAACCTTGTTTGGATTGTCGGAGAGTTTGACGGCCGGGCGCCCGTCCGCCTCCACCACCTTGCAGACAAACGAGATCGCCTTGAGTTGACCGTCCACGCCGGCTGGCGCGCAGCCGACGAAATCGTTGGTCAGGTTGGTGCCCCAGCCGAAAGAGAGATTGACCTGTCCGCGGAGCGCCCGCACCGACTCTTCGATCGAATCGACGTCCATCGCGTCGGAGAGCACCACCAGCTTCTCCCTCGGATCGCGGCCGCGCTCTTTCCACCAGTCGATCAGTTCGCGCGCGGCGGGGACCGGCGGCTTGGAGTCGGGCCTAGCGCCCTTCCAGTCCGCCACCCAATCGGGCGCATGGGTAAGGAACGAAGTCGTGCCGAAACAGTCGGGAAGCACCACCAGCAGGTTGCCTCCATACATTTTCGCCCAATCCTTGAGGACCCGGTAGGGCGATTCGAACAGCGCCTTATCGTCCTCGGCGATCGCCGCATAGACCATCGGCAGTTCGTGCGCGTTGGTGCCGATCGCCTCAAGCCCGGTGTCCATTGCGTGCTTGACGTTGGACGTGCCGATGAAGCTCGCGCCAAGCCCTTCCTGCATCGCCTCGACGCACCAGCGATGCCAGAGAAAGCTGTGTCGCCGGCGTGTGCCGAAATCCGACAGCCGGACCGTCCCCTCCTCGCGCTCGAGGACGCGTAAGCGTTCGACCTTCGACCAGAGCTTCGCCTTAGCGCGCGCATAGAGAACGTCGAGATCGAAGCGGCTCATGCCGCGCATCGCGGCGCGGGCGCGCAGTTCGCTCATGATGGCGAGAGCGGGAATCTCCCACATTGTCGTCCCGCTCCAGGGGCCGGCGAAGCGGAGTTCGTACTGTCCGTCGCGCTTCGTCAGTTCGTATTCCGGGAGCTGGAAGCCAGCCAGCCACTCCATGAACTCCGGCTCGAAAATATGGCGTGCGCCGTAGAAGGTGTTGCCGGCAAGCCAGATCAGCTCGTTCTTGGCGAACCGCAAGCCGCGCGCATGATCAAGCTGATCGATCAGTTCCCGCTCGTCCACAATATCCGCAAGCCTGACCGCTGTCGTCCGATTGATGAGCTGGAAGGTCACCTGACGCTCGGGATGCATCTTCCAGATCATCTGGAGCATCAGAAGCTTGTAGAAGTCCGTATCGAGCAGCGTGCGGACCGCTGGATCGATGCGAAAGGTGTGGTTATAGACGCGGGTTGCGATGTCCGTGGCCATTGTGCGAGCTTAAAGGACACGCAGGCTGAGCGACAAGAGCGGCCCTTCCTGGGCCAAGGATGCGATGAACAGATGAATGCGATGGCGCCTCCCTCGGGCCCGACCCGGAAAGCTCAACCTCGTGTCGGCCTCTTCGTCACCTGTCTTGTCGACATCATCCGGCCGACCGTCGGCTTCGCGGCGGTCAAGCTGCTCGAGGACGCCGGCTGCAAGGTCGTCGTGCCGAGCCAAACCTGCTGCGGTCAGCCGGCCTACAATTCCGGCGACCGCACAAACTCGAAGTTATTGGCGCGCCAGGCGATCGACGCGTTCGAGGACTGCGACTACGTGGTGGTTCCGAGCGGCTCCTGCGGCGGCATGTTGATCAAGCATTATCCGGACCTCTTCGTGGGCGAGCCCGATCTCGCCGGAAGGGCTGAACGGTTTGCCGAGAAATCTTATGAATTGATCAGCTTCCTCGTGGATGTCATGGGCGTCGACAAGGTCAACGCGCGCTATGAGGGAACCGTGGCCTATCACGATTCCTGCGCGGGTCTGCGCGAACTCGGGGTCAAGAGGCAGCCGCGCCGACTCCTGGCCGGCGTCGAGGGCCTGACGCTGGTCGAGCTGAACGAGGCGGAGACGTGCTGCGGCTTCGGCGGATTGTTCGCGACCAAATACGGCGAACTGTCGAACGCCATCGTCGGACGCAAGGCCGAAGACATTCGCGCGACCAAGGCTGACACGGTGCTTGCGGGCGATCTCGGCTGCCTCATGAACATGGCCGGCAAGCTGAGCCGCGAGGGATCGCCGATCAAGGCGCGCCATGTCGCGGAAATTCTGGCCGGCATGGCGGATGGCCCGGCGATCGGGGAAGGCAAGCCGGAGGCCGCGCGATGACCGTCGTCGCAACCTCCACCAAGTTCAAGGAGAACGCGCACGAGGCGCTGACCGACGCGCGATTGCAGGGCGCGATGGGCTTTTCGGGCAATTTCGTCACCCGACGCGCCGCCGCGGCCGCCCGCCTCCCCGAATTCGAAGCGCTGCGCGATAGCGCCCGCGCCATCAAGGATCACACGCTCGCTCACCTTGATCTTTATCTCGAGGCTTACGAGGCCAAGGTCCGCGCGAGCGGCGGTGAAGTCCACTACGCACAGGACGCGGACGAGGCGCGCAAGATCATCGTCGACCTCTGCAGATCGTTGGGCGCGAAGAGCGTCACCAAAGGCAAGTCAATGATCGCCGAGGAAATTGGGCTCAATCACGCCCTTGAAGAAGCGGGCATCGAGCCGTTCGAGACAGACCTCGGCGAATATATCATCCAGCTCCGCGGCGAGAAGCCTTCCCATATCCTCGCGCCGGCGATTCACCTAAGAGCCAAAGACGTCGAGCAGGAATTCCGGAAGGCGCACCGCGATCTGCCGCCTGACCGGAGCCTCGCCGAGCCAGAGCAATTGGTCGCCGAGGCGCGGCAGGTCCTGCGAGCTAAATTCCTGACCGCCGACGTCGGCATAACGGGAGCGAATTTCCTCGTCGCCGAGACCGGAACCTCGGTGATTGTGACCAACGAAGGCAACGGCGACCTGACCCAAACGTTGCCCGAGGCCCATATTGTGATCGCGTCGATCGAAAAGATCGTGCCGACGCTTGAAGACGCCGCCCAGCTGATGCGTGTGTTGGCGCGTTCCGCGACTGGCCAGGACGCCTCGGTCTACACGACTCTTTCGACTGGACCGCGCCGGCCCGAGGACCTCGATGGCCCCAGAGCCTATCATGTCGTCATTCTCGACAATGGCCGCTCCAACATGTTGGGCGGCGAATTCGAGGACATGCTGCGTTGCATCCGCTGCGGCGCATGCATGAATCACTGCCCCGTCTATCAAGCGGTCGGGGGACATGCCTACGGCTGGGTCTATCCGGGGCCGATGGGCGCGGTGCTGACGCCTTCGCTGATTGGTGTGGCCGAGGGCGGGCAATTGCCGAACGCCTCGACCTTTTGCGGTCGCTGCGAGGCGGTTTGTCCCGTCCGAATCCCATTGCCCGGCATGATGCGCCATTGGCGCGAGCGCGAGTTCGAGCGCCGCCTATCGCCGGCGCCGCTGCGCTACGGCCTTGGATTCTGGGCGTTCTTCGCCAGCCGTCCGACGCTCTATCGCCTAGCCACAGCTCTCGCCGCGCGGGCCATGCATCTCGGAGGACGCGGCAAAGGCCGCTTCTCGTGGCTGCCTTTCGCCGGCGGCTGGACGCGCTATCGCGATCTCGCGGCCCCGGAGGGGGCCACATTCCAGAGCCGGTGGCGAAGTCGGAGCGGAGCGGTGCAGTGAGCTCCCGAGCCGCGGTCTTCGCTGGCATTCGCCGCTCGCTTGGCGTCGTTGGCGACGAAGCGACGCGCCGATTCGAGGTCGAAACCCGCCTCAAGCAGGCGCCGCCGGGCGTCGTGCCAAAGCGCGGACAGGGCGATGTCTCGGCCAGGCTCGCGACCTTCAAGGCTGAAGCGGAACGTGCGCAAGCCAGCGTCACTGAGGTTACGGAATGGGCGGAAGCGCCGGCTGAAATCGCGCGATTTCTGCGGGAGAACAACTGTCCAGCGATGCTGCGCATGGGCGACGATCCGCTTCTCGCGGGCATGCCGTGGAGCGAAACCTCGCTGGCAGTCCTCCGGGGGGCCTCGGACGGGGGCGACGTCAACGCGGTCTCGGCCGCTTTCGCGGGGATCGCAGAGACGGGCACACTGGTTCTCGTCTCCGGCCCAGACAACCCCACAAGCCTCAATTTCTTGGCGGAAAACCACATCGTTGTCGTGCCGCGGGATGCGATCGAGGCTGACTACGAGGGCGTGTTCGCCAAGTTGCGCGGCGTCTATGGAAAAGGCCAGGCGCCGCGGACCGTCAATTTTATCACCGGCCCCTCCCGCTCGGCCGACATCGAGCAGACGCTGCTGCTCGGCGCTCACGGACCCAAACGGCTGCATATCGTTGTGGTTGGCTGAGCCACGGAACGAACCAGCGCTGACGGCGTCCGCGAGCGGATGCCCTTGTCGCGCGCCCCCCTCGTTTCGGTGAGCGATATCGCAACGCGAAAAATTTCATTCGCAATTGCAATAAACGCCACAGTCTTGTCACGGTTCGCGCTTAACCCGACGTCACTGACCTCGTTTGGACTTGGGGGTTACATGTCCACCAGCTCAGCACACCCGCGCCGCATCGCGGTCGCGGCGGGTTATGGGGCGCTCGCCATCGGCTTGCCTTACGGGGCGGCGGCGTATGCGTCTCCTGAATCCTCCGCTTGGGCGCTCATGGCGCTCTGCGTATGCGGCCTCGGGGTCGCCGGTTATCGACGATCCCGGAACAACCGGCTTTCGCCCGGCATCGAGTGAAAGCCAAAGCGCTTCCGCGCTTCCCAAAGGCCGCCCCTCGGGGCGGCCTTTGCACTTTAAGCGCGCCGGCGGGAAAGGACGTCTCAACCTCGTGACAGAGCGGCGGCGACGAATTAGTAACCTTAATCGGCATAGTGGTCCTCGACGCGCATGAAGCGCGTCTCTGTCGAACTGGGTCCTGTCGCATGACGCTGCGGGTTTTCTTTGCGGGGGCGGCGCTCGCCGGGTTGCCTCTCCTGGCGCCGGGAGCGCTCGCGCAGGATGTGGCGACCCCGCCCGCCGCGGCGACGTCTCCGTCCGCCTTCCCGGCAATCGCGCCCCCCGGAACGCCGTCTCCCACGCCGCCGGTCTCGATCCCGGCGAATCAGGCCGCCGCTCCACCGCCGGCCTCAAACGCGACCCCAGGAAGCCCACCGGCGCCGGCTCAAGGCCTGGCGAGCCCCTTCATGCCCCAGGCGGCGACGCCGCCGGCGGCGGGAGCCGGTTCGACGGCCGGAGCTCCGCCGGCGGCGGAGACGCCCGCCGCCCCTGTGCAAGCTGCGGCGCCGCCCAAGCCGAAGAAAGTCGCGCCGCCGCCGCCGCCCCGCGAGACCGCGCTCAGCGACGATCCTGAGCCGACGCTTCTGCCCAACACCTTTTTCACCACAGCCAAAGCGTCCGAGCGGTACTCAGCCATCGTTGACGCCGGAGGCTGGCCGACCGACATCGCAGCGATCGGCCCCGGGACAAAGGGCCCGGCGGTGGCGAAACTGCGCAAGCGGCTTGCGATCGAAGGCTATCTCCCGGCGGGAGCGGCGGGCCTCGCCTGGGATCCCGGTCTGACCGCGGCGCTGAAGCGCTTCCAGGCGCATATGGGACTGCGTCAGACGGGAATCGTCTCGGGCGCGACATTGAAGGCGATCAACGTCCCGGCGCGGGAGCGGTTCAACGAGCTCGCATCCAGCGCCAACCGCCTGGCAGGGCTCAACTTCTCCTTCGACGACCGCTATGTGGTGGTGAACCTGCCCTCGACTTCAGTCGAGGCGGTCGAGAAGGGCCGCGTCGCGCATCGCTACGTGGCGATCGTCGGCGATCCGGAGCATCCCTCGCCCGAAATCTCCGCCCATATCCAGGTCGTCAATCTCAACCCGACCTGGACTGTGCCGACGTCGATCATCAAACGTGAAATCATTCCCCGAATGCAGCGCGACCCCGGCTATCTGACGCGCGCCAAAATCCGGATTCTCGATGGGTCGGGCAAGGAGATCAATCCGAAGTCGGTGAACTGGAGCACCGAGCGCGCGGTCAATTACACGCTCAGGCAGGATTCCGGCGTGGGCAATTCGCTGGGCTCGATCCGCATCGGCATGCCCAACAAGCTCGCCGTCTACATGCACGACACGCCGTCCAAAGGGTTGTTCGGCGCCGACTACCGGTTCCTCAGCCACGGCTGCGTCCGGGTGCAAGGCGTCTACGATTATGCGGCGTGGCTATTGGAAGGCACGCCCGGCGGCTGGGACAAGGCGGCGCTGCAGGCCAAGATCAAGGAAAGCGCCCCCTACAACATCAACCTGACGAAGGCGGTGCCGGTGATCTGGGTCTATCTGACCGGCTGGTCGAACGGCGACGGCCCCGCCAATTTCCGTGACGATGTCTACAATGTCGACAATGTCGGCGAAGCGCAGGTCAGCGCCCAGGCCATGCCGGTCCGGTAGCCCCGCCTCCAAGGCGCGGTCAGACTTTTTACCTGCAATGTATATTCATATAGGTCGGACTTGGATTGTCTTGAATGGGGCGCTTCGGCCCCGAAAACTCGCGAATCGCGGGGTGGAAAAGCTTGGATTTCCTTGGATTCTCTTTTCCGAAATGAACCTTTTCAACGAGTTACGCGCGACTCTCGGTGCGTGGAATTTTCACGCGCCCCTCGCCCGCAAGGTCGGCCGGTTGGAACGGCGCCGATTCCTTTCGGACGGCCTGGGCGGCCCTACCGTTTCCGCATCGTCGGTCGGAAGTCATTTCTGTTTTACCAATCACAGAATAATGATATCCTGCAATTCAGGATATGTCAAGCTTTTTGCGCGCTTTTCGTGAGGCCAAACGGGCCGGCGTTCGACCTCATCGCTTGCGGCCCTAAAAGGTCAGCGCTGCTCGGGCGGGATGGCCGCAATCTCGCGGACGAAAGCTGCGATCTCTTCGCGACCGTACGAGAGGGCCCTGCGCTTGGTTGAGGCCGGGCGCTTAGCGAGCGAGAGCCCAGGGCGCCATTCCCGGGCCGGGCGAACCGGTCGAGGCGCGAAGCCGCCGCCGCAATTCGGGCAGACATTGCTCGAATGCCGCTCGACGCAATCGGCGCAGAAGGTGCATTCGTAGGTGCAGATGCGCGCCTCGAGCGACGCCGGGGCCAAGTCCTTCTCGCAATATTCGCAATTCGGCCGAAGTTCGAGCGCCATGTCTTCCTCACGAGAAAACGCCGGGAACACGAGAGCGTGGACTGACCGCACGTGTGGCGCAATGTACCGCTCCCGCCCGCTCCACCATGCCATAGCCTGTCGAGAGACGGGCGTCCTTCCGGACGCCCTATGGCACGGTCCCCTCCCCCGCGTTCCGCGAGGGAGTATAAGGCGGCCGCTTTGTCCTCCCCCATAAAATGGGGGAGGGGGACCGTCCGAAGGACGGTGGAAGGGGCCAGGAACGCCTCGACCTCAGGACTCTAGGGCCGGCCAAACATGTCCCAAGCTCCGCGGCCGCTTCAGAACCGCGTCGATCCGTTTGGCGAGCTGCGCGCCACGCCGGAGCGCGGCGGGCTCATGGGCAATCGTGGCGGGCGGCTCTACCGCGACGATCAGACGCTGAGCGGCAGCCGCTGGAAAAACAAGCACTGGCTCATCTGCGTCTGCGAATTCAAGGGCCGTCAGCGCGACGTCTGGGGCCGGTACTATACCGAGCTCTTTTTCCTCGATGAGCCGACCGCGCTCGCCGCCGGGCACCGCCCGTGCTTCGAATGCCGCAGGCCCGCGGCGAAAGCCTTCATCGCCGCTTTTCCCGGCTGGCCGAGCGGCGTCGAGGCGATGGACGAAGCGCTGCATCGCGAACGGGTCGAAAACCGCCGCAAACGCCTGTGGCAGGCGCGGCTCGGGGACCTGCCGGACGGGGCGATGATCGCGCGCGATGGCCGGCCTTACGCGGTGCGGTCAGGGAAGCTCCTGCCCTGGAGTTTCGGCGGCTACGGCGCCCCGGCGCCGCTCGACGGGAGCGCCGCCGCCGACGTGCTGACCCCGCCCTCGACCGTCGCCGCTCTCAAGGCCGGATATAGGCCGCTTTGGCCTGAGGCTCTCAAGGCGAAACGTTGACCGGCCCGCGTTTGTAGTCTATTCGGCCTGCCCCCAGCGAAAAAGGCTTTCGAAAGATAGACACGATGATGCGCGCTTTGCTCGCAGCTCTGGCGATTGCGGCTGCTTCCCCGGCGATGGCCGGCGACGTGACCGGGATATGGACGCGCGACGACGGCTCCGCGAAGCTTCGCTTCTCGGCCTGCGGCGGCGACGCGATCTGCGGCTTTCTCGCCTGGAAAAAGGACCCGGATGGGCCGGCCAAGATCGGCCAAAAACTGTTCTTCGACATGAGGCCGAATGGCGAGAACGCCTGGGCCGGCAGCGCCTTCAACCCCAATGACGGCAGGAACTATAGCGCGAAGCTCACCCTTTCGGGCGACCATCTCGTCACCGCCGGCTGCGTGCTCGGCGGCCTTATCTGCAAGTCGTTCGACTGGACGCGCGGCGGCTGAAAAAGGCCTGAAATGGAAGCGTGTAGGATGGCGCGCGACCTCGGGTTGTCAGAGGCTTAAACCCTCTGTGTGCGCAACTTAGACAACGCGCCCCCGGAGCGAATCGCGCCAAAATAACGCCATCGGCATATCGTATTTATGGCTTGTGAGACCGGGGCGACTCGGAGGCGATCGATGAAACGAAGACGTTTTATCCTTCTCGGCTTATGCGCTGGATGCGCGGTCTCAGCGGGAGTGTTCGTTCCGGGCCTTGGACAAGCGCAGTCCGATAAGGTCAAAGCTTCGATGGCCGCCCTAATGGCCAAGACGAAAGCGTTGGGCGCGCCCAAGATCGAAGGGGCTGACCCGGTTGGCGGCAAAGACGCCCCGGCGCTGTTCTTCGGCTCTACCAAGATCAACAACGCCTTCGATGTCGTGGATGCGGTCGCTCAGGACACGGCGGCGTTGTCACTCTGTTTGCAAGGTCCGGCGACGACTTCATTCGCGTCGCGACGAACCTAAAGAAGGACGACGGTTCGCGCGCGATCGGGACCGTTCTCGATCCCAAGGGTCCGGTTATTGCCGTGATCCGGAAAGGCAAGGCTTTTTATGGAGACGCAAATATTCTGAGCAAGCCGTATGTGACCGGCTACGAACCGATCCGGGACGCGGGCGACAACATCATCGGCATATATTTTGTGGGCTATGCCAAATAGAGGCGGAGGCGTAGCCGACGGATCGGACGGACGGCCCGTGAGGGCGCCGGGGCGGGGCCGTGCTGGCGACGATGGCGTGATCGTTTCCGAGGCTTGCCGGCGGGCGCTTGGACTGGGCCTTGCGATGATCGGGTGACGCACGCTTGCTTAGACTAACGCCCACCCCGCCCGCGCAGGAACGCCTCGAAGGCCGACAGCGTCGCGGCCGAAACGTAATGCTCGATTCCCTCGGCGTCGGCTTCCGCCGCTTCGCGCGGCGCGCCGACGGCGATCAGAAGGTCGACCACCAGCCGATGGCGCTCGCGGGTCCTTTTCGCCATTGCGGCCCCCGCCTCGGTGAGGAAGATGCCGCGATAAGGCTGCGCGCGCGCGAGCCCCTCGCGCTTGAGACGCGCGATGGCCTTGCTGGCGGTCGGATGGGCGACGCCCATCCGCCGGGCGATGTCGGTCGTGCGCGCTTCGCCATTGCAGGCGATCAGGTCGGCGATGAGTTCCGTATAATCCTCGAGCATCGAGGCTGAGCGCGCTGAACGCGCCTTCGAGAACCGGTCGGCTTGCGCCGGCGCGGCCGCCAGTTCGGAAGGGGCGGCCGGCGTCTCCTCGCCGCGCTTCGTGTTCGCCAACTCGCCCTCGCTCACCGTATCGTGAGTGTCATTGTACAGCCTCGGCTGCAAAGTGCAACGGAGGTTCGATCGTTCGGGAGCGGCGCATTCAGCCTCTGCGTTTATTTTGAGCCTATTGACTATCACGTAGCAAAGGGTACATTCTAAATACAAGGCGGGAATACGAGGAGATCGACCGATGGGCGGCGGGGTTGGACGGACGCCTCGTCGCGGCGAGGCGCGTGAGAGCGGCTGCGGCCCTCTCCACGCGCGGGCGACAGCGAAGCTGTTCGCTTCTCGTCAAGCCTTTTGTTTCGTTCGGGCGCGCGCGCCCGATGGCGCAATGGCCTGCGAGGACAGCGGATTTCCATGTCCGAGATACAGCTGAACCCCCGCTCGAACTGGCGCTTTTCTTGGCTCGACGACGACCGCGAGCCGAGCCTGCCGGAGGTGAACGGCACGGTTCGCGTGCCGAAGACGGCGGTCTGGTTCAGGCACTTTTTCGCGTTTCTCGGCCCCGGCTACATGGTCGCGGTCGGCTATATGGACCCGGGCAACTGGGCGACCGACCTCGCCGGCGGCGCGTCGTTTGGCTACACGCTGCTCTTCGTCATCATGCTGTCGAACCTGATGGCGATTCTCCTGCAGGCGCTCGCCGCAAGGCTTGGGATCGTCACTGGACGGGATCTCGCCCAGGCTTGCCGCGCCTATTATCCAAAGCCGGTCAATTTCGCGCTCTGGATCGGCTGCGAGCTCGCGATCATGGCCTGCGACCTCGCCGAGGTCATAGGCACCGCGATCGCGCTGCAGCTCTTGTTCCACATTCCCTTGATCGTGGGCGCCTTGATCAGCGGGCTGGACGCGTTTCTGCTTCTTCTCTTGATGAACAAGGGCTTTCGCTTCCTGGAAGCCTTCGTCATCGCGCTGATGACCGTGATCTTCGGCTGCTTCGCCATTCAGATCGCAGCCGCGGCGCCGCCGGTCGCGGAACTGCTGCGAGCCACGTTCATTCCCTCGCCCGAGATCGTGACCAACCCCAAAATGCTCTATGTCGCGATCGGCATCATCGGCGCGACGGTCATGCCCCACAATCTCTATCTGCACTCCTCGATCGTGCAGACGCGCGACTACGAGAAGACCGCTCCAGGCTTGCGAAACGCCATCAAATGGGCGACCACGGATTCGACGATCGCGCTGACGCTGGCGCTCTTCGTCAACGCGGCGATCCTGATCGTTTCGGCCGCGGCGTTCCACGGGACTGGCCACGAGGACGTCGCCGACATCAGTCAGGCGTTCGAGCTTCTATCGCCGCTGCTTGGCCTTGGCGTCGCCTCGACGCTCTTCGCGATCGCGCTGCTTGCTTCGGGAGTGAACTCGACCGTCACGGCCACGCTCGCGGGGCAGATCGTGATGGAGGGCTTCCTGCGCCTGCGCATCCCGCACTGGGTCCGCCGGCTCCTCACCCGCGGGCTCGCGATCATTCCGGTTCTGTTCGCGATCGCCCTCTACGGGGAAAGAGGCGCCGCCAACCTCCTGATCTTCAGCCAGGTGATCCTGTCGATTCAGCTCCCTTTCGCCGCCATCCCGCTCGTCCAGTTTGTGTCGAGCAAGAAGAAGATGGGCGACCTCGCCGTCGGGCCCTGGCTCAGCGCGATCTCTTGGATCGTGACCGCGATCATCGTGACGCTCAATTTCATCCTGCTCTACCAGACCCTGACCGGGACGGGCGGCTGAGGGACGGCGCGGCCGCGCCTCCGCCGACGTCAGGCGCCTCGCAGCCTCACGGGGCCGGAGCTTCGCAGATGTCCTTGACCGACTTGAGAACAGCCCCTGGAGCGAAAACGCGGTCGACCCACCCGTCGCTGAAGATGACGGGCTTCGCCTTGTCGATCGCCTGAAGCGCGCCGTCCGAGAACTTCCCTTCCGGGAAAATTCCGAAGGCGATCGCGAGCTCGATGTTCAAATGGCCGATGATGAAGTCGATCGCCGCCTGTTTCGGCACGCCGCGGCGCACCGCTTCATCGGTCGCCTCCCTCAGCGCCAGCGCGAAGGTCGCGCCGACCGTCTCGGAGAGGGCCGGCTCGAGAATGGCGAGCTGCTCGACCGTGCAGCGGTGGGCGCGCATCACCGGCTTATAGATCTGGCGCGCGATCTCCTCGCATTCGGCATAGTGAGACTCAGGCCCCTGCATCAGCGCGCAGACAATGTGCTGCTTGGCGTGCACCCCGCCGAAATAGTCGGTCTTCGCCTTCGGCTCGGTCTCGTCGTTGAAGATGGGCGGATGGCAGGGATGCGTGACAAAGTAGGTGATGTCCTCGCGCTCGGGCAGTTCGCCAGCGTGCGGGGCGGCGGCGTCAAGCATGACGACCTTGGCGCCCGTGCGAAGGTCCTTGACGAAGGTCTTGAGGATCTTGCCGATCAATCGGTCAGGCACGGCCATGACGACGGCGTCGGCCGACGAAATCGCCTGACCCTGCTCCATGCATTCGACGCCAAGCGTCTGCTTGAGGCGCGCGCGGCCTTCCTCGGACACCTCGACATGATCGACGTCGAACCTTGTGTCCTTCAAGTTGGTCGACAGGCGCATGCCCATCTTTCCGCCGGCGCCCAAGAGTGCGATTTTCGTCACGTCGTTTCTCCACAAGTTGCCGCGCGTCCCGCGCGAACCGATCCAAAGAAATCCGCTTTGCCCATCTGCCCGCCTTTGAGCGCGATCTCGACTTGATCCACCTTCGGATCCGTCGAGAAGACGCGGCACAATGGCGCGCCGGGCGCGATCGGCGCGATCGCCTCGAGCGCATAGGCGCCTAGCGCGCGCATGGCGAAGCCGGACGTGTCGCCGCCCGAGACCGCCGCCCGCGTCACTCGGCCTTCGCTGATGAGGCGCCTGACAATCTCTCCCAAGCCTCCGCCAATGCGCGCGTTGATCGCGACGGGATCGGAGCCCGACGCCGCAAGCTTCGCGCGAAATCGGGCGACGGCTTCGTCGCCCGGCCCGCGCGCGGTGGCGACGAGGGGGGACCGTCCACTTGCGAGCACGACGCGCGCGCGTTCGATCGCAGCCTCGATCTCGGCCCGCCAGCGCTCATCGTCGAGGCTTGCCTCGGCCGCCAAATCGATAAAAGCGAAGCCGTTCGCCAGCGCCCAGTCGATCTGCGCGGCGGTGACCGGTGAGACCGAACCGGAGACCGCGGCGATCCGCGACTGTTCGGAGGCCGAGGGCTGCGCCGACACGGCCGGAAGCCAACCTTGGGCGCGCCAATGCGCGACAAGCGCATATTCGACGCCCTGCGATCCGATGGCGAACAGCGAACGCTGGCGCCCATTCCACATCAGTTCGCCAACCCAGCGCAGAGTCTCGTCGTCGACGATGTCGAGCACGAGCAGGGAGCGGCCTTGGCCGAGCTCGGCGTCGAACCGCTCGAGGCCCGCGCCGCTCTTCATGGCGGCGAAATCAATGAGACCGATCGCGCGCGACGTTTGCTTTCCGACATGCAGGCACACGTCGGCCTCGTCCATGGGCGTGACCGGATGCTGGCGCATGACCGGATGGCGATCGAGGCGACGCACGCCCTCGCTGGACGCCGCAAACAGATTGCCGAACGCCTGATAGCGCCCAATCGCCGGCGCAGCGACGACGAACGGCTGCCAGTTCGCAGCCCCATGCGCCTCGCCGAAGATGGGCGCGCCGATGTCGATCGCCCGGCCAATCGATCCCACGGTCGGCGACGAGTCGAGCGTCGAGCAGATCTTGTAATGCGTCACGGGCGCGTTGAGCTCGGCGAGCGCGCGAAACGCGTCCGGCAAATGGGCGTCCATCCAGCTCGGCGGCATCGCCCGGGCGACGCCGGCGATCCCGATCGCGCGATAGCCGCGGAAGCGTTCGAGCTGCTCAGGCGTCGGCGTGCCGACAAACATCACCGCCGGCAAGCCTGCGAACGTCATCACCTCCATGACGGCCGAGGACCCGGTGAAATCGTCGCCATAAAAAGCGACCAGAATCCCGGCGGGCAGGCCGGCGGGCTGCGTCATGCGGAAGCCATCTGGAGCGCGGCGGCGAGCGCGGGATGGGTCGTGGCGTATTGTTGGGCGGGAACGCCGGCCATCGCCGCCTCGAACGCTTCCTTGAGCGCGCGCACGCCCTCCGCCGGGCCGCCGGGGTGAGCCATGATGCCTCCGCCAGCCGCGAAAATGAGATCCGTCGAGCCGAGCGCAGCGAGCGTTCCCGGCGCCTGACGCGCCGACTGCCCGGACGAAAACACCGGCATCACCGTGCAGGGTTTCGTGTCAAACATCGGCGCGAGGCAGGCGCGCGCCGAAGCCATCACGCTCTCGTCGGGCTCGCTGAACTTGTTGGCGAGCCCGTTGACGTGCATGTGATCGGCGCCGGCCAAACGCCAGATCTTCTGCCAGGCGACATAGGACCAGCCAAGCGCCGGGCTGCGCGACAAATAGCCCCAGCCGTTTCTATGCGCATGGATCGGCAATCGAGAATGGCGCCCGAGCGCGATCATGCCCACGACCCCGACCGAATTCAGGCTCGCCATCACGCATGTGCCGCCGAGGCTCTCCACCAAATCGTGGCGGCGCCGCATCTCGTCGATCTCTCCCGTGAGGTTGAAAGCGAACATGACTTTGCGGCCCTGGCGATCGGCGTGGCGATCGATGACGCGCATCACGGCGCGCGCGCGCTCCTCGAACGGACACAAGCTCCCGTCCGACTGCAATTCGTCATCCTTGATGAAATCGATCCCCGCCGCGCACAGAAGATCGACGAGTTCGGCGGTCTGCTCGGGCGTGAAACCGATCGAGGGCTTGACGATCGTGCCGATCAACGGCCTGTCCTTGACGCCGCTGAGCTTACGGGTGCCGTCGACGCCGAATCTGGGGCCAGGATAGGCGTTTGCAAAGGCGTCGGGCAGGCGGATGTCGAGAAGGCGCAAGCCCGAAAATTGCTTGAGCTCGAAGAGATTGCCCGCAACGGTCGCCATGAGGTTGGGCAGCGACGAGCCGATATTGTCGAGCGGCCAGGAGAGCGTCGCGCGCGCGGTCACGCGCCGGCCGCCCTCGCGTGGCGCGCCCGATCCGGGAAGGCTTGGGCCGTCCACCTCGCCGAGCGCCTCCAGGCTTTCGACACGCGCCGCCGACCGCGCCTTGAGCTCCGGGGTTTCGCCGGGAACGGGCACGAACGTTCCCGACGACTGCTCGCCGGCCATCGCTTCGACGGCCTTGGCGGGATCGTAGGCGGTTTCGATGAGATAGTCGGCTTCGATGCGCTGGACGCTCACTGCGCGCCCTCCTGCGATTCGCAACGGTTGGCGATCTCGATCGGATGCCGCCGCTCATCGGTCGCTGGTTCGGCCTCCCTCGCGCCTCGCGCGCATTCGCTGGACATGGTTTTACGCTTGTTTCCCGCGACCGGTCTCGATCGTTTGCTGCATACTCAGTATACCAGCATGAAGGCCCGGACAACCCGTCAGATCGCCCGCCGATCGTCAGCCGCGAAAGTTGGCCTGGTTGTAAAGCGTATTGGCGCGGTTGAGGTGGTCGGCTGTCAGTCTCGCCGCCTCCTCCGGTTCGCCCTTTTCGATCGCGTCCAGAATTTGGCCGTGCTCGGAAAGGGTCAGTTGCTCAAGACCCGGCTTGCGGACGAGGTCGAAATGAAACCGTGCGAGCCAGGCAAAGAGCGCCTGGCTCAGATTGGCGAAAATCGGATTGCCGGTAATGACGGCGATCCGATGATGAAACCGGCCATCGGCTTCGAGGAAAGCGTTCGAGTCGAGGCGCGCCCGCTCCTGCTCGGCCAGAATCCGGCGCAAGTCCTCGACATCCTGCGCGGTGCGCTTTCGCGCCGCGATCTGCGCCATGGTCATTTCGAATGTCGCCCTCGCCTCCTTCAAGTGGCCGAGGGTGGCCGGCGAGTTCACGAGAACGTGGCGCATCGTCTCGCTCATGTCGGCGACCATGCGCTCAAACGATGGGGCGGCGACTCTCGGCCGCTCGCCATGGTTGATCTCGATGAGCCCCATGCGCTTCAGATTCTGCATGGCCTCGCGGATCGAAGGGCGCCCAACGGCGAAACTCTGCATGAGTTCGCGTTCGGACGGGAGAGGGTCGCCGGGCCTTAGGTTCTCCGCTTTGATGACCGCAAGCAGCCGGTTCTGGACCAGTTCAGCCAGCTTTGGCCGCGTCAGCGGCTCGCGCTTGGTCGTGAACGTCGGCTGGATCTGCCCTCGGCCGTCCAAAATCACCATCTCCGCTGCCGGTCGCCGGGGATTTTGTCCGCGGCCATCCCGGCTCACATCCCTGGCCCGGCTAAGGACGCAAGCGTCGCTCACATGGCCGACGGCGTCGGATTGAAGCTTGCCAACGCCGTAACTGGTATACTATGTACACAACCAGCGCTTCGCGCAAGATGGAGCGCGTTGGCCTTGTTCCTGGGAGGAGCCAATGAAATCCACGCTAGCCATCGTCGCCGTCCTTTCGCTTTCGGCCGTCTCCGCTCCGGCGCTCGCGACGCCTCAAGCGCCGGTCGTTGCGCTGTCGAACGCCTATTATGGCAACACCTGGCGCCACCAGATGGTCGAGGCGTTCGAGGCGGCGGCCAAACAAGCCAAGAGCGATGGCAAGATCGCCGACTTTATCGTTATGAACGGCGACGGCTCGGTTGCGCAGCAGAACAGCCAGATTGGCGAACTGATCCTGAAAAAGGTCGATGTGCTGCTCGTCGACGCGGCGTCCGAGACCGCGGTCAATGGCGTGATCGAGAAGGCCTGCAAGGCCGGAATCATCGTCATCTCGTTCGACTCGATCGCCAATGCGCCCTGCAACTATCAGCTCAACTTCGATTTCAAAGGCTACAAGGCCGAGCAGGCCGAAGCCGTCTTCAAGATGCTGAACGGCAAAGGCAACGTGATCCAGGTGCGCGGCGTCAAAGGATCGGCGCCGGACAACGATATGTACAATTCTCAGGTCTCCGTCCTGAAGAAATATCCGGACATCAAGGTGGTCGCGACGGTCTACGGTCAGGCGACCGCCTCGGTCGCGCAGTCGGCCATCGCCAATGTCCTCCCCAGCCTGCCGCATGTCGACGCGGTTCTCGGCCAGGGCGGCAGCGACGACGTCGGCATCGCGCAGGCGTTCACCCAGTACGGCGGCGCCTATGTCAACCACATGCCGATCATCGAAGGCGGCGGCGGGACGGACTTCGTCAAGTGGTGGGCCGATGAGAACAAGAAGAACGGATACCAGACGGTGTCCATGAACACGACGCCGGGAATCGGCGGCGCGGCGCTGTGGCTCGGCGTCTCGCTCCTCGAAGGCGCGAAGGCGCCGAAAATGATGATCATGCCGGTCGCGACGGTCGATGCGAGCAACCTTGCGGACTACGCCAAGCTGCCGTCCGGCCAGATCGTCAGCCCGACCTACTCGCTCGATTGGGTCAAGCAGAACCTGCTCACGAAGTAAGCTTGGGCTTGGCGCATAAAGGCTCCGGGCTCCCGTGACGGGCGCCCGCGTCCTTCACGGGGAGGAGCCGTTGTCCGATCCGAGCGCGCTCGCTGAGGGACGAGTTGGAGCGAACCCGATCGAGCCGCGAAAGCACCTCGTCGAACTCACGGGGATCACCAAGGCGTTCGGGCCGACGCTCGCCGCGGCGGACATCGACTTTGCGGTGGCGGCGTCCGACGTGGTGGGACTCGTCGGCGGCAATGGGGCCGGCAAGTCGACGCTCATGCGGATCTTGTGCGGCATCACCGCGCCGACGCTCGGGCGCCTCTCTTTTGACGGCGTCGAAGATTCCTTCACCCGTTACGACGCGGGCGCGGCGCAGCGGCGCGGCGTCCGAATGGTGCATCAGGAATTGTCGCTCTGCGCGACATTGACGGTCGCGGAAAACTTCTTCGTCGAAGACGCCGAGCACGCAAGCGTCAAACCCGGCTGGCGCAATTTCTACCGCAAGGCGGCGCGCTACGCGCTGGACGCCGTGTTCCCGGGAAACGCCATCGACGTCAATGCGCGCATCGATCGCTTGTCGATCGGCGAGCGGCAGATGGTTGAAATCGCGCGCGCCACGGCGACTCCGGGCGTGCGCCTCATCGTGCTCGACGAGCCGACATCGTCGCTCGACCTCGAGCGCTCTCAGCAATTGCGCCAGTTCGTGCGCGAGCGCGCGCGCTCTGGTCTCGCGTTCATCTTCATCAGCCACAAGCTGCATGAGATCATGGACGTCGCCTCGCGCATTCTCGTGCTTCGCAATGGCCGTGTCGCATGGCAGGGCGACGCGGAGGGCGCCTCGGTCGGCAGGCTTGTCGAGCTCATGGGCGGCGACGCCTCGGCGATCCACCACAAGGTTGAGCGTGAAGCGCGCGATGAAGCGGAGGTCGTCCGCGTCGGGGGCGACTTTGTCGGCGGCGGCGCGCCTCTCAGCCTCCATCGAGGGGAAATCGTGGGTCTCGCCGGCCTCGAGGGCCATGGGCAAAAGGCCCTTCTGCGCGCTATCCGCGAGGCGGGCGGGCGGTCGACCGGCGCCGTGACCCGCACGGCGTCCGCGAGCTTCGTGTCCGGCGATCGGCAGAAGGAGGGCGTGTTTCCCCTGTGGAGCGTGCTCGGCAATGTCTCGATCGGTCGAGTTGGGTCGCGTCCCGCGCTCGGGCTCGTTTCCGATGGGGCGGAACGCGCTGCGGCCAAACCGGCGGCCGAGCGAATCCGGCTCGACCTCGCCCGGTTCAATTCGCGCATCCTGGAGCTCAGCGGCGGCAACCAGCAGAAGGCGTTGGTGTCTCGGGCCGTGGCGGCGATGACCCCAATCGTGTTGCTTGACGATCCGACCCGCGGCGTCGACATCGCGACAAAGCAGGATTTCTACCGCCTGTGCAGCGAGCTCGCCCGCGAGGGCCGCACCCTGATCTGGCACACGACGGAAGATGCGGAGCTGCTCGCCTGCGACCGCGTGCTCGTCTTCGCCAACGGGCGGATCGTGCGCGAGCTCTCGGGCTCGGACCTGACCGAGGAGGCGATTGTCGCGGCTTCCTTCTCGCCTCTTGTGGCGAATGAGGCCAATCGAGGCGAGAGAAATGCTCGAAAGGGCGTTCGGCTGGTCGACAGGCTGGTCGCCGCCGCGCCTCTCCTGGGCCTTGCGCTCGTTCTCGGCGTGATGGTCGCAGCCAATCCGGCTGTCGCCTCGGTTTTTGGCCTCGACCTCTTGCTTATGCCGGCGCTTTCGCTCGTCCTGGTCACGGAAGCGCAGATGTTCGTCGTCGGCGGCGCCGAGATCGATCTTGGGGTTGGCGCCTTCGCCGGACTCGTCAGCGTCCTCAGCGCGACCCTGCTTTACGATCGGCCGGCGTTGGGAGCGCTGGCGATCGGCGCCGCTCTCGTCGCCTACGCGATGCTCGGCGCGATCATTCAGAGCCGCAAGATCCCAGCCATTGTCGTCACGCTCGGCGCGTCGTTCATTTGGGCCGGGATCGGTTATTCGATTCAGCCGACCCCTGGCGGCGCCAGTCCCGAGTGGCTCAGCGCGCTGACGAACTGGTCGATCAGCCCTTATGTGCCGACCTCCATTCTCCTGATCGGCGCCGTCGCGGCGGTTGGCGCGCTCCTCGACTGGGCGCCTCTCGGCGTCGTGCTTCGCGGCTTTGGCGCCAATCCCACGGCGATGATCGCGTCAGGCTGGCGGCCGGTCCGATACGGAATTGTGCGCTATCTCGTCGCCGGGTTGTTTTCCGCGGCCGCCGGGTTGTCGCTGACGGCGATCAACGCGTCGAGCGACATCAACTCCGGCAGTTCCTTCACCCTGCTCAGCGTCGCGGCGGTGGTGATGGGCGGATGCGCGCTCACCGGCGGAATTGTCGCCCCCGTCGGCGCCGTGCTCGGCGCGGTGACGCTCGCGCTGATCGGCGCGCTTCTCGGCGCGCTCGGCGTCAGCAGCGATTTCAACGCCGCGGCTCAGGGCGCTGTGCTCATCGGCCTTCTCGGGGTGCGCTATCTTGCGAGCCGGAGCGACGAGGAATGAGCCCGTTGCAGAAATTCCTCGAGCTTGCGCAGTCCCACCGCTGGATCTGGTCGGCGCTCGCGGTCCTGATCTTTTGGGGCGCGCTCTCCATCGTCACCAACCGATTCAGCCTCGCCAGTCTGTCGGGGATCGTCCTTTCGGCGTCCTACCTGTCGATCGTCGGCATCGGGCAAATGTTTGTGGTGACGACCGGGCGCGCCAACATCGATCTCTCGATCGCCTCGGTCGTCACGCTCAGCGCCTATGTCGCCTTGCTGACGGTCGGCGGAAGCGACGCCAACCTCCTCTGGGGCGTTCTGGCTGCGCTCGGCCTGGGGCTGGTCGTGGGCGCCGTCAACGCGGGTCTCGTCGTGCGCCTCAAGATCCCCGCCATCATCGCGACGCTGGCGACGGGCTATGTGCTGGCCACCGCGACGCTGCTTTGCAACCGTTCGATTCACGGGTTCGCCGTCAGCCCCATTCTCAGGACCGTCGCCGCCGGCCGATTTCTGGGAGCGCCAATCATGCTCCTTGTCTGCATCGGCCTGGTCGCGCTCACGGAATTCGTTCTGCGGCGCGCCGTCTATGGACGCACCTTGAGCGCGGTCGGGCAGAACCGCATGGCTGCGCGGCTCGCTGGGATTGCAGTCGACCGCGTCGTTGCGACCGCTTTCGTGATCTCGAGCGTTCTGGCCTCGCTGATGGGGTTGGTCCTCGGAGCTTATGTGGGCGGCGCGTTTCTCGAAATGGGCCAGCCGTATCTCCTGCAATCGGTCGCGGCGGTGGTGATCGGCGGCACGCTCATTTTTGGCGGCTCGGCTTCGGCCATCGGCGTGTTCTTCGCGAGCGTGCTCCTGATCCTGCTCGTGACATTGATGCAGATCATGCAACTGCCGCCTGGCTCGCAGGACATGGTGCAAGGCGTCGTCGTCATCCTCGTGCTGGCCTTGGCCGGACGCGAGGCCATCCGCAGGCATGTCCCGCGCCAGGTCGAAGCCGCGCAATAGGTCGCGCCTCGCAGGCTGCGCCGTCGGCGATTTTGAGCAAGGCTTCGCACACGCGAACCCGCGTGACAAAGCGACGGACCCTCTTGAGGTTGGAATCGTCGGCGTCGATGATATGGTGCTCGCGACCGAGGCGCCGTTCGATCGCGTTAGAGAAATGAGGACGGCGCGCCCGCCGTCATCGACTGTCTCAAGGCCAAACGACGCCTCTCCTCAATCGCCACGGACCACGATCATGAGCGACGATCATAACCGTCGGGAGGGATTCCGACGCGGCCTGACCCATTACGGCGATCGCGGCTTCAGCCTCTACCTCCGACGCTCGTTCGCCAGCTCGATGGGCTACAGCCGGGAGATGCTCGATCGCCCGATCGTCGGCATCGCGCATTCTGGAAGCGACTTCAACAACTGCCATCGCCACTTTCCGCAGATGATCGAGGCGGTGAAGCGCGGCGTCCTGGCCGCCGGAGGTCTGCCCCTGGCCTTTCCGACGATATCGCTCGGCGAGGTTTTTCTCAGCCCCACAAGCCTCAAGTTCCGCAACCTCATGTCGATGGACGTCGAGGAAATGATCCGGGCGCAGCCAATGGACAGCGTGGTCCTGCTGGGTGGCTGCGACAAGACCGTGCCGGCGCAGCTCATGGGCGCCGCTTCGGCCGATATTCCGGCGATTCAGCTCGTCGCGGGCCCCATGTCGACCGGCCGCTACCACGGGGAGCGCCTGGGAGCGTGCACGGATTGTCGGCGATATTGGGCCAAGCATCGCGCCGGCGAAGTGGACGAGAGCGAGATCGAGACGATCGAAGGGCGTCTGGCTTCGACGACCGGAACGTGCGCGGTGATGGGGACCGCCAGCACAATGGCGTCGATCGCCGAGGCGCTCGGCATGATGCCGGCGAACTCGGCGGCTGTGCCGGCGGTCGACGCCGACCGGCTCCGCGTCGCCGAGGACACCGGCCGGATCGCAGTCGAGCTCATGACGACCGACCGTCGTCCCAGCCGGATCATGACCGAAAAGTCGCTCGAAAACGCCTTGCGCATCCTGCTGGCGCTGGGCGGGTCGACAAACGCCCTCATCCATTTGACCGCCATTGCCGGGCGCCTTGGCTTGACGATCGATCTTCGCCGGCTGAACGAGCTCAGCGACACAACGCCCGTCCTCGTCGATCTGAAGCCGACGGGCGTCGGCTACATGGAGGATCTGCACGCCGCAGGCGGCATTCCCGCGGTCATGCGCGAGCTTCGTCATCTCCTCAATCTCGACTGCCAGACCGTGACGGGCGAAACGATCGGCGATCGCATCGAGCGGGCGCCGACCTGGGTCGATCGCGCCATCATCCACGCCTTCTCCGAACCGGTGCGCACGAATGGCGGCCTGGTGGCGCTATTCGGCAATGTCGCGCCGCGCGGCGCCATTTTGAAACGTTCCGCCGCCGATCCCAACTTGTTTGAACGCGAGGGGCGTGCGGTCGTGTTCAGCTCTCTCGAAGATCTCGCACATCGGATCGACGACCCCGATCTCGATGTGCGGGCCGACGACTTCCTCGTCCTGCAGAACGCCGGCCCGACCAGCAAAGCCGCCATGCCGGAAGCGGGCTATCTGCCTATTCCCTCGAAGCTCGCTCGGGCGGGCCTCAAGGACATGGTGCGCATTTCGGACGCGCGAATGAGCGGCACGGCCTATGGGACAATCGTTCTCCATGTCACGCCGGACGCGGCCTCGGGCGGGCCGCTCGGCTTGGTGCGCAACAACGATCGCATTCGCCTCAGCGTCGCCCGACGAACGATTGAGCTCCTGGTCGACGAGGCGGAACTTGCGCGCCGCGGAGCCGAGGCCGGACATCGCGCGCCCGGCGCTGCGCGGGGCTATGCGCGGCTCTACGACGAACAGATCCTGCAAGCCGACGAGGGGTGCGACTTTCGTTTTCTGCGAGCGCGCAACGACGCCAAAGGCGCTGATTTGCCGAGCTAGCTCGGCCCCTCGCGCTCCAGCAGGCTTGACGCTCGCCTCTCTCAAGCGCCCTGCGGGTTGTGCCGCCAGGAGGCGCGACTCACCCCCTCGATCTCGACGAAACGGCCGACGATCGCTTCAAGCGCCAGCTCCCGCCTTTTTTGGGAGGTCACGGTCGCGGTCACGTCGACCCTGCCCGCCTCGCTCGCAAAAGCGCTGTCCAATTGGCTGAAACTCAGCTCCGGCACGGCCTGGATCTCCTGCACGAGCCGAGCACGGATGTCGGACGCGACCGCCGGTCGACATTCGATCGTGATCACGTAGTGCTGCCCCTCTTCGCCCATCTCCAACGGTTGCCGGTTGATCGCGTTGGCCACCGGTCTCAAGCCAAGATTGGCCCCGATCACCAGAGCCGCCGAGAGAAGGCCATGGAGTCCCATCCCTTCGCCCGCGAGCAGGCCGACCGCGGCTGAGCACCAGAGCGTCGCCGCGGTGTTGAGGCCGCGCACATTAAGACCTTCCTTGAAGATCACTCCGGCGCCGAGAAAGCCGATGCCGGTCACGACCTGGGCGGCGATCCGCGTGGCGCCGTCGGCGTCCGAGACCGCGCGGCCATAGGTTATGAAAATCGCCGCTCCCAGCGCGACGAGCGTATTGGTTCGCAAGCCGGCGAGATGCTGGCGCCATTGCCGTTCGAGGCCGATCGCCGCGCCGAGGCAGGCGGCGATGAAGAGATTGAGCCCGGCTTGTGCGAGCGCGACGATCATTGGTTCTCAGAAATCAACGAACACGAACCACGAAGGGGAAAAGGGATGTCCCGACTTCGCCATGATCCATTCACGCCAAATTCAGAAGAAATGAGGATAATTCGAGAACGGCTGGGAATCCGGAGGCTACCATGGTCTTACGCGTTCTGTCCCGTGGCGCGATCGCCGCTTTCGCCGGCGCAGCGATGCTCGCCGCCTCAACCGCGGCGTCGCCCGCCTTCACCCTCTCCGCGCCCTCCCTCGAGCAGCCCGTGGCCGGCGCAGACATCCAGTCGGTCTGGTGGCATGGCGGTTGGCACGGTGGATGGCATGGCGGCTGGCACAGAGGTTGGGGGTGGCATCGCGGATGGGGATGGCGCGGCGGCTGGCATCGCTGGGGCTACGGTTGGGGCGGTCCCCGCTATTATGGCTGGGGAGGGGGCTACCGTTGCTGGTGGACTCCGTGGGGCTTCCGCCGCTGCGGATGGGTCTGAGACGCATCGACCGGCCCCGCGTGAACGCTTCGCCCGCGCGGGTCTAGCCTTCGATCTTCTCCAGGAGAGCCTCGGAAACCTCGAAGTTCGCGGTGACGTTCTGGACGTCGTCGTTGTCTTCGAGGGCGCCGATGAGGCGCAGGATCTTTTCGCCCGCCTCGTCATCGACGGCGATCGTGTTCTGGGGCCGCCAGACGATCGCGGCCTTCTCGGGCTCGCCGAATTTCGTCTCGAGCGCCTTCTGGGCGTCGCGGAGCGCTTCGACCGAGGTGATCACCTCGTGCTCTTCCGGCCCGGAGACAACGTCGTCCGCGCCGGCCTCGATCGCCGCCTCCAGCATCGCGTCCTCATCGGCGACCTTGCGATCGAAGACGATAAGCCCGACGCGGTCGAACATGAATGAGACGGCTCCGGTTTCAGCGAGCGATCCGCCAGCCTTGGTGAAATAGGAGCGCACCTCGCCCGCCGTCCGATTGCGGTTGTCGGTCAAAGCCTCGACGATGACCGCGACGCCGCCCGGCGCATAGCCCTCGTAGCGCACTTCGTCGTAGTTCTCGGTGTCGGCCGACGACGCCTTCTTGATCGCCCGGTCGATATTGTCCTTGGGCATGTTCTCGGCTCTCGCCGCGAGCACCGCGGCGCGCAGGCGCGCGTTCATGGCCGGGTCGGGCAGGCCCAATTTGGCTGCGACGGTGATCTCGCGCGCAAGCTTGGAGAAGAGCTTCGAGCGGATCGCGTCCTGCTTGCCCTTCTTGTGCATGATATTCTTGAACTGACTATGGCCGGCCATAGATTACCCTCGATGGATCCTCGAATTGCGCGGGGCGCTTGCGGATGAATTCGGGCTCCTATACGCCGCGTCCCGCGGGAAGGGAAGGCGATCGGACAGGGGCGCGTTTGGCGCCCCCGGCAAGGGTTTCCATCGCGCCAGGGGTCGACTATTTCCCCGATTTTCTCGACCGCGCCGCGCAGGAAGCCTTGCGCGACGAGATCTTCGCGATCCTTGAACTCGCGCCGCCGTTTCGCCCGCGGATGCCGCGCACCGGCAAGACATTCTCCGTGCGGATGAGCAATTGCGGCCCGCTCGGCTGGGTCTCGGACGAGGCCGGCTATCGCTATCAGGCAACCCACCCCGAGACCGGCCGACCGTGGCCTGAGATGCCCTCCAGGCTTCTCGAAGCCTACGCGGCGATCGCTCCGGGCGCGCCGCCGCCGGAGGCCTGTCTCATCAACCTCTACGACCCGGCCGCGCGCATGGGCCTGCACCAGGACCGCGACGAGGAGGAGTTGTCCGCTCCTGTCGTTTCGTTATCGATCGGCGATACAGCGCTGTTCCGGGTCGGAGGCCTTCAACGCAAAGCGCCCACTCGCTCCTTCCGCCTCGCATCCGGCGACGCCATGTCGCTCGCCGGCGAGGGGCGCCTCGCCTTCCACGGCGTGGACCGCATCGTCGCCGGCTCCTCGACCCTTTTGCCTGACGGCGGCAGGATCAACCTCACGCTTCGTCGCGTGACGAAGGCGAAGCTCACGAGCGCCCAAACACTCTAGCCGCTAGTGTTGGCTCGGCGCCGCCTTCGGGCCCCCCTTGGAGACGCCGACCATCGCCGGCCGCAACACGCGGTCGCCGATCGTCCAGCCGCTCTGGACCACCTGCGACACTGTGCCCGAAGGGACCGTCTCGTCCGGCGCCTCAAAAATCGCCTGGTGAAAATTAGGATCGAACTTCTGGCCCTTGGGATCGAGCTTCTTCACTCCGTGGCGGACGAGAACCGCCTCCAAGTCGCGGGCTGTCAATTCGACGCCCTCGATCACCGAGCGGATGGAAGGATCGGCGCTGGCGCGAACCTCGGCCGGCACGTGCTCGAGCGCACGGGCGAGATTGTCCACGACCGTCAACATGTCGCGGGCGAAGCTTGTCACCCCGTAGGTCTTGGCGTCTGACACCTCGCGCTCGGTTCGCCGGCGCAGGTTTTCCATCTCAGCCAAGGTGCGCAGCACCCGATCCTTCAATTGGCTGTTCTCAGTGTTCAGCGCTTCGATCACAGCCCCGGCGTCAGGCTCGCCAGCGTCAGGTCGAGCGGTTGCAGCCGAAGCGGCCCCGGACTGTTGCACGGACCCGTCGGCATCCCGTTCGCCGTTGGCGTCACTCATCATTCTATGAGCCCCATAAGAGATTTCGCGACGCATATCAGGGCTGGTGGATGAAAAATCAAGCACGGGGAGCTCGCAGCTCGTCCGCTGCTGGCGCCGACCAATTCTAGGCGAAGTCCGCCAGCAACCGTCGTTTGACCGCACTTTGCCGCGCTGGCGCGTTGATTTTCTGGCCTGTCAGATCGGTGACGTAAAACGAATCCACGGCCTTCTCGCCGAAGGTGACGATGTGAGCCGAGCCGATATTGAGATTGAGGCCGGACAACGAGGCGGTCAGGTCGCGCAGCAGTCCGGGACGGTCGAGGCCGGAAACCTCGACCACCGTATATCGGCGCGAGAGCGTGTTATCGACGGTCACTTCCGGCTCAATCGCGAAAGCGCCATGGCGGACGTCGCGCTGTTTGGGAGGCTCGATTTCCGCGAGCCTGACCTCGCCGCGCAGCGTCTTCTCGATATTGGAGGCGATGCGCTGCCCGCGCCGCAGTTCGTCCTCGTCGCGCTCGAAAGCGCGCGACACGAAAATGGTGTCGAGCGCGAGCCCGTCGGTGGTCGTGAAAATCTGAGCGTCGACGATGTTGCCGCCGGCCGCGGCGCAGGCCCCGGCGATTCCGGTCAGGAGACGCGGATGGTCGGGCGCGACCACCGTGACGGCTGTCACGCCATGGAAGGCGTCGGTGGTGACCTCCGTCGCCAGCGAGCGGGTCTCAGCCGCCATCGCGTACAGCAACTTGGCGTGCGCCGCTTGCCGCGGCGCCTCCACTTTCAGCCAATAGGCCGGATAATGGCGTTGGGCGTAAGCATCGAACTCGGGATCGGACCACCCCGGGAGCAGACGACGGAGCGCTTCCTGCGAAGCTTTGACCCGCCCCTCGCGATCGATCACGGAATGGCCGCCGCCGAGCACAACTTCAGTCTCCCAATAGAGGGTTCGCAGGAGCTGGCCCTTCCACCCGTTCCACACGCCAGGCCCGACGGCCCGAATGTCAGCGACCGTGAGCGCCAGCAACATTTTGAGGCGCTCTTGCGTCTGCACGATTGTCGACAGCGCTTCCGCGGTCTTGGGATCAAGGAGGTCTCGGCCTTGAGCCATGTTGGACATGACAAGATGCTGCTCGACGAGCCACGAGACGCGTTCCGTATTGGCGGCGCTAAGGCCAAGCCGCCGGCACAGCTTTCGTGCAACTTCCGCCCCGGCTTGCGAGTGATCGACGCCGCGGCCCTTGGCGATGTCATGGAGGAATGCGGCCAGATAGAGCTCCGTCCGATGGCTGATCTGGGGCGCAATCTGGGTGACGAGGGGAAGTTCCTGCGACAGCCGCCCCGCTTCGATGGCGCTGAGTTCGCCGACTGTGCGAATGAGATGCTCGTCGACCGTATAGTGATGATACATCGAGAACTGCATCATGCCGACGACGCGGCCGAAGTCGGGGATGAACCGGCCGAGGACGCCGGCTTCGTTCATGCGGCGGAGCGCGATCTCGGGGGCATTACGCGACGTCAGGGTCTCGAGGAACAGGCGATTGGCCTCCTTGTCCTCGCGCAAGCGCGCATCAATGCGCTTCAGCGATTGCGTCACCAGCCGCGTCGCGTCCGGGTGGATCGGGAGATTCGATCGGTCGGCGATCCAAAATAGCCGGATGAGATTCACCGGATCGCGCTCGAAGGCGTCGTCGCGGATAACGTTGACGCGGTCGTTGTCGACCTTGAAATCGTTGGCGTCGGCGATCGCGCGCGTACGCCTGCGCAGGCGCCCGACGAGGCGGCCGAACGCTGGCGTCGATTTGGCGTGTCGGTCCTCGAGCGCCGCGCACACGATCGCGGTCAGATCGCCGACGTCCTTGGCGACGAGAAAATAATGCTTCATGAACCGCTCGACGTCGATGAGCCCGGCGCGGGTCGAATAACCGAGCTGACGGGCGATCGGCCGTTGGACGTCGAAGCTCAGGCGCTCCTCCGCCCGGGAGGCGAGAAAATGAAGCCGGCAGCGCACCGTCCAGAGAAATTCCTCGCAACGGCGAAACAGCGCGAATTCGCGCGGCGAGAACAGCCCGGCTGCGACGAGCTCGTGAGGGTTGCGAACCCGATAGACGTATTTCGAGATCCAAAAGAGCGTGTTGAGGTCGCGCAGGCCCCCCTTGCCCTCTTTGACGTTGGGCTCGACGAGATAGCGCGAGGCGCCCGCCTTCCGGACCCTCGCCTCGCGTTCGGCGAGCTTGGCTGCGACAAATCCAGCCGCCGTCTTGGCGACGATCTCCTTGTCGAAGCGGCTTCTCAGGGTCTCGAACAGCGCTTCGTTCCCGGTAATGAAGCGTGCTTCGAGGATCGTGGTGCGAATGGTCATGTCGGCGTGGGCTTGTTTCAGACACTCGCCGACCGTGCGCGTCGCGTGCCCAACCTTGAGCCTCAGGTCCCAAAGCACATAGAGCAGAGTCTCGACGACCTTCTCAACGCCCGGCGGCGGCTTGTCGGGCATCAGGAACAGAACATCCACGTCCGAATACGGCGCGAGCATGCCGCGCCCATAGCCGCCAACGGCGACAATCGTCGGCGACGGCCCCGCGAACTGCGCCGGGGTGAGCCAGCGGACGGACATTTCGAGCCCGACGCGCAGCAGTTCGTCAGTATCGGCGCTCAGCTTCTCCGCGCACGCGCGGCCGGTCCCGCCCGCTTCCAGGGCGCGGCGCGCCTGATCCCGCCCGGCGTCCAGCGCTGAGCGAAGCGTTTCGAC